>Ga0210044_10003137_pt1 | contig 23813 bp, 16 predicted proteins | sample CryGey13umfilter_2_FD_183959 | JGI IMG/M metagenome (GOLD analysis project Ga0210044, IMG submission 183959) | Groundwater microbial communities from aquifer in Utah, USA - Crystal Geyser 4/9/14 3 um filter (SPAdes) (version 2) | ecosystem: Environmental > Aquatic > Deep subsurface >... | reverse complement strand
GGATCCACGCTGCGCCCCGAGTTTGTGAGCAACGCGCTGGTGATTTTCTCAAAGCCCATGTTCCGGGACTCGCTGCTCACGGCGGGTGTGATTGGCGTGCTCCGTGTGGAGGGCAGCCAGGAGACGCCCCTCAAGCCCGGTGAGCTGGTGGTGGGCGAGCTGTACGCCGGTGGACCGACGCGGGTGGAGTTTCGCTTCGACAGCACGCTGGCCGAGGGCGTGTACCGCGTGCGGGTGTCACAGGGGGCGCTGGACACGTCGGGCCGGGCGCTGGACCAGGTGCCGCTGCAGCCCGGGAACCAGCCCTTCGCCAGCCAGTTCGCCCTCACCGGTTCGGTTGCCATGGCGGCCTGCGCGCCGCACTGCGAGGCGACCTGGTGCGGCAACGGCGGAGCGGCGTGTCCCGTGGGCCTTTCGTGCGACACGGCGAGCAAGAGCTGCCTGCCACCAGCCTGCCCCACCGCCTGTCCGACGGTGATGGTGTGCGATCCGAAGCTCACGGCCTGCGTCGACGACTGCCGCGTGCACGGGACCTACGGTGGGTGTCCGGCGGGGAGCGACTGCTCCGCCGCCACCGGTCTGTGCGCCGCTCCCTGATGCGCTGATCACTTCACCTGCTGCAGGATGCGGTTGAGCTGGCGGTTGGCCTCGACGTAGCGGCCGTCCATGAACTCCTGCAGCGCCTGGCTCGCCTGATCGCGCAGCGCCTGGGGCACCTGCCCCTTGCCGGCCCGCAGCCTCTGGTCCACGTGCCGGATCTTGGCCTCCACCAGCGCGCGGGTCACGCGCAGCGCCGACAGCGTGGGCTCCAGCGTGTCGAGCTCGGTGGCCAGCGCCTCGGTGTCCATGCCGGGAAGGCGCTCCAGGCGGGCGCGCAGTGGTAACGGCAGATCGACGACGAGGACCCCGCGCCGCTCCAGATCGGTTCGCAGCGTGCGCAGGCGGGCCAGCAGCCGCTCGCGTCGACGGGTGTCGGGCGGTGCAATGGCCGCATCAAGAGCGATGGCCACCCGGACCGGGCGCCGGGGCGTGGGACGCCGATTCCGGTCGGGTCGCGTGAGGTCGGATGGCAGGGCGAGATCGGTCGGGGAGCGTTGATCGGGCGCCGGCAGATCCAGGCGGCTGGCGTTCCCGTCCCACGCACCGCTGTCGTGGGTGGAGCTGGCCGGGTTCTCGTCGGGGCGCAGCACCAGCATCCACAGCGCCGAGATGGCTGCCAGAGGCAGCGCCCCGAGCAGGGCCCAGACCAGCACCCATCGTCGCCGCGGAGGTGTGAGCGGCGCGACGCGGGTCCCCGCCGGCTGCGGCAGGTCGATCATCGCGGGCTCGTCCGACGCGGCGGCGGGCAGGTCGTCGATCCAGCCGGTCAGGTCTCCTGCGCCGGCCGTGGCCCGCGCCTGGTCCAGCGCCTGCATCAGCGCGTCGGCGTCGGGGAAGCGCTCCTCGGGGAAGCGACCCAGGCAGCGGCGCAGCAGCCGATCCAGCGGCTGGAGCTCCGGACGCAGCGCTGACGGTGCGATCCATGGCGGCTCCTCGGCCAGGCGCAGCAGGTCCACCTCGCGCTCGGCGTGGATGAAGGGCCGCAGGGTCAGCAGCTCGAACAGGATCAGCCCCACGCCGTAGAGATCGGTGCGCGCATCGATGCCCGAGCCGGTGACCTGCTCCGGGGCCATGTACTGCACCGTGCCCTTGATCACGCCGCTGCGAGTCCGCGTCTGGCGCAGGTTGTGCTGCGCGATGCCGAAGTCGCCGAGCTTGACCTGCCCGCTGTCGCGGTCCACCAGCACGTTGGCCGGCGTCACATCGCGGTGCACCACCTGCAGCTCGGGCAGCCCGTGCAGGTAGCCCAGGGCGCGGGTGAGCTGGGCCGCGACCTGCAGCGCGAGGGCCGGGGAGGGCGGCCGCCCGGCCTGACGCGCGATCTGCAGCAGGGCGGCCAGCGTCGGGCCGCGCACATACTCCATCACCATGAAGTGCTGGTCGCCCTCGTGGCCATACTCCAGCACGCGCACGAGGTTGGGGTGGTGCAACCGCATCGTGAGCCGGGCCTCGTCGGCCAGCATCTGCACGAACTCCGGGTCGCGGGCGTGCTGCGGCAGAACGACCTTCACCACCACCGTGGTGTCGTCGGTATCCCGCGCCTCGAACAGCTCGGCCATGCCGCCCACGGCGATGCGGCGCACCAGCCGGTAGCGGCCCAGCTTCACCGATCCTCCTCCGCGATGTCAGATGTCCCCCCCAGACCGTACCGCGTCAGCAGGCGGTGGCACGACTGGCGCGACAGGCCGCAGACGCGAGCCAGCTCGGAGATGTTGCCGTTGCAGCGCTGCAGCTGGCGTCCGAGGTACTCGCGCTCGAAGCGTTCGGTCCACTGCCGCTTGCCCTCGTGGAACCCGAGGTCGAGATCTGGCGTGGGCGCGGTGACATCTCGCGCGGTGCGCTGGCCGTCCGCGGCGGTGTCCCCGTCGAGGTAGAACTCGGGCCGCATCCCGGGCAGCAGCAGCAGCCGCTCCACCACGTTGCGCAGCTCGCGGACGTTGCCCGGCCAGGGGTACTGCTGGAGGATGGCGATCATCGCGTCGTCGGGGAGGTCGCGGGTCGGATCGCGGCCCATGGCGCTGACAAAGTGCGACACCAGACGTGGGATCTCCTCGCGGCGCTCGCGCAGGCCGGGCATCCGGACCCGGATCACGCCCAGCCGAAAGTACAGATCCTGGCGGAAGCGTCCGCCCTCCGCCTCCCGGGCCAGGTTACGGTTGGTGGCCGCCACCAGCCGTACGTCCACCGGACGCGCCTGGCTCTCGCCCACGCGACGCACGGTGCGCGTCTCCAGTACCCGGAGCAGCGTGGGCTGCAGGTCCAGTGGCAGCTCGCCGATCTCGTCCAGGAACAGCGTGCCGCCGCTGGCCTCCTCGAACAGACCGCCGCGGCTGGCGCTGGCGCCGGTGAACGCGCCCTTCACGTGACCGAACAGCTCGCTCTCGATCAGGCCCGGCGGCAGCGCGCCGCAGTCCACCGGGACGAACAGCGCGCCGCGCCTGGCGCTGTTGTCGTGCAGCGCGCGGGCCGCCAGCTCCTTGCCCGTCCCCGACTCCCCCTCCAGCAACACGGTGCAGTCGTTGTCGGCCACGCGCTCGAGAATGGCGAACACCTGGCGCATGGCGGTGCCATGACCCAGCAGCTCGCCGAACCGCGTGCGGTGGCTGAGCGGGATCGCGATCTCGTCCTTGGAGGTGCTGAATCGAAGCTGCGACTGGCCGGCGTCGATCTGCGCCGAGCGCGGCAGATAGATCCCCTGCACCCGATGGCCCTCCACCAGCGTGCCGTTGGTGCTCTGCAGATCGCGTAGCAGAAACCCAGCCTCGGTCGGCTCGATCACCAGGTGGCGGCTGGAGACCGACGGGTCCTGCAGCACCAGATCACAGCGCGGGTCGCTGCCCACCGTGAGCGGTGCGCCCTCGATGGGGACACAGCGCCCCTTGTCCGCACCTCGAACCACCGCCAGCGTCGCCCGACGAACCATCAGCACCCGCCCGTCGGTACCCCGGTCGATCAAGCGGGTGGCGCCTGCTGTGCGGGTGTCGTCGATCATGTGGCCAGGAATATTATCATAGTTTGGGTGGCGCCCGAATTACCCGCGGAGCGGGGGCCTCTGCAGCTTCAGGGCGCCGTGGTTGGGTGTAGACAACTTCCTGGGGCGGAGGTAGGTTGCCCCATTCACTTACAAGGAAGGGTGCCATGAGAATCACTTTCAGGATGTTGCTGCTCGCGTTGACGGTGGCCCTCGGGCTGCCGGCGTGTAGCGACGACAGCAATCCAAAGCCCGACAAGGGCACGGACCAGATGGTGTACAAGGACATGGGCGTGGACGCCGAGGTCCCGGACATCGGGGAGCAGGACATGGCGCCCCCGGACGGCACCCCGGATGGCACCCCGGATGGCACGCCTCCGGATGGCACGCCTCCGGACGTCGCGGCCGACATGGCGCCCCCGGACGTTGCAACCGACACCACGACCACCGACACCACGACCACCGACACGGTAATCACCGACGGTGGCGGCCCGGTCAGCGGTGTCTGCACCGCCCCCACCATGCTGACCATGCCGGGCAGCGGCAAGCTCACCGTGACGGGCGACACGACCGGGATGACCAACGAGTTCAGCACATCCATCAACTGCGGCACGAGCTATGACTACGACGGGCAGCAGGTCTACTACCAGGTGGCTCTGACCGGGTCGCAGAAGTACATCATCACCGTCACCCCCACCACATCCTGGGACGTGGCGCTGTATCTGTTCCAGGACAAGACCTGCACCGCCGCGACGATCAACACCGAGTGTGGTGGGACGGGCGGGATCTACGCCGACGATGGCTACAGCGGTGACCCCGAGACGGTCGTCTTCACGCCCGCCGCCAGCGGTGACTTCCTCATCGGCGTGGACAGCTACAGCGCCACCGCGGCCGGTCCATTCACCCTGACCATCGAGAAGGCCGTGGTGCCGGCCAACGACACCTGCGCCAACGCCAAGGCGCTGACCTTCACCTCGGGCAAGATCACCGAGACCGGCAGCACCGTGGTCGCGACCAACGATGTGCAGCTCACCTCCACGGACTGCACCGGCGACACCACCAACGGCCCGGACGTGTTCTACTCCGTCGACCTCACCGCCGGAACGGCCTACAAGTTCAAGCTCGACGGAGCGAGCTACGACGAGGTGCTGTACCTCTTCACCAGCTGCACCAACGTCGCCGGAACCTGCGGCACCGGCATGGGAGCTGACGACTGGGCCAGCACCGCGGAGGAGATCGCCTTCACCCCCACCACCACCGGGACGTACTACATCGGCGTCTCCGGCAACTCCGCCACCGACTTCGGCAGCTTCACGCTGACCGTGAAGGAGGTGGTGGTGCCGGCCAACGACACCTGCGCCAACGCCACGGCGCTGACACTGGTCAGCGGAACGGTGACGGTGGCCGGGGACACCAGCGACGCCACCGACGCGATCAAGCTCACCTCGTCCGGCTGCACCGGGTACACCACCTCCGGGTTTGACGTGTTCTACTCCGTGGCCCTGACGGCCGGGACGACGTACACCATCACCGTCACCCCGGAAGCCACGTTCGACGCGGCGCTGTACGTCTTCACCGACTGCACCAACGCGGAGACCACCTGCGGCACGGGCTGGGGCGACGACAGCAACGGCAGCGGCGTGGCGGAGGTCGTGACGGTCACGCCGACCACGAGCGGTACGTACTACATCGGCGTCGACTCCTACAGCCTGACCAAGTACGGCACCTTCTCGCTCGAGATCAAGTAGCTCGTCTTCTCCCCCCTGTCGCGCTGCCCGGTCTCATCCTTCGCCGACCTTGATCCGGCTCGCCCGGAGGCCCTTCGTTCGCCGCCGTCCCGCCGAGCCTGGCGCCGAGCCCGATGCCGGTGGCGCCCAGCAGGCCGATACCGCGTTGTGGCGACTGATGCATCTGGGCCTGGTCTTACATCTCGATCCGCGGCAGCACGATGCGCACGGTGGCGCCAACACCCTCGTTGGATGTCACCGTCAGCATGCCGCCCAGGGCGACCACGGTCCGTCTCGCTTCCCACAATCGGATGGCGGCGGGGTCGGCCAGATTGGACCCCAGCGGGTGGAAGGCCTGGACCACCACCTCTTCCGGGTAGCCATAGCCCTGGTCGATGATCTGCACCACGATGCCGCTCAGGTCGCGGCGGGCCGTGACCTGGACGTGGGTCCCGTCCACGGACTGGTTCCCGGCGTTGGTCAACAGCCCGGCCAGCACGGCGGTCATCTGCTCCGGGTCCAGGCGCAGCATCAGGTCCGGAGGCACACGGCAGGTCACCTCGAGATCGCGGGCGGCGAAGTCCCGGGCCACGCACTCCATGGCCAGGGCCACCACCTGGTCCAGCCGCACCGGAAACCGGGGTTCGGGGGCGATGCGCACCGTCAGCGCCATCAGACGGGTGAGCGATTCGAGCAGCGGATCGACGCTGGCGCGGATGGCCTCGATGTCGGGGACGGCGGCGTTGACGCTGTCAGACAGCTGCGTCAGGCGGCTGTAGATCCGAGGCAGCAGCTCGAGGCTCAACCCGCCGAGGCGGGTCAGGTTCAGCGCGTGATCCCGCTGCGGCGCCACCCCCTCGACCTGCTCCAGATCGGGGCAGATCGGGATCCTGCGCAGCAGATCGCGCTGGGTCAGAGTCAAGGCGGGCTCGTCGATGGTATCCAGCGGTGGGACACACGTCGGGGTGGTGAGTGGCCTGTCCGTCTGTTCCAGTCGCACCACCACCGCGAGACCGAAGACGATCAGGTCGCCGGGCTTGATCCGGGCCCGGGCCTGCAGCCGTCGGGAGTTGACAAAGGTGCCGTGCTTGCTCCCCAGGTCCTCGAGATGGACCTCCCCGTCGCGAATCTCGATCCGGGCATGCTGGCGTGAGATAGATGGCTCGCGCAGGATGATCCCGGCGCGCTCCGACCGACCCACCACCTGGGCCGCCTCGGTCACCGCGTATCGACCCGACATGCCCGTCACGCTCATGACGGGTGTCAAATAGAAGTACCGACTCACCTGTGTCTGCCTCGCATCGTTCATGGTCTCACGAGCCGGGCTTGACGTCACCGTGGCGGTGTACCGCGGGGACGTCGAGCCAGCACCGTCTCGTGATCGGGCTCTTGCTGGGTCGTGTCCTGCAGGGAAAACGAGCCGCTGGTGCCGGGGAGGTGCTCGATGAACGCCTCGGCACCCGGGGCGAACAGCGCGGGGAACAGTGTCCTCATGTGCTTCTGCAGCGTGACGATGGTCGGTCCGTAGCCCTTGTGGTAGATCTCGTACTCCAGGTCGTAGCCCATCTCCCCGGCGTTCTGATAGCGCTGGTCCACGTCGCGCTGCAGCGCCTTGAGGATGATGCGCTCCACGCCCGCGGAGATGTCCGGGTTGAGGTCGCGGGGAGGCGGGATGCTCTTCTCCAGCACGTTGTGCAGCGTGTCCTTGCCGGTGCTGGCAGCGAACAGCTGGTGTCCGGTGAGCAGCTCGAACATCACCACGCTCAACGAGAACAGATCGGATCTGGCGTCGGTGCGTTCGAAGCGCGCCTGTTCGGGGGACATGTACGCCAGCTTCCCGACGCGCACCTGTCCCTCCTGCATGTGCCGCATGAGGTTGCGCGCCTTGGCCACGCCGAAGTCGGTGAGCTTCACCTCTCCCTCGGTGCTGACCATGATGTTGCCCGGGCTGATGTCGCGGTGCACGACGCCCAGCAGTATTCCGTTGCGATCGCGCTTGCCGTGGGCGTGCTCCAGCCCGCGGCACACGCGGCTGATGATGAAGATCCCCAGCTCGGGCGGAAGCCGGAGCCCCATGCGATGATGGCCGTCGATGAACTGGCGCAGATTGACGCCGGCGATGAACTCCATGGCGATGAAGTAGCGCTGGTCCACGCGTCCCAGCTGGTACACCTGGCAGATGTTCTGGTGCACCAGATCGGCCACCAGCTTGGCCTCACCCACGAACTGGGCCACGAACTGCTCGTCGTTGGAGTAGGTCTCGAGCACCGTCTTGAGCGCGACGGTCTTCTCGAATCCTCTCGGACCGTGCAGCACGGCCTCGTACAGCGACCCCATGCCACCATCGGCGAGCTTGCGCACGAGGGTGATGTCGAAGGAATGCTTGAAGGCAACCGCCACCGTGCCGATGCGGTCGATGGGCATGCGGTTCTCGCTCCTGTGCCGCGAACTGAATCGCGAGGTTAGCTCCAAGAGCGGCGGATCGCCAGACGATTGTTCAGTCGCTGGGAATCGGTGCGGACAGCTGTGTGCACCGTACTGCAAGTCGAGGCGGACACGACGTGGACCAGTTGGGCGCGATTCTTGCTTCGCGGGAATCAAACCCAATGAACGTCAGCCGTCGGTACGAGACAACCGCTGTGTCGTGCTGACCCCCGAGGTGGTGAGCCGGGAGGGGAGGAGTTCGTGGTGACAGATCACGCGGTGGGGCTGAGCGTGGCGCAGCTCGTGGCCGTGGCACGGGGGCCGCTTCCGATGCCGCTGTCGCTGCAGATCGCGATGGGTGTGGCCCAGAGCCTGCGGTCGCTCAACGAACAGGGCGAGGTCCACGGCGCCGTTCGTCCGGACAGCGTCTTCGTCTCCACCGGGGGCAGCGTGAAGCTCACCGGCTGGCTCGAGCCGACGGAACTGGCGCCGGATGGCCGACAGGATGTGTACGGGCTGGGTCTGGTGTTGTTCGTGATGACCACCGGACAGGAGCCGCGACCCGAGATCAGCTCGCCGACCCGGCTGGGACGCTTCGTCGAGGATCTGATGCCAGTCGCACCGGTCCGCCGACGGCCGCCCAGCACCGGGTCGCTGGGGGCGGCGGGGGAGATGGTGCGCCACGCCGTGGGGGGTCGGCCATGGTTGCGGTGGATCATGTGGTGCACGCTGCTGCTAATGTGCCTGGCGGGGTTCACCGGCGGCTGGCTGCTGCAGGGGCAGCTGAGCTCCACGTACGGGCCGTCCGGCCCTCCACCGACACGGCAAGAGCCACCACCGGGTGACGAGCCGCCCGGGCCGTACTGCACCACCGTGGAGGCCATCATGTGGAACGCCACCGTGGCCGTGGTCCCCTTGTAGGCGCTCAGATCCACCGTGCGCTGGACCCACGCCGTGGGGGCGGCGTAGCTCCCGCTGCAGATCTGGCCCGCGGCGATGGCGGTGCCGTTGATCCGGATCTCGCCGAAGTCGTACGGGATCCACAGGTCCTCCCAGGACCAGTAGGTCATGGTCGCCGTGGTCCAGGTCGAGGGGATCGTGACCTTGAACTGCAGGATGCTGTCGTCGCTGGTGTCGGTGCTGGTGCAGCTCGACGAGCCATCGTTGTTCCCCAGCGGGTTGTAGCAGTCGTTGAGCTTGGTGCCCCACATCCAGGTGCCGCTGTGCCCCGCGGTGGGCGGCGCGGCGGACGAGCTGCAGTTGGAGGTGGCCACGAAGTTCAGCGAGCCGCACTCCCAGTCGCCGGTGGCGGCCAGCGCCGTGCTGCACAAGTCGAGGAGCATCCGGTGGAGAATTCGTGGTTCCTCTTGCGCTTCGTCCTCGATTCTGCTTTGTTTCAATGGATTTTGCGACCCGGATGACGCAGCCATACGAAGCTCGACACCTGCTGGTGTTTCTGTTGTCCTTTTTGGCCGCCTGCCCCACGTCGGGTCCGCGCTATGTACCTGATCTCGATCGGAGCAAGGGGCTGCCTGACAGCCCGACGAAGCTGATGGACCTGGCCAACCGACTGACCGATGTTTCGCTGGCGGAGTTGCCGCCACCGCTGGCGCACACCGACCGGGCCGTGGCAGCGCTGGAGAAGGCGCTGGCCGTGGCTCCCCAGCTGTCGTTCGAGATCCAGTGGCGTCTGGCCCGCGCCTGTTTCCTGATGACCGAGGGCCTGGGGGACAAGTCCCAGGGACACGCCTACGCCGTACGCGGCGTTGAATACGCCCGGCACGCTCGCAGTCTCAACGACAAACGAGTGGAGCCGCACTACTTTCTCGCGCTGAACATGGCCAAGGTGGCCGAGGCCACCTCCGACGTGCACCTGATCCGGGCCATGGTGGAGCCCGCCCGACAGGCGGCGGCCATCAACCGGGCCTACGACAGCGCCGGACCGCTGCGCTTCCTGGGCAAGGTCTACCTCTCGGCTCCGGCCTGGCCCGTCAGCGTGGGCAATCCGGAGAAGGCAATCGAGACGCTGGAGCTGGCGGTGAAGGTGGCCCCGGTGCCGCTGAACCGAGTCTTTCTCGGTGAGGCCTACTACCACGACGAGGAGTACGAGGCGGCGGAGCGGCAGTTGAGGCTGGCGTTGCGAGACCCCAGGGCAAGCAAGCTTGACGCGCAGTGGAAGAAGGAGGCCCAGGACTACCTGGGCCGCATCGCCGCCGGCGCCAACTCCGATCCAAGGACGAACTTCTGATGCGAATGCTGGCCCGGATCATCAGCAATCGAACCGCCGCATGGGGCGTGGTGATCGTGACCCTCGGGCTCGCCGGCGTGAGCGTGATGCTCGCGCGTCAGGTGGAGCACGAGGACGACATCCTGGCCTTCCTGCCCCAGCACAACCGGGAGGTTCAGGTCTTCTCCGACATCAACAAGCGGTTCGGCGGGCTGGACGTGGCGCTGGTGGGGATCCAGGCCGGTGATGTCCTGACCCACGACTTCCTCGACCGCCTGCGTAGGGTGACCCGCACGCTGGGGGAGACCAAGGGCCTGGATCACGTGCTGAGCCTGGCCAACGTGGTCGACTTCACCCCGGACCCGGAGCGCGGAGGGGTGACGACCTCGCTGCTGGTGGAGCACCTGCCGCAGACGCCCACGCAACGACAGGCGCTGCGGCGCAAGGTGATGTCTCGAGATCACGTGGTGGGCAACCTGATCTCGACCGACGGGAAGGCGGTGCTGGTCTACTGCTACCTGGCCTATGGCACCGACCCCAAGACCCTGGCGGCGCGGGTGCAGGACACGGTGCGCCGGGGTTTCCCGCGCCACGAGATCTTCTGGGGCGGTGGGCCCTTCATCTCGACCTACATCTACAACACGACCCAGCGGGACATGCACCGGCTCACGCCGTGGGCTGTGCTGGCCATTGTGCTGATCATGGTCCTGTCGTTCCGCGACATGATCGGATCGTTTCTGGCGCTGGTCTCCACCGCCATCGGCATCGTGCTGTCGCTGGGCCTGATGGGCTTCTTCGGCGTCAAGTTCAACATTGTGCTCAGCTCGATGCCGGTGATTCTGTTCGCCATCGGCAGCGCCTATGGGATCCACGTGCTCGCCCGCTACTACACCATGCTCCAGCAGGCAGACCCCGACGATCCCGACCCCAACGCCACGGCCGCGGTCGGGACGGTGATCAGCGTGGGGCCGACGGTGGTGGCTGCCGGCCTGACCACGGCGGCCGGGTTGCTGTCGTTCATCATGATGGACATCCAGCCGATCCGGACCTTCGGCCTGTTCACCGCCCTCGGGATCCTGTTCACCCTGATCCTGTCGCTGACCTTCATTCCGGCGGTGGCGCGGCTGGTGGGGCTGAAGCGCAAGCAGTCGGGTTCCATGGCGCTGCGCAAGCTCATGGTGCGCTTCACGGTCTTCGCCGGCCAGCATCGGCTGGGAGTGGGTCTGGCCCTGGGGCTGGTGAGCCTGGTGGGGCTGATGTATGCGGTGCGGGTGGATTCCCGCATGGACCTGGCGACGTTCTTCGCCAAGGGCAGCCCCCCGCATCGGGCGGAGTACTTTCTGCGGCACCACTTCGGCGGATCGCAGTTCATCCAGATCCACATCAAGGGCGAGATGAACAACCCCGAGGTGCTGCGAGAGGTGCAGCGCCTGGCGGATCGCATCACGCTGTTGCCTCACGTGGCCAGCGTGCTTCACGTGAGCCAGGTGATGGCGCAGATCAACGAGGTGATGTCGGGCGTGCATCGTGTGCCGGACACCGAGGATCAGGTCAAGCTGCTGTACGCCTTCCTCTCCGGTGATCCCTCCGTGGCGCAGCTGGTCACGGCCGATCGTCGGCATGCGCTGATGCACATCAAGGTCAGCTCGAACCTGGCCCGGGATCTGGAGCCGCTGCTGGAGCAGCTGGAGCGCATCGTGCGGGAAGAGGCTCCCACGAGCTTCGCCGTGGTGAAGCCAGGCGACCCTGCTTCCGAGTCTGGCCGCCGGCGGATCGCGCTGATCAGCCTCCACGCCCAGGCCCTGAGCCAGGGGCTGCTGCCGCGGCCGTTGAACCAGGGCCAGGTGCACCGGCTGGAGCAGGCGCTGACCCAGGTGCGGCCCACGGTGGCGGCGACCGACGTCGTGCCGGCGCTGGCCCGGTTCCTTCGCTCCTCGGAGTGTGCGGTGAAGCTGCCGCCGCTTCAGGGGGGCAGCGATCCGTCCTGGCCGGTGGCGCGGGCGCTGGCGGCGCTGGGCCCGGCGGCGGGAGAGGCCGCGGTGCAGCGCACTCTGGCGCAGGCGCTGGGTCGGCCGGAGAAGGACGATCTGGTCCAGGATCTGGTGCTGTCCGTGACGGGTCCGCAGGAGGAGATCTGGCGCCGAACCCGCGCCGAGCTGCAGGCGGTGAAGGCGCTCCACGCCGCGGGCATCGTCGTGCCGGCCTCGGATCGCGGGGGGCGGTTCCGCACGGGACTGGTGACGGCGATGCTGGACCTTGATCTGACCACCATGCTGGTCCCGGTGCGCGATGCGGGGGCGTCGGCGGGCAGGCACGTGACGGGCACCCTGGCCTACGAAGTCAACGGCCAGCCGGTGATGCATCGTGGCCTGTCGCGATCTGTGCAGCACAATCAGATCAAGAGCCTGAGCTTCGCGCTGGGCCTCATCGTGCTGATCATGGCGCTGCTGTTCCGCTCCCTGCGCACCGGGCTGCTGGTGGCCACGCCGACGCTGCTGACGCTGCTGGTGATCTACGGCGGCATGGGCCTGATCGGGGTTCGACTGGACATCGGCACATCCATGCTGGCCAGCCTGATCCTGGGTGCCGGCGTGGACTACGCCGTGCACCTGACGTCGGCGTGGTACGCCCCCGAGGGTGCGTCGCTCGTCTCCGCCGCAGCTCGCGCCGCGGATCGTACCGGTCCGGCGATCTGGACCAACGCGATCATGGTGTGCGTCGGGTTTCTGGTGCTGGCCACGGGTGAGGCCCGGCCGCTGCAGAACGTCGGTGGATTGACCGGAGCGGCGATGATCACGGCGGCGGTGGCCACGTTCCTGCTGATTCCGGTGCTGGCCCGCCGCCGGAGCTACAGCCGGACCGTCGAGACAACGGAGGAGGTCATCGATTCGGAGGCGGTGGAGGCGGTGCTGCGGAAGTCCGAGAGCTGAACCGCTCGAGCGCGGAACCGCTCGACGGCTCATGAGCTCACACGAGAGGAGAACGTTGATCATGCGAACACTGTTGCTAAGTCTGGCGATCCTGGCCTTCTCCCCCCGAGCTCACGCCGAGACACCCGGGGACAAGGTGATCAAGCAGATGGACGAGTCGATGACGCGGGCCAAGGACCAGCACTTCATCCACCGCGTGGTCACGCAGGAGCCGGGCAAGGCTCAGCGCACGCTGGTGATGGACGTGCGGATCAAGGGCGACGAGTGGCGGCGCATCGACTTCACCGACCCGGGGGACATCAAGGGCATGAAGATCCTGATCCTGTCGCTGGACCAGACCTACGTCTACCTGCCGGCGTTTCGCAAGGTGCGGCGGGTGGCGGGTCACGCCAAGGAGCAGGGGTTCATGGGCACCACGTTCAGCCACGACGAGATGTCCATCGTGACCTACGGCCCGACCTTCAGCGGCAAGCTGCTGTCCGAGGACAAGAACAGCTGGAAGGTGGAGGCGATCCGCCGTCCGGGCAAGTCGTTCCGCCACAAGCGGCTGGTCTTCACCATCCGCAAGGACTACAAGCAGCCGTCGGAGGTCAAGTACTACAACGAGAAGAACGAGCTGATGAAGACCGAGACGCGGACGGACTACACCTGCAGCGGTAACGTCTGCCAGCCCAAGGTGCTCAAGCTGGTGGATCACACGCGCAACGGTGCCTGGAGCAAGATCATCTGCGACAAGTGGGAGGTCAACACGGGGGTGGCCGACAGCTTCTTCACCGTTCGCGCCTTGCAGCGAGAGCGCTAGATTCCATCGTTACAGTTCCCTCACGAGACAGTCCCTCACGAGACAGTCCCTCACGAGTGCCATTCGATCTGGAGCCGACCCATGCTGCGACGACTTCCGCTTCTGTTGCCAATGATTGTGTTGCTCAGCGCCTCTGTGGCCCAAGCCCAGATCGACCTGCGATGGGGTGGGCGCGTACAGAGCGACATCCGGTTTCGCACGGCCGCCGTGGGCCTCGGCGGCTACTACGCCCGCACCGAGCTGCCCGCCGGTGTCGCGCGCAACGAGAACATCTTCAAGCTCAAGCTGGACGCGGGCTACGACCGTTTCACCGCGGTGGCGGAGCTGGACTTCGTGTTCTACGGCTACTCCCAGCAGCTGGAGGGCATCGGCGACCTGTCCCTGCGGGAGAAGGTGGATCCCTACCGCATCGAGGGCCAGGCGCTGTACATCGAGGCCGTGGACCTGTTCGTGAACGGGCTGGATGTACGCATCGGGCAGCAGCAGGTGTTCTGGGGCAAGGGCGACCAGTTCAACCCGACGAACACGATCAACTCCAACGACATCGAGGATCCGCTGCTGTTCGGCGAGCAAGTGGCCAACATGATGGTCAAGGTGGACTACACGCCGGGCACCACCTGGACCTTCACCGGCGTGCTGGTGCCGATCTTCAAGCCGGCGCTGCTGCCCGACTCGGCGTTCATCGGCCTCAGCGCCGCCGATCGCTTGCCGATGGTGGACAGCGCCCTGCGCTGGCGGCTGCACACCGAGAAGGCCTTCACCGAATCGGTGCTGGGCTTCCCCACCGTGGTGCAGACGGCGATCCCCGACCTGCCGGAGCGGACCGCGGCCAACATGCAGTGGGCGTTTCGCGTGGCGGGCACGCTGTGGGATCAGGACATCGCCCTGAGCTACTACTATGGCCGCACCGACACCCCCCAGGCCTACCTCAACGTCACGCGGTTGAAGAACGATCCGCGGTGCGACCCCAACGACGCCACCCGCTGCATCCGCGGGATGCTGGAGACCGAGACCCGGCTGGGCTACCCCCGGATGCAGGTGATCGGGCTCAACATGGCGGGCCAGGTCAACCTGCTGGGCTGGCTCTCGAGCAAGATCAAGCCCATCGGCTACCGAGTGGAGGCCGGTCTGTTCCTGCCCCAGGCCGCCACCATCAGCCTGCTGCAGGAGGAGATGGACTTCGGCCTCTACACCCAGCCCGCCGGGGAGTACGTCTATCACTTCGACGTCAGCGGCAGCGGGCGCTTTCCCCGACCGCTGGTGGTGGACGACACGCCGTTCGCCAAGTGGGTCGTGGGGCTGGACTACACCTTCAACAAGTATGTCTATACCAACCTGCAGTGGGTCCACGGCTTCCCGGACGAGTTCGGCGCCGGCGACTTCATCACCGAGGGCTGGGCCGTGCGCAGCGGCGGCACGGGCGACCTCTCGCTGGCGGCGCCCTGCCTGTTCGACCCCAACCCGCAGAAGTGCCTCGCCACCGCGGGAGAGAAGGTAGCGGTGGAGACGCTCCGGCCCCGGCTGGGGGACTACCTCGTGCTGGGGGTGGACATCCGGCTGCTGTCGCAGAAGATGTTGGTGCGGCTGTTCGGCATCCTGGATCTGATCGGGATCTACGAGGAGCGCTGGGACGAGGTCGCCGGCGAGCGCGTTCGGGAACACCTGGGTATGTTCACCTCGAGAGGCTTCAGCGCCGTGATCTACCCCGAGGTGCAGTACAACTTCGGCAACGGCTTCGAGCTCGGCGCCGGGGCGCTGGTGATGCTGGGCGACACGGACTCCAAGTTCGGCGATCCCGCCACCGGCGGTTCCCAGGTCTTCACCCGCGCCCGCTTCACCTGGTGACGCTGGTTGATGACGCTGGTTGATGACTCTGGTTGACTCTGGTTGACTCTGGTTTGACTCTGGTCACGCAGTTGACTTGTTGACTTTCTGTGCCCACTTCGTGATCCACATCACGTGCTTTGGGCTCGATGACTCTGGTCACTGGTTCGACCCTGAGGTCTGAGGACGAGCCCCGCTACTTGCCGTACTTCTTGACCAGCGGGGCGTAGGCGGCGGACTTGACCGGGATGAAGGACGTGACCTGGAACGTCTTGCACATGCTCTTGCCGTTGCCGGTGCAAAGCCTGGGCAACGAGGAGGCGATCTTCTTCACCACCGCCGGGTTGGGCTTGGCCACGCCGAGCACGGCGAGGGTTAGGCCGGGAAGCCCGGCAGAGCGGTAGATCGACTCCAGCGGAGTGGAGAGCTTCAGCTCCTCCAGGTTATCCTGCGCCATCTGGTCCACCAGCACCGCGTCGGCCTTGGCGCGCGACACCTTGCGGATGCCCTTCAGCGCGCGGGTCGTGATCGAGAGCTTGACCTGCTGGCTCACGTCGAGCTTGCCGTCGAGGACCACGCGGGAGACAAAGCGCGGGTCGGTGACGGTCGAGATCAGAGACTTGCCCTTCAGCGCGGCCAGGTCCTTGTAGCTGCCCTTGCGCACCAGCACGTGGTACCGCTGCCCATTGGGGCTTCCCATGCAGGCCAGGGGGGTGAGCTTGAGCTCCTTGCGCCGACCGAGGTAGGTGCCGAGGTCAAACACGCCGAGCAGTGGGCTGTGCTGCTTGATGTACCCCTGGCACCCGGCGAGGGTGGTGTGGTACTCGCCGGTCATGGAGCCGGCGGCCAGTCCACCGGCCTGCTCCATGTGGCGCAGGAACTTGTCCAGCACGGGCTTGGCCTGCGCCGTGCTTCCCGGTCCACCAACATGACAGATGACCAGGGATTGCGCCCGGGCGAGGGTGGGGCTCAGCAACAGGGCGAGCAGCAGCAAGCGGTAGGCAAACATGTGATCTCCCGTGGTTTCGCTGTGCGTGATGTTGGACTGCCAACGCCGAGCATTGTATTCACCCGAGGTGGCAATCGTCGAGCCCAAAGCACGTGATGTGGATCACGAGGTGGGCACAGAAAGTCAACAAGTCAACTGCGTGACCAGTGAAGCACCCGAGGTGGCAATCGTCGAGCCCAAAGCACGTGATGTGGATCACGAGGTGGGCACAGAAAGTCAACAAGTCAACTGCGTGACCAGTGAACCAACCAGTGAACCAACCAGTGAAACCAACCAGTCAACTGCGTGACCGGTCAGCGGCGTGACCGGTCAGCGGAGTCAGGGCCGGACGTGGCGCCGCAGCAGGTACAGCAGCGCGGGCAGGAACAGCGTCGCGGCCAGCAGGCAGGAGCCCACCCCCACCAGCAGCAGCACGCCGAGGTTGGCCGCGCCCTGGTGCTGGGCCAGCGCCAGCGAGCCGAAGCCGACCATGGTGGTGGCCGCCGAGAGGAACACCGCCATGCCGGTGAAGCGGATCACCAGGGCCACGTCGCCGGTCCCCTCCTGGCGGTAGCGGTGGAGGATGTGAACGCCGGATGCCACGCCGATGCCGACGATCAGCGGAAAGGCGATGATGTTGACGTAGGTGTACTCCATCCCCATCAGGCTCATACTGCCCCACATCCAGGCGATGCCGATGCCCAGGGGCGCCAGCGCGAGCAGCGTGTAGCGCAGACTGCGGAAGTCCAGCAGCAGCAGCAAGACCAGCGCCACGGAGGCGGCGATGGCGGCGTCTCGGAACCCCTTCTCGATGGATCGGCTGCTCTCCCAGTGCGTCACGGGAAAGCCGGTGGCGTCGGGGGAGACCTCGCGAATGTCCTGCACCAGACGCTGCAGGAACACCTTGTCACCCACCGAGGCCGAGGGGTAGGCGTAGATCGCGAAGTGATTCGGGGCATGATACAGACGGTCCCGCAGCCCCACGGGGAGCCCCTCGAGCAGGTTCTTCACCGTGATCGCCGTGGCCTCGACGTTCTGCCGCAGGATCGCGATCCCCTGGTTCAGGCCGGTGAACAGCTCGCCCTGGAAGCGGGTCAGGCGTGGCGCTGCCTCGGCGGCCGGGACCTGGTTCAACGCTCGCAGCAGCTGCACCACCGCGGCGACGGGTTTGCTCAGCAGCGCGGCCTCGGCCTCGGCCCCGCCGCGCTTGGCCTCGAAGGCAGCGTCCTCCAGCCCGTCCTTCAGCGTGGTCAGGGCCTGTCGCAGCGCGGGCAGATCCACCTCGCTCGGTGTGGGCCTGGTCGGCGCGGCGTCGAGCGTCGGCCGGAGCCGGCGCAGCAGCGCCAGCTTCTTCTCCTGCTGCTCGGGGATGTAGCTCGTGATGCTGTCCACGCGCCGGATGGAGCGCTTCTTCTGCAGCGCCGCGGACATGCGTCGCGTCTGCTCGAGGGAGCTGGCCTCGACGGCGGCCACGCCCGCCGAGTAGTCCGTGCGGTCAGCCAGCTCCTTGAGCGCCGAGACCGACGTCAGCGACTGCGGCATGAGCTTGATGTAGTCGTAGGACCAGGGAACCTCACGCCCCTTGTACAGCATGAAGGTGGCCAAACCGAGCCCGAGCACCACGAACAGCCAGGAGCGGCGCACCACCAGCGCTGGCAGGTCCAGCGTCGACCGCAGAGGGCGCGGCGCGGCCGGCTTGCCCTGCAGCCACCGCAGACGCGGGATGACCAACATCGCGGGCATCAGCGTCAGGGTGGTCGTCAGCACCAGCATCAGCCCCACGCCGGTGATGATCCCGAGCTGCGAGAAGGCCTGGAACTGGTTCACCGCCAGGGCCACGAAGGCCCCGGAGGTGGTGAGCGCTCCGGTGAGGATCCCGGGGCTGGCGCCCATGATCGCCCGCTCCACGGCCGCCTCGACCTCGACCCCCTGACGCCGGATCTCGTTGTAGCGCGACAGCAGGTGCACGGCGAAGTCGATGCCCAGCCCCAGCAGCGTGGCGATGAAGGCGGCGGTCACCAGGTTGAGCGAACCGAAGGCCAGCCGCACGAAGGCCATCGTCAGTATCAGCCCGATGATCAGCGGCGTCAGACCGAGGAGGCTCTGGCGCACGGAGCGAAAGCCGAAGATGAACAGCGCCAGGATCCCGAGCATCGCCACCAGCGACGTGATGGCGACATCCCGTGTGACGATGCGGGTCTCGTCGGCGATGATCGCCGGCAGCCCGGTGAGCTTGAGCGTCAGCGGCCCGTCGGGGCAGGCGGTCTTGCCCGCGGTGCAGGCTCGCACCAGCTGCTTCAGCGCCCGCTGGCCGTGGTGCTCGACGTAGTTCACGAAGGGGACCACGACCTGCGGCTCGTCGGAGTCGTCCACCGGCCGGATCAGGCACAGCTGCAGCTTTCCGTCGGTGGACGAGAGGTACCCACGCGAGTCGATCCCATCGCGCACCGATTGAGAGAACAGCGCCTCCTCCAGCGACACCCCGGACGGACGGGTGCCCTGCACCTGCTGCTGCATCAGCTGCAGGAAGCGCTGGAACACGTCGAGCACGGTGTTGGCCTGGTACGGGGCGTTGGTCGACAGCGGCCCGGTGGTCTTGCTCCGACGTTCGATCTCCTCGGCCAGCGCGCCGAACAGCTGGGGCAGCTGCTGGATGGCGAGGATCTTGCGCAGCCCGAGCCCATCGCTCTCCAGAGTCGTGACGAGCGCGCGCAGCTGTGAGAGCGGCAGGTAGAGCAGCGCTCGACTCTTGATCTGGTCCAGGTCGATGCGCCCCACCGTGTCCCTCACACAGGCCGGGCTGTTGGGCGGGGCGTCCGCCGTGCAGCGCGCGGAGTGGGGGAGCTTCCCTTGAGCGTGCGAGGTGGTTCGGGGCGCCGGGCGGCGCGGGAGCTGCTCCAGCAGCCGGTCCACCAGCTTCCGACGCAGGTGAGCGCTGCCACCCTGCACCACGGCGATGAGCAGGTTGGGTGAGCCGAAGCGGCCGAGGAACGCACGAAACCGCTTCTGGTGCGGGTCCTGGGCGTCCACCAGGCTGGAGTGTCCGGCTTCCACCCTCAGACCGGGGAGCACCACACCCGCGGCCGTGGCCAGCAGCAGCACCAACAGGACGACTGTCCGTGGGCGGGAGAGCACCAGGCGAACGAGGCCTCGGAGTAGGCGGTCACGCATCGGGTTTGGCGCACAGCATAGTGGGTTTCGACTCAGTCGGGAAGAGGCAGCGTGAGGGTCAGCCCATCGCGGGCCACCTGGGCGCGCGGGTGGTGCTGCGCAGCCTGGGCCTCGAATTGGGCCAGATCGGCGTCGTCATAACGTGGGCTGATGTGGACCAGCACCAGCCGGGCCACACCCGCCGTGCGGGCCGTGGTGGCGGCCTGCCCGGCGGTCATGTGCTTCTTGCTCGCTGCGTCGTCAATATGCTCCTCGAGGAACATGCTCTCCACGAAGGCCAGGTCGGTGTTGCACAGGAGCCGCTCGAGTCCAGGGGTGACGGCGGTGTCGGTGGCGAACGCCACCCGCCGTCCTCGACGGGGCGGGCCCAGCACCTGGGATGGTGTCACGGTCGATCCGTCCGCCAGCTGGACCGGACGGCCCTGTTGCAGCTCACCCCACATCGGACCCCGCGGGATGCACAGGGTGTTGGCCACCTCCGGATCGAAGCGTCCCGGGCGTGGGTGCTCCTCCATTCGATATCCGAGGCAGAAGGTCGTGTGAGCCAGCGGTTCCCAGGTCAGCCGCACCAGGTCGTCGCTGTAGGCCTTCCCACCCACGCCGGTCCATTCGTGAACCCGCACCTCGTAGTTGATGAACATCACGAGGTCACGGCGAACATGGTTGATGAACCGCTGCAGGCCGGGAGGACCGAGCACGGTGAGCGGCCCGGGGTCGGGCATCTGGGCCCGGAGCATCAACAACCCTGGAAGTCCGAGACAGTGGTCGGCGTGGAGGTGGCTGACGGCCACCACGCGCAGCGCCCTGAGGCCGAGGTGCAGCTCCTTGTACGGGACCTGCGTGCCCTCGCCACAGTCGAACAGGTAGATCTGACCGTCAACGCGAATCGCCACCGACGTCAATCGCCGTCGTGGCATCGGCATCATCCCACCGCTACCGAGTACGAAGCAGTCCATCAAGCTCGGTTCGCGCCAGGTGTGGCAACAGATGGAGTCGACGCTGTATCGGGCCTAGTCCTAGTCCTTGACGTCTTTGCTGCCGACGACGGTCAGGTTGCAACCGACCTGGACGGGAAGGGTCTTGCCGTTGACCGTGATGCTGACCTTGCCGGTGAAGTACCAGCCGAACGAGCCCGTGGAGAACTCCCGGGGCTCGGCGGTTACGGGCATGCCGGCGATCTCGAAGGTCACGGCCTGAGCATTATCCTTGAATTCCTTGCGGCCAATTGCGCACGGGGCCTTTGCCATCGTCTCCTCCTCCATAACGTTGCGGACCATTACCGCAGTGACGGCGCGTACGTTAGCCAATTTGGTCGATTTGCGCTACCCGTAATCGCGAGTACCACCACAGAGTGGGGTCGGTACCGGAGTCCCAGGAGGCTGACGATGCAGACGCCTGGAACTACAGGGTTATTTCGTTCGACGGCTGAGCAGGGCGTCAATCCGGGCCAGGCTGGCATCGATTCGACTGGAGAGGTGCTCCAGGCGGGTCGAGTGGTCCTCCAGCCAGCGTTGCATGAGGCTGACACGGCCCCATTGCACTTCGATGTCGGCATCCAGTCGGTTCAAGGCGCTGAGCAGTGCGGTGGTGTCGGACATGACCCGACGCTATCCCGCCAAATCGGGGTGGGCAAGTTCTTGACCCGCCATGAGACGGTTGCGGCTCACTGCAGAAAACGAAACCGATCCAGCTGACGAATGGTCTCGAACTGGTGATCCGTGGCCATCAACTGCACCGTTCGCCGGGGATCGATCCGAAACGCCTCCCGCAACACCCGCTCCGCCTCGTCCAGCCGTCGCTGCGTGACATACAGCGTGGCCAGGTTGTGGATCGCGTTGAAGTAGCGGGGATCGAGCTCCAGCGCCCGCCGCAGACACTGTTCGCCGCGTTCCAGGTTGCCGCTGCACACATAGGCCAGCCCGAGGCTGGTCCAGCAGCTCACGCAACGGTTGTCGATCTCCAGCTCCTCCAGCAGCAGCGAGATAGCCCGGTCGAACTCCTTCATCTCACCCAGCACGTTGGCCAGCGAGCCGCGAACGTGGGGGTAGTCGGGTGCGATCATGAGCAACTCCTCGAACGATCGCACGGCCTCACCGTGGAGCCCGGCCCTGTGCTGTGCATTGCCCAGATTGAACAGCGCCACGGGGTTGGTCGGGTCGCGTTCCAGCGCGGTGGAGTAGGCCTCCATCGCCCGGGCTCGCTTGCCCAGCCGGCCCAGCACCACACCCATGTTCACGTGCGGGCCGGACCAGCCCGGTTCGAGATCGGCGGCGCGTTTGAAGGCGAACAGCGCTGGCTCCGGATCGCCCTGCTCGCTCAGGGCGATGCCCTCGACGTTGTAGGTCCGGGCCATACCGATACGGGCCGCCTCGGCCGAGGCACAATCATCCATCGCCTGTCCAAACGCCGCCCGGGCCTCGGCGTAGGCGCCCTCCTCCAGCAGCAGCTCGCCCCGGATGACATGCAGTGGAGCGGGGTCGGTGCAAGCCTCCAGCGCGCCGTGCAACACGTGGTACGCCTCGGTGGGCCGGTCCTGATGCAGGCCGAGCAACCGCGCCAGCGCGGCGGCGGCGGCGGTGCTCGACGGCATGGCCTCCACCGCTCGACGCAGCAGCGGTTCGGCCTCGTCGTATCGTCCCTGGCGCATGCGCTCCCGTCCGGCGGCTAGCAGGACCTGCGGCTCCTCGGGAGACAGCCGGAGCGCTTCTTCGAATGCGTCGGCCGCCGCCGCATAGTCGTTCTGCTCCAGGGCGCGTGCACCGCGCCGCAGATGCACACGGAAGTGCTCTGTCAGGGGCACGACTCTCGATGGTGTATCAGTCATGGCTGCAAAGTGTCGTGGGCAGGCAGAAGGACTGGCCGTTGCTGGATATGGGCCAGCACTGAAGGTCGCTGCCACAGATCTTGCTCTGGGTACAGTCGCTCCCCGCACAGGCCGTCGGGATCGGCTCACCGGTGGTGCACTGCAGCCCTTGCAGGCAGATCCCGGACTCACACTCGGCGGCACCGGAGGGGGTGGCCGTGCAGGACTCACCGGCGGCGGTCTTGGTGCCACAGCCGACGAGCCCCACGATACAGAAGATGATGCCAACAGCGTGTCTCACGAGCACGGTCTCGAGCTGAAAGCGTGCATTATAGACGCGGCGGATCGACAACACATCCCATTTGTTCGCTCAGTCAGGGGACTGGGGGACTGGCGGGTTTTGGCGCGCCGTCACCTCGGCATGTTATGATGCGCGTCCATGGGAGGATCGGGGCTTAGGATCGGACCGTTTCGTGGGCTTTCGCCCTACCTGGAGGAGGACGCCGCCCTCTTCTTTGGTCGAGACGACGAACGGCGAGCGCTGGTGGGCCAGGTGCTGGAAGCCGAGGCACAGGTCCTGCTGGTGATTGGCGAGACCGGGGCGGGCAAGACCTCCCTCATCCGGGCCGGACTGCTGCCGCAGCTTCCACACGACGTGTGGCAACCGCTGTACCTCGAATGCGGCCCCGAGTGGCACGCGGATCTGGTGGCCGGGGTGTCCCGGGCGCTGAATCGGCCGGTCAGCCTCGACGAGCCGTTGACCGATCCGCTGGCCGAGGTGATGGGGGGAAAGAAGCAGTTCCTGCTGGCGCTCGATCACGTGGAGCAGCTGCTCTGGCTCGAGCCCCACGACTGTGATCAGATTGTCGGGCTCATCGATCGCGTGCGCCACGACGGGGGCAAGCTGGTGCTGATCGTGGATCGGGGCAACATCCACGCCCTGGAGCGGCTGTCGCACCTGGGCCGGATTCCCGATCCCCAACGGATCCACGTCGGGCGCATGAGCCGTCAGGTGGCGGGCCGGGTGATGGAGCAGACGGTGTTGGCCGGGGGCGGGTACATGGAGCAGGGACTCCCGGAGCTCATCGCCGAGGAGGTGGCGGCCGAGGGGCCCGTGCTGCCGGCGGTGCTTCAGGTGGTGGGCCACGCGGCCCTGCTCGCCGGGGCCACCGGGGCGCGTCGCTACAGCCGGGCTGGTGGGTCGCAGGCGCTGACGGCGCTGTACGTCGAGCGGCTCGTGGCGCGGGCCGGTGGCTGGCGGGGACGACGAGTGCTGGCCATGCTGACCGAGTACCCCAATCCACGCGAGGGCCGATCACTGGCCGTCATCGCCCAGGGGGCCGGGT
>Ga0210044_10003136_pt1 | contig 23815 bp, 18 predicted proteins | sample CryGey13umfilter_2_FD_183959 | JGI IMG/M metagenome (GOLD analysis project Ga0210044, IMG submission 183959) | Groundwater microbial communities from aquifer in Utah, USA - Crystal Geyser 4/9/14 3 um filter (SPAdes) (version 2) | ecosystem: Environmental > Aquatic > Deep subsurface >... | reverse complement strand
TCCTGACCCTCGAACGAGACGGCTGGATTCGCCGCACCCCCCGCGCCGCGAGGAGCATCGAACTCCTCGTCGATCCCGAACTCCTCCCGGTCCTCCGTTGATCCGCGAGTCAACCGATCATCTTCACTGTGCGGAGCTACTAGTTGCCGGTGATGGACAGATCGTCGATGTACCAGCCTGCGTACTGCACCACGCTGGTGGCCATCATGTGGAACGCGACGGTGACGGTCTTGCCGATGTAGGGCGTCATGTTCACCGTCTTCTGCGTCCACACCACGGGAGCCGCCTTGCTGCCGCTGCAGTTCTGGTTGACCACCACGCCGTCGACGCGGATCTCGCCCCAGTCGAAGGTCAGGAACAGGTCGAACCACTCCCAGAAGGTCATGCTGGCGCTGGTCCAGTTGCTGGGGATCTTGACCTTGAACGACAGGATGCTGTCGTCCGTGGTGTTCGAGTTGGTGCAGGTGCTGGAGGCGTTGCCCAGCGGGCTGTAGCAGTCGTTGAGCTTGGTGGCCCAGACCCCCGTCCCCGAGTGGCCCGTGGACGGCGGCTCGGTGGAGCTGGTGCTGTCGCAGTTGGAGGTCGGGGCCCAGGTGCCGATCTTGCCCCACTCCCAGTCCTTGGTCCCGGTGAGCCCGCCGTTGGCCAGCTCGAAGTCCAGGGTGAACGGCGCACCCAGCGTCCCGGGAGGCAGGTTGACGCACACGCCCTGGTCGCAGGACCAGTCCACCTGGCACACGGCGCCGCTGCCCACCGTGCCGCTCAGCGTGCCGCAGGAGCAGATGCCACCGCTGCAGGTCTCGCCCGCGCCGCAGGCCACGCCGCAGGCGCCGCAGGCGTAGATGCTGGTGGCCTTGTCCACGCAGTTGCCGTTCACCACGCACTTCGTCGTGTCGGTCACGGTCCAGGCCGTGCCGCTGGCAGCGGGATCACACTTGGCGCAGCCCTGGGGGTGCGCGTCATTGGCGGCGTAGCACGTGTTGTCGATGAAGCAGGTGTTCGTGATCGGCGTCCAGCTGGTGGCGCTCGTGGTGGGATCGCATTCGCTGCAGCTGCCGCCGGGGTTCTTGTCCCCCGGCTGATAACACTTGCCGGCGATGAGACACACCCCTGCGAGCGGGGTCCAGGCGGTGGTGGAGGTGGTGGGGTCGCACTGGCTGCAGCCCAGGCTGTCCTTGGTCCCCGTGGCCACGCAGCTGTCGCTGAGCAGACAGCCGGTGCCGGTGGTGGTCCAGGCGGTGGCGGTCTTGGTCGGATCGCACTCGGCGCAGGCGCCCGAGGGATGGGGCGCGCTGGCGTTGTAGCACTTGCCCCCGACCATGCAGGTGTTGCTCACGGGGGTCCACGCGCTCTGGCTCGTCTTGACGTCGCAGATGTTGCAGGTGCCGTCGGGGTGCGAGGCCTGGTCCTTGTAGCACGCGCCGTTGATCAGACAGTAGTCGCTCTGCAGCACGTTGCCCACGCAGCCGCCCTTGCCATCACACAGGTCCTTGGTGCAGCCATACGCATCGGCGCACTGGCTGGCGTAGCTCACACCCTTGCACGTCCCGGACTGGCAGTAGTCGTCCTTGGTGCAGTCGTCGCCGTCGTCGCAGACCCCGCCGTTGGCCGGGCTCCAGCTGGTGGTGCTGGTCTCCGGGTCGCACAGCTGACAGGGGTCGGCGGGGTGCTGCTCGTCCTTGTGGAAGCACTTGATCACCGACTTGCCCGAGCCAGCGTCCCCCACCCCGGCGTCCGTTCCAGCGAGCTCGGGAACCGCCAGCGCACAGGTGTTCGTCTTCGCCGTGTGCTCACACAGGCCGAGGCCCTTGCACACATCATCGGTGCAGTCCAGACCGTCGTCGCAACTCTGCAGCGAGGCGGGATGGCAGAAGTGGTCGGCGCCGCAGATGGGATCGATGGCGCAGGGGTTGTGGGCGTTGCAGCTCTGGCCCACATCCTCGCAGGGCCAGAGCTGACCGATGTCGGGGTACATGGCCCCGTCCACGGACCCATCCCCCGAGGGAGGACCCTTGTCGGTGGTGCCGCCATCGTCGCTGCAGGCAGCAGTATTGTGCATCGCATGACGAGATCCTAGCATGCCGCAATCCAGATACACGCGATTTTTCCACCCTGCAGGTCAGCCGCTTTCTCGTCAGCGTGCTGGCTCAGGCCCCCCCCTGACGCCGCTCCATGAGCCTGCGCCAGAACGCCTTGCCCGAGGGTTGTACCGGGAACAGCGCATCGAACCGGCCGGCCAGCTCGGAGAAACACCGACTGATGGGAGCGGTGGGGTTGGTGATCACCACCGGACGCCGCGCACGCACCGCTTCCTCGAGGGTCGTGTCCTGGACCAGGTGGCCACCATAGCGTGGGGCAAAGCCCAGGAACCGCTGGCACACACCCGCCAGCTTGTCGTACGTCGACCGCCCCAGCGCCGCGTTGCTCGCCTGGTTCACCAGCAGCGTCAACGAGGTCACTCCGTGCCGGGTCGCCAGGATCTTGATCAACGCGTAGGCGTCGGTGATCGATGTGGGGTCGGGCGTGACCACCACCAGCACATCCTCGACGCAGGCGTTGAAGAACAGGACGTTGTCTGACAGGCCCGCGCCGGTGTCCACCAGCAGCAGGTCGAAGTCGGACGACATCTCACCGAGCGCGTTGGCGATGTTGATCTGCTGGGCCTCCGTCAGACGTTCCAGCTTCAGGATGCCCGAGCTGGCAGGCAGAACCGTGATGCCGCCCGGTCCCTGGACCCGGATCTCTCCCAGCTCCTTGCGGCCCTCCACGAAGTCGATCAACGAGTGCTCGCAGTGCAGATCGCAGAGAATGTCGATGTTGGCCAGACCCATGTCGGCGTCGAACACCAGTACGCGCTTCTTGCGACGGGCCAGCTCGATGGCGAGGTTGACGGTGGTGATGGACTTGCCCACGCCGCCCTTGCCCGAGGTGATGGAGATGGTCTTCATTTGAGCAACTCGTCTCTTTCGGCCACGCTCACCCCGGCCCAGGGCTCGGACTGTCCGTCGTCCACCTCGACCCGGTTGCGCCCCTGGCCCTTGGCCCGGTACAGCGCCCCATCCGCCCGCCGAAGCAGCTCCTGGGGCGTGAAGCTGCTGGACGGGGAGCATGTGCCGATCCCGACGGATATGCTCAGCTCCACCGTCACCTGGTCCAGCTTCAACGGAGATCGCACGAGCTGCTGCATCACACGCGTCATGGCGCACAGCGCCTGGGCCTGATCGGTGTTGGGCAGGATGACGGCGAACTCGTCCCCGCCGATACGGGTGACGATATCCGTCACCCGCAGCGTCTGCTGCATCAGGGACGCCACGTGGCACAGGCTGAGGTCTCCCACCTCGTGGCCAAAGCGATCGTTGATCTGTTTCAGGCGGTCCAGATCCACCATCACCAGGCTGCAGGGGTCGGACTCGCGCCGCACCCGGTGAAGCTCCTGGGCCAGGCGGACCTCGAAGTAGCGGCGGTTGTACAGGCCGGTGGCGGGGTCCTCCATCGACAGCTGACACAGCGCATCGATGATGCGTTGCAGCGTCCCCGTCTTCACCAGGCTGCCGTCGCCCTCGGGTTCCTCGCCGTGCTTGCGGACCAGGGCCTCGGCCCGACTCAGATCCAGGTCGCCGAAGAACACCAGTCCCTGCTCGACCTTGGCCACGAGCTGGGTCCCGTTCAACCCGATGTTGTCCGCCACCACCTGGATGATGTCTTCGCTCACTGGTCTCGGCATCAGTTCACCCTGCATATCGACACTTGCGTGTCGATCCTGAGCGAGATCGGCCTCAATCCGCCAGATGCTTCGCCAGCGGACAACCCCATCCGTCATAGATCCCCTGCAATGGCAGGACGATGGACAGGATGGCGCGGACCCGCTCATGAATCGCATCAGCGACCGGAGCCATCTTGTCCGAAAACGCCAGCCGAAACCCTTCGCCTTCCTGCGGCTCGGGTTCGGTGGTGACAAACCCCAGCCCGCGGAGCTTCTCGACGGCGCCCTGTGCCGCCTCGCTGCTCGGGAGAAACACCACATGGTCCACCGGCCGGGGCCGGGTGAGGTCGTCGTCCAGCTGCTCGAGCTGTCGAAGCACCCGGTTGCTCATGATGAACTGGTACTCCTGGGCGTCGGGCCAGAGCACCTCGCGATAGAACTCCCAGCTGATGTCCGGGGCGATGTCGATGTCGATGTGGTAATCGTCCCGCACTCCGTCCACCACCTCCCGCACCCCCTCGATCTGTCCCATCACCGTCCCGGGACCATAGAGCACGACATCCATCATTCCGCCCACCGTCACCCGGCCCAGCATGATCGCGTCGAAGCGGGCGGCGAGGCTCTCCACCAGCTGGTCCTCCAGCTGGAACAGCCGTTCACTCTCGTCTGGCGCGCGCATCCCATCCGGTCGCGGCGCCTGCATCTGGATCAACAGACGAATCCGCACGTTGTGCTCGGCCAGCGGCAAGTGCGCCGCCACACCCAGGTCGACGAACACGCCCATCGGCTCATCACCCAGCCGGCCAAAGTAGAAGTCGAAGTCCTCCGACCATGGTTTTTCCATCGTTCCTCCATTGCTGCAACTACCATGCTGGCAGGCCGAATGCCACGGCCCCGCTCACGGCTTGGGGGCGCAGTACCCGATCTCCGAGAACCCCATTATGGCGACGCAGTTCTCCGTCGCATCACACACCACGGGACCACCGAGCTCGCAGGTCTTGCGACACAGCCCCGGGGGGCTCGTGCCGGCGCATACGTTGCCGGGTGCACACTCGACGGTGGTGCCGCAGGCGGTCCCGGTGGCAGCGGTCCCTGGAGGACAGACACAGACGAGCCCCGCCTTGGTCGCGTAGCACACCCCCGCTCCACAACCGGTGATCACTACTGGATCACAGGTCGAGGGAACGCCGGTGGCAGAGCAGGTCGCCGCCTGATCCGACGACCTGTCCGCGAGGGACCCATCCGGGACGCCAGCCTCCGAGGTGGGCCCCGCCTCCGGGCCCCCCGCCTCCCGGCCCGAACCCAGATCCCCGCCGTCCGACGGCTGCGTGTAGCGCCCGATGCAGCTCGCCCACATCAGCATCGCGGCCATGACTGTCCAGCGCATATCTGGATGTTACCCCAAGGCTGTGTCAATCGTCCTGCGTGATTAGCCTTGTGGGCCCGGGGTCGGACGGCAATCCTGGAGATGGGATGCACGTCGAAGCGCACCGAGACAGTTTGCGGGAAAGGGCCTGTGTGTAATACGGTGGGGCACCACCCTGGAGAGCGCAATGAACTTCTTTGACGTCGTTGTGTCGTTCCCCACCGCGATCTTCAGCGTGCTGATGGTCATCGTCCTGCTGTACTGGATGATGGTGATCATCGGTATCGTGGATCTGGGGCACCACGGGGCCGACGGCGCGCTCGACGGCATGGGGCACGGGGTGGGGGAGGGCGTGGCGGAGGGGGTCGCCGAGGGCGTGGCGGAGGGGGTCGCCGAGGGCGCGGCGGAGGGGGTCGCCGAGGGCGCGGCGGAGGGGGTCGCCGAGGGCGTGGCGGAGGGGGTCGCCGAGGGCGCGGCGGAGGGGGTCGGCGGCGGCATCGGCCACGGGCACGTGGATCTGCATGCCGATCTGCACGCCGACATGGACGGCGACGTGCACGGCGACCTGGGTCACGGCGGGCTGCTGTCGGCCATCGGGTTCGGCAAGGCGCCGGTGACGGTGATCTTCAGCCTGATCGTCTTCTTCAGCTGGACGCTGTGCATCGTCGGCACACGCCTGCTGGGGGGGATCCTCGGCCCGGTGCTCCCCGGCTGGCTCTTCGCCACCCTGCTCCTCGTCGTTGCGCTGGCGCTGGCGATGTTCCTCTCCTCGCTCAGCTCCCGGCCCCTGGCGCGAGTGTTCGTGGTGCATCAGGCCCCCGCGCGCAGCTCGCTCATCGGTCAGGTGTGTGTGGTCAATACCGGCCGCGTTGACCCGGGGTTCGGTCAAGCCACGGTGGACGACGGCGGCGCCGGCCTGCTGATCCAGGTCCGCTGCGAGGCGCTGTCCCTCAAGCGCGGCGACGAGGCGCTGATTGTCTCCTTCGACCCCGAGCGCGAGGCGTTCGTGGTGGAGCCCTACTCGGAAATGTCGGGGCGCTGAGCTGCATACGATGCGGAAATGACACTTGCATTCCTACAACTGTGACACGAAGATCGCCTATCCTGAACCACCCCATCGATGAAGCTAGGTGCCGCCTTCGGCACACGCTCTTGGAGAGGACCGCATGAACTGGGAAACGCTGAAGTGGATCCTGATCTTCGGTGGCATCGGGTTCGTCGTGCTGCTGGGAATCTTCGCCCTCATCGCCAAGTTCTACCGCAAGGTGGAGCAGGGCAAGGCGCTCATCGTCAACACGCTCAAGAGCGAGCCCATCGTCACCTTCACCGGGGCGGTGGTGTACCCCATCATTCACAAGGCCGAGGTGATGGACATCTCGGTGAAGACGATCGAGATCGACCGCCGCGGGAAGGAGGGGCTGATCTGCAAGGACAACATCCGCGCCGACATCAAGGTCACGTTCTTCGTCCGCGTGAACAAGACGCGTGAGGACGTGCTCAAGGTGGCCCAGGCCATCGGCTGCGTCCGGGCCTCGGAGCAGTCCACGCTGGAGGAGCTGTTCGTGGCCAAGTTCTCCGAGGCGCTCAAGACCGTGGGCAAGCGGCTGGAGTTCGAGCAGCTGTATCAGGAGCGGGAGATCTTCCGCGATCAGATCGTGGAGATCATCGGCAAGGATCTCAACGGCTACGTGCTGGAGGACGCGGCCATCGACTTCCTCGAGCAGACGCCGCTGGAGTCGCTGGACCCGGCCAACATCCTCGACGCCCAGGGGATCAAGAAGATCACCGAGATCACCACCGGGCAGAACGTGCTGACCAACGATCTCAAGCAGACCGAGCGCAAGCAGATCAAGCGCCAGGACGTGGAGGCGGACCAGGCGGTGTTCGAGCTGGAGCGCCAGCGGGCCGAGGCCGAGGCCAAGCAGAAGCGCGAGATCGCCACGGTCCAGGCCCGGGAGCAGGCCGAGACGATGAAGGTCTCGGCGGAGGAGAAGTCACGAGCGGTCCGGGCCCAGATCAAGGCCGACGAAGAGATCGGCGTGGAGAACGAGAACAAGCAGCGGCAGGTGGAGGTCGCGGTCAAGAACCGCGAGCGCGTGGTGGCCATCGAGCAGGAGCACGTGATCCGGGACCGGGACACGGAGGCCATCTCCCGCGAGCGCGCGGTGGAGCTGCAGCGCATCGAGAAGGAGAAGGCGCTGGAGGTGGAGAAGAAGGCCATCGCCGACGTGGTCCGCGAGCGCGTGGCGGTGGACAAGACGGTGGCCGAGGAGGAGGAGCGGATCAAGGACACCCGGGCGCTGTTCCAGGCCAACCGCACCAAGGACGTGACCAAGATCACCGCCGAGGGCCAGGCCCTGGAGCAGCTGGTGAAGGAGATCAAGGCCGCGGAGGCCAAGGAAGAGGCGGCCAAGTTCCTGGCGCGGGAGCGCCTGGTGCGAGCCAGCGCCGAGCTGGAGGCGGCGGACAAGGAGGCCCAGGCCAAGATCCGGATGGCCGACGGCGTGCAGGCCGAGCAGGCGGCGCCGGGCCTGGCCCAGGCCCGGGTCAAGGAGGCCAACGCCCAGGCCAACGAGAAGCTGGGGATGGCCGAGGTGCGGGTCAAGGAGGCCGACGCCGGCGCCGTGGAGAAGCTGGGGATGGCCAAGGTGCATGTGGCGGAGGCCGAGGCCGGCGCGATCAAGGAGCAGGGGCTGGCCAAGGCCGAGGTCCAGCGGCAGCTGCTGCTGGCCGAGGCCGCGGGGGCCCAGGAGAAGGGCATGGCGGTGGTGCGGGTCCGGGAGTCGGAGGCCCAGGCGGTAGAGAAGATGGGGCTGGCCGAGGCCACCGCGGTGAAGGAGAAGCTCACGGCGGAGGCCTCCGGGCTGCAGCAGAAGGCCCAGGCGATGAAGGCGCTGGACGGCGTGGGCAAGGAGCACGAGGAGTTCCGGCTGCGGCTGGCCAAGGACAAGGACGTGGAGCTGGAGGGCATCCGGGTGCGCCGGGACGTGGCCCAGGCCCAGGCCGAGGTGCTGTCCCACGCCTTCGGCAACGCCAAGTTCAACATCGTCGGCGGCGATGGCGCGTTCTTCGAGCGCTTCCTCAAGGCCGTGTCACTGGGGCAGTCCATCGACGGCGCCGTGGATAACAGCGAGTCGCTGCAGGTGGTGCTCAAGAAGTACCTCAGCGGCGAGCAGAGCCTGCCCGACGACCTGAAGCACATCCTCTCCCGCCCGGCGCTGTCGGCCCAGAGCGTGCAGCAGCTCACCCTCTCCGCCCTGCTGGGCCAGATGCTGGTGGGCGCCGGCGACGACAGCAAGGGCAAGATCCAGCAGCTGATGGAGCGGGCCAAACAGCTGGGCATCGCGGATGTCCGACTGAGCTGAGCGCGTCGGGTGCTCCGCCCGCGCTCCGGTGAGCCATGGAACCATCCGATACCACCGAGACCCACGACGAGTCCACGCTCGAGGGCGGTAGCTACGAGGTCCTGCGTCTGCGCCTGCTGGAGCAGGGAGGTGAGCTGGCGCGGAAGGTGGACACGCTCAACGCCCGGCGCAAGCAGGTGTTCGGCGGCCAGGAGCTGCAGATCATCGGCAACGAGCGCATCCGCACCGAGAACAACTGCGTCCCCATCGACATCCTGTCGGTGGGCGAGATGCTGGTCTTCGGCTACCGGGTGTACATCGGTCTCAAGTCCGAGGTCCAGGTCAGCGACGTGTTCAGCGTCCAGCGCTTCGCGCACACCGCCGAGGGAGCGTTCGAGTTCTCGCCCCTCGCGCTGCAGGAGGCGGGTGAGGAGTTTCTGGTTCACCCGCGCTTCGTCACCGAGCTCAAGGAGCTGTACGAGTACTACGCCGAGACGCGCCTGCAGCAGCTGCGGCGGGTGGGGAACAAGCTGCTCGCCGTGTTCCAGATCGGCACCACGCCCAACGACGTGCGGGTCTTTCGCTGGACCCTGGGCAGCCACGGCGCCCACCCGGTGTACATCGACAACCGCGGCGAACGGGACCACGTCTTTCCCCAGTCCCACGACTTCAAGTGGACCGTCACGACCCGTGAGGATCAGGTACAGGGGCACCACCCCCACGTCTCGATCCAGGACGAGGTGTTCGTGGAGACCGTGGGCGGCGACCTGACGATCAAGATCGAGGACAACACCGAGGACGGGCTGGGGATCTACCGCGAGCCGGTGGAGGACGAGAACCAGGCGCTGGACGACGCGCAGATCCACTACGCCCGGGTGGGCCAGCTGTTCCTGCTCAAGGTCCTGCCCTACCGCGAGGAGCGCTGGCGCTACTTCGTGTTCAACCGGCGGACCCAGCGCGTGCAGCGCATCGACGCCGTGGGCCAGGCCTGCGTCTCGCTGCCCGAGGACCAGGGGATCATCTTCCCCGGCGGCTACTACCTGCAGAGCGGTGAGCGCAAGGTGTTCGAGGAGCGCACCGAGGGGCTCGAGTTCCACATGCTGGTCAAGTCGCCCAACGGCGAGGACGTGCTGTACTCGTTCCTCAACCGCGCCGACGGGCACTACGTGCTGCTGCCGTACAACGTGATCCGCAAGGAGGTGCAGAACCCCATCGGGTGCCACGGCTTCAGCCTGTACGACGACGGCAAGATGGTGCTGTTCCGGGCCGCGGCGGCGGAGGCCACCCGCGTGCACCCGATGCAGATCTGGCAGACCCCGTTCTGCAGCCCGGACCACGAGGCGGCCTCGGTTCACGACGGCTCCTACGTGGCCAAGGTGGGAAACGCCGACCTGGTGCGCGGCATCGCCGACGGGTACAGCGTGCGCCGGTTGACCGAGACCGAGCAGCCCACGCGGCACACCTTCGAGGATCTGGTGGGGTTCATCACCCGGATGGTGGACGCGTACTACTGGCTGGGGCACGCCGAGGTGGACGACATGCTGTCCACGCTCAAGACCCTGCGCCAGACCACCGAGCTGATCGTCGACGAGTTCGAGAAGGTGGAGGCGCTGCGCCAGCGCGCCCTGGACAGCCTGGAGCAGTCGCGGACGGCGCAGCTGGAGCTCGCCCGGCGGTTCCGGCCCCAGGACCTGCGCAGCGTCGAGGGCTACATGGAGGCGTTGACCGCCCTGCGCAGCCAGCGCGGCCACCTGATCACGCTGCGCGAGATGCGCTACGCCGATCTCGCCGCGCTGGAGCAACTGGACCAGCAGGCGGCGGCCCTGTTCGACACGATCAGCTCCGCCTGCGTGGAGTTCCTGCTCACCGACGAGGCGCTGCTCCCGCTCACGAGTCAGCTGGACCAGGTGCTGGACCAGATCGATCAGGTGCAGAAGCGCACCGAGGTGGATCCGATGGTGCAGCACATCGACGAGCTGGCCGTGGGGCTCAATCTGCTGTCGGAGGTGGCGGGGGGCCTTCAGGTGGAGGACGCCACGGCGCGGACCCACATCCTGGAGGGCATCAGCGAGATCTTCGCCCAGCTCAACCGGGTGCGCGCCACGCTGGACGTCCGCCGCCGCGAGATCCTGGGCCGCGAGGGGCGGGCCGAGTTCGCGGCGCAGTTCAAGCTGCTGGCGCAGAGCGTGGACAGTGCCCTGGGGCGGAGCGACACCCCCGAGGCCTGCGACGATAACCTCTCGCGGATGATGCTGCAGCTGGAGGAGATCGAGGGCCGGTTCTCCGAGTTCGACGAGTTCGTCACCGAGCTGGCGCGCAAGCGCGAGGAGATCCACGAGGCGTTCGGCGGGCGCAAGCAGACCCTGGTGGAGGAGCGCCAGCGGCGGGCGCAGAACCTGATGGCCGCGGCCGACCGCATCCTCGAGGGCGCGGTGCGACGGGCGCGGACCCTGAAGACGCAGGACGAGCTCAACGCCTACTTCGCCTCCGATCCCATGCTGCTCAAGCTGCGCGAGCTGATCACGCGGCTGCAGGAGCTGGACGACTCGGTCAAGGCCGACGAGCTGGAGAGTCGGCTCAAGTCTGCACGCCAGGACGCGCTGCGGCTGATGCGCGACCGCAGCGAGCTGTTCGACGAGGGCCAACAGCTGATCCGCCTGGGACGCCACCGCTTCAGCGTCAACACCCAGCCCCTGGAGCTGACCATGGTCCCGCGCGACGGGGCGATGGTGTTCCACCTCACCGGCACCGACTACTACAGCGCGGTGCAGGATCCGGCCTTCGCCGAGACCTCCGGGATGTGGGACCAGACCCTGGTGTCGGAGACGCCCCGGGTCTATCGCGGCGAATACCTCGCCGCGGCGCTGCTGCTGGACGCCGAGCAGGGCCGGGGTCACACCGTGGACCAGCTGCAACAGGCCCGCCTCAGCACCGCGGACCTGCTGGCGCTGGTGCGGCAGGCGGCCACCGAGCGCTACGACGAGGGCTACGAGCGCGGGGTGCACGACGTGGACGCCACCGCGATCCTGCAGAAGCTGCTGGATCTGCGCGCCACCGCCGGACTGCTGCGCTTCCCCCCGGCCTGCCGCGCGCTGGGCTGCCTGGTGTGGGCCTTCTTCGAGGACGGACGACTGCGGGATCAGTGGCAACGGCGGGCCCGGAGCCTGGACCGGCTGCGCAAGAGCCTCTCGTTTCACCCGGCCATCGACCAGCTGGGAGCCGAGATCGGCGAGACCGTCACCGCCTTCGCCGGGCAACATGGCCTGCCGGTGGGGGAGGGGGAAGCCGGGCTGGCGGGGCGATACCTGCTGCAGGAGCTGATGCGCGCCGAGGATCCGGCCTTCGTCACCAGCGTCGACGCCGAGCGGCTGCGATCTGCGCTCACGGCCCACATCGAGAGCTCGGGCGCCTCGCTGGAAGATGACCTGGCTGGTCTCGCGGGCAACCCGGGGCAGGCCATGGCCCTGGCCCGCGCCTGGCTCGAGGCGTTCACCACCCGCGACGCGGGGGGACCCGATCTGTCCACCGCCGGGGACGAGAACCCTTCATCGTGGGTGGGGCTCGAGACCGCGGCGCTGCTGGTCTGCGGTCAGCTCATCGAGCGACGCTCCTCCGCCGCCCTGACCCACACCACGGTGCAGGGCCTGCTGGGCCAGCACCCGCGGCTGGTCGACGGCACGCTGGACCTGCGGCTGGACGAGTTCCTGCACCGGCTGACGCATCACTCGGCCCACGTCGTGCCGTGCTATCGCGAGTACCGCCGCCTGCGACAGCAGCTGCTGGACCACGAGCGGCGGCTGCTGCGGCTGGAGGAGCTCAAGCCCCGGGTGCTGACCTCCTTCGTCCGCAACCGGCTGATCAGCGAGGTCTACCTCCCGCTCATCGGTGACAACCTGGCCAAGCAGCTGGGCGCGGCGGGGGCGGCCAAGCGCACCGACCTGATGGGGATGCTGCTGCTGGTCTCGCCCCCGGGCTACGGCAAGACCACGCTGATGGAGTACCTGGCGAGCCAGCTGGGGCTGGTGTTCATCAAGGTCAACGGCCCGGCTCTGGGCCACGGCGTGACCTCTCTCGACCCGGCCGAGGCCAGGAGCGCCACCGCCCGGCAAGAGGTGGAGAAGATCAACCTGGCGTTCGAGATGGGCAACAACGTGATGCTGTATCTCGACGACATCCAGCACACGAGCTCCGAGCTGCTGCAGAAGTTCATCTCGCTGTGCGACGCCCAGCGGCGGGTGGAGGGGGTGTGGAGCGGCCAGACCCGGACCTACGATCTGCGGGGCAAGAAGTTCTGCATGGTGATGGCGGGCAACCCGTACACCGAGTCCGGGGACCGGTTCCAGATCCCCGACATGCTGGCCAACCGCGCCGACACCTACAACCTCGGCGACATCCTGTCGGGCAAGGACGATCTGTTTGCCCTGAGCTACATCGAGAACGCGCTGACCTCCAGCTCGACGCTGGCCCCGCTGGCCAGCCGCGACCCGCAGGAGGTGCAGCTGCTGGTGCGCATGGCCCGGGGCGAGGAGATCCCGGAGAGCGGGCTCAAGCACCCCTACTCCGCCTCGGAGCTGACCGACATCCGCGCCGTGCTACAGCACCTGTTCCAGGTGCAGCAGCTGCTGCTGCGGGTGAACCAGCAGTACATCGCCTCCGCGGGGCAGGAGGACGCCTACCGCACCGAGCCGCCGTTTCAGCTCCAGGGCAGCTACCGCAACATGAACAAGCTGGCGGAGAAGATCGTCCCGGCGCTGAACCAGGAAGAGCTCACGCGCCTGATCACCGATCACTACGTGAGCGAGGCCCAGACCTTGACCACCGGCGCCGAGCACAACCTGCTCAAGCTGGCCGAGCTGCGCGGCACGCTCACGCCGGAGCAGTCGGCGCGGTGGGACGCGATCCGCGACGGCTTCCGCCGCAAGCAGCGGCTGGGGGGATCGGCCGACGACCCGGCGGTGCGGGTGGTGGCCCAGCTGGGCGACATTGGCGAGCGGCTGGAAGGGATCCGGGCCCACGTCGAGCTGGCGACGGCGCAGGCCGCCGGCCCCACCCCGCGGGACGCGACGCTCAACAGCCTGCTGCACAAGCTGGACGGCGCCATGGACCGACTGCAGCGGCCGAAGATCGACATCAACGTCGACGCCAACCTGCCCCCCGGGTTCTCCGATCTGCTGGATCAGCAGACCGCGGTGGTGGAGCGCGTGCTGCTGCCGCTGGTGCACACGGTGACCCGCAGCCTGGAGGAGGGTGACTCGCTCCGCCTGCAGCTGATGGCGCTGATCGACGACCTCAAGCGCATGGACCAGCGGCTGAAGCAGCTCAGCCCCGAGGAGCTGCGGGCGCTGGGGCCGCTGCCTCGCGGGGAGTAGGCCGGTCGACCTTCGTGCGTACCGAGCCCTCTACTCCCGGAGAACGGCGGGCTCGCTCGTTGGCCGCGTGGCCAGATAGATGAGTCGGGACTTGTCCTCGGGCCAGCACCCGGTCCACCTCGGTCGGGCGATCCAGCAGGGCCAGCAGTGTGACGCCGAGATCGATGGTGCGGATCGCCCCGTCCACGCGCCGGCCGTTGATCCCGGGGCCAGCGACGATGGCCGGCACTCGGACCTGCTCCTCGTGCAGCGAGCTCCCATGATAGAACGTGCCGTGCTCTCCGAACGCCTCGCCGTGGTCCGCGGTCAGCGCCACGAAGGTGTGGGGGTGCAGGCGCCGGACGGCGTCGAACAGCCGCCCGAGGTGCCTGTCGGCGTACGCGATCTCGCCGTCGTAGCGGTCGATGGCCCGCTTGCCGAAGTCGTGCTCGAGGCGGAAGCGGTAAGGCTCGTGTGTGTCGAAGAGGTGCACCCAGATGAAGAACCGGTCGCGCTGGTTCAGCTGCTGCAGGTGGTTGATCACCTGGTCCACACGCGTGGCGGCATGCGGGAAGCCGAGCTCCGCGTGCTCGAAGCCGAGGCGATTGTGTTCGAATACCTCGAACCGCTCGCGGTCGATGAAGAAGACCGCGGGCGGATAGAAGCCTGCTGTGTGATACCCGGCTTGGCGTGCCACTGAAGCGAGCATCGGGTGCTCCGTGTCGGCCGTGGAGTAGAAGTGCTTGCCGGTCATCAGCGAGGTGATTGAGAACGAGGTGTGAGGCACCGGGCAGTAGGCCCGCTCGAAGACCACCGCCTGCCGCGCCCACTGGTCGACGGTGGGGGAGGTGGGCCGTTCGTAGCCATGGAGCCCGAGGTGATCGGCGCGCAGCGCGTCGACCGTTATCAGCAGCAGGTTCGGTCGTGCATCGGTGGGAGGTGGATCGTCGGGCTCGGCCTCCCCCGGCAGGAACAGGGCACCGCCCAGCGCTCCAACGCCAAGCAGCAACGGGGGCAACCACAACATCAGCAGGCGACCGGCTGGCATAGTCCGTCGCGACGTTGACCTCTGGTCGGGCGAGAACATGCTCAGCGCTCCTCCGTGCCTTGCAGCTTCGTCTCCTCCAGCTTGCGATACAGCGTGCGCCGGTCGATGTCGAGGATACGCGCGGCGCGGGCCTTGTTGCCCCCGACGGCCTCCACGACCTTCCTGACGTACGTTCGCTCCAGCTCGGCAAGGGAACGGTGCTGGGCGGCTACTGGCCGGATGCGCGCACTCGTCCGGTTCTACCGCGGCGGGTCCGCCGCCGGCCTCCGCTGATCCCGAGAGCCAGCCCGGCGAAGCGGCACCACCGCCGGTCGATCCCGGGCCAGCCGTTGCGATGACCGACGCGGAGCGGTTCCCCTGGATGCGGGCGCCGGCGGCCATCGCCGGCAGATGGAGGGTCTCGCCGTCGGGCTGTCAGACGATTGGCGGCATGGTGGTCGAGATCAAGATCCCGGCGGACAGCCCGCGCACCGCCACGGGGCGGGTGGTCACGCCCGGAGACGGGGCGAAGCTCGGCTACCGCAGCGGCGAGGAGGTGATGCGGCTCGAGGCCAACGACCACGGCAACTGGCCGGGCAAGGTCAAGTGGCGCAGCATCCTCGGCGTGCAGCGCTGGGACCCGGTGTACTTCGTGCTCCGGGACCGCGGCGAGCTGGACGGCACCATGGCGCCCGACAGCTGCTGGAGATCGATGACGTGGACGAGGTGAGCGCCATGAGAGGGTTGGCACTGATCCTGGCGGCCTGCGTCGCGGGCTGCAGCGGCTGCCCGGTGCTCGCGCCACAGGCGCAGCACGCGACAGGCGGCATCCCACCCGAGGTCGCAGCCCTGCGGCCACGCTACCAGCAGGCGCTCGCCAAGGCGCGGAGGTGGCTCGACGTCCTGCACGTGGATCCGAACGAGCTGCGGCGTGTCGGGATCAAGGGCAAGAAGAAGCTCGTCGAGCAGCTCGACGCCTACTACCGCCTGCTGCGGGTCGCTTCGCCCGCGGAGCGTCCCGGTCTGCGCGCCCGGATCAGGCAGGTGGCAGCGGTGACCTACCTGGATCGCTACCATGACATGCTGACGATCTCGGAGCGCTGGTTCAAGCAGGACGCCACCTCCTACCTGCGAGCCGCCGTGCTGATGGAGCGGCTCGGTCTCGACACCAGACGCTACCGGCAGGAGATCAAGAAGGCCCACGGGCGCCTCAACGGCCACATGGGCAAGCGAGGCCCGCACCAGCGACGGGTGTTCCACTGGTACTACAAGCACTTTGGCCTCGAGGAGCCGTTTCCCCTCGGCCAGGCGCTGAAGGGCGGGGTCATCGCCAGGCGCGTCGCGCCCGGCAAGCTCGACAACACCGGCGTCTACGATCTGACTCACGAGATCTACGCCCTCTACGAGTACGGCGACCGCCTCGACGTTGATCCCTTCGGTGCCACGGCGAAGCAGTACCTCCGCCGGGCGTTCGGCGTGCTTGTCGCCCGCTACATCCGCAAGCGAAACCCGGACCTGGCGGCCGAGCTCGTGGAGTGCATGCACTACCTTCGCCTGCAGAACGAAGCCGCCTACCGCGACGGCGTGCGCTTCCTGCTCGAGACTCAGAACGCGGACGGCTCGTGGGGCGAGTACGAGCGCTACCGGAAGCGCTACGGGGACTACGTGCGACACGGGCTTCTGCTGCACACCACGCTGGTCGCCATCGGAGCGCTCGCCGCCGTGTTCGACCAGCCGATGCCCCCGGTGAGGGGTCAGTGAGGCTCTTGGAAGCTTTTCGACATCCACGCACGCGCGCGAGATCGGCGTCGGCAAACGCGGTGATCAGCACCAGGGGCAAGGTCCATCCCGAGTCGCGCAGCTGCCGCAAGGCAGGCGCGGGTTGCTCCGTCGGTGGTGGCTGTCTCGTGGGCGGCGCAGGCCTCGTGGGTCGAGGCGGCGCGTGGGCCCAGATCCCGCCCTGGCTGAACGTGCCCCAGCCCCACTTCAGCCAGCGCAGCACGGCGAAGGCCAGCCACAGGGCCCAGGCCAGCATCGCCAGTCGATAGACGAACAGCGGCGCCGAGAAGATCCAGGGCGCGGCCGGAGTGGCGTCCGCACGATCCTGGAACCAGCGCAAACTGTCCGCCGTGGAGCCGTTGCCCCGGATCTGCATGTCCGGCTGGCCCAGCAGCCCCTCGTGCACCGCCAGCACCAGAATCACGATCGCCACCAGCGTCGAACACAGGATCACGATCTGACGCGTGTTGAACCAGAACCTGCGGGGCGACGCCTCCGGCGTGCTCTGGCCACGCCAGCCCAGCAGCAGCAGCCAGCCCACCAGCATCGCCGCCAGGATCAGGTGGATCTGCGACAGTCCGATGGCCAGCAGCATCCAGTGCCACCAGCGCAGGGGGACCCACTTCACCCGGGCCAGCGCCAGCGCGATCACCACCAGCACCAGCAGCAGGCTCCAGAAGCGCACCACTGGCCCCAGCCGCGGGCCACCGGCGAACAGGATCCACCGCGCATCGGAGAAGGCGACGTCGGTGGAGGCGTTGACGCTGGGCACGCCGAGATGCGCCGGGATCACGCGATACACCGTCCCCACGCCGTGAGCATCGCGCCAGCGCAGAACCAGCGACTGCGAGCCGGGCACCAGCGTCAGCGTGACGTTGCGCCCCACCTGACGGAAGGGGTGCGTGCGGCCGCTGATCTGCAGCGTCTCGACGGTGGCCCCCTCGGGCAGCGTCAGCGTGTGCTGCGCGCCGCGGCTGGAGCGCAGCTCCAGCCTGAGCTCGGCGTCGGTGGCGCGAAGCCCGGGCTCCACCTTGTACCGGCTCTGGTCGATGGTGATCGTCTGACCCGCGACGCCCGCCGGGCGCGTGATGTCGATGCGCACCGTCTCCCCGGGCCACGGCTGCCACTCGGGGACCTGTCCGCCCTCGGGATGCACCGCGGGAATGCCCGAGAACGCGGCGTGCCAGATGGGGCTCAGATCCAGGCGCCAGACCTCGGTCCACCCCGCCACGCGCGGCGCCAGAAGGAGCAGCGGAGACTTCTCCCGCAGCACCGAGCGCCACACCATCTCGGTGGCCTGGGGTCCGATGTTGACCAGCGCCTTGCGGTTCGATACGCGCACGTCGGCGGTGGTCACCGACTCGCCCGGCAGCAGCGGGATCTCCTGCACCACTGCGACACCCACCGGGGTCTGGCGTACGACGCGCGTCTCCACCTGCCAGTTGAGACCGATCAGCAGCCGGCGCTCCACGCGGACAAAGGGTGGCAGCGCTCCCGGCTCCAGCACGGACCCCGGCCCGCCCTTGCGGACCCGCGTCAGCTGCAGGTCGTCGTCGGCCAGCCCGTCCTCGTGCAGCCCGTTGATCGTCCAGCCCTGAACCGTGGCCTGCACCCGGTGGGGCTTGAGCGGCAACGCGAGCTGGACCGACTCCTGATCCGGCATCGGCCCCGCGAGGATCACCTGATGGATGCCCGGATCCACCAGCAGCCACAGCGTACCCGCGTCGTCCCGGGCCAGTCCCCGGGCCGGCTTGCCGTCGAGCAGCACGCGATCCGGGATCCACTGCGCCGGACCGCCCGGCAGCGGGACCGCCGTGGCCGCTGCCGCGACGATCTCGATCCGCGCCGTGACCCGGGCGGGACGAACCTCCAGCAGCATCCGCGGGCTCGAGGCGCAGGATGGCGCACAGGCGGGACGCGCCAGCAGGCGCTGCTGCAGCTCGCTCAGCAGGTCCGGCGTCGGGAGCTCCGCGCGCGCCCACGGGCGCGCTCCACTCCGCGCTCCAGGGACGCTCCTTGGGTCCGCGCGCGACGTCGCGGGCCACAGCGCCACCAGCAGCAGCACGGCGGCCGCGCTGCCCCGGGCCAGGGGCACCCGGGGCAGGTTCCATGGCACCAGGCGCAGCACCAGCAGCACCAGCAGCGCGGCCCGCGTGAGCGCCAGCAGCAGGTTCACGAGCGGCGAGAGCAGCACCAGGTGCAGGCGCTGGCCGCGCTGCACCGGACCAGGACTGTCAGCCGCTCTCCCTCCGACGGGGCCTCGACCCGGTGCAGAAACACCATCCCGCTATCCTGGCGGTTGGGCCGTTCGATCGCCTTGCCCCGCAGGGTCAACCACAGCAGCCCGGTCTGCGGCGGGATCTGCAGCGACTCGGGCAGGCTGTCCCACAGGAACTGGCCGGTGATGGTGTGATCGCCCGCGGTGAGCTCGACGCGCGGGCCCGGCACCACGGCGACCCGCTTGCGGTCCACCATCACCTCCTGCGGCCAGCGCCTGGCGTCCCCCGGCAGAGGCACCTGCGTCCGGGCATGGACGTGCCACTGCTGCGTGAACGTGCCGCCCTTGTCGTCCAGCCGCAGCTCGAGACGCGACGGCCAGTCGCAGCGCGCGGCGTCCGCCTGGCCCAGCACCATGGGACAGGTGGACGCTTCCTTGTCATACAGCACCCACGGGATCCACGCCCGGAGATCGGTGGGCAGATGCTTGGGGTCGATGGGAGCCGCGCCGGACGGGCGCGACGGGAGCAGGACCAGGCACAGGGCCCAAAGGACGCCTCGGGGGGTAGTCATGGCCATCAGGGGAACACGTTTGCCCGCCCCGCGGCAAGACGCTCGCGAGATCTACGGGCCCCTGGCCCACTGGCCCATCTCCCGCGCCGCCTGCGCGTTGTCCGTGCCCTCGACGTCGTAGCCAAAGTCGCTGCCGGCCGCATGCCGGAGCAGCTCCAGCGCCTGCTCCTTGAACAACAGCGGCAACCCGGGGTCCAGCACGCTCTGCACCAGCTGTGCGCGCCACCCGCCAGTCCGGTCACGCACCATCTGCTTCAGGCGTTCGACCCGGACGTCGGGGTCCAGCGACTCCAGCGACGAACCGCCGGCATCCGGGGCGTACGAAACGCCGAGGTGGTTCTTCGCCATCTGACCATGGGCGCGATCCACCGCCATCGAGGACGACCCCAGCACCGTGCCCAGACCCCACATCAGGGTGGCCACCACCAGGGTCCCCGCCACTCCGAGGCCGAGCCGCACCACCGCCTGACCCCGTCGCTCGGCCTTGACCACATAGGTCACCAGCGACACCAGCAACAGCACCACCCCGTAGAACGCGACCACCGTCGGGCCAGAGGGGACGTCCAGCACATAGGACAGATACAGCGCCACCACGGACACCAGCGTGCCCATGGCCCAGCCGATGAGCAACTGATGCAGCCACTGCTTGGTCAACAGCACGGCGGTGATGGCCGGCGCCACCAGGAACACGAACACCAGCAGCACCCCGGCCGTGCGTACCGAGAAGGTGATCACGAAGCCAAACGAAACGTAGAACAGAAAGTCCCACAGCCGGACCCACATGCCGGAGCGAAACGCAGCGTCCGGGTCTTCGGTGATGGCGATGAACTGTCGGCGCAGCCCGTAGTGAAACAGCCCGACGAAGCTGTAGGCCACGGCGGAGCGGATGATCTCGGGCCACTTGACCCACAGGATGGTGCCGGTGAGCAGGTCCTTGATGTGCTCGGCGCCGTGGGGCGACTTGTCGATGACGAGGATCGCCACCGCCGCGGCCAGCGCATAGACCAGGCCGATCACCGCCTCCTGCGGCACGCGCTCGCTGCGAAGCCGCGTCATGGCAAACACCGCCGCGCCGAGGAACGTGAACGCCATGGAGAAGATGAAGGCCGAGTTGGAGGTGGGGTCCATGCCGAACAGGAAGCCCACCGTGGCACCCAGCGCGGCGATCTGGGCCAGCGCCAGGTCGACGAAGATCACCTTGCGCTTGATCACATGCAGCCCGAGGTAGGAATGGATCCCCACCAGGACCAGGCACTCGGCAAACGCCGGCAACATCAGACCCAGCACGCCAGATTCCATCTTGCGCCTCCTATGTGCCCGTCCGCATGAAGGCCTGCACCAGCCGGCCGATCCACACGTCGAACTGCGAGAAGTAGTCCTTCATCCCGGCCTCCCCCCCCACCGCCAGCCCGACGATCACCGGCAGCGCTCCCACGCTGGCCGCGATGCTCTTGACCTTGCCCGTGTCGTAGTAGTTGGCCGCCAGCAAGACCCGGATCCGGTGCTGCTTCATCTTGCGTATCACCTGCGCCACGTGACCCGGCGACGGTGGAATTCCGGGTTTGGGCTCGACGTAGTCCACCACCTCGAGCCCGAAGGTGCGAACGAAGTAGGCCCAGTTCTTGTGGTACGCCACGATCTTCCGCCCCCGCAGGGGCAGCGCCTGTTTCATCCAGCCCCCCAGCCGGTCCACGAGCTTCCTCCCCCGATACTCCTTCTGTTGCAGAAACGGGATCAGCTTGTCGGCCAGCGCCAGCTTGGTCAGCAGCGTCGTGCCCAGGATCTTGATCAGCTCCGCACCGAACAGCCGCCGGTCCAGCTCCTGGATGAATCGCTGGTAGTTCCGGTCGTAGACCGCCGCACCGTCCGGGTCCACCTTCTTCAACCCCACCAGGATGTTGCGCGCGATGATCTTGCCGCTGAACGGCCCGGTGTAGATGTGCGGGTTGCCGTAGACATGGACGCCGCCCTCGTTGCGACTCAGCACCGTTGGCTTCTCCAGCAGATGAATCCCCTGACTCACAGCGACGAAGCCGGGCTGCCCGCTGCGGATCCTGGCGTTGCTGGCCTTGTCCATCAACGCCGGCAGCCAGAGCTCGAGGTCCAGGCCGGTGGACAGCAGCAGATCGGCCCGCTCCAGCGTCAAGGCCAGGCTGGGTTTTGGCCGGACGAAGTGCGGGTCCTCGTAGCCCCGGGCCAGGGAGTGGACCTCGGCGCGATCTCCGGCGAGGTACTCGGCGATGGCGCCGTAGGTCGGGATGGTGGCCACGACATACAGCTTCTTGCCAGCCCACGCCGGGTGCAGCCAAAGCAGCACCACGAGAACAACCCCCGCGCATGCGCTGTTACGATCGTGTCTCATGTGTCACCTCGTGTCCTAGTCCTAGTAGCGCTCGTGTTTGTGTGGGCCGGCCGCGAAGGTCAGCTGCAACAGCATCCGGTGGTCGTCCTGCGCCAGGTCGTCGCTGGTGGTCCAGGCGTACAGCAGTCGGGCCCGGACCCATGGGCTCTGCCACCAGGTGACGTAGGGCTGCAGCCCGAAGGTGTGGCGGCCTTCGTTGTCGACGGCGAAGGGCATGGCCCAGTCGAAGCGCGCACCCAGCTCCCAGCTCTGGGACACCTTGGCCTGAATGTACTGATACAGCCCCATGGTCTGGATCGTGTCGTCGAGCTGTTGCTGGCGCACGCCGTACAGCTCGCCTCGCAGCACGACGTTGCGGTACTTCGCCCGTCGGAGCGGCTCCCACATCAGGGTCCAGTCGGCGCCCCACAGCCAGGTCTCGCGCCAGGCCTCATCCTCGAGCTCAGAGGTCGGCTCGTCCTTCACCCCGCGCCGGTTGTTCCAGCCCACCATCCCGGTGAGCCCCAGCTCGAAGTAGGTCGACTCGGTGAGATCGTAGTAGCTCTTCGCCCGGAGCAGGACGGCGGGGATGCTGAAGTACTTGCCGGCGAACAGGCGATCGTTCTGACCGTTGGTCACCTGCAGCATCAGGTGGTTGGCGTGGGCCCACAGTCGGGGCATGAGCCACTCCACCGACAGCCCGATCTGGTTCAGACCCTCCGGGCCCAGCACCTCGCGCAGGGCGAGCGGGAAGTCCACCTGGTCCAGGCTCGGCACGTGCCAGCGGTTCACCACGCCGAACTCCTGCCTGAACTTGCCCACCGTGAGCGACACGCCGGGCAGCACGCTGGTCCAGGTCATGTAGGCCTCTCCCAGCCCCACGCCGCCGGGTGTGATGCCGACCGTGACCTTGGTGAAGGAGAACGGGTCGAGGTCGGACTGGAAGTGGAGCCCGACCATGCGAAACACGAACCCCGACCGGTCGTCCTCGCCTGCATACTCCTCGAAGATCACCTTGCCGAAGGCGTCGCCGACGATGCTGATCTCCGGGTTGAGGGCCTGCAGCGCGCGCTGCCCGCCGCGGTACTCCTGCTGCTTCAGGTTGGACGTCTCGTCTGCCTGTCGCGTGACCTCTCCCTCGGACGCGATCTCGGCCCCCGCCTGTTGCTGCAGCAGCTCCAGCTCCTGCTGCTCGTTCTTGTGCTCCAGCTGCTTGAGCCGCTGCTCCAGCAGCCGCTGGTTCCGCTTCATCTGCTCCAGGGACTGCTCCATCAGCTGGACCCTGGAAGGTTGCTCCACCGTCGGCGGACTCTGCTCCTCGGGCGGCCGTGGCTGCGCCAGTGTGGACCGGGCCAGCGCCCACGTGGCCGTGATCGTCACGACGACGGCTGTCTGCCGCCAGACTGCATTTTGCGCTCTCATCTCGCTCCTCGATGTCGATGCGACACTGGATAAATCGACGCGTCTGGTCCGGGCGGACCGACGGCATCGAAATCATCACCAGAACCGCCTCCACCCGTGGAAGCGGCCCGCCTCGCGTTGGTCTAGACCGCGGGCGGGGAGAGCTTGGGGGACTGCAGCAGCAGGGGAATCGACGGTGCGACCAGCGGACTCGACCGGGCCACGTGGTCCATCCCGTCGCCGATGGACACCACACCCAGCGGGGCGATGCCCAGCGAGGCTGCCAGCTGGACCAGGAACTCGAGCTGCAGGCAGCCGTGTACTCCACGCAGGCGCCGCCGGGGTTCCACCACCGGGCGCGCGCCAGGAGCGGGCTGTCCGGCCGACAGCTCGGCGTGGACCAGCTGTCCATGGTCGCTGCAGTAGGCGTGGGACGCGGTGGCCAGGTGGTGGTACGCGCCGAACACCGCCAGCAGGTGGATGCCGACGAGAACGACTGCGGCCCGACGCGGTATGGCGCACATCGTCCTCTCTATCGCACCGGCCCGTGGGGGTGTCAAGCCACGCGCCGGGCGTGGTACGATCCGATCATGGTGCGTCCTGAAGAAGCCGATATGGTGTCGGCTTTCCGCTGCACAGGTCCAGCGGGTGCAAGTCCCGTCCGGGTAAGCGCCGGAGCGCCCGGTAGCAGGCCCCGAGGTTTGGACCGAGAGGTC
>Ga0210044_10003132_pt1 | contig 23823 bp, 24 predicted proteins | sample CryGey13umfilter_2_FD_183959 | JGI IMG/M metagenome (GOLD analysis project Ga0210044, IMG submission 183959) | Groundwater microbial communities from aquifer in Utah, USA - Crystal Geyser 4/9/14 3 um filter (SPAdes) (version 2) | ecosystem: Environmental > Aquatic > Deep subsurface >... | reverse complement strand
AAATAAAAGAAATTTCCCGCAGAACCTGCCGGGAGGAAGCGGAGCAAAGATTTAATATCTCATCAATGGCAAAAAATTATGAGAAGGTTTTTGCATCACTAATAGCCAAAATAATCAGATAAGCTAAGCATAATGACAGTCAAAAAAAATCTTATAAAAATATTTATAGTAGCAATGGGACCAGGAGAGGCAAGCCAAGGAATTGCGTTCGCACAATACGCAATTAAAAAAGGAGCCGATGTTACTTTTACCATCACGGATAAAAAAATTCTTCCGATAGTCAATTTGGATCTGGCACATTTTAAAATCTTGCTGCTTAAAAAATCCTCCAAAAATTTGAATAATGCCATTGTTCGATCAAAGCCGGATGTTTTGTTACTTTGTAATTCAAAAATATTTAGCAGTGACGGCTTCTACTTTGATCATCCTCCCGTACCTAAACCTCTAACAATTTCCATTGATTCAAATTGGCTTTTCGGCCCAAATAGTCCACATAAATCTTTGCCTTGGATTGATAAGATTTGCATAAATATTCCGGAAAAAGTTTTCAAACTCGGGCTTAAAAAATATGGCGGTCATTATGTCATACCGCTGGAAGCCTTGAAAAAAATTAAAGTGGTTGGGTTGCTGCCATCTTATCCAAAGATTTTAAAATCCTCTATTCAAAAAATCAGAAGTAAATACGGCGTATCGCAAAATGAAAAAATTGTTTTTTTCTATGCCAGCGTTGCTAGTCTTAGTCCTTCCGTTCAGTCGAATTTTTTTAAAAAAGTAATAGATGCTACCAGAATCTTAAGAGAACAAGGTCATGAGATAAAAATAATCAATCTTAGCAAAATATATCCGACCATTCTTAATGTAAAAGAAAGATGGATTTTGAATCTGAATGATATAGGCGCTCAAGAATTCTACAAAATATTAGCGAGCTCTGATTTAATCCTCCAGCACCAAGGTCTTGGTACGCTAGCCCAAGCCATAAGCGCAAATATTCCCTCTATTGCCAACGTAAGGAATCTTGAGGATGAAGAAAGCCCATATCACGCTCACGCCTGGGAAATTATACCTTTTTTAAAAACCGGGGCATGTTCCATGTTATATTTCTCGGCTTCATTGCCAACGATAGCAATGGAAATAAAAAAATTACTCTATAATAACAAGGCAATCGCAAAAATGAAAAAGCAACAAAGCAGGCTTTGTGAGTGTGGAGAAAGAAATGTCTTTGAAGAAATTAGGCGCATACTCAAACGTGCAAAATAAAATAATTTCTGAATATTTTAATCTATGAAGATAGCCATCGTTGCATCTTTGCTTGTTCCGGTTCCGCCTGACCAAGGAGGAGGTGCAGAACAAATAATTAATGAATTAGCCCACGGTCTTGCAAAGCGAGGGCATAGTATAACTGTTTTTTGTGCAGGAAGGTCAACACTGTCAGGTAAAAATATTAAGAGCGTCGAATGTTCGCCTTATCCGACCCTGGAACATATTGGAGAAAACAGAAAGTGGGAAGTTGCGCAATTCAGAACTCTTATTGAGCGACAAAGCGAATTTGATATCATTCATTTCAACTACGAGCCCATTGTTTTTCATATCAAACAGGATGGTGCGGATATTAATCTGCTGGATTCATTTAAAAAACCGGTAGCCTGTACCTTTCACAACATTACCACTGTTGCTGAAACTACCGAATATTATCGTTCTTCTCCTTCACTATTTCGTCATACTATGATTTTTGTCAGTGAAAAACAACGCAATAATGTATCTTTTTTCACAAATACAAGAGTTATCTATAACGCAATTCCCCTTGAACATTTCCCGGTAGAAGAACGAAAAGAAAATTATCTCCTGTTTTTAGGCAGAATAACTCCTGTTAAAGGTATTCTGGAAAGTATTCAGGTTGCAAGGAAGAGTAATATTCCTTTAAAAATTGTTGCGGGAATGGGTCCTGCAGATCGTGAATTTTATGAAAGCGAAGTGAAGTCGCAAATTGACGGAGATTTTATAAAATATATAGGAAGCCTAAACTTTACGAAAAAAATTAAATATTTAAAAAAAGCACGCTGCCTTCTATTCCCAATTCTCTGGGAGGAGCCGTTCGGACTGGTTATGGTTGAAGCTCTCGCCTGCGGCACGCCGGTAGTTGCCTTTAGGAGAGGATCGGTTCCGGAAATCATTCAAGACGGAGTGAACGGATTTGTCGTCGAGAATGTTGATGAGATGGTTGAGGCGGTTGGAAAAGTCGCAACGATTTCACCAGTCAAATGCAGGGAGAGCGTCGAGAAACGCTTTTCAGTGGAGCGCATGATCGATGAGTACGAAGATCTTTTCAAGGAGATTGCGGTAAAATAAAAATGAAACAGAATAAATAATGGATAAGAACGGAGAATATTATTTTCAAGAAACCGAGAGTGTCATAGGCGCCCTCCGTTCCAGCCAGCACGGCCTTTCTTCGGCTGATGCCAAAAAGAGGCTTTTGGAAAACGGCTATAACGAACTGCCGGAAGCCGAACGGGATAGCTACCTGTCAATTTTCCTCCGGCAATTCAAAAGCCCGCTTATTTATATACTGCTGGCCGCCGGAATCGTAGTTTTTCTGATGGGAGAAACCATTGACGCATCGATTATTTTTTTTGTGATTATTTTTAATGCGGCAGTGGGCGCGATCCAGGAAGGAAAAGCGCAAAATACATTTCTGGCTCTCAAAAAATTTATCAAAGGCAGAGCAACCATCCTCCGAGACGGCGAAGAAATGATCGTATCCGACAGAGAAATTGTTCCCGGCGATATTATTGTCATTCGCGAAGGAGAAAAGGTTCCGGCGGACGCGCGCCTCATAGTTTCCAATTACCTCAAAATCAATGAAGCGGCGCTGACGGGAGAATCCATCCCTAAATTCAAAACAACTGAGGCTATTAAGAATGCGGATATTCCCGTTATGAACCGGGAAAATATGGTTTATAAAGGCACGGCTGTTGTTTCTGGAAATGGAAAAGCAATCGTCGTCGCAACGGGAATAAATACTTTTCTGGGAAGCATTGCCAAGGAAACCCTGGGCATTGATTCCGAATTTCCGCTCAAAAACGACATCAGTAAATTGTCTCGCCTGGTGATTGTTTTCGTGCTGGCGGTTTCAGCGGCTCTTTTTGTTTTGGGATTATTCAACGGCCACGCGCTAAAAGATATTTTCAAAACAATGGTAGCCATATCCGTTTCCGTCATTCCGGAAGGCCTGCCAATCGTCATCACGCTGGTTCTGGCTGGCGGAGTCTGGCGGATGGGCAAGAAAAATGTCCTGGTCAAAAAGCTCCAGGCGGTTGAGGTGCTGGGCGAGACGAGAGTTCTGGCGGTCGACAAGACCGGAACAGTTACTAAAAACGAATTGGTGGTGGAAGAAATTTATGCCGGAAGCAATTTTTTTGAGGTATCAAGCGATGGATATGCTCCCAAAGGCGAAGTCAGGCTCGGCGGAAAAATAATTGACCCGCTCAATCACCCTGAGCTTTTGCTGGCCGGAAAAATAGCCGCTCTCAACAGTAGCGCTAATCTGATTTTTGAAAAAAAGAAAGGAGCTTGGAGAATAGCCGGCGATCCGACGGAAGGGTCAATGGCGGTGTTTTCCAAAAAAATCGGTTTTCATCGCGACGATCTGCTGGCCGAAGCGCCTCTTCTGGATGAGACTCCTTTTGATTATGAGGTGAAATTCCATGCGTCCCTTCATGGACAAAAAGGCGGCAATTTTTTGGCAATAACCGGTTCGCCGGAAGCCATTTTGGACTTATCTGGATGTGAATGGAATATTAGCGATGCCAAGACACTCGCAAAAGAAAGGAGACAATCTATTCAGTCAGTCATGCACTCCATGTCCCAAAAGGGCCTGCGGGTCATCGGATTCGCTTTTTGCGAGACAGCAATTGGAAAAATTGATAAAGAAAATATTCCCCAGCTCGTTTTTGGAGGATTTTTTGGTATCAAAGACGCGCTGCGTGAAGAAGTTAAGGATGCAGTCAAGCGGGTAGCTATGTCCGGAATCAAAGTGGTTATGATAACCGGCGACCACGAAATTACCGCCAGGGCAATCGCCGAAGAAGCCGGGATTTATAAATCGGAGGATGAAATTTTAAGCAGCAAAGAAATAGAAAAACTAAGCGATGAAGAATTGGCGCAAAAAATAAAAAACGTTTCTGTTTTTGCCCGCATCACTCCCGATCAAAAACTCAGGATAATCAGAGCTTACCAGTCCAATAGCATAGTAATCGCGATGACGGGCGACGGAGTCAATGACGCGCTTTCTCTCACGGCGGCTGACATCGGAATCGGCATGGGAAAAATCGGCACGGAGGTAGCCAAGGAAGCTTCGGATATCATTCTGCTTGACGACAATTTTGGAAACATCACCCACGGCGTTAATGAAGGGAGGATCATTTTTAATACGATTAAAAAAGTTGTTCTTTATCTTTTTTCTACCAGCCTGGGAGAAGTTTTCGTTATCCTGGGGGCGCTTCTGCTCGGTTTTCCTCTGCCGATTCTAGCCGCTCAGATATTGTGGCTTAATCTCGTGACGGATGGGTTTCTGGATGTGGCGCTGGCCATGGAACCGGGAAAACAAGGCAAGCCCGGATCTTACAAAAAAACCTTTATCGTAGATAAATTAATGCTCCAGCGAATGTTCCTTATGGCTCTCCCGATGGCCATTGGAACATTGTATTTATTCAGCCTGAATTACGAAACAGACATTGCAAAAGCCTGGACGATTTCACTGACAACGCTCGCGGTCTTCCAATGGTTCAACGCCTGGAATTGCCGGTCAAAGGAAAGATCGATTTTCAGGATGAATCCATTTTCCAATAAGTTTTTGGCGGGAGCCATGCTGATTGTCATATCGCTCCAGCTCTTGGCGGTATATAATCCGCTTTTTCAGAAAATTCTGCGAACGGTTCCGCTATCAGGAAAAGAATGGACAACTATTATCCTGGTTGCGTTTTCGATAATAGTCGTTGAAGAAATAAGAAAAAATACCGGTAAATTCGCATATTCCGTCATGCGCTTTGGAAATAGATGTTAAATACTTTTTATAGCTATTCCAAATCATCGATCCCATTATTAATTTCCTCTTTTGTTTCTTCCTCAGTCAGTCCTAAAGATACTGCGTCTTCCGTTATTTCAGCAGTTGCACTTTCTTCGATTTTCGTTTCGACGGCTTCGTCTGCCGATGTTTTTTCTTTACCAGCCAGCAGTTTGTTCCAAGTAAAAAGCTGGGTGATTTGCTGTTTCTGGATCGGTATTTCTTTTTCAGATTCGCCCTGCCGCAGTTGTGTTACAGCCTCCGGTTTGGGAATAAATCTCCAAACTGTGAGCGTGCCGAAATTTTTAATTTCGGCAACTGTAAACTTCTGCTTGTAATCCTGGATATTACTCCCGGTGAATTTTATCGCGAAATAATTCGCTTCTTGATATATGATGTTGTTTTTCATTTTTCCGCTGTAAATAATGCCCTTCCTTTCCAAATGATACCAAATGACTGGTTCATATTCGTGCTTGGCCTTGAAATATACCGGGTAATTATTCTGCCGATAAACAGCTTCGATATAATCAGCGATGGCGTATTGCTGGGATAATGTTATGCGGGCGACATTGGGGAACACATCTTCGGTTTCAACCGAAAGTGGTTCCTTCCCGACCCTATTTAATTGTGAAAAATATCGGTTAAGTCCGCGCGCATTGGTAGCTAAGGGAAAGGATAAAGCTGCAAGAACCAGAAATGTTCCGATCTTTTTTATCTTAGCGAGTCTTTCCAGAAGCAATCCGAAGAATACGAACGGCAAAGGAGCAGCAACTAAAAAAAATCTAGGATAGATATTAAATCCGCTTTTTTTGACAAAAAAGAAGTAGGAAAAAGAAACTAAAAACCACAACACAATCAGCCAGAGAAAATCTTTTCTTTTCCTGTCCTTTTCTTTCCAAAGGCTGTAAAACAAGACAAGAAGCGCTAGAGAAAGTGTGGCAATAGCTGCAATCCTCCAAGCCTTATGTTCCGGATTAGAAAATCCGTAGCCGGTCAGCTTCTTGCCGTTTATATGGTCAATTCCAGTGACAATGAGAAAATACTCCGAAGCATTGTAATGAATAACTTGAACGAGTTTTTCATTGAAATTACCGCTTCCGTTTCCGGAGCGATTGAATTTATGAATGAAATATCGAAGATTCTGCCCTTTGGTTTCTATGTCGCTTATGATGACCGGAGAATAAAGAATAAATAAAACTAAAAGAACGCCAGCCCAGGTGCGGAGTTTGAATCTGGGCCGGCAGATAATGAGCAAGGGAAGAACAATGGCCGGAATGACAAAGAAAGCATTAAAATGAATTTGAGTTATGATAACCATTATGGCTGAAGAAATAATGAACCATGAGTTTTTTTTCTTTTCATCTTCAGAAAAGCTTCGAAGTAAGGAATAGAAGGCTAGAAGAATAAGAAAAGGAAGTACATTAGGACTCCATGAAAATCGGCTGTAGCTGACCATATACAGTGATGTGCAGTATATGGCAAGAAGGCCTATGGAGATGAAATGAGAAAAATATCTGCGGCAAAACAAGTAAAAAAGAGGCAATGAAAGAATGGAAAAAATAAGCACCAGCATGGCATGGCCGGGAGGCGTATTGCCGAATACTTTCGCACTCAGGTATTCCAGGTAGTAAAAAGCCGGACCCAGCCGCAAAGCTCTGCCTCCACCGGCAGTCGGCCCTAAAAGCGGAAGATTACTAACGCCACTATCCACGGCCGGCGATACAAGGAGCGTGTCATAGGACTGGTCGATTTCAAAGTGTAGCCAATCAGAGAAGTTATAGGAACGCAAAAAAATCCCAAGAAATATCAAGAGCAGCACCAATATGATCTCTTGTTTATTTTTTTTGATTTTTTCGGTAAATTCCATGATTTTTCCATTTTATCATCTTTTTTGAAGCTATGGAAGCAAGCGAAGCGGATAGTAAAACTTAAAGATGCTAATATACGAAGATCTTTTTAATAAGATTGCTTTAAAATAGCCAAAAAAACCTTCAATAGTTTGATTAAATAAATTTTTAGAATATAGGGTGAGCAACATTAGCGCCAAGGCTTTCATAGGCCTTGTTTTTATTCCTAAGGAATGTTGTATTTTTCAGTCTCTGTTGTATTAACTAACATGAACCCCGTTAGAATTTTGAATTATTCTAAATTGGGGCATAGATTAATAAATTGTTAATAATTTTACACTAGTGGCATTTGCTCATTTTTGTAAAATTCTAACGGGGTGAAACTGCCAATACCGAAAAATATGCCCCAGTTCAGCGATTCTCCGTCACTATTCATATCTGCCAACGCTTATGAGGCTCTTTTTTACTTAGCGCATCAGGGCATAATGGAAGAACTGGAATCGTTTAAAATGTCGCGGGATACGAAGGATAAGAAACAATTCCAGGCGAGAGTGAACTACACGATCCACAGTCTTTTGGACGAATATCAATTCCGGAGCATCTATCTGTTTGCGCCTGAACATGTGGCCAAGCGCATAGTTAAAAGACTAGAACCGAGCGAGGAGGAGAGAATAAAAATCAAATTTTTCGGCGAATATACCCAGCTCAATCCGCTGAAACTGCTGAAAATGTTTTGGGAACAAATTGATATACTTATAAAGTCCTCTATCGCTCCGCCGATGAGCTTGAAGATAAAAAAAATAATTGACCACAGAAGCCTAAGACACCCGGCGATTCAGAAAATCAAGATATAAAAAAAGCCCCAGAAGGGGCTTTTTTAAAACTAGTCTTTCGATTATTTCAAAGTTACTGTCGCACCAGCCTCTTCCAGCTTCTTTTTCATCGCTTCCGCATCAGCTTTGGCGACTTTTTCCTTGATGACTTTAGGAGCGGCATCTACCAGGTCCTTGGCGTCTTTGAGTCCCAACCCAGTCGCTTCGCGAACGGCCTTGATGACATTGATCTTGGACGCACCGACGGCTGTAACTTCCACGTCAAATTCGCTCTTTTCCTCAACGGCTTCCGCGGCGGCAGCGGGAGCGGCACCAGCCATCATCATGGGAGCAGCCGCGCTCACGCCGAATTTTTCCTCCAAAACCTTCACTAACTCAGAAAGATCCAAAACACTCATTTTCTCAATTTCGGAAACAAGCTTTTGAAATTTTTCCGGAACTTTTACCTCTTCCTTGTCCGCCTTAGCTTCATCGGCGGCGGGCTTTTTTTCTTCCGTCATATTATTTTATTGATTAAATTTATTAATTAACTTTGTTTAGCATCCGCTAGAGCCTTTAAAACATTTACTAGTCCCCTCAGATTTCCCGCTAATGCATTCACGAATCCGGAAACCGGAGCATTCAGAGTCCCGACTAATTTCGCCAAAAGTTCTTGTTTCCCGGGAATGAGCGCCAAAGCTTTTACCCCTTCAGCAGACAATTCCTTGGTGCCTAAAATTCCTCCGACCATCTTTATATTTTCGTTGACCTTGGCCGCCTTAGCGATTATCTTGGCAGCTGCCACTTCATCCTGGCTGGAAATCGCCAGAGAGATTTGACCCTCTAGTTTCTTCATGTCTATTTCTAAGCCTGCCTCTTTCAGCGCCAAATTCATCAAGGTTTTTTTCGCAACCCTGAAATCCACACCTTCTTTTTTTAGCTCTCGACGAAGCGCCATCATGTCCTTGACTTCGAAGCCCTTGTAATCAGAAAAAACCACCGCCTTGGACTGCTTTAATTTCTCCGCTAAATCATGGATGATTACCTTTTTTTGTTCTTTAGTCTGCGCCATTTTTGTCTATTTTAAAAAATAAAAATCCGCGTTTCCCGCAGACCTTACTTTTGTCATTCCGGGCCCGACCCGAAATCTAATTATTTTATTAGATCCTGAATCTCCGCCCGAGGCGAATCAGCCTAGGGCTGAAAAGTTCAGGATGACAATTGTTTCCTCGGCAGGATTTATGCCTTAAGCACCTGCTGTCTGGGGATATATATTATTGTACTATCAAACCTATATCAAACTTTATTTGCTGTCAACTACTCAGTTTTCGACTTCTCCGCGACTGGCTTAATTTCTGGATTTTCATCCTTAGGAGCCTCTTCTTTTTTTTCTTCTGGAAAGCCAGCTTTTTCTGTTTTCTCTGCTTTTTTAGCTTCTATAACTGGTGCAACTGTTTCCATCTTAGGAGCTTCCTCAACTTCACTTTTCTTTTCTTCCGGTTTGGTTTCGACTTTCGGCGCTTCCGTCACCACGGACTCCTCAATCTTTTTTGTGGGCATTTTAACTTTTATTTTCGCGCCTGCTATGATCCCTTTTGATACGAAAAGATTATGCGCCGTATCGGAAAGCTGAGCGCCCTGCGACAACCAGTGTTTGATCCGATCTTCTTTCAGAAGCGCGCTTTTAGTGTGCGGATCGTAGCTGCCCAAAATTTCCACATGCGCCCCACCCGGAGCGATCCTCTTTTCTTGCAGAACTATTTTGAATTGAGCCCGATTCTTTTTTCCAACTCTTTCAAGTCTTATGGTGAGCATAAAATGCAATTTAATTACTTGTCTATTCTATACTATGTGCAGAAACATGTCAATATTCTTGCGCGTTTACGGATATCCGATGTCCCTGTCTGCCAACAGGCAGGTTTCGGCTGTTAAGGCAGCAAGACATTGCATGTCTAAAAAGGCTTATCAACGATTTGAAATATTTTTTCGGCTGATAGGTAGTATGTCAGTTATGCACACCCTACCTATTGACAAAAAACAAAATAACTGGTATAATGGGGGTGTTGAGTGAGAAAAAACGCCAAAAACAAAAACTGAAATTGAATAAAAAAACCGGTCAAAATGGCTTAAAATGGTTGCTTTGACAACAGAAGACAGATCCTTATGGGGGCTGTCTTCTGTTGTTTTAAAGGGGTAGTCTGGCAGTCAACCTCCAACGAAAGGAGGCCGCCATGACGATGGAAAGGGAAATTTGGCTCGAGACCAAGGAAACGATCCTTGCCAACAAGGCGAGCCTGATCTTTCCGAAGACTCGCCGGGATTTAAAAGAGATTATCCGGTACGTCCGGAAAGTCATCGAAAACAATCTATACGGCCGCCCGGCCGCGTAGAACAAATCCATTCTCACCCTCCCTCCCCCGAGAACCTCACGGCAGAAATCCAACTGATTGCGCCACGCGCAATTCAGACTGCCGATGGGGTTTTTTCTTTGATTAAAAAATAAAAAAACGGGAGCCGCCACTAGCTGTGACGGACTCCCCTCGAAACCAACTCTATGCTCATTGCTTGTGAAACTCCACGTACTCCCTAAATTGTGAAACGATTTTTTCCGGATCTTCTGAATATGAGCTGAGAGGATACGGATCCTTCCTGTCTTCTGAGCCGTATGTGCACTCGATCAGCGCCTCAAACCCCTTTCCTTTTATATAGCTCACTTTTATATATTGAAGTTTCAGAACGTCCTGTTCCACAATTACCTTTTTAATATCGACTCTCAATTTCCTTTTCTGCTGCGTGACTGCCCCTTCTTTCATCACCCTTTCCATTTCCTTGCGTTTTTCCATTTCCGACGCGAGATACTTCAGACCAAGATCTAGGAGCCAGCCGATTGCCGAAACCTCCCGGCAGCCTTTCTCCCCCTTGCTCGTGGTGATTTTCCCTTGCTTATCCGTAATTTTGGGATCGAAAAAATCACCGAGGTTCAGGTTTTCCTTGAAATAATTCTTGTATCTCCCGTAGGCTTTCCACAAGATAAAGCAGATTTCCTGTGAAAAGGAGATGACAAATGCTTTGCCATCTAATTCGATGTTAAAATTGATAGCCTCTTGGGAAAGACCGTGCCTCAAGTATTTTTTTAAGACATCGGGCCACAAATACTTTGCGTGCTTCACAACGCCAATAAACTGCTTCATTTTCTTTCCTCCTCGAAAGTAGTATTTTTTACGTATATACGTAAAAATATAGATTTTGTTCAATTGAAAAAGATCCACAACCTAAAAAGCATACACTAGGTATGCCTTTTTGTCAACCCCGCACCTAAACTTAAGACTTTATAAACTTTTGAACTTTACAAACTTTAAAACTTTATAAACTATTTTAATATTTTCCCGCCTTGCCCCACCTGGTCCAGATGGATGGAGAGCAGTTTGGAGATGCCGTCCTCCCCCATCGTGACGCCGTAAAGGTAGCTCGCTTGCCGCATAGTTTCGCGATTATGAGTGATGATGACAAATTGAGTTTTATCGGAAAGCTCCTGGATAATCCGGCTAAAGCGCCGCGAGTTAGCCTCATCCAGCGCCGCTTCCACTTCATCCAGCACCGCAAAAGGCGGAGCGCTGTGAGAAATAATCGCAAAAAGCAGCGCCAAGGCCGTGAGCGCCCGCTCTCCGCCGGAAAGCATCGGCAGGCCACTGATTCTTTTGCCGGGGGGCGTTGCAAAGATGTCTATGCCGATTTCGCTTTTTTCCTTTTCTATTTCTTTTTCTTCCGAGTCTTCTTGCGACTCAGAATCACCACCTTCCGCGGCTGACGGACCTTCCTCCTCTTTGGAACGCGCCGACCTTTTTCTCACTTCAATTTTTTTCAGCCCAGCATTGCCGCCGCCAAAAATTATTCGAAAGTATTTGGTAAATTCCTTGTTTATTTCCTCCAAAGTTGAACCGAAAGATTCATTGATTTTTTGGTCCATTTCCGCAATTACTTCACGGAGGGAACTGATGGCTTGGTTCAAATCCTCCGTTTCCTTGATCAGGAATTCATAGCGTTTTTTCGTTTCTTCATACTCGTCGATAACCAATGGATCAATTCCTCCGATCTGTTCCAATTGCCAGCGCAATTTAGCAGTTTCTTTTTCCAGCGCATCTCTATCGACCTCCTCTGCAACATTATTTAATTCCTCAACTTGTATTTTTAGTTCGCGTAAAACATCCGCCCGCAAATCTTCCTCGCGCACTTCGACACGTGTTAGAGAAATCTTAGCATCATTCCATTGATCCTTGACCTTGCCCAGCTCTTCCTGCTTCAATCGCAGACTCCGTTCGATATCAAAAAACTTCTGACGCTTTTGTTTGTCGATCTGTATTGCTGAATTTATTTTTCCGCCAACATTTTGGATATCTGCTTTTATTTTTTCGATTTCCGCTCGAATTTTTATCGTTTTATTTTTCAATTCTTCAATAGCTGCAGAGTCCTTCGGATTTTTAGCGAGAATTGGTTTCTCTGGAACCGGCATAGCTTCTTTTTTCCCTCTTTCAATATCATTTTTCAAATCATGCAGGCGCTGTTGGATAACAGTAGCATATTCCTTAATTTCCTGCAGATCTTCCAGTTTTTCCACCCCGCTTATTTTTTTCACCAGATTTTCCTGATCCCACCTGATTTCTTCCAAGTTTTCACGGACATACCGCAAATCAACCGGAACGCTGGTCTTTTTGATCTCCTCCAGCGCTTCCATATTTTTCTGTCTTTCTTTTTCAATCTCTATCCGCCCTTCCGTTACCACCAAATCCCGTTCCATTTCATTGAGTTTGCTCCGGAGCTCCGTTTGTGCTTTTTCCAGTTCAACCATTTTTGTGCTTCCAGCTTGCGCCACCGATTCCTGATTGATTTCGTCAGTCAACTTGTCAACTTCCCGCTGGATATTCATCATTTTTCTTCCCAAATCATCTTTGTTCTCATTCAAGCTATTTGATTCATTTTTAAAATTATTCCAGAGAAAGGAAAAAAGTTTGGTTTGTTTTTCTTTGAGCTTTCCGGCAATTTCTTCGCATTGAACAGTTTTTTCGGATTGGCGCTTCAGCATCCGGAGATGCGGTTTTATTTCTTCCGCCAAGTCGCGCGCTCGATCCAAATTTTCCCGCGTTGAATCAATTTTGCGAATTGCTCGCTCTTTCTTGATTTGATATTGCTTCACCCCGGCAGCTTCCTCGATTATAGCTCTTCTTTCCAACGGATTTGCGTTGAGCACGGCGTCAGCCATGCCTTGATTGACAATTGAATAGCTTTCCTTTCCGATGCCAGCCTTGGCCAAAATATCAATCACATCTTGTAAGCGCACTCGTGAACCGTTAATTTGATATTCACTTTCACCGCTGCGAAAAATTTTGCGAGTGACGGAAACCTCATCGAATTCCAGAGGAATTTTCTTGTCTGAGTTATCAAAGAAAATGGTCGCTTGGGCAGTGCCCAGACGCGCTTTTTTACCCGAACCGGCAAAAATAATGTCTTCCGATTTTTTACCGCGCAAATTTTTCATCGATTGCTCGCCCATCACCCAGCGAATAGCATCAGCAATGTTGGATTTTCCGGAACCATTAGGACCGACGATGGCTGTTACTACCGGCACGCCTTCCCGGGAAAACGAAAAATCCAACGTGGTTTTGTTGGCAAAAGATTTGAATCCTGAAATTTCCAGCTTTTTTAAATACATTACTTGGGCAATTGAGTTTTAGTTTTGATTTGATATTTGAACTTTGGCATTGGGATTTTCATGCTACCATCCTCTGTTTTCTAAGGCTCTCAAAGCGGCGTCTTTTTGCGCTTCCTGCTTGGAAGATCCTTTCCCCTCCGCGATCAATTCTTCTCCGAGGTATACTCCGACCACGAATTTTTTGTCATGATCCGGACCAGATTCCTCCATGACCCGGTAGGATGGCGTTATAGATTCCTTTTCCTGCGCCCTTTCCTGAAAACGACTCTTGGGATCCATGTATAATTTTTTTTCAATTATTTCCGGCAGTTCACACACAACATTTTCCAAAATGAATTTCGCGGCCGCTCGGTAGCCGTTTTCTTTTTGATCCAAGTAAATTGAACCGATGATTGCCTCGAAGGCGTTAGCTAAAAGATATTGCCGGGCCTTGCCCTTATCTTTAGCCTCTCCCCGACTCATCAGCAAATATTCCTCTACACCAAAATTTTTCGCGATTTTCGCCAGCATTTCACCATTAACCAGCGCCGCTCGCCAGTTGGTCAAATCGCCCTCGGCGTTGGTATAATTTTCATACAAATATTCCGTAACAACCAGCTCCAAAACAGCGTCTCCCAAAAATTCCAGACGCTCATTATGATCCAGCTTATAGTCACGATGTTCATTGAGATATGACCTGTGCGTCAGGGCTTGCTGGAGAATATTGATTTCGTTGAATTTTATTCCAAGTTTTTTGGCTAGATCTTCAATCACAATATTATGAAATCCAAATTTCAAAATCCAAATGTCAAATCAAATCCTAAATCAAAATTTAAAAATTTTGTCATTGGAGCTTGATTTGGAATTTGAGCTTTGGATTTAGCTAAAAATTAATTAAATGCCCTTATCTATTGAATTATCTTCCGATCCATTTTTTTCAGTTGGGGTCTTGTCTTTTTTAGATTCATCGTCTTTCATCGGCTCTCCCAATTCGCGATAGATCGTCCCCAGCACACCATTCACAAACCTCCCGGAAGATTCTCCACCAAAAGATTTGGCTAGCTCAATTGCCTCGTTGATGGCAACTTTGGGCGGCACTTTTTCATAGTCTCCATAAAGCAGTTCGAATATGCCCAAGCGCAAGATATTGCGGTCTACTGCCGTTACCTGGTCCAACGGCCATTCGGGTGCGCATTTTTCGATCAATTGGTCTATTTTTCCCCGATTTTGCAAAGTGCCTTTAACTAAATAAAAAATGAATGAATCATCATCCATTCCCGGACCAAATTCGCCCGTATTCTTTTTGATAACTTCATCAACTATGGCATCTTTCTGGCCCTTAAAGTCCCACTCATAAAGAGACTGCATCGCTATTGATCTGGATAAGTGCCTATTTGCCATGATGATATAAATCTCTAATCTACGCCAATTGATTCACTAATTATCTCTAATCCCCTTTTAATATTCTCTTGTGAATAATTCCATTTTTACCAAAAGAGATTAAAATACCCAGTTTAATGCTCTTTGACTTTAAATATCCTAGCACCTGCTTAATATCTTTTATATAAAACTTGGATGAATTTTTCAATTCTACTACTATTTTTTCCTCGACCAGAAAATCGAAATAATAAACTCCTAAATCAATCCCTTTGTGGCTGATTTTTACTGGTAATTGTTCTTTGAATTTTATCCCTTTAGCCTGAAACTCTTTAGCCAAGGCTTTCTGATAATACTTCTCTTGATACCCGCTGCCGATAGAATTATAAACTTCAAAAGCTGAGCCTATTATTTCGTAGCTGAGCTTTGGATAAATTAGTTCAGCCATCTGATATTAGAGATTATTCGCGACTTGATTAGAGATTGATTCGCGATTTATATCATTTATTTTTTGGCTTTTTTGTTAACTTTCTTCATCGTATCTACCACTTCTTTTCCTTTATAAAATCCGCATTTCGGGCAAACCGAATGAGCACGAACTGGCGCTCCGCATTTCCCGCACTTCACTAAGTTTTTCGGGGTTATTTCATACTGAACTCTCGCCCTGTCGCGTCTGGCTCGGGTGTGTCTTTGCTTTTGTACCGGCATAATTTTCGCTTATTTCATGAATTATTACAATTAACTATTGCTTAGCCTATCATTATTTTTGTTTTTTAGCAAGAAATCATATTAACACCTTGAAACAGAGTCTGCTATGCAGTCTCTTATTTTAAAAAGTCGTGCACTATAAAATTCTTGACTTCTCCTTAATGTAATTAATCAAGCTTTTCAATATTTTTTCCTTTTTTTGCTCTAATTCGCATTCCCAAAGCTTGTAAATACCCCATCCCTGTTTCTTGAGTATCTTTTCCACTTTTTTGTCCCTCCTGACATTACTTTCCAATTTATTTTTCCAGAAACCCCTATTGGTTTTTGGCATTATCGAATTTTTACAGCCATGCCTGTGCCAAAAACATCCATTAATAAAAACAGCAACTTTCCTTTTTGGAAAAATTACATCTGGCTTGCCTTCAAGTTTATAATTAACTCTAAATCTAAATCCTTTTTTATAAAGAAATTTCCGGACAGAAAGTTCGGGGCTGGTATTCCTCGACTTTATTCTGAACATATTCCAGCTTCGGCGCTTTTTTGAAATCTTGTCCATAGTTATCGATTGTTTTTATCATTTCTTCAGCAACTGCCTCAATTACCGGAACAACTACCGAATTTCCAAACTGTTTATACGCCTGATTATCGGAAACCGGTATTTTAAAATCATCGCCAATCCCCATTAGCCTTGCACATTCTCTGGGAGTAAGCCTCCTTGGATTTTTACCTTTTTGCTTAATTAAAATCTCAGATCCGTCCTTGTAATATCTAGCACTCAGTGTTCTTGTTGTTTTATCTTTTTCCGGATCAATCAAGCCGAAGCCAAAACCATTCCCCATTTTTTTGTGTTTTTCAGCATGACTTTTCAGATATTTCCACAACCTACTTGAAAGAGTATATTTCTGGTCAACTTCTTTTTCAAGTATATCCGCAATGTCTGTTTTCCTTTTCCTCTGTTGGGGAAATGTGAAATTTATATCAGGGTAAATATCCTTACGAAAGCCAACGATTAAAATCCTTTCTCTATGTTGAGGAACAAAATCTGCCGCATCTATAATTTCAATAAATAAATTGTACCCTAGAGCCTTTAGGGTATTTTCAATTACCTTAAAGGTTCTTCCTTTGTCGTGGCTTTTAAGATTTTTTACATTTTCAAGCAGAAAAGCTTTGGGTTTCTTTTCTTTCAAAATTCTGGCTATGTCAAAAAATAAATTGCCTTGTTTTTTGTCTTTAAATCCATGCTCAAGCCCTAGGCTGTTTTTCTTTGAAACTCCTGCTATCGAAAAAGGCTGACACGGAAAGCCTGCTAGAAGAATGTCATGATCCGGGATATCTTTTTCGTCAATTTTTGTTATATCTCCAGCTGGAAATTCTCCAAAATTGAATTGATACGTTATCTGGCAATATTTATCATACTCTGAAGTAAAAACACATTTGCCTCCGAGTTTTTCAAAAGGTCTTCTTATTCCCCCTATTCCTGCAAAAAGATCAATGAATCTGAATTTTATATTATTTTGTTTCTTTTCCATGCTTTTATTTTAGGATCCAGATGGTCCTTAAAAAATTGGCGGAAACTCAATACATTTATTTTGTCGCGATAACATTTCTTTTTAATACTTTCGGGACATACCAGATAAATCCGGTGATTAATCATTTCGTTTAATTGCGGTGAGCTAACATCTTCATCTATGGTGGCCAAATAAAATCCGAGGCCACGGGTTCCTTCCGTGACAATTTGTCTCCATCTTTCCCGTAATGTCCTTTTCGCTGTAAATATTATACAATCCATGGGGTTTTTTGTGTAATGTTTTGCGGAAGGCATAAGAAAATCGGGTTTTCCGTTAATAACAACCTGCTCATCAAAAGGATAATTCAAAATTTTAAACAGAGAGTTGTGAATTTTTTCAAAGCCTTTTCCGGCCCGGCTTTTTCTGGATTGAGCAAGAGAAAGATAAAATTTATCAAAAAGTTTAAAATATTTTCCCAAAACTTTCCCCGTGTTCTCAAGCTTATTGAGTTCTCCGGATTTTATCAACTCTTTTACAAAGACATCAAAAACTTTTTCGCCATACTTTTGTTCGTAGTCAAGATAAATTCTGTAAGCTTCTTTTTCGGTTTCTTCAAGAAGCGCATCGAAATTATTTTTTATTTTTTCTAATGGATATTTATATCTGCTCTTTATTAAATCTCTTGCTTCATTGACAATTTTCTCCTGATTTTCCAGTTTTATACCTTTTTCTTCAGCGAATTCAACAAGATTTTCAATTTTCATAATATTTTTACTATTTATTCTGTGGCTAATTATACCCCGAAACAGCTCATTTTCCAATCTAGCTTATCGTAGGCATAAATTAATTCTTGCTTTTAATTTGGTTTAATTTTAGCTCCAAGGAATTTAATCTATTGTAATTATTACTATAAACATCGAATATTATCGGAATAAGGGCAAGGAAAAAAGCGACAACAATAGCTGTTGTCAATATCATAATAAAGGTCATATTTTTGTCCTGCCTCTTTTCGGAAACTTCCAAAGACTTGGATATATCCTTGGCCCTATATTCCAAATCTAAAATTCGCTGACCCAATACATTTATTGTCTCCGTCTTTGTTAAAATCTCATTTAGAGCATCAACACTTCCCCGCTTTCCATTTGAGGCAACAGAAAATCCCCTTGCTTGAAAAATTTTTTCAGAATTTTTATAACCTTCTTTAGCGTTTGCCATTTCTCTTAATCAAAATAAAACTGTCATTATTATCGGCATTTATAATATTTTCATCAACCTTAACTGTGATTTTATATTTTCCTTCATCGGGGAAAACTATTCCTACAAAATCAGCAATAAAATTTGCGGATCCATCCTCTTTGAATATTTCTATTGGATTTCCAGCTTTTGCAATTACTTGACCTTTTGGAGAAATTATTTCAATACTTTCCATATATCCTTTGACTTCTCCAGCTAAACTTGTAACTATCATTAATCTTGGATGCAAAGCTGGTAGATTTGTTGCGTTAATCTGATTAAATATTCCGATTATATTTAGCTTTCCGTCAGAGGAAGTAAAGGCATTTTCGCAAACATGCAAAAAATTTAATTTTACATTTGCCATAATTTTTAATTTTTATTATTTAATTCCAAAAATAAAATAAATTGTAAGTGCACCTATGACAGCTCCGATAGCCCCACCAATTGCACAAATCAAAACCTCCCTCCAAAATCCTTTTTTATCTTTTTTCGTGTTGATAATTTTAAAATTATCTTGAAATTGGTGAGCTGTGACCGAAGCCAGGCTAATAGCAGAAATTTCCGTAGCATTTTTATAATTATTAAGTGTTGATGTGTTACCAAAACCATCCTCGCTACTTTTTTGAGAATCGCCTTCCTTGTTAAACGAATTTTTTATTTCTATCTTGATTAAATTTTCCATATTATTTCCACCCCTGCCCAATCATCTTCCACGCGATCTGCTCCTGCGGGATATTAATTATTCCCTGCGGAGTTTGTTGCGGAATGTTTTGCTGGACTTTTTTAAATTCCATATCAATTTCAAAGGCGTTGCTGATTTCAGCGCTTTCGACATAAGCGATTTTGTAATTTTGGTTTTGTCCTTTGCTGAATTCCATTTCCGGATTCCAGATTTTCGTCATCTGCATTTCGCCGTTGTATTCCTCATAAATTTCTGTCATCAAATCGGAAAGTTCTTTGTCAGCAAAAACCACGGATTTTATATTGAGATCCTCCTTGGCTTCTTTTCTGCCAATATAATATTGATGAGAATAAAGTTTTTCCGTTAGAAACTCGATTATTTTTTCCACCTCATCCTCCTTCATCGAAACTTGGTGGCTTTTCAGCAATCGTTTGGCTAGAATTTTAATCAAATTATGCGTTCGGTTCACATTTCCCAGCGCCAAGGGATGAATTGATGGCGTGCTTTCCACAAATTTATTGAAAATTTTGGTCAATTCCTCGTCGCTTTTAATGCCAAACTTGTTTTTCGCCAAGTCGAAATAACTCATAACTTCTTCCACGGAAATTTGAATCCGGTTTTGCGGATTTTGCGGATCAACCGGATTGAAGGCATTAACCGTTGAAGGATCAATCGGTGAAAGCTCGCTCATATCGCTCATAATAATTTCGTCCGCCCCAAGTGAAATCATTGTGGCCGCGCTATGAGCCTTATATGGCACAATTACCGAAAACTGGTCGCAATACTCGCGAATCATAGAAACGAGCCTCCACGGCACCATTGTGTCCCCTCCGGCGCTATACAGTACCAAGTCAATTTTCTCTTGTTTGCCAATTTTCCGCAGCTGTCCACTGATAATCGGAATGATGTCCATCGCTACACGGGCGTTTACCGGCCCTTGCCGATCGCTAGTCACATAGGTTATGACTTTTGAGCCTCGTTTTTGCTCGATTTTTTTGATAGTTTCTTGCGTGTTCATAAACTAAAATATAAAAAATTATTTACAATTACATCTTTAGTGATAGTATATCATCAATTCAAAATATTGCAAGCCCTCTCCTGTGAATAACTCTACTTCTTCCAATCTTTAATCAATATGCCCCCTCTCACTTTTTTCGCCACCACCTTCTGCTTTTCCTTCCATCCTAATTCGTGCGTCATTTCCACCGGCAAAGTGACCGCCAAGCTGGTCTTGCCTAATCGCACTAATTTACGAGTGTTTTTCTCTTGTAGCTTTCTCATAATATTTGAGTATATACACAAGTATATATTCCCATTTTACGCCTAAATCAGCCTTTGAGCAAAGACTTTCTGACCGGCGCGAAGCTTTTTCGGTGGATGGCGCAGGGCCCGTATTTTTGGAGACTATCCATGTGGAGCTTAGTGCCATAACCTTTGTGCCGGTCGAACTGATACTCCGGATATTTTTCATGCATTTCCAACATTATCCGGTCGCGCGTGACTTTGGCTATGATGGACGCGGCCGAAATTGATTTTATATATTTGTCGCCGTTCACAATCGCCTTTTGCTCTATTGAAAAATTAGGAATCTTCTTATTGCCGTCTAGTAAAACAATAAGTCTGGTATTTTGGGATTTTGGATTTGGAATCTGATTAGAAATTAGTAATTGGGAATTAGAAATTCCTCTCATCAGAGAGGTTGTCGCCTTTTTCATAGCCAAAAAACTGGCTTCCAAAATATTGATTCGGTCGATCGTTTCGTGATCGCAGATGCCGATGCCGACATGGAAATTTTCGCAGATAAAATCGTATAATTTTTCTCTTTGTTTTTCAGATAAAGTCTTGGAATCACGAACCAAATCAAATTGCCCCTCTCCCCACCCTCTCCCGCCGGGAGAGGGGGCTGGGGGGTGAGGGAGATTCTTCAGCGAGGCAGCGCAAGCGACAACCGGACCGGCCAGCGGTCCTCGGCCGGCCTCATCAATGCCAATCACGATCTCATAGCCTTCGCTGGATAGCTTATTTTCCAATTGAAATGTTGACTTAATCATGGTTACATTATATCTTTAAATTCAGTTTCGATACAGCTCTTTGTTGAGAATAAAATTGCCACGGGAGGGCGCATGTTTGATCCATTGTTGAATGCGATCCTTGCAATAATCGCTAACGAGTCGCTGCTTCACAGCTCTCTATTACAAGGGAACAGATATTTTATGAAGCATCATGACTTATTTTTGCTTCTTACTGTTCCCTGTGCGTTGCCGGATTTTTTGTACAAAAAGGCAATTGCGTATTATCGGAAAAGGAAGGAGCCTGTTTAAGCCCTAAACAGCGCTCCTTTTTCATTTCCAAAATACTATGCTATACTATCCTCACGAAAATAACTATCTTGCAGAACCCATCGGGTAACCAGGGGGATGAAGATAGAAAAAATTATGTCTTGTTTTGCTGAAAAAATTATAGCTTGTATTTTTCATAAGGCCTTAGTTTTTTAATTAAGGTTTTTTAATTTTAAATTTTCAATTTTTAATTTTAAATAAATTTCCAATTACTAAATTAATAAATTTTTAAAAATTTAATCATTCTGATTTCATTTAAAATTTAGAATTTAGACTTTAAAATTTCCGTTATGAAATTCACGCACTTACACGTCCACACCCACTATTCTCTTTTGGACGGTCTCGCTAAAATCGACGATCTGCTTGACCGCGCGAAAGAACTCGGCATGAATTCAGTCGCCATTACTGATCATGGTGTGCTTTATGGTGCCATCGAATTTTTCATCAAGGCGAAGGAAAAGGGAATCAAACCGATCATCGGCTGTGAAATGTATATCACGGCTAATAACCTGCATAGTAAAAATCCGGACAGCCTGGATCGAAAAAGAAATCATTTGATCCTTTTGGCAAAAAATGAAAGGGGCTATAAGAATCTGATGAAGCTCATTTCCATCGCGCACTTGGAAGGATTTTATTATAAGCCCCGCATCGACCGGAAAGTTCTGCGCGAATTCTCGGACGGGCTTATCGGCCTCTCAGCTTGCGCCGAGGGAGAGGTGCCGTCGGCTGCCATATCCGGCGATTTGGAAAAGGCCGAGAAACTAGCGCTTGAATACCAGGACATTTTTGGTGCGGGAAATTTTTATCTGGAACTTCAAAGGCACCCGAAATTTGCCAACCAGGAAATCGCGAACCAGGCGCTCATTGCTATTGCCAAAAAAACCGGAATTCCACTTATCGCCACCAACGACGTGCATTATATCCGTAAGGACGACGCGGAAATTCAGGATATTCTCATTTGCATCCAGACCAATCGAAAAGTAAACGAAACTGACCGGATGAATTTGATGGATTTTGAACTCTATCTGAAAAGCCCCGAAGAAATGGTCGAAAATTTTAAGGATGTGCCTGAAGCTATAACCAATTCGCAAAAAATAGTTGAACAGTGTTCACTAGAAATAAAACTTGGAGAAACTCAACTTCCGCATTTTGAAGTCCCGTCCGGTTTTAACGCGGAAAGTTACCTCCGCCATCTTTGCGACCAAGGTCTGGAAAAAAGATTCGGAAAAGATATTTTGCCAATTTATAAAAAAAGAATGGATTATGAATTGGATATCATTAAGCGAACTGGCTTTGCCTCATACTTTTTGATCGTCCAGGATTTCGTTAATTGGGCCAAAAATCAAAGCATCGTCGTCGGTCCCGGACGCGGCAGCGCCGCCGGCAGTTTTGTTTCCTATCTTATCGGCATAACCAATATCGATCCAATCAAATATGATTTGCTTTTTGAAAGATTTCTTAATCCTGAGCGAGTATCCATGCCGGATATTGATATGGATTTTGCCGATGACCGCCGTGATGAAGTTTTGGAATATGTCCGAAAAAAATACGGCAATGACCATGTGGCGCAAATCATCACTTTCGGAACCATGGCGGCTCGCGCCGCTATCCGGGATGCCGGACGCGCCTTGGGACTGCCTTATGATTTTTGCGACAAAACGGCCAAACTCATCCCGATGTTCTCTTCAATCAAAGATGCTCTCGAAAACGTAAAGGAATTTAAAGACTTGTATGCTGGCGGACCGGATGCCAAAAAGTTGATTGACAGCGCCAAACGTTTGGAAGGCGTAGCCCGTCACGCTTCGATGCACGCCTGCGGAGTAGTCATTACCAAGGATCCGGTCACGGAATATACGCCACTGCAAAATATCACCGGCAAAGGCGAAGGAACGGTTACGCAATATTCCTCCTCCACCAAATCCAGTTTCGTGGAAAAAATCGGTCTTTTGAAAATTGACTTTTTAGGGCTGAAAAACCTTACAATCATTCAAAATACCTTGCGCATCGTTCGAAAAATAAAAGGCTTGGAAATTAATATCGATGATATCCCGCTCGATGATAAAAAAACTTATAAGCTTTTGCAGAAAGCTGAAACCACCGGAGTTTTCCAATTAGAAAGTTCCGGAATGAAAAGATATTTAAAACAATTACAGCCAACTGCCTTAGAAGACATCATCGCTATGGTGGCGCTCTATCGTCCCGGACCGATGGATTGGATCCCGGATTTCATCGCGCGCAAACACGGGAAAAAAGCCATGAAATATCTCCACCCGAAACTGGAGTCGATTCTCAATAAAACTTACGGCGTGGCCGTGTATCAAGAGCAAGTCATGCAAATTGCGCGGGATATGGCCGGATTTACTTTGGGCGAAGCTGATGTTTTGCGCAAAGCCATGGGTAAAAAAATATTTGCACTCATTCATGAGCAAAAACAAAAATTCATCGAAGGATGTGTCCGACAGGGAATTGACAAGCGCATCGGTGAAAAAGTTTTTGAATTTATTGAGCCGTTTGCCGGTTATGGCTTTAACCGTTCTCATGCCGCCTGCTACGCGCTCATCGGCTATCA
>Ga0210044_10003131_pt1 | contig 23826 bp, 24 predicted proteins | sample CryGey13umfilter_2_FD_183959 | JGI IMG/M metagenome (GOLD analysis project Ga0210044, IMG submission 183959) | Groundwater microbial communities from aquifer in Utah, USA - Crystal Geyser 4/9/14 3 um filter (SPAdes) (version 2) | ecosystem: Environmental > Aquatic > Deep subsurface >... | reverse complement strand
TTCAATTTTTTGCATATCTAATTAAAATCTCTTCAAAATATTTATTAGCAATATTAAACTCCAAATTAATGAGTTTCTATCATAAAGAAAAATATCTTGATCCTTCAAAAAATCTATTTCAGAAAATACTAATTGCTAATGCTAAAAAGTTTCCTATCAAAATCATCCCAGAATCCGAACAGCAACCCCTTATCAAACTTGTCAACAAAATGCTTTCCCTCAACAAACGTCTAAACGAAATTGGCGACAAGAAGACAGATGAAAGGGCAGGTATCGAAGAAGAAATAAAAAAGACAGATAATGAAATAGATGAGCTCGTGTACAAGATTTACGGGATAACAGATGAAGAAAAGAAAATAATTGAGGAAAGCTTGAAATAAAATAATACGACAATTTAAGCTAAACCCTCACAAGAATTTTCTCTAATTCTTCTCCAAATGGGTGAGATGTATCATCAAGCGCCTCTAAGAGATTCACTGTAATAACTTTTCCTTCGATAAGAAATTTTGTTGTTCCTGTATTAATGACGATAAAGTCAGCACAGACTTTCAAGGGTTCTGCCCCTTCTTTTGCTTCTGCACCCTCTTTCTCAACAAAAAACATTAAGTCTGGCTGTCTCAACTGAAGAAAAGAGTTGCCTTCAACGATAGCATCCCCATCTAGCTCGCGTAAAAGACAGGACAAATAATAGTTGAGCTTCTCTTTTTCTCCTCTTACCCAGAAAACCCTTTTTGCTCCCTCGTTTAAAAAGAATGATGTGTCTTTTTTGTCTATCTTCAAAGTAGAACTATCAACAACAATACATTCTGATTTAAAAACCCCTGAATCAGTAATGACCCCTTCGCCATAATGCAAAGATGGAGTAATCTTAACCACGGAAAACCTTCCAGGAAATATACTCAAGAAGACTCTTATGAGTGTTGTTTTCCCAACGTTACTTTTGCCGCCAGAAACAAGTATTATCATTTCTTCGTAGGCTTTGCTCTTTTGAAACCGCTCCTTTTGCGATTTAATTTTTTCTTCTCAAACTCAAATTTCACAAAGCCATTCTTATCTATATAGAGGTAGGCAGAAAAATCCTTTCCTTTTTTACTTTTGAAGTCAGTAAAAAGAGGGGTCTTCTTTTTTTCTATTAAATCCTTGAGCTCTTCGCGTGTAATTAACCGGTTACCCATAACCTTTTTCATCCTGAATTTGCAATTTTCATTGTCGCAGAAGTAAGTCTCTTTACCCTCAATGATGTTTCCGTCACAATTAGGGCACTTTGCAATCGGCTTGTTATTTATAACTTCATCTTTAGTCCTTTCGGGAAATATGAATGAAACTTTTCCATTCTCCAGTTTGATAGGAGCGTTATAATAAGTCTTGTACCTTGAAAGTAGCTTTTCAACTTGTACTGTCTCCCCTTGCAAAAGTTTAACAGCCATTTCCCTTGTGATCTGTTTGTTTATAAGTTTTTTCCACATTATAAAATCACAGGTTTTTTTGGCGACATTCTCGCACGCAAAACCTTTCACAGTTTCATAAACCATACCACCGCATTTAGGACACTTTCCAATAGATTCAGAGTTACCATTATTAACACTAAAATTCCCTTCATACTTCTTTACCTTATCTACAATTTTTTTTGTGAGATTTATGATTCCTTTCATAAATTTATCGGGGTCAAATTTCCCCTTTTCAATATCAAACAATTTCTTTTCCCATTCCCCGGTGAGTGTTGGCGATAGCACTTCTTCAACTCCAACAACTGAAGCAAGGCCAACTAAACGCATGCCCTTATCGGTCGGAATAATACTTTTGAAAACCCTCTCAATATAACCTACTTCAACAAGCCTTTCAATAATTGCGGCTCTAGTGGCAGATGTGCCGAGACCTTTCTCCTTCATAGCCTCTTTTAGCTCGGCTTCATCAACAAATTTACCTGCATTTTCCATTGCAGAAAGCAGGGTTGCATCAGTAAAACGAGCAGGTGGTTGAGTCATTTTTTCAAGAAGTGCAAGTTCTGAAACCTTAACGACAAGACCTTCTAAAACTTGCGGAAATTCTTTTTGCTCTCTCTCGCTATATACTGCCATCCAACCAGGGCTTTTTATACGAATAAGGTTAGTCTTAAAAATCTCCCCTTCAACAATGGTATCAAGGTTTAATTTTTCAAAAATTGAGTCTTCCATAAACGCTGCGATAAATCTCCTTACAACCAGGTCAAAAACATTTCTCTCATCCTTTATTAGTCCATTTAAATTAAATTTGACCCCGGTGGGTATAATTGCGTAGTGATCTGTAACACCTCTGTCATTGATAACTCTTGAATCAAGTTTTAATGGTCTCGACAAAATTGTTTTAACAAAATCATAAAAGGGCTCAACATTAATACCATTAAAAATATTTTTTAAATTCTTCGTGAGAGAAGATGGCAAATATCTTGAATTGGTTCTGGGATATGTAATAAGCTTACGTTCTTCGTAAAGTCTCTGTGCAATGTTTAAAGTTTTTAAAGCAGTGTAACCAAAAGATTTATTTGCGTCTCTTTGCAAATCACCTAAAGAATACAGTAAAGGGTGAGGGGTTTTGCTTTCCTTTCTTGCAATATTGCTCACAATGCCAGATTTATTAGAAACTTTTTTTATTATCTCATCAACAACATTAGAGTCTTTCATTTTTGACTTGCCTTTATCATTTACATAAAGGCCTTTATACTCAACAGATTTATTTTTAAAAGTTCCTTCAAGTTCATAATACAATTCTTTCACAAAGCTCCTTATTTCTTTTTCTCTTGAACAAATGATATTTAGTGTAGGGGTTTGAACTCTACCAAGTGATAGCAGGGTTCCCCATCTTCTTGTAAATGCTCGAGTTCCGTTGATTCCAACGAGCCAATCACCTTCAGATCTTTTAGCCGCTGAAACTCCAAGTAAATCAAATTCACTTGCGTCTCTTAGATTTTTCATTTCTTTTATAATCTCATCTTCTGTCATTGCTGAAAGCCACAGCCTTTTAATCTTTTTTTTCGAATGAGGAACGAGCTGCAAAATACTCCTGAAAATGTGCTCTCCCTCTCTGCCTGCGTCACAGGCATTTACAATAACTCCTACGTCTTTTCTCTGAATCAAGTTCTTGATAACATTAAATCTACTTTTTGTCTTTTCAGTAACCTTCAACTTGAATTCCTCGGGAATAATTGGGAGATTTTGCAACACCCAGAATTTATACTTCTTATCGTAATCTTCTGGTTCAAACAGTTCAACAAGATGGCCCAATGACCATGTAATAATGAATTGTTCGTTTTCGAAAAAATCTTTTTTACCATCAAATTTACCAAGAGCCCTCTTTACATCGAGAGCTACAGAAGGTTTTTCGGTTATGATTAATATTTTCATTCAATATATTATATAAATCTCTATAAATACAAAATCCCCGGATTAACCGGGGATATCAAACTAATGTAAAGGTTCAGAATTACTCGACCATATCAACGTTTACGGCTTTGTCGCCTTTGTCAGATGCTTCGAGTTCATATTCTACTTTTTGACCTTCTTTTAAAGTCTTGTAGCCACCAGACCTAATTGCTGTGTAGTGTACAAAGAGATCCTTCCCGCCATTGTCGGGAACAATAAAACCAAATCCTTTCTGAGAGTTAAACCATTTAACTCTCCCTGTAAGTCTTTCCAACTTAAAATACCTCCTAAAAAATTCTGCACTCTGTGCAGTTAACAAATTATAACTTAAAAAATTTTATTTGCAAATGAAAATAAATCTATTTTTAATTTTAAACATTAAACAAGGTCTCTTACGAAAGTATAGAAAGAATCTGATGAAAAAGAGCTCAGGTTACAGAAGATTAAGAATAAAATATCATGCTAGTGGACCTTAAGTCCCAGTGAACCTTTAGTCCCGAAAAACCTTCAGTCCCGAACTCGTTTCGGGATTGTTTCGGGATTGTTTCAGCATCTCTCCTCTTTTGTCATTCCGCAATCTTTTCCTTGCTAGGCAAGCACTTGTTTCAGCATCTTATATTTTAAAAAACAGAATAAAGAATTAGACCCTGAGACAAGCTCAGGGTGACAGACAAGAGTGTGGTCATGCTGAACTCGTTTCAGCATCAGGGTGACATTACTTGATTCAAGACAGGGTGACAAAAACCTGTCCTGAACTTGTTTCAGGATAGAGTTTTTCAGAGACCTCATTATATTTATATACACTTAATTTTTATGACATATAAATAGTGGAACAAACAATCCGGATCTAACGCCTGTGGAGACCTGACCTCTATCTATTATAAATCTGGGGAGCAAGTTGGATTGGATGGAATATAAATCTCTCTATTAAGGAAAAGATAGCCTCCCAAATAAATAATCTACCGAAAGCACACTTATAAGTATAAGGTAGTTACTCTAGAGTCTTCGAATACTTGCTCCTCTATTTTATACCATCTACTTTTTCTAATATCAACTTTGTAAGGTTCTCTGCTAAATTCATATCTTTTGTGGAAAGCTCTGAAGCTGGAGGATGGATACAACCAATCTTAAATAGACACCCTTTATATGCAACAATAATGTCTGCTCCTGTTGGACTTATTTTCCTTGCAGACCTATCTCCAATTCTTCTCTCAGCCAGGTCTTCAGGGTCAAGACAAACTTGGTATGCACCGCACCTATACCAATCAAATGCTTTATCTAGTATCTCTTTACTATCAAATTTGGCAGCAATTATATCAAAAATAATCCCATCGTCATAGTGAATTGATATCCGATTTTTTTGCGTTGCAAGGTCACTCTTAGCAATTTCATCTGGTGACATATTTGAATAATCTGCATTCTCTTCATAACCGTTATATACTACAAAAGTTACTGGAACTTCATCTACTATCTTTTTGATCTCGCCAGTCTTTATAAAGCTCAATTCTTCTTTTGTAATCGTTATATCTGGAAGTATCTGGAAATATTCATTCTTTGAAGTGGCGAATAGCTCAGTAATTACTACAAGGCTAACTCCAATAAGTATAACTAAAAGTACTATCATAAATTTTTTTGTTTTCATTTTTATCTCCCTTTTTACTAATCTACATTACTAAAGTAACTTGGAGTCCGTGGGCTCCACGTACCTGAATAGTAAAGATACCCCTTGTAGTTAGGATCCATTATAAGGTTCATCGGAATAAAAGGAGAGTAATGCCAGAACCTGAAATATCGGCCTTAACGATCATTTGTGAATATTTTTTATCCTTCTAAAATCCTTTTTGCTCTGGATATCCATTCTTTATCGGCAAGTAATGCTCTACCTATACCTACAGTATCTGCCTTTCCACTTTTTATTATATAATTTGCAAATTCGGGAGTTCGAATACCACCAGTAACGTTTATCGGCACATTAATAATTTCTTTAAGAGCCTCGCTGTACTGAACATAATATCCTTCAATTTCTTTTAATTCTTTTGGTCTGCTTCCAGAATAACCACCTGATATATCGATCATATCAACGCCTTTCAATAAAATCTCTTTTGCTCCTTTTAAACCTTCCTCAAATGCAAATCCCTCGGGATAGAAATTAAACTGCGGTGGATTATCAGATATTGGAAATCTAACAATAATCGGAAGATTACCGATCTTATGCTTTGTATCCTCCAATATTTCAATCAAAATTCTAATTCTATTGGTCAGGTTGCCTCCATATTCATCGTTTCTTTTATTCGAAATTGGCGAAAGAAATTGATTTATCAGAAATCCGTGCGCGGCATGAATTTCTATCATGTCATAACCCGCATCATTACCTCTTCTTGCAGCATCTCCGAAAGATTCGACTATTCTTCTTATCTCATCCTTTGAAAGATCTTTCTCATTAATAGAGTTCAGGGGTTTCCTTGTATCACCTTCGGCTTCGACAACAAAATCACTCTCGTCTTTATTTGCTAACATTGTCTTGAGTTCTGGAATATTAAAGAGGTTTGCACCTGCATGATTAACTTCAACGGCAACTTTGACCTCATTTTTATGAATAAAATTAACTAATTTTTTATGTCCTTCAACAAATTTATCATGGGATAAAAGCAACTGATTTGGCATAACCCTGGATTCAGGCGATACAAAAACATTTTCAGTAATTACCAAGCTCATACCTAGTTTCGACATTTTAGAGTAGTAATCAATCACAGTTTCATTTATAAACCCACTCTTTTCTGGATTTCTTACTGCAAGAGGTGGCATTACTACCCTATTTGATAGGTTAATATTTTTTATTTTAATTGAAGAGAAAAGATTCGGCATCCTGTCCACCTTAATCTTTATTCTTCTCCGTAAAACTTCTTATCTTTAATTTCGTCTGGCAAATATTTCTCTCCTTTTACAATATGCCCTTCAAAATCATGAGGGTATTTATAATCTTGTCCATATCCCCAGTTTTTCATAAGTTTTGTTACAGGATTTCTTAATTTTTTAGGGACCTCGAGACTTCCAGTTTCTTCAATTGTTTTCTTCACTTCGCTTTCTGCGATATAAAGCGTATTGCTCTTTGGTGCTTTTGCAAGGTAAACAACAGCTTCTGCAAGTGCAAGGTAACCCTCGGGAGGACCTACAAAATGAAAGGCCTGTTGGGCAACGTTTGCAACTACAAGCGCATTTGGATCTTTTAAACCTACATCTTCTGCGGCAAACCTTATCATCCTTCTTGCAATGTAAAGAGGATCTTCACCTGCTTCGATCATTCTGTACATATAGTAAAGAGCAGCATCAGGATCACTTCCACGCATGCTTTTTATAAAAGCAGAGATTAAATCATAATGAAGTTCCTCTCCGTATAAAAGGGTTGCACTACCCGTAAAACTTTTAAGATCCGATTCTTCTATTATCTTTTTACCTGTTGAGTCGAAAATTGCTTCAACAAGGTTCAAAGCCTTTCGTGCATCACCATCGCTTGCCTCCGCAATTAATTTTCTTGCATCAGGAGTAATTAAATAATTAGAAAAAAGTTTATCCTTCTTGATGGCATTATCGACAATCTTTTCAATGTGAGGAACTGTTAGTTTTTCAAAAACGAAAATTGAAAGTCTTGAAAGAAGAGGAGAAATAATATAAAAAGAAGGATTATCTGTTGTAAGTCCAATAAGAATTATGTCTCCCTTCTCAACCGGTTCGAGGAAAGTATCTTGTTCCTTTTTGTTAAAATGTTGAATTTCATCCACTATTACCACAGGCGTAACATCAGAAAAATTTTTCTCCTTAACGAGCACTTCAATAATTTTTTTGACATCTTTAATATGTTCTGTGGTTGCTGAAATTACTACTTTCTTTCTATCCTTAGCTGCAAGGAAAGCAATGGTTGTTTTCCCATTGCCAGGTGGTCCGTAAATAAGAAAAGATGATAGCATACCACCTTCAAGCATTTTCCTTAGTGGTTTATTTACTCCAAGCAAATGCTCTTGACCTACAAAATCATCAAGGGTCTCTGGTCTCACCCTTTCTGCCAGAGGCCTCTTAGATGAACCACTTTGCTCAAAAAGTTCCATTAAATTTCTTCAATTTTAGATAATTGATCAAGCAAGTAATTTCTAATATCTTCTGGCTTTTCTTCTTTATAAACTATCTCACCATTTTTAAGAATAGGTACAAGTGCTTTATCGTAGTTATCTTCATGAAATTCTTCCGAAAAAGGAACAACCTTAAACTTCACGGTTCCATCCTTAAATGTCCTGTACACCTTCTTCCTTCCTGAAAATTTTCCTTTCTTTGCAAGGGGTTTACCTTCAAGTTCAACTATATCCATCGCAAAATCAATAGTGTTTGCATTTGCGATAGAAGTACCCACCCCGAAGCCATCTGCCCCGGCTTTTATAAGATCTGGTATTACATTTTCATCTAGCCCTCCAGAAACAAAAACCTTTACTTTTTCAAAACCTCTTATTCGTAGCTCCCATTTAACTTCCCTAACAATATCTATAATAGAGCCCCTTCTGGATTGAGGAGTATCGAGCCTTACCCCCGAAAGCTTATCTTTAATAGCATTAGCAGCTTCTATCGCCTCAAATTTTTCATCACCAAATGTATCTACAAGAGTAATGCGCGGGATTGATGGATCTAAAATTTCATCAAACGCTTTTATTGCAACACCAACGTTACCGAGGTTTATGACGAGCGCGTGCGGAAGCGTACCAGTAGGATTTTTCCCTATTACCCTGGCGCCAATTACACTTGATACCCCATCACACCCTCCAATATATGAAGATCTATCAATTAATGGAGCTAAAGCAGGATGCATTCTTCTCACTCCAAATGATAAAACAGATTTTTTACCTGCGAGTTTTTTCACTCTTGCAGCCTTTGTTGCAATTCCAGAAGCTTCACATATAAGTCCAAGAGCTGGTGTTTCGTATTTTCCGAAGTCAAGGTATTTGCCTTCAATAACCATAACTGGTACGGGGGTCCCTTCAACGTCTCTTGATTTAAAAATACTGCCCTCTCTCAAAGCCCAAACATCGACTGGCCTATCCTTTAAAATTTCAATTACTTCAGGAAGCCCAACAAAAACTGCCCATGGATTTTCCAAATGCTGCACTGTGAATTCGGCAAGTGCATGATTATTTACTCCTTTAGCTTTGAGAATTTCTTCTGCCCTAAAAAAATAAATATCGGTTGTAAGTCCTTCTTTAATTTCTTCATCTTTTGCAATGAAAAACATTTTATCCTCCTATGGTTTTGTCGCTGAGATACTCTTTAAAATATTTTCAAGTTCTTCAAGCTCTTTGCCTGCAAGTTCAAATTCTCCCCTTGATACATAGTCCTTATACTTTTCGAAATGTTCATATGCGGATTTTAAAAGATCGGGCTGAGTTGTTGGTGTTTCTTCTCTGGGAGGTTGTACCTCGCTAAATAACAAATTTACGGCATCATCAAACGTATCTCCCCAAACGAGCTTATTTTGAGTTGCAAGAACAATTTTCTTAACCTGAGGGAAACTACCTGAACCAGCTTTAAGGTAAACAGGCTCAAGATAGAGGAGCGAATGGTCAATTGGCATAACAAGAGTATTTCCTCTAATTACCTCGGAACCCTGTTGATTCCATAGAGTAAGTACCTTAGAAATTTCTGAGTCCTGGTCTATTCTAATTTCGATTTGCATTGGTCCGTAGAACAATTTTTCCTTTGAAAACTGATATACAATTAACTTTCCGTAATTTGGTAGGTCACATTGGGCCACAGCAAGCGCAATGATATTATTCTTTCCCAAAGGAGTAAAAGGATATGCAGAAACAAAGTTGTAAGTATTGCTATCAGGATCTTTTAGTATTATAAAATAAGGTAAAACTTGTTGAGTTGCTGAATAATACTTCTCTTGTGCAATTGTCCATTTATCTTCTTTGTTGTAAAAAACTTCAGGGTCGTTCATATGATAAACACTGTAAATATACCCCTGAATCTCCATAAGCTCGTCTGGATAACGCATATGTTCCTTTAAAAATTCGGGCATTTCAGAATAGGTTTTAAACAGTGTTGGAAATGTTTTCTTATAAGTTTGGGCAACAACATCACTTTCATCAATAATATAAAAATTTACGTCTCCGGTATATGCATCGACGACAAATTTTATGCTATTTCTAATATAATTAATATCTTCTCCTTTGAAGTTTATCGCTTCAGAATATGGAAATAAAGAAGAATAAGTATACGCATCCCCCATCCAGTAAAGCTTGCCATCGTCTCCAAGCACAATATAAGGATCCTGAGCAAATTCAAGGAAGGGAGCGATTTTCTCGACTCTAGTTAACACATCTCTGTTTATAAGTATTCTACTTTTAGAATTTAGATATCGAGAAAGAATTATGTTTGGGTCGCTATACTGAATAGCAAAAATTAAACGATTTAAAGGGTTCATAGAAATTCCTCTGTCTCCCTGATATAAAGCATATGCATTATCCTCACCCTTAGGGTAATCAAATTCGGGAGTTGTGGTGTTAACAAAAATATATTCGTTTGTTAGTTCTCCAAAATATATCTCCGGTCGAGTAACCTCTAAGCCTGGTACTGTGGCAACAGGTGGAACGTCCTTAATGAGGAGGTTTGGAAGTCCATCTGATGCAAATTCGTTAACGGTGTTCATACATATTCCGTAGCCATGTGTATACTTTAGGTGAAGATTCACCCATGTTTTGGAGTTATCAGGGAGTAATTTCTGATCTATCTCTCTTGCTCCGACGAGGACCTCTCTCAGATTACCATTTATAACATATCTATCAACATCAATGTCATTAAAAGAGTAATAAAGCCTTACTGCCTGTATTTGCTGATAAGTATCTTTAAGCGCGCGCCAATCCCAAAATCTTAAATTGTCTGTAAGCTCTTTATCGTTGTTTAGCTTTTCCACTGTAAGCGGTTCTACGTCTCCAAATTGCTTAAGATCTATTTTATCGAGTCCAAAAGCTTCACGCGTCCCTTGTATATTGTACGAAAGAAAAGTTTTTTCTCTTGCAAGTTCATTGGGTTTTACAACAAGTGATTGAAAAATAAATGGCAAAAATCCATACAATAAAATACCAACAACAGCCCCAACAACAAGTATTTTTATAACATTTGTTCTGCTTGTAAATCTTGGGACTATAGCATATACAAAGAGGAATGCTCCACCTCCAAGAAACAGAACTGAAAGAAGTTTAAAAATAGGAATTCGTATATAGTAATCTGTATAACCGATACCAAATACAGCACCACTTGAAACAAAGAGGAGCGAGTATATGCTGAGGTAGATTCTCGTTGCAAAGAGTATAAATAAAATTCCTCCAAGGACAGCAAGAAGATTTGTTGCCCTTATTACTATTGGTGAAAGCGGTGGAAAACTCACTCTTATATAAAACGCATAAACAATTTCTTCGACTATAAATGCAACAATAAATATACCTATAAGATAGGAAACAATCGAGGAAAGGAAAGGGTAAGTAAACATATAAAATGATGCAGGGATATTAAAAATAGGGTCTCTAACAGTAGTTGCCGTTCTGTTTAAAAACATAAAAACTTTCATAAAACTCGATGAGAGAGCCCCTGCAAACATAAATGCAAGTATTAAGGGGACGAAGCGTCTTGCTAATTTTACAAGCTTCTCCCCTATTTCAAGCTCCTCTCTTCTCATTGGAACATAAAATACGATAGAGAAAACTAACCATGAGAAAAAGAAACCTACGACATACAATAAAAGTTGCATCCATATCCTTTTTAGAAAAGCACTTATAAAACCTAAACTTTTGAACCATAACAGGTTCACCTGAAAATTTACTAATCCAAGGAAAACTGAGATTATAAGAACACCAATCATTCCAATTATAAATGGGATTTTTATATCTTCAAAAAGTATAACTTTTCTGTCCTTTATTCTAAAAATCCGTATTATAAGCGGGATAAAGAACACTAAATACATTGATAGTATTATAATACTTATCATTATTAACCACCTTCCTTCATTTTAAAAAAGAGAATGCTGTTCATTTATATATTATAGGATGAATGAATAAAAACACTAATAATAGTATTTGCTTTTAAAAATTTAAGTTATTACAAAAATAACCGCCACAGACTTTCCTGTTCCTTTAAAGACAAATGTTATAAACAAAAAACTCAGGAAATGGTATTTTTTTACTACAAAATTAGCCTTTTTTCTCTATTGCTCTTCCTAAAATTAATACTGCCTCTCCTCTTGTAATAGAAGAAAAAGGATAAAAATAAATTTTACCATTTGCATTCACTCCCTGGACAATTCCCAAATTGTAAGCAGTAAGAACTTCCTTAAACCCAAAATAATCTCCGTCAATGTCTGAAAATGGATTTGGAGTGTCTAAAAATTTAAATTCAAGGGCCCTAATCACCATTGTAGTAAATTCTCCTCTTGTGATGTAGTTATTCGGAGAAAATGCATAAGACGAAACACCTATTACAATACCTCTTCGGTATGCCTCCTCAATTAAATTAAACGCCCAATAAACTCTTGGAACATCATTAAAAGTAGGCTTTAAGTATCTTTGCGGTGTTATGCTTATCACCCTCAAAATTAGAGCAACTGCTTCAGCTCTTGTCAAATTATTTTGAGGTCTAAAAGTTCCATCAGGGTAACCATATATAATTCCCCTGCTATAAAGAGTAAAAAGGTATTTAATTAACTCTGGATCTTTTACATCATCGAATGGAGCAATGGTCTGCGGTTCGTTTCCTACAAGAAAAATTGTAGTGGCAAAATACTTAGGCAGCGCAAACTTATTCATATTTTCTGGTTCTTCGATTTTCTCATTAGCCATGCTTGTTGTTAGCCAGAAATTCATTCTATAAGTTCCCGCTGAAACAGGACTGCCACTATTGCTCTTTTGATTCCACTGTTCTTTAAAAATCTTTACTTCGTCAGGTTCCAAATTTATTTCTGTAATAACCTGAGCAAACATCTTCCCTTGAGACCATCTATAAAACCCTAAATCATTTTTTGTGATATTAAATATTACAAAATCGTAAGTCTGTGCAGTGTTGAAAGTCAATTTTTGAAAAACATTACTTTCATTTGAAATGGTAAAAGTTATGTTTACAGTTTCCCCGAGTTTGTAAACTGTTTTATCTGTCTCAACCTTTACTAAAATTCCTCCCTCTCCTTTTGCCGGAGAAACCTTAAAGAAGGTAAACAAAAGAATCCCGGTCATTAAAATCGGTAAAATTTTCTTCATTAAAATCATCCTCCCTTTTTCAGTTTAGACTTCTTCAATATCTAAAAAGTTCCAATGTCTCAACTAAATCTCCCCTAATAAATCTTTAAGATAAAAAGAAACTCTTCTAAAAAAACTATCTATATCTTCATTTACAAGGAGATCAACATATCTATTTAGTCTTGAAGTACCTTTTCCTACAAATACAATTCTGCCTCTCGAGAAGTCAACCAATGAATTAGCTGGATACACCTCAAGAGATGTCCCCACAATTAGAAACAGATCTGAAAGATAAACAAGCTCTTCTGCTTTTGAAAAGTCTTTCACATTCTCGCCAAAAAATACTATATCAGGCTTTACAAGACCTTTGCACGAGTCACAATGAGGAATTTTTTCCTCAAAAATTTTTCTTTTCATCTCTTTAAGTCTGTATTCTTTACCACATTTAAGGCAATAAGATTTATGTATGCTTCCATGGAGATTTATTATATTTTTATTACCAGCCCTTTCATGCAATGCATCTATATTTTGCGTGATAACCCCGTTTAATTTGCCTACTTCTTCAAGCCTTGCAAAAAACTTGTGAGTATAAGTTGGCTCGCAGGAATCAAGCATCTTTATAAACTCTCGCGCAAAATCATAAAAAGGTTTCGGGTCTTCAATAAAACTTATAAACTCAAACACCTTATCAGGATCATATTTCCCAATAGTATAAATACCAGAAGGGCCTCTAAAATCGGGTATGCCAGCATTTGTAGAAATGCCTGCACCAGTTAATACAACTGTTTCTTTTGATTCTCTTATAAAATTTGCGCAGAGTTCATTTGCTTCTTGCATTTATTGCAAAGACTGTATAACTTTCTTAACACTTGTAATCTGCCTGGCAAGGTCTGGATTGAATTTTTCAGCAACTCGCTCTGCTTCGGAATAATAACCCAGTGAACCTTTTATATTTCCCTGCCTATAAAAAGCTTCACCTATAAGAAACTGAATTGTTGCATAATTAACGGGGTTGTCCACTTCTTTAAAAAATTTCAATGCCTCATTGAGGTTCTGAATCTCTTTATCAAGAAATGAGCTGTTATTTGAAAGCACAAATAGATCTTTATAAACAATTGAAAGGTTGTATTCGGCATTAGAAAGTTCTAACGGATTTGTTTCTTCAACAAAATATTCTGTCGAAGTCTCTAAATAATCTTTTGCTTTTAACAAAAATTCCTTTTTTTCTTCTGAGGATATTTGAGAAAGCTTAAAATAACACAGACCAATTGAGTAATTTACAGAAGCAAAATCCACAGGTGTAGACTCAACATCATAAAGCTTAAGGGCTAAATTAAAATGTGTTATTGCATCCATATAATTCTTTTGAGGGTCCATCCCGTTGTCTCCTATTCGCATATGGGCAATTCCAAGGCCATTATGTGAAGAAGCAAAATCAAACGGGTCTTCGTCCAGACTAGAAAATTTTAATGATTCTTCAAAATATAAAATTGCCTTCTCAAAAATATCGTGTAAATCGTTACCTGAATAAAATTGTGATAAAATAAGGTAAGAACGTGCAATAGCATTGTATATTAAAGATAAATTATCGCTTCTGCCGGATATATTTACGATTTCAAGAGCATTATTAAATATAAAAATCGCTTCAAGAATATTATTCTGTTCGTTGCCGTCTCTTAGAGCAAGGTAAGAGTTTGCAAGGTTATAATTCACAGAAATAAGTTTCTCTCTATCAGAATCTCCTATTAAATCAATTGCATTTTTATAATGCTGGATAGAGAGTTTTAAATTATAGTTTCTATCCTCAAGGAACGCAAGCTTATAAAAGAGGAAGCCCTTCAATTTTTTAACATTTATCTGCGCTTCATTATTGTTTAATTTACTTGAAATTTTCTCAGCTTCATCGAAAGAAAGAAGTGCATTTATGATATTATTCCTTGATTCTTCTGCCTCTGAAATCAAAAGATAGCTATTTCCTATAGCAATAAATAATTGGATCCTCTCGTTATCAGATTTACACTCCTCAAGGCATGTTTTTAACTCTTTTAAATTTTTCCTTATTTCTTCAAAAGTTCTTTCTAAGCTCATCTAATGGTACCACCGTTGTGGTACAAATATTAATATTCCTTGTACCAATCTTCTCCGGCTTTTTCAAGCATTATACTGGCAAAGCTTCTAAATTGTTTGTGTTCAAAGTATGGAGTGGCCCTTTTGCTTGCTTCATAAATCTTCATATAATTCTCAACACCTGAAGTTAGAAGCCATGCTCTCATATCATCTTCGTTTGGATAGTAAGCAGTGAAATCTTTCCAGACCGCTCTTCCCGCAAGGAAGCCAGAGGCACCATTATTGGAAGCAATTTTTACATTGTAAACAAACTCTTCAATATCTACACCAGCGCTTAATATCACCCATGGGACAGTTGAGGTTTTCGTAATTTCACGACATGCATCCTCTGCATCCTTGATTGAATAAACCTCTTCTCTTTCCTTTTTATCAAAGTAGCCTTTATGAAATTCTTTTACAAATTTAAGATTAACAGGAAATTCAAGTTTTAAAATATCAACACCATACTCTTTCTTAGAAAATTCCCTTGCAATTCCAATAACAATTTCTGGTTTTTTCTTCGCATATTCAGATGAATCAGTTGATGGCTCATCGTCTTTAAAAGCATAGCCAACTGGCTCAAGAACAAATGGAAGATCGTATTTTTTACATTCCTGACCAAGAGATTTTACAATATTTTCCTGGTATTCTTTTATTTCAAGTGTACTATCAGGTCGGTAATAAAGTAAAAGCTTAACTGCATCTGCGCCAACCTTTTTAATTTTCTCAACGCTCCATCCTTCAAGAAGGTGTGTTTTCTTTTCTCTTCCCTTATAACCTGCAGATTCTGTTCCGCTTTTCTCGGTTGCAAGAAGAAGTGCAGAGTTTTTACTCAAATACTTTAAAGATTCTGGCACACCAAATTCAGGATCCATAAGAGTAGCACTAAAATAAGAAGAAAGTACTGAAGTAACAAGTCTTTTTGCCATAGTCATATCAGCATAACCAATACTGCTTTTATCCTTCCCTGTAGCATCAGCAAGCATCTTTTGTAGTGACCCTCTTTGGTCAATTGCAAGCATCCTAAATTTTCCTTCCCTATCAACAAGTCTTGAAATACCTTTTAACTTACCTGCAGAAATGCTTACTTTTTCCATATAAACCTCCTTAATCTCTTTCTAAAACCACTTAAATTTTATCACATTTGGTAAACTTGTAAAGCGAAAATTATTTTTGCTGCGAATTCACTAATACGATGAATGAATTATTTTTTAGATACTGTCCACAAAAACAAAAATATTATTTTTGTTGCAGTAAAATGTAGTTAATTCTTTTATAAAAATCATTCTCCAAAAGTAAATCTTCGTGCGTTCCTACTCCTTTTATATTTCCATTCTCTAATACCACTACTCTATCTGAAATTCTTGCCGTAGAAAGTCTATGAGCTATTATAATGACCGTGCTATTATTTTTAAGCTTCATAAAAGCATTATTAATTTTATCCTCAGTTTCTAAGTCCACAGACGAAGTAGGCTCGTCAAAAATAAAAACTTTTGGAGAAAGTATTAATGCTCTTGCAAGAGCCACTCTTTGCACTTCTCCTGCTGAAAGGTTAATACCTCCTTCTCCAATCACAGTATTAAAGCCATACGGAAGCTTATGAAGAAAATCTACGGCAGCTTCTTCTAAAGCCCATTCTATTTTCTCTTTACCAACATCTGTTGAGCCATAAGTAATATTCTCATACAATGTAGCATTAAAAACATAATTCTCGGAAAGAAATAATTTCACTGCTTTTCTAAGGGAAATTAATTTAATATCTCTTATATCAATGCCATCTAAAAAGATTCTACCTTCCTTTGGGTCAAAAAACCTTACAATAAGTTTTGCAAGAGTTGTTTTGCCTGAACCAGTAGGGCCTACAATTGCAGTTATTGAATTTGGAGGAAATTCAATATTTATATTTGATAAAACAATTTTATCTCCATAACTGAACAAAACATTCTCTATGCCAATCCTCCCTTCTTTTGGAACAAAATCTATTGCGTCATTTTTTTCTACTACATCTGGCTTAATTTCTAAATACTCTTTTACTCTCATCAGGTTAACCCGCACACTCTGAAAAGAAAGGATTAGATTAGTAAGGCCTGCAATTGGTTGATAAAGGATGCCTGTGAACATCATAAACGCCATTAGTGTCCCAATAGTCATCTTTCCGTAGATTGTAAGCATTCCTCCATAGAAAAGGATGGAGAGCGACCAGGCGTTGCTAATCAAAGCCTGTAAAACATTAGAGAATTTAGAAATCATAAAAGTCTTTATTTCTAAACTTATCAATTCCTGTAGTCTTTTAAAGAAATTTTTCTGCTCAAGGTTTTCTGTAGAAATAGCCTTAACAAGTTGAATCCTTCTAAAGTGCCCAACTGTATATCCACTAACCTCCTGTCCTTTTGCTCTTACCTTCTTCACATAATTGAGAATTGGATCTCTGAAGCGAGATATTATATATGACTGCACGCCAAGAATTACAAATGCAAACAGTGCAAGTATTAAATTCCACTTAATCATAAAAACAGCACTTACAAGGAGTATGAGTTGCATCGGAATTGTTACAAGAATTCCCATCCATGAATCTACAAGCGACTCAGTATCTCCAAGAAGACGGTAGCTTATACCACCGCTTGCCTCTTTCTCATAGAAACTGATTGGTGCATATTGAAGCGTTTTAAACATATCCAGCTTTAGTTTTGCCGAGATTAGTTTAAATACCTTAATTAAGACGTAGTTTGCAATGAGTGAGGCAAGTAAAAAGATAACAAGCACAAAAATTGAAAGCAAAATTAATGATCTGAAATACGAATAATTTTTTCCAATAATCACAAAATCCAATAAATACCTTGTAATTAAAGGAGAAATCAGTGTGCATATTTCTGCAATAATACCAAGGATAACGCCAAGAGTAACAGCTCTCCAATTACCTCTAAGATAATTTAATAACAAAGAAAAGTAACTTTTCAAATCTTTCTTCACTTAAGTTACCGCTTTACCTTTTAACAATTTAAGACAAAAAATATGTCCTCCTCTTTCGAAGAGGACACTCAAAATCTCTGTTACCACCAAACGAAAGGAGCTGGCATTATGGCAACAACAGGAAAAGCAGAGGAAACACAAGTTATTACGCCCTGAATTTCGTTTTCCGTTCCTCCAGCTAGCTCAATCGTTGGGCTTTCATAGTTCTTCATTGTTGTTTATCTCCTTCCTAACATTTGATTCCTAATGCTCTTTTAAACCAAATAGGCAAACCCAACTGAGAGTAAAGCCCATATAAGGTTAAGAACTACAAAAAGAACAAGATTCTTTTCAAACAATTTTGTTCTTTGAGTGTCTTCCTTTCGTGCAATGCTAAAAAATAGAGGAGTAAATATAATACCAATAACTATGAAACCTATTCCAGAAACTGTATTCACTGTTTTCCAGATTGCAGGGTCAGAGAAGGTTTTGCCAATTCTTATACCAATGTAAAAGTTAGGTGGAATAAAAGGAAGTAATAATCCAGTGATAACTGTAAGAACTGAGACAAAGCAAATTACATAAACAAAAGCCCTTGAAATGATAAATGGCTTGAGTTTAATTGTTGTTTCTTTTTCCTGCTTAAGTTTATTACTGTAGATGACACCAAAAATACCAACCCCTAAAATTATAATACTCTCTGAGACTAAAACTAAATCAAGCTCTTTGAACCACAATTTCCAATCTAAATAGTATGCAATTAGATTTAGGAAGAAGAACAATATCCCTAAAATAAGAAGTATTACACCCGTAACTTTATTTGACTTTTCCCAGATTTCAGGGTCAGAAAGGGTTGTAGAAGTTCTTAGGCCAATCCATAAGTTTCGCTTCACAAATTGCAAGAGTATTCCAACAAGAATGGAAACAATGGGAATACTCTGAGCAAGAAAAAAATCAGAAAAAATAATAATTTTCATTATTCTCTCTTCACCTCCTTTCCTTTTAATCACCTAAATTTAATGCACGTAGTACCATAAGCAACAAGGATGCCCGCAATTGCGACATACATCATAGCAACCACAAAAATCGCCACAGCGACAAAAAGAAGAAATTATTGTAGTTTTACATTATATTCCTGGATTCAACGTAAACAGTATCATAATCAACAGCGATGTCCAAAGTAAGAGCATACATCGCAAAGACTACAAAAATTGCCACAGCCCAAAATATGACCAACTGTTGTGGGTCTACTTTCCCCGGCCCTCCTGCCTGCTCAATCGTCGGGCTTTCATAGTTTCCCATTGTTGTTCACCTCCTTTCATCAGATTGATTTGTTTTTCTTAAATAGAATCAACTGCACAATTATTGAGATTACAATGCCAGTGATGAGAATTGGAAAGAAAATGTTGAAATTCATTTTTACCCCGATGTTCCACAAAAGCATGTAGAGATACGCAAAGAAAAGCACACTAAATACTACAAGCATTACGAGGTAGTATTTAAACCTGAATTTCTTAAAACTTTCTTGGACACTTTCTTTGGAAATAATGATAGGAATTAAACTTATAAGCATAAAAAGTAATGGGATTAGAAATATTGCGGGGAATTTTGAAAGGTAGCCGTTCACATTACCTGAGGCATCCCAGTGAACCACAATCTTTTGTGGTAATCGAGGATAGAAATAAATGCCAACAATAAAAGAAGCAACAACTATTAGCCATACAATAATTTCAACAACACTAAACCTCTTAGGTTGAGATTCTTTTCCTATAAGTCCTACTTCTTCAGATATCTTAACTTTTACAACTCCATGGTTCTTAATTTTACTCTGAAGAGCAGCAATAAAACCTTCCTCATCCTTTGGAGATATGCCATATTTTTTGTTTAAAGTTTTTATAAGAACAACGTCTTTAAGTGCATGAGTTGAATACATCCGAACAGTTCCTTCATCAGAATAGGCTACATTAAAGAGAGCAACACCTGGCAAACGAAAACTTGACAGGGGATTAAGTAGCAGGTCTTTAACTGTAATACTATTAATCTCGTTATAAGAAACCTTATCCTTCCAGGGACCAATAATTAAATAGAGAGCATCATCTCTAAGTTCATAGCGCATATGGGAAAGAGAGAAGAGAACAATAGGTATTTGGGCAACGCTCAGGACTAAAATTACAATTGCTGGAATAATAATGGCTAAAATCACAAAATCTCTGTGTACATATGCTATTTTTGTTACAGGATAAATTGCCCAAAGACATGCAATAAAACCGATAAAGATTATAATGAGAATCCAGAACCCTCGCTTTTTGTCATCTGCATAAAAAACACTCTTCATAAATCTCACCTCTGCTTACTCTAAAGTAAAATCTCCTTGCAAATCTTAACCCACAGAATAAGTGGTAGACGTGGCGATAGTGTGATGAACTGCCACTGAAGTTTCCACAAGCTCAGTAACCGACAAAATTTGCGCAGCAACAACATAGTCTAACACAACAATAGCAAGCACAAAAAATATGGGAATCCAAGCTTCTGGTTGTACTTTATTCCCCGTTCCTCCAGCAGGCTCAATCGTCGGGCTTTCATAGTTTTTCATGTTTTACCTCCTTTCGATACACAAAGGATGAATAAATATATGTAAATATTACTATAGCTACGGTTGACCATAAAGCAATATTGAACGATACATTCTGTAATTTAGGAAAGAAACTCAGTAAAATAAGGATTGTTCCTAAAATTTCAAAAGCAATACCCGCGATGTTATTTGTCTTCTTTCTCACAATATAATTGTCCAATGCCTTGTTGGATGCTAACCAAAATCCTAAATGGACTCCTGCATGTAATTTTTCTTTCGTGTTCCTAAGAAAAATCCCTACAGAAAGAAATATTAGGCCGATTATTATACCTCCAACCATTCCTCCAATGTTAGAGATGTCCAACTTATACCCAGTATTCCATAAGAGTGAGAGTACTTGAGTTATGCTTAGTGCTACAATGATCAGGAAGAAAAAGATGTTATAGAAGACTTTCTTCGCCTGATTCATTCTTGAGAGTAAAACTTGTAGAATAAAAATTCCTATGGACACAACAATAAGAGAAAAGGCACCTAAAAACCTTGTAGTAAATTTATCTGCGATTCCTTTAGTCCAGTGCACAGCAATTTGTTCTGGGAGTGCGCTATAGAGAATAAGAGTTGCAATAAGTGCAATAAAGAGGATAATAACTGAGACAATTTGTAGTTTGTTAGTTTTCATATTTATCCCTCCTCAGGTGGATTTGAAAGCAAAAGGACTGCAACTTCAAATATATAGACAGCAAGTGCAAGATGACTGAAAATCAAATAGGTTGTATCAACTGTTGAATTATTAGTATTCCATACAGTTGTTTCATGATACAAAAAAGTGCCTTGTACATCACTTCCTCCTGCCTGCTCAATCGTCGGGCTTTCATAATTCTTCATTCTTGTTTACCTCATTTGACAAAATTCTTTTAGAAGCCTAACAAACATAATTTAATTTTAGCTTAGCTAAAATTAAACCCATAGTTGTACTTTTACAAAGCCTGGATTTAGTTTTCTCAAAATTTGGGAAAGTTTCTTTAAAAGAGGTGACTTTGGAAAATTTACTTTTTTAACCTTTTGGGGAAACTTATCTTCATAGAGGGTATTTGCATAATAAATAAGATAGAGCAACAATAGTATAAATGAAAACCACAGCAGAGCATCAAAGATCTTTATGTAACCGTAACAGCATTTATGAGTTAGTAATACCAAGAAGAGATTTATAAATGTAGACACAGAAAAAATCTTTGCCAATTTCTTATGTGTCTTCTTCCAAATTTCTGGGTCTGAAAGAGTCGCTGGTATTCTGAATCCAAAAATTGGATTTCTATCTACATATAGCAAGATGAAAGAAAATAGAAGAATACCTCCATCAATCCAGATTGAAATTAAATATAAATTCATCTAATTTCCCCCATTATAAACAAATTCAAGCTTCGTTCGGAGGTGGATAAGGAACTCCTGTTACCTTATGCCAAATCCAGATATACATAAATTCGGCAAGAACCACAAAATCTACCAGTGCTAAAATTACCTGTGGCTCTATCTCATTTCCCGACCCACCTGCCTGCTCAATCGTTGGGCTTTCATACTTTTCCATCTTTGTTTACCTCCTTTTTACATTTTAATTTTTAAAAAATTTAGAGAAATTTCTTTCTCTCCTCTTCTACTTTCTCAATAAATTCTTTAGTGTAGGAAAGAGAATAAATTGCTGTAGAGCTCAATCATAACTCCTTTAAATATACTCAAATCTTCTATTTGTCCAATTACTATCGATTAGCAGTTTTTCATATTAAACTATCTCTTTTAAATTCTGTAAACGAATTCATTTTTTAGATATTAAATTCATGTTAAATTTTAAGTTTTTTAACACTATAAACTTCGAAATTATTATTACGATGCTTGATGCAACAACAAGGTACCATACTGAGCTTGCTCCCTGCAAATTAGTAATAATTGGAACTGCAACAATAAATGTCTGAATTACTACCGCAAGAAGGAAGTAGAGTATTAATCTCTTTTTTGTGAGCCCATAAAAAATCAGAATCATAAGGCTTGTACTTAGGCCAATTTTAAAGATCTCCTCTGCAAGAATCATGTTATAATTTGAGTTGGTTAGTATTGAAATCACTGATTCGGTAAACCCAAAGAAAGCACCACACAAACCTCCGAGAATCAAAGGATTACTCCTTTTGACTTTAAAAATAATAAACGGGAATAAGGTCTTTAAAAAGTTTTGGAAAAGTACAAGGATGAAAGAAAATAAAAATACCCAAAGGGCCAAATTCGGAAAAGAAGCTATTCTTACAACAAGTGTTTTTGAAAAGAAAAATATAATGGCACTTAAAACTCCGAAAACGATTGAAAGAAAATTAGTAGACGAAAATTTCAAACTTGGGTAAGGGAAAAAGAAATAAATCCAGATAAAAGTAACTCCAAGAAGTATTATTGATAATAAAATAGAATTATTCATGTTCCCCCCTTATTTACTTTCATTCTTGCCTCAAGTTCTTTTAAAAAACCTTTCTCATCTGCAGGCGTTATACCATACTGTTTCCCATCGTTGGTTTTAATAAGTAGAATATTCTTAAGGGCACTTGTAGAATACATTTTTACGATTCCTTTGTTTCCGTAGGGCACATTGAACAAAGCATATCCTGGCATCCTCCAGCTTGCAGTGATATCTAAAGTTAAATCTGTTTTTTCAAAACCTTTGATCTTTCCATAATCAATCTTTGAATGAAATGGCCCGCAGATAAGATAAAGCCCATCACCTCTGAGTTCATAACTCATTGTATGATAGATAAGTAAACCAAGAAGGAAACAAAGTAAAAGAAGCCCAAAAGGTACACTTCTTAAAACAATGATAGTTATTGCTGCTCCCTCTTGCTTGAAAATCCAAATAACAGCACATAATACAAACCCCACAAATATAATGACTCCAGAAAGAAACACATAAGCCCATTTTGAATACTTAGGCCTAAAGTCCAGAGAACCTCCCATCCCTCCTATCTGTTCAGTTGTTGAACTTTCATACTTTTTCATTTTACCTCCTTGTATAATATGTTTAGACTATAGAGTAGATAGACATATAGTCTACCTGTCCTGTAGCCTTATTAAAAGCATTAATAATTCGCTTCTTCAGGGAAGGCAAGAGAAAGCTATTTCCTCCTTGGGAAAGGGTTTCCTTATCCCTCAAAAAAGACTGTTTCTCTAGCCTTCTACCTGAAACACTCAGATCAGAGATCAATCAACATACGTATGGGTTTGCACCCAAAGAACATTGTAACTTACTACCGCAACTGCAGTCCCTGCTACTATTGCCCACGCAAATAAAGCAAGAATAGCTATTATCAGTTGCGGCTCTATCTCATTCCCCGACCCTCCTGCCTGTTCAATTGTTGGGCTTTCATACTTCTCCATTATTATTCACCTCCTTTCTTATTATATTTTTTTAAAAAATTTAGAGAAATTTCTTTCTCTCCTCTTCTACTTTCTCAATAAATTCTTTAGTGTAGGAAAGAGAATAAATTGCTGTAGAGCTCAATCA
>Ga0210044_10003126_pt1 | contig 23844 bp, 25 predicted proteins | sample CryGey13umfilter_2_FD_183959 | JGI IMG/M metagenome (GOLD analysis project Ga0210044, IMG submission 183959) | Groundwater microbial communities from aquifer in Utah, USA - Crystal Geyser 4/9/14 3 um filter (SPAdes) (version 2) | ecosystem: Environmental > Aquatic > Deep subsurface >... | reverse complement strand
GTCGTGTTGGTGTATGTCACACCAGCCGCGCGACTGGACATTAGATTCTGCCAATTCTGGCCAGCTCCGAGTGCAGTATTATCGTTCGGAACAACACCAAGCTCCGGTGCGCCGGATGTCATTACCCGATAATTACCTACGCCTGTGTTCGACACGGCGACAAATAGACCGTTGCCGTATGTGACTGATGCCCAGCTATTATCAGCAGTAGATTCTCTTATCGTCCAATTAACACCATCTGGAGATGTCATTACCCGATTGCCTGTGCCTGTGATCGACACGGCGACAAACAGCCCGTTGCCGTATGTGACCGCTCTCCAGCTATTATCAACAGCCGCTACCCTTGACGTCCAGTTGACACCATCTGGAGATGTCATTACACTATTTGTGCCTGTGTACGCCACTGCGACAAATAGACCGTTGCCGTATGTGATCGCGATCCAGTTATTATCAGCAGTAGATTCTCTTATCGTCCAATTAACACCATCTGGAGATGTCATTACCCGATTACCTACGCCTGTGATCGCCACGGCGACAAATAGACCGTTGCCGTATGTGATCGCTCTCCAGTCATTATCAGCAGCCGACACCCTTGACGTCCAATTAACACCATCTGGAGATGTCATTACCCGATTGCCTGTGCCTGTGCTCGCCACGGCGACAAACAGCCCGTTGCCGTATGTGACGTCAAACCATTGATTATCAACAGCCGACACCCTTGACGTCCAATTAACACCATCTGGAGATGTCATTACCCGATTGCCTGTGCCTGTGTTCGACACGGCGACAAACAGCCCGTTGCCGTATGTGACGCCAAACCATTGATTATCAACAGCCGCTACCCTTGACGTCCAGTTGACACCATCTGGAGATGTCATTACCCGATTGCCTGTGCCTATGTACGCCACGGCGACAAACAGCCCGTTGCCGTATGTGATCGCGATCCAGCCATTATCAGCAGTAGATTCTCTTATCGTCCAATCGACTCCTGGAAGTACAATTCCAAGTTGCGCAACAGTTACAGCATGCGGGTTAGATGTGTTAGCTGTATGCGCATCAAGTACGGATCCATCTGTCCCAACGTCGCGCCCATCCACTGTGCCAGACACCGAAATATCTCCAACCACTGAAACGTCGGTCGGCATGAGATATGTATCACCAGCCTGAGGCACGTCAAGCGACGGCATAATTGGGTCTAATATTACGACTTCTTTCTGAGCCATTTCCAGCCCTCCTTATGTGACCAGATACGCGATACCGGCACGTGAATTAATGATGTTTATAACGCTGTATGGAGCTCCTGCCACTGTGCGGATCGTAAGCGGCACATTATATGCCGTACCTACAGAAGCTCTGACTGATATTGTTTTAGGTGTCGGAAGAGCATAGATACCGAGCGCGTCAATGGCCACCTTGACAGTCCCCCCTACCGATGTGGCTGACAGTGTACCACCGGACACTGCGTCTGTCGCATGCAGAGCTATGTCATATACTGATATTGCAGACAATCCCATTAGACTGTAATCCTTTGTAATACGCGCACAGCCCCACTAGTAACGTTCTGAACATCATCTGTTGCCGCGTTGGTTATGAACACGTCATAGACATAACTTCCGGGCGTTAGCGTGTCAGTAACAGCATCTTCCATCGATAAATCGAGGAACCCGTTAGCTCCACCCGTCGCCACGGTGAATGCTCCGTATAGCGTGCCTCCTGGCGCGTCCCTAAACTGAGCCGCGCCTGTATACCCCGTCAAATCTACCGTGTCGCCAAGTGAGCTTTTGATGATGAACCTGTGAAAAAAATCTGCTCCCTGCTTAATAATCAAATCTGCCATTTATCACGCTCCGAAGTTGGGTATGGAAACGGTCGCGCCGCTTTCAACCCGCAATGTAAAATCTATTGAGTGCCAATGTGTAGAGCCTTTTCTTACCGGATCACCGCGCTTTTCCAGTGTGCAAAAATAAAACTCGGTTGGCCGATTTTCATAATCCTGAAACCATGCGATAAGAATACCGTAGTCAAACGCTTCGAAAATACTCAAGATCGACTCAAGGTCTGAAGACTCACCTGAGTTTCTTAAATCATCTATATTGTCTATAGATATTGTGTATAGCTCACCCTTACGCATGACCCGCGTCTGCGAAATGCCGCTTGTTGCAGTCGAACGGTCTATTCTATCGTCCTTTTTGATCGCGAGCTTTGAGTATGCTTGATCAAGCTTTAGTTGGCCGACCTGCCCAGTACTAAACCAAGCTAGAGTTGTATCGTTCGGGACAGAGGTCGAAAAAACACCACTTGTCAATATTTCAGTGCCAGCCTGCCCCGGCCTTTTAATTTCTCCGCCTGAATAGATTCTTTTTGTCACGCCAGTCGCAATCGTCTGGCGCAGGCCAATAGCGAGCGTTAAGGCGTTGCGGCATGTCACTGACTTTGACGCTGCCGGGATGGCCTGCACAAGAGCAGGGGATATAGATACCTGCCCACCGGCTGAAACGTCGTTGATTCCGGTGGTCACAGTGTAGTTCGTTGTGTCGCCAGCCACATTGATCACGTTACCGGCAAAAATAGCTCCTTCTCCGGCTGCCGCAATGCCTATTGAAATCGACCCAGCCGCATAGCCTGCTGCATCTGTCGTTGAGCTGGTAGCAAGTCCAGCACCGGACACGTCAGCGATGCCATACGTGATCGTATAATAGTTTCCGTCGCCGTTGAATTTTATCCGCTTACCGGCTCTAAAGTGGCCTGTTCCAGTGTTGGCGAGTATTATTGTTTTGTCACCGATGGCATATCCTGCTGTGTCGGTTTTCGCGCCATCCGATGACCCGCCAATGGCGACCCACTCAATCAATCCGTTTCCAATAGGTGTTAAACCGCCGCTCATAATATACCTCTGCCAACGATAATATTAACACGCATCAGAACACCTGCGCAATGATCGCGCCTGTTCCGCCAAATTGCGGTGCGACCGGATACCAGCTCAATGATGTAGACACGCCGCCGCCGCTAATGTTGATGCGCGAAGGCTCATAAAGAAATGTCTGTGTTCCTGACGAATTTCGCTCGACAAGGATGCCGAGACTCCCGCCGCCGCCACCGCCACCTGACATTGAGTGGCCGTAACCAGAGTATCCAGCGACTGTGCCAGCCGTACCAATGCCGCCTGACAGGTCGACAGATGCCGCGCTTATATCTACACCACGAGCAATCAGCACGAGCCCAGCACCTCCGTTACCGCCTGATCCGCCGGTGACTGGCGTGCCGTAGATTGTTGCCACACCGCCTGCGCCCCCGCCTGCGCCGCTCATCGATAACGGCAAGCCGGAAAATGATTGATGTGGGGTTGGGCCAGTCCCAAGCACGCGGATCAGGTCATTAGATGAATTTGTCACTGTTCCTCCGGCCCCACCCCATGCCAGCGGGACACCATTCTGAACAACATTGCCCCCATTACCACCAATTCCAATGAATCCCTTCTGACCATTGTGTCGTATGATAAATGAGCCCACCCAGATAAACCCGCCCGGATAATTAATTTGCATGTCTGGAACCATTGGAGCTCCACCAGCCGATCCGAACCCCGATCCGTTAATTGAGCATGTGCTCGTCCCTGTGATATCTCCTATGACTGTTGTACCGTCAGACGCTGCATATATCTCAGTGTGAGACGTGAGAGTAACCACATCATTAAGCACAATGTCGCCACGAAAATAGTATTTTCCACTCAAGCTAACTGGTGCGTTCTGCGTTGCGGTGTATCCAAGACTGGTGCCTCCGGTTACTGTAAATTCAACCAGCGTGCCAAGGTCGATGCCGTTCTGATATGCAATTTCGCTATAACGATAGCCTGCAGCTGCGCTTTGATTGAAAAATGATGGCTTCTCAGGTTGCGAGATACAGCTAATCGCAGGCTTGCCGGTCTTGATGTTCCACGATATAGATTGGACCTCGAACGCCCGGCTTAAGTGCCCATCATATTTATGCCAGATGATAGTGCCGTCGGCGACAGTATCTCCACCCCATACTGGTGGCTCAGCAGCACCTGATATGCCAGCCTGCACGCACACGTAAACATCATTATCAAGTGTAAGGAGTCTGTCACCAAGTGATGAACTGAATGCCGTGTCGCCTGCGTGTTCAATAACCCAGTCACTAAGATGCGTGCTCCAATCTTTCCACGTAAGCATAATGTCTTGTATGCCAGCGTGATCAACTCCTACGATGTCGCCAACCTCGATGCCATGGTGGCGAGGCATTAACTCAAAAGTGGCCAACACTGGCGGCGATGCATAGCGAGATTGCATGGCGTTGAAGACGCTGTAGATATTATTGACCGTTTCAGAGTTGGCAAGCAGGCCGTAAAACTCCCACTTTGTAAGTTTTCCGTCCTTGCCATGCCTTGCCTCTGCAACGGTGTCAGCAAAAACCGCATGGCGAGTGTAGTCCTTGGTGTCGCGAGGCGAAGGGTAGTAATCGACTTTCATGTACGGCGAAAATGCCTGCATATCGAGCTTGAGACTTTGCACACTTATAATATCGTCCTCAGTCAGCAGGACATTAACATCAGCACTGCTGATCCTGTTTGTGTGCACATCTATGGCAGGTGATGGAGTTCGGTTCATCGCTTTACAGCTGTACCTGCCGTCACCAAGCGTGCGGCCAAAACATCCTGCGCTAAGTAGGATGTGCTTCTCTATGAGTGTTTTCCCATCAATCCCAGAGCTAAAAACGAACTCTCGCTCAATGCCTGACTCCCGGGTTCCGTCGTAGCCCATAGTATGCAGTCCGACCGTCTCCCACGTAGTATAATCAATATCTAATGATGATGGCGTGTCGGAATAATCGAAACCAAGCCCCCAGTGCTCTGGCAAAATGTCGAAAGAATTAACCTCACCGTTGCCTGATGTCATGATTGTCATGCCGATATAGAAAGGGTTACCCTTGAGTACAGCTACCTCTCCAACATCGTCATTAAGACTATGTCCGGTTGCAGTCGTGCCGAACATTGCCCGGCCTGCTGCGGGCACGGTCAATGTGTTTGATGCCTTGCTTGTCCACATCATAATCTCTTTATCAATCTTAATGAATCCAACTGCAACGCCATCATTAAGCGTTGAATGAATGACAGGATTGGTGAAGTCTGCCGCATCGGCGAGTACAATAGATACGGCACCAGTCGCAGCAACATCGGCAGCTAAAATGCTTGTCTTCGGCAGAAACAGTTGCCTGCGCATCCTATGTAATATCGACTGAGCCGTGATTGAAACAGTCTCTTTGGCTATATCTCGCGACATGCTGCTGATATTCAGCGTGCGCACCTTTACCCTGTCAGCCCATGATCCGCCCCTAACAATGGCGTACAACTCAACTCGCTGGCGGCGAATAGATTGCCCTGTGTCCGCCTCCGCCCTGCGGATAACTGAGGAAAAGTTATTGTCCTTATCGAGGACTGAAAACTTGAGCGTGCCGATTGTTGAGTTGCCTATTTTCTCGTTGAACCTCTCCGTTACCGTGCTTATCGAATCATGGTTAAGATATGGCATGTACCGATGAGGGTATGGGAATGCGGGTATTTCGGATACATCGCACGTACCAATATATATATCGTCGTGCCCCTCAACGCCGTGTGATCCATCGGCCCATATTATCTCAACAACAAAAGCAGCATCGTAAGAGATGGAGTCGATTGCAGTTTGATATGCGACTGTAAAATTAATCATCCGGCAAGCACCTGCGCCTGAGCAGACTGGTTGTCAAAAAGAACTACGGATGAATTATTTATTTGGTCTTGCAGTCCTGGGATCACACCATCAGCCAAAAACGCCGCCATGTCGACAAAGGTTCCGTTCATGTAGATGTTTGTCGCAGGCTTAGGGGCTTCATTTGCCGGCGGTGGCGGTGGCGGTGGAGCACTGATACCACTTGACCCCACAGACCCGCCTGAGCCTGATGGTAAAGACCCACCTCCCTTTGATGCCGATGCGACCGAGGCCATTCTAGCCAGACCACCAGCTATCGCCGAGGCAGCCGCAAGTGCAGCTCGAACCGGCGAATCGATAGTGGGGACCGTCATTTGAGACTCATATGCCTTCTGGGCAGACAAGGCCGTTGACACAACGATCTCGCCCATCGCGAATGCCTTTGATAAGGCTAGAGATTTCGCGCCGCCATGCTCAAGCAAGCTTCCCATTGATGCCAAACCTGAGGCGGCAAGATTGTAGTCGTCGTCGCGCCTCTTACGGTTAATGGCAAGCTCATCACTTGCTGTTTTTTGGCGGATTTTATTTATTTTATCTACGTGGATGCGCTCTGCTTCTTCGCGTGCCGCACGAATCTCAGACTCCAGCTCAGTCCCTTTTTCCGCCCAAAGTACCTTGTTTCCCATGAGGATTGATTCTTGCTCATTGATGCGCTCAAGGTCTCTGTCGAAAGCCGCAATGGCCAGGTCCTCTTCGGAAGACTGATCACCGCCAATACCCGAAACGATACCTCCTAAGTTGGATCTGGCATTATCCAGCGCGGCAGCATTAGAGTCCACCCTTCTTGCTTCAAACTCAGCTTTCAGCGCGGATTTTGCATCCTCGATGCGGCGCATGGCTTCAATTTCACTTAATCCGCTGCTAATAAGCAGTGATAATTGTGCATCAGCCGCTTCTACTTTTTTATTGTACGCCCGTTCGGCTAATTCAGCCTCTCCAAGCGAATACGCTTCGGCCTGTTCCTTGAGTCTGGCAAGTGCCTCTGTCGCACTGTCAAATGCGCGTGTGCGCATGTCAGCCTCTTGCCTGAATGCTGCGTCTTTCGACGCTATGTCCTTATCTCGCATCTCAGCCATTTTTTTATTGTGCGTGGATATAACCTCGTTCTCTGCGTCTTCAATCGCAACATACGAATCAATCTTACTCATTCCGCTTTTTACGAGGGCGACACGATGAGACTCAAGGATGGCCAGTGATTTTTTAAAGGATGACTCTTCACGCTGACTTGCATTAAGCCTCGCCTCAGCAGCCGCGTCATTAATCTTCTTGATTTCTGCTAATGCAGCTGTGCGTGCCTTGCTCTCGGCATCACCACCGCCACCTCCCGGTTTGGATTTTTCCACTTCCTTGTTTGATTCAATCCAACCGTTGTTTACCTTGATAATTTCGAATATTTGATCGGTGTATCTCGTACCCACATCCAGTGAAAAAAGACGCTCATACGTGTTTATAACATCATTACCAGACGCATCAAGTGCATAGAACGCTTTTTTTAACTCGCCCTCAGTGAGGAAGGTGAGTCCTGTATACAAGCCAGTTAGATGTTTACTAAGTACACTCACAGGTGCCGTAACCTTCTCAAGTGCGAATGCAACCGTATCCGCGAACGTTCCTATAAATAGCATGACATTCTCATACGACTCAAGGACATCTTTATTGTCGCGGACAATAGCCGTGGCCGCGTCATCAGATTTGCGCATCAATGCCGCGATTGCGCCAATGCCTATGGCGGCCCCACCGGCTACACCAGAGAACGCATCAGCAACGCCTGATCCTCCTATCGAAACACCAAGGTCTGTCCATGCTGTATTCAGCCTATTAAGATTGGCCTGGATGCTCCGTGACGCCGTATCGGCAGCACCGGAAAAGTCATCACGTATTACCTTTGTCAGACGTGGAAGAAGATCAGATGCAAGAACCTCACCGTTCTCCAGCATCTTGTTGAGTTCTGCCGTGCTTTTACCCATAGCCTTAGCTGCCATGCCGAACGCATTAACCAGGCGTTCGCCGAGCTGGCCCCTTAATTCCTCACTCTGGACGGTCCCCTTGCTGACCATCTGAGTATAGGCTTTCAACGTTCCGGACACCTCATCTACAGAGAGATGCAATGCCGTTGCGGACATCATTGTGGCCTCGAATAGATCTCGTGTTGCCTGCCCAGCCATGTCTGTACCGCGTGTTGATGCTGCGAGTTTGGCATAACTCTGCGTTACGCTGTAGAGTTCTACGCCGAGTTTGCCTGCTACGCCTCTTAAAAATTCAAATTCGGCGGCGGCGTTGCCGGTTGCGAATAACAACGTATCCATGGATTTCTCATATGCTATAGTGTCACGGATGCCCTTCGAGAAGGCTATGCCAAGCACAGCAAAACTGGTTGCCGCGCCAAGAGCAACAGGGCTGACAATTGTCAAGGCAGATGATAATGCACCAATCCGACCGGCGATAGGCCCAAGCGGCCCCTGCGCCACTGCTGCTGCACGCCCAATTGCCTGCAATGAGTTACCGAACGAATTAGTATGCTTTGTTGAATTTTTGCCAGCCACGCCAACGTCTTTGATCTTTTTATTGACGCGTTCAATGACGGGCGTCGCGGAATCATTCGCCTTGAAGGTGATTGCGACGTCTTTACTATTACCTGCCATGATGCCTCCTAGCCTCACTCGCTTCATGCTCATACTTCACTGACATAGCAATATCTATCAGATCGATAAGATGAGCCGGTTGGTCGAAATACCCACCTCCAGCTGGAAGGACACCCCGATCAACCCACATGGCCGCACTTAATACAGTGCTACACTCGCCAACATACACGACAGGACAGCAATCACTTTCTATGCCCTCTATCCACTCATTAGTCCCGTGGCATCCGCCATCGGGCATATTACCAGCGTTGGAGAGCGGGCAGCGAGAGCAGCTCTTCCCGGAATACCATGCGCTTGCTGCAAGTCTTACTTTTTTTTTCTTTCCTCAACAGCAGGCGACAGAAATAAGGCGTCAATAACCAGAGATGTTATTCGGCGGATCTGCTTCGCTGTATTGACATCAGAAACATCGGCCATCGTCGCAACATCAATTGGGTTGAATGCCTCGCCGTTAACGGACAACGTATCAACAACGTTATTGAGGACGTACACTGACATCGCATGAGCCTGTTTAGCGTTTGGCTTATCAACATACCTGTCGATCAAGCCGACCTGCATCCACTTCTGGAATGGCTTCAGCCCCATCTTTATATCATCATCTTCAATACTTACTGCGTCTGCTGGTAATAGTTTCACTTTTTTATCCGCCTTTAACTGAATGTTATTGTGAACTGGTCATCACTGGTCGATTCAAACAGCGTATAGGTGACATCAAGCGTATCTCGTTCGGCTCGCTCGCCATACGCGACTGACTGCCTGCGTGCCTGTGGAGCTGACACCGACACGATGTTACCGGCAGTCGCGCCGACAGTGGACGAAATAGAAGCGTTAGTGCCACCTCTTAGCGCAGCCCATTCTGCCGCCGTAGCGACAGAATCTTTGCTGAATGTTATGGTAGGGTTGCGATTGGAAACGGTGAACTCATGCAGGTTTACAATTTTGTGTTCCTGCACATCATTCCCCAAGTCAATTGAAAACGCGCCCACTCGGATAGCCAAGCCATCGCTAATTACGTCAGCGGACGACACGACCGATGGGGCTGTAGCATCGTATACCGCACCAGCTGGAACAGCGGCAACCACCGGAGCTGCATATACAGCCTGCATGCTTGCCGTTGCAGTGGGAGCCTCGCCTATGTTTTCAGTGATTGATATAGTGCCAACCGCACCAACAAACCGCCACAACAGGCCGTCTTTATAAGCATAAATAGTACACGACTTTTCTGTTGCAGTGGATGGCGCATAGGACACTATACCCGCGCCGACAGTTTCAAGCGTGCGGCAGGCTTGAATAATAGGGGAAGATTCAGGAGCTGTACCAGCCGTGCCAGAGCCCTTTAACTCCCACACAATCTCAATCGACGCAGAAGCATCAGGATCAACAAGGTGAGGGAGGTTGCCCATCGTCTGCTTTACTACGGCCCTATCCACATTAGATTGGTTGACAGTTATAGCAAAAGACTTAACGCGCATGGCGTCCTGTGCGGCTGTCGGAACCGCATCTGTGCCTTTAGTTACTTCAAGTTTCGCCAGCAGGAGCCGGTCAAAAATAGTAGCCATCTCATTTCTCCTTATTTCGGCTTAGTGCCGGTCTTGTCTGTTTTTGTCTTCTCGATTGGTCTTGTTTCTTCTTTAGTCGCCATCACGCGGTTACCTCCGGGTTGTTCTCTGCGTATCTGTATAATACATCATAGCTGATTATCAGCGCAGCTACAGGTTCACGCCCGCCCGTCACCATCCTTTTTCGCCCTGTAAACACAACATTTGATGCGATACCACCAAGCGTAGGATCTGCCGAGATAGCCAGCTGAATTTCGAGCTGCATCTGATTGATGATAGCGTCAAAGTCGCCTGTTGTCGATGCTATTGCAGTAATATCTAATACCGCGTTAGCGGCTATCACGCGTGGGTAGCCAATGGAAGCATAATCGCCTGTTTCGTCGCCAACATCAACAGCCAGGCAAGGCAAAACACCACTTTCTAAAGCGTGGACACGACCGGAGAACACCCTTGCCCCCGTTGTGGTCAAACCGGTGACATCAGATACCACATTATCCCTTATCTGTGTAAGTAAATGACCCATGTTTACACCTTCTCCAAAACGAACTCAGTCATACCTATGCCGTCTGGTTGAACGCCAACAACCATGTATTGCACACCGCCAACAACAACCGAGTCACCATGCGCAGCACCGGCTGTATCCGAGCTTCGACACAGTATGCCGGGTGAAGATGATTCAGTGCCAAAATCACCCATCCTCGCCTCAAAGTATTCATTGTCGAATACAGCGTTTACGGGTAATCCATTGTACAGCACAGAATCTCCAAGGTCTTCAAGCAATACAAGCCTATCTTCGTCCGTTTCAATAGCCACTTACTTTGCCACTCGTTTACCAGTTGCTGCGTTCTTTACCTCAACTGCTTTACCAGTGGCAATAAGATATAGGCAATCGCTGTCTGATACGTCGGAATATTCCTTCCCTTCAAACAGTGTCTTGCCTGATGCTCCCACGTTCTTCAATGCTTTAATTTTCATTCCCATGCCTCCAATAACAAGGACATCATGGGGCCTTTCGGCCCCAATCCGTATTTACATTAAGCGTTCTTGCAGAATGATTCAGCGTGTCGGACAGCTACATCAACATCCTGGAACGCACGAACAACAATGCCTCCAGACGATGCCAATGTTGAAGTGTCAACAGACAGATCTAAAACGCCCCACATGCCGATCAAGCAGTCATTGAAGTTACCGAACAGGATGCTCTTAGCAGAAAGCTGGTTGGTTGCAGTCGAGTTGTAGCCGTTCACCTGCCCATCCTGCTGGATACGTATGCCTGAACCAATATCAACGAAAGTCGTCTTCATGTGCCCCTGAATAGCCGGAGTAGTGACATAGTTCATTGCCCCCATGAGCGCATTATCCGTAAGCACGGCAGTCTCAAACCCGACCATTTCAGCGAAGGTTGGGAAACCGTTCGCCAAGTCAGCAATGGCCTGTGTATTGATCCCGGTAGTGTTCATGATGCCGAGAGGCTGACCAGCTGCGCCAGTGCCTGACAAGGCACCTACATCGATAGCTAACGCCGCGCCCTGAATAAGGTCTGAGCGTGCAAGCATTTCTGCGTCAGGAGTGCCCTGCTTCAGCAGCCTGCGCGTCATGGGAATAGCACCGCCGATCGTCTTAGGCGACAGCGACACCTGCCCGATAGTCAGGTCTGAGTCAGTTGAGGCACCATTCTCGGCAAGCCACGCGAATGTGGAACCAGCAGTCTGCTTCGGAATGTCAACGTTGCCGACAAGGCCGGTGAGCAGACGAGCACCAAGCCGAGCTACAACCGACTGATTACGCAACTGCTCGATAAACGAAGCCGCCAGATGGGTAGTGCCAACAAGCGAAGTCTGGTCAGTGGTGTTCATCGGAGGTGATACACGCGTCTGCACGTCGAATGGTACAAAAAAACCGCGCGCTTCACGGCCAATCTTGTCAGCAATAGAGATCGAACACTCACGCTCAAAACCAGCCTTTGACCAGTCTCCTGTTGCGGCTGCGTTAATGGCCCTGATGATGCTATATCGCTTGGCGTCAGAATCAGCCATGCCAAGCTCTGTCGCAGGCTTGTCACCCATCGATCCAACGGCTTCATTTCGCTCCTGCCGTTCAAGCAGGGCAGAACGGAAGGCGTTAATATTTTTTCCTTTCGAGATATGTTCACGCGCCAAACCAACGGCATTAAACCGCTCGCCTAGTTCAATCATTTCAGCCACACGACTGCGTTCATCCTGGGCCGCACTCTTGCGTGCTTCTTTAAGCGCACTCTCATATTCGGCTTTAATATCCTTATTTTCAGTAGGCATCTCAATGCTCCTTTTTTCTTTTTTATTCTCTATGATTTCAACTTCGTTTACAACTTCATTGACAACTGACCGACCTATGCCAACCGTGACATCAGCCGGAACAGGAACAATTGATATCTCAACAGGCATCCACGATACAGCCCTGTAAATGTCATCCCCTTCTTTAACGACCTTCAATACATCGTACCCGACGCTAATGAATTTCCTGATTCCGTCAGTAACGTCGTTAAATATCTCATTTGCTCGTTTGCTTCGCCCGAAGCGCACTACAGCTCGCCCAACCCTGTCATCACCTATTTCAACAGACTCAACCACTCCAACCTGATCATCGCAATTATGCCCGACAAGCAGCGGCGCACCAGACCTCATATAGTCCATGACGATGGCTCCATGGGAGTGGTCTAATATCTCCATCCCGTAGCTGCGTCTGACTGGTTCTTCCGAAGAGAAAGCAAGGCTCACTTTGCGCTCATCAGAAGAGCCATCAAGTGCAATTTCAACGTCCCTGTACTGTCTTTTAACCTTCATTGTCTGTACTCCCATTAGGCTTGTCTTCAACCACCGCCGCCTCATCCTCATCATCCTCGATGACACCAACATCCGGCACTATTTTCACTCCCAACGACTCAAGCAGATCATTTTCACTTACTATTTCGCTCCATACTTCGTCAGGGTCCCTGCCCATCTCGCGAATAATATCTGATCGCGAGCGCAAGCCGTTGTTGATCGCTAGAATGTTTGATTGCACATCCTTGATAGGATCAACCCATGACCACCGCTTAGCCTGCCATGACACATCGCGATACTTATCAATCTTACCGGCGCTTAGCACAATGCTGCCGCTGGATAGTGCGCCACCAAGTATAGCCGTGTCAAGCCAAGCCTCAAAAACGGGAGCGCAGAATTCACTTGCCATCCAATCTTGGAGTTCCTTCCAATTTTCCCGCTCCTCCAGCGCACCGGAGCGCATCGAGCTAAAACTGACCGATTGCAGGTCATTGGCCAGTGCATTGTAAGATATACCCATGCTTGATGCTATCCTGCGGTTGATTGCTTTCGTGAACTCTGGGAATTGCTGATGTGGATATGTCGGGTCATACCCTTGGAACTTCGTGCCTGGAGGCAACTCTTCAAACATGCCCGGCTCAGCTTCGCTTATGAGGTTACCGTCGCCATCAACGCCATCCCCATGATACTCGGCTCCGTCCTCGGAATAGTAGAATCCCATCTTGGATGCTCCAGCCCTCGCAGCAACCACAGCGGCCTCAACATAGCCATCAAGCATTTTCATGCTGTGCAAGGCCGTAGACATCCAAGGGACGCCTCTTGACTGATCTACAAACTCATGCCTGTATATGTGTAGAATGTTTTCTGCACGAATGCGCCGATAGCTTGTCGAATTATACTCATACCAATCCTTGTTCCTAGAAGATGACTTGATGTGATACGCCACAGGCTTCCCTAGCGAAGAGTATTCTATGCCCATCCGTATATAGTTGTTAGACCCTTGTGCAACGTCTCGGTTATAGTCAACATCCAACAGCTCTGCATCTATCATTTCAAGCTGCAAGCCGTATTTTCCACCACTTACCTTGTTTACAATAACCTCACCATCAATCAAGGCTGTCGTTATAACCAAGTCTTGCAGCGTTTTGAACGACCTCAACCCGCGAACGTCGCAATGTTCCTTTCGGCCCCAGTCTTTCCATGCGGATTCAATTATTCCAGATGCAATCCTGTCAGGCTCACCAGTTTCAATGAACTTGGCCCTTGACTGCATGGATATGCCCTTTGATCCAACAACGTTATTCCTGTGCATGGCTACAATTTTGCGTGCAATATCGTTATTCTGATATTGCTCACGCGATCTTGCCCGCAGTGCCCTAAGTCCTGTCTTTATGTCGTAATCTGGCTTGGATGCAGCTGTCGCCCATCCGAACGTAATGTTACTTGACTGCGCGGACTTATAAGCGCGTTTGTGCACTTTTTTGGCCACGGCTGCTGCCGGGTCCGATTCTTTATCTCTATTGAATGGCCACATATTAAGTCACAAACCTCGTAACTATTTTACGACCGGATGGAAGTCCGTTGGCAATGCGTTCAGCACTCACCTCAGCCCTGAATTCAGCCCGGTAAACACTGCGAAGGCGGATAAGCTCTTCTACAGGCATACGCTCAATCCAGCGGCCACCAATACGCATTGTCCTCTGATCCCGTGTGGCGCGTCCCTCAATTGTGGCCTCAATGGCATCCAGCACGCGCTTAGCGTGGCTTCTTACGTCTGACGCACCGATAGACAAGTCTGGAGATACATGTATCCGCCCTGTGTACACAGTGTGTTTTTCAATGCCTGTCGCAAGATCATTCACGTATCCAACAATGCTATAATCGCCAGCGGCAAGGATGTTGGCGGTGGCAGAAATAGTGGCTAAATAGGAACCGTTCCCACCATTTGTGCATACAACCGTCAGAGACTGCGTGCTGCTGACGATCTCATACCTGAGGGTCCAAAGTGTAGACTTATAATCGGACAGCGACTTAGACCATGTGATAGTGTCACCTGATACGATCGACACCGGCTCCGTCGTCGGAACGGCGGCCATGTTTTTTAATTTCCTTCTTCGGCTTTAATCATTTCCAGCCCCCGACAAATCCACTTTTTTTCCTGCTTCCAGACTTGGCCTTATTAGCGCGTCGCGATGGTGCGACAGCTTCTCCTTGGTCAATATCAGGTGCAATTGTACTCACACTATGCTGATTGTAAAGGGAGTTTGCTTTTCGCTCAAGAACATCCATGTTTGCGTTTAGGATATCGAATGCAGCCAGCGCATAGACACGGCAATCAAGAGCCTCGTTTCGACGGCTAGCACTCTTCTTTACCCAAGCCCTTGTTGCGATGCCCTTAATCCACTTGGAGACAGCCTTTTCCGACGTCATCTGCTCGAAATAGCACTTATCCCGGCCAACAGGAAAATGGCAATAACCGGGGCCATACTCCTGTATGCGTAATCTGGAATACACCATGTCCTTTGCTGTGTCAACGCCAACAGGAAAGAGATGAACCTTGGCTGTATTGCTCCTCGATGGCCGACCGACAAGCGGACGGCCTGCGCCGCCTACACCTTTGATCGCATATACCCTGCGCCGGTATCGCGACTTGCAGAACATGTAAACCTCTTGCGTATGATGCCCACCCGTGTCGATACAAGCAGATGCCACCCTGAGCATGCCGCCGTCATCGAGTGTAAACGCCCTTGCGAGCTGATCATCAAGCTGTTCCCACACATAAGTAGCCGCTGGATCACCATGTAAAACAACATAGTCAAGGCTCCATGACTCCCGGTCGCGGCCCCATCCGACAAACTCAAGCTCAAGCCGATCATCCTGAACGTCTACGCCAGCAGTGATGCAAAGCACACCGTCAGGGGCATCTGCATTGTATACCTCACAGCGGCTGATTAACTCATCGTCACCAATTGATTCGCCGCCGTCGTCCCATGTCTGCCCTAACGCCGTGTTTATCCACGTTTGTAGAGTCTCAGGAAGCTTTTTGGCTTCCATAAAGTTTAAAGCCATCTCGCCGAATGTCGCCCACGGAGAGTATGCCTCCCATATGTGGAAGCCTGCGATTCTGCTGCTTGGGTTAGATGCTACCCACTCCCCAAGCTTGAGCATGTCGAACTTATCCCTGTCGGTAATCTCACTGCCGCAACTCTGACACCAGTACGACGCTTTTTCCGGCTCACCGTCAGGCCACTGTACATTAGCCCACTCGAATTTAATCATATCTGAACAGTGCGGACAAGGCATCCGATAATAGCGCTGGTCTGAACTCAGGAATGCGGACTCGATGCGGCTTCGGTATTTAATCGTTGGTGTCGAGCCAATAAGCAGCTTTCGGTTATGGAATGTTGTCGTGCGTTTTCTCGCCAACGACACAGGATCACCCTCTGCACCAGCAGACGCAGGAAACCTATCAACCTCATCGCACATGACAATCCTAATGGGCCGTGATGCAAGGGATGCCGGAGAGTTGGCCCCGGCCATCGTTATGTGCCCGCCCGCGAACTGCTTATGCAGAATTGTTGTCGAACTATCCCTTGACCGGGCATCTTTAACCAGACCACGCAAGGACGGCGTATCACGCAGCATTGGGGCAAGTCTGTCCTTTGACCATGTCTGCGCCATCTCAAGGGTTGGCTGTAGCAGAAGCATGGGGCTCGGGTCTTGGTGGATGTAGTATCCAACGCAATTATTCAGCATCTCCGTCCAGCCAACCTGCGCTGACTTCATAACCACGACCTCTGGCACCATAGGGTCTGACATGGCATCCATGATGCCACGCTGGAAAGGAGCGCGTGACGTTCGCCAGCGACCGGCCTCCGAGCTCGATTCGGCAGACAACCGCCTATAGGCGTCTGCCCAATCAGATAATGCAAGGTCAGGTGGTGGCCTCCATAAGCTCATCTTTCTTCGTAACTTACTCACTATCACGTGCAAGCTCCTCTAATGCCTCGTAGACAAGTATCTTCGCCTCTGCTTCAGCAGCAATGGCCCTATCTGGAGCAATCGCAAGGGCTAGACGCTTTGGGAGGTTGAGTATCTTTGACCGGCATTCCGAAATCATCTTACCTAACTCATCAGCGACAACATCAGCGTCAACAAGACGCAGCTCTTTCTCTGCTATTTCCATCTCCATCTTGTCAGCCTGCGCCTTCTTGAACCTTGCTGACTCAGCATTAAGATCAAGGTCTAAAATCTCGCCATTGCCGATAGTGCTGCGGTAGAGCGCATTCAGCACGTCCTCCGAATTGTATACCTTGGCGTTGCCTTCGCGCCTCAGCATTTTTATGCCTGCATCACTTATGCGTTTGGTTACAGCGTGCCGGTCGCGTCCTGTGATACATGCTATCTCAGATATGGAGAGCGGCCTCATGTGATCCTATTGATATCAGACGTGATTATTTTATCCAGCTTTAACTTGAATAACGACCCATAATCCCTGTCGAACACTCTAGTTGCAAGACTGTAAAACTTGAACCTACGCTTATATCTTCCTCCCTTAACAAACAGTAGCATAGGTCTAACCCTAATCTTCTTGCCTGTTTTGTATCGCTCCCATACACCAGCGGGAAGTTTTCCTTTGTCATCCTTAATCACAAAGAAAGGGCTGTGAGTTTTTACATATTTTCCACCGCCGGTCTTTGTCTTCCGTGTGCGCCTGACGGTTGTGACCGGCCCATCTGAATTGAGTGACGATAGCATACTCAGCATGCGGCGGCCTGTGATGTTGCCCCTTGCGTCTGTTTTAGCATCCTGGCCAATGACCGTCGTCATGTTGGCCGGCATCAAGTTCATCGCTTGCAGTGCATTCTCTGATCTTTTATCGCGTCTTGTTGTGCCAAATATGCCAGCCGCTAACCACTGCACAGGAGCCACTCCGCCAGCAGCCTTATTATTTTTAACGAATATCCTTATGGATAATTTTTCGTATGTTGATTTTTCGTAAGCAACGGCGTTTATAGTGACGGATTTCGGAACGGAAAAAGATGATGCAATACTCTTCGCCATCACCTGCTTGATCTTGAACGCCGTGTCATTCATCGCTTGCGACTGGGCCAAAGCTATGCGCTTCGGCATCCGATCCATAAACCGAATGGCCTTTTCTGATTTGATTTCAATCTCTATGCCCGGGCTTGTCATTGGCGATACATTAAACTCCGGCGTGAAAAATGTAAATAAAGACAGCCTATGGCACTTTCCCGTCTCCCGTGTGCATCCTATGGCGTTCATATCACATTTATGACGCACATACTGCTGTGGTGCTATGAAAACCCTGTGGCTGGAGATGTGGCGGGGTCCGAATTACCCGCCCGCCCCCCCCCCTGGTAGTACCTAGACAAAATGCTTGACACGCGGCGCAGCGTGTGCTAGGCGGGCGCATAGGCGCATAGGCACTTGACACATAGCACAACGCGAGCTAGAGTAGGCACATAGACGGATGGCACCGACCAACGGTGCGCAAGGAGAATCACAATGAACGAATCTCAGAAAGAAAAACAGAAAGAGCTACTTAGCGAAGGCAGCGGCTGGGACTGCTATATGTTCGCAAGAGATGTGCCCGGTGCTGATATTCAGGCTTTGCAAGCGCGGGTTTTGGAAATCGGCACTGGCTGTGATTGCTACCGTTTTGCAATCAACATACACAGTGCTGATGTTGATGTTGATGCCCTGATTGATAAGGCTGAGAGGCTTCAAAGAAGTGCATGGGAGCTGCATGACTGATGGATAAAAATGTGTTAATAAAATTTGCTATAGGATTTTTGATGCCCATGCTGCTATACATAATGATAGCTACATAACCTACAGCTTACAACTGGCTGTGATGCAAGGTAGAAAATAAAAACATTTAAATGTTGACAAGCTACACAGAGTATGATACTATACACCCACAGACGAAGGAACGGCATCGGGCCGACACAAGGAGAATGATGACATGAAAACTTACAAAGAAATGTACACAGAAGCAGCGAACGTAACAAGAGGAGAATATAAAGGCTACACAGATGGGAACGCGCTTTCCCTGTACGTCGATGAGAAATATGAAGTAAACGCGATGGAAAACAGCGCCGCGCTTGACGCTCTCTTCGAAGCGCTATTGAGATTACCCCGGCGGGACGATTATTGATCAGCCAGGTTAGCCACGCGCTTTGAGAAGAATCAAAAGGAGAGCACAACATGAAAAAGATCACTATAAAATATCAAGCAAGCGTCTTCACCCCCGCGGGATGGAGGGGTGTATATATAACCGCCGAGGCTGAGCAGACGTCGGAAAAAATGGCGAAAGTTTTGCAGGTCACACTGATCGATGATGAATCCCCCATCGGCTACACGTCAAGGACTGGCGCTAAGCGCCAGAGATATCACGCCGCTGGAGTTGCGAAGCGTGAAATCGGAAAAAATAAACGGCTAAGCGCCTGCACGATCATCGAATGATCTGACAGATGTAGCGCAAAAAAAACAACTCAGTCCAAAGAAAAGACCAGCCCTTGCGGCTGGTTTTTTTTTGCTTAAAAAACAGAGATCCACTTTGCAAATGCCTTGGCGATATTGATCGGCAATGACTTGCCCGTGGAATTGATCATTTTGGTTTTTGTTTTACCCGTGTGTTTCCTCACATTGAGTACACCGCCCTCCGGTGTTTTTCGACTTTCGAGCCCATGCTCTATCAACAGCGAGCCAGCCGCGACAAACGCAACGCGTCGATAGACCATGTCGGCAGGAGCCGCAAGAGCGATTCTAAGCTGCTTTTTTTCGATGCGGCCACTAGGTATTAAACACGCGCCAACATCGACGTGTGCGCCGATACGTGGCCGTGTGTGCTATGTTTGGTGCTCCTGCCACCCCTGCTTTTGCCCCATGAGGGCAACATTATTTAAAAAAATGCAACTGAAGCCTATCTATCCGGCACATTAAGAAGACAGCCAGTTCAAAATTTTCACGCTTTGCTAAAAAAAAAACTATCACGCAATTTCGTCGTACGCGCAAAAAATGCTCCACTCCTTCACGGAATCTTTTCCGTCGAGCAATTTATATACACCGCGGTTCGCTGTGCAATAATAGTCAGTACATCCATGGGCAGAGATTGGCTTACCTCCCTCATAAGGACAATCCACCGTATAAATAGGCCTCCTTCCTGACCCTGCCGTTACCTCCGTAAGCTTTGCTTTAATAGTTTTCATCGCACAACCGCCCTGACCATGAACGGCGGTTCTGGGTTATCGCTTTGCCAGATCAGCATTTCCCGATACTTTGACTTATCCATACACTCACTCCTGAAATGATCGTGCATCGGACAATATACATCATCATCAGACCCACCCTGCTCTTTTGCGCAATCTTCGCAACCAGCTCCGATAGCCTGCAGCTCCGCCACCACATCCCCGAATAGCCTGTAAAAATCATCATCCCATCGCTTCCGCTCGTCACTTATTACCTCCCGCTCAAAGAGTATTTTCATATCGCTGCTGCTCCTGACCTTATACACAGCGGAAACTCCAGCCCCTCCAGCCTCTTTGATTGCAATCGCCCCATCGTCCGCTAAAGATGAAATGGCCTTACTCACCGCTTGTTTTGACAACTTAACAATATTAGCAAGATCGCAATAACTTATCTTAACCTCACCCGACTTGTAATCCTGCTCCGTCAGGAGAAAAAGAAAAACGCGAAGCTCTGATCTTCGCATTTCGGAATGCCTTATGTGCCACCTTAACGTTTCTGTAATTTCTTTGTAGTCCATAGTAATGCTCCTCTGTTTTTTCAATCGTAATGCTACAGTGTCGCAGCGCCTCGCGCGCGCGATACAAAGTATTACGTTACACTTACGTTACACTTATACTTTGTAGGCGTACAAGCGTACTTGTACAAGATTCTTGAATTATAGACCAACTTTCGACAAAAGCAACACGTGTCGCCAAGCGTGCGTGCACGAGTGGTAACGCTCACTTGCCCATCTACAGCAAGTAATTTGCCCACTTGTGCAAGTACGCTTGTACAAGGCTATCTTTCCTCTCTTGAGATCAGACATGCTGCTACCATGCTTTTTTCGTCGATTTTCCAGCCGTGCTCATGACATGATATAACATCTGATAGCATCAGCTTGCCGATGATTTTATCTGTATTCGCCGGGTTCGTCGCGGCTGATATTGACGAGTCTTTCCACCCTTTTGAGCGCAAATAATTTTTGAATCCGCTGCTGCTTATGTACGGTACACCATCCCTGATCTCACAACCTGTCGCCCACCATGCCATGTCGAGCAGTCTCTTTTCTGTGGCCGCATATCCTCCGCCGGGTGCCTTTGCCGACGCATCAGCCGCAGCCATCACAGCGCTTGTCACGGGCCCTCCGTCCTCATCATACCATCCTGTTATCTCGACCGACTTAAGCGCGCACCAGACCGGCTCAGCCTGCTCACTGTCCTTCGATTTTCGCTGGACAATCTCTATCGCCCCGCCCTTATCTTTTGGTGGGATCACGCTGATTTCTATATCCAGCGCCCCGCGCCAAGCGGATGATCCGCGCGCCCGATGCTGGGCGTCGTCTGATACGCCTGTGTGATGCACAAGCAATACTGAGCACTCAAACTCGCGCATCAAGCTAGAGCATGCATCTAGCATCGTTTTTGCGTCCTGTGCGCTATTCTCGTCGCCCTTCAAGAAGCGATGTAGCGTGTCTATCACAATCAACTTTGGTCGCGCTGGAATGGCTCTGATTGCGTTTGCTGCGCGGGCATAGCCATCCATCGTGTTGAGATCGCACCCAGACTTTGATATGTGCATCTTCATCGGTCCGTTTCCGTGCGTCTGCTTCCATGCTGCTATCCTGCCGCGCATGCCGTGGTGCCCTTCGCCAGACAGATACACCACCTGACCGGCTTTAACCCTATTTCCTCTCCAGTCCCCTGAGTCGCTTGCTATGCGACAGCACCAGTCCAAAACGGCAAATGTCTTGCCGGATCCGCTCGGGCCGTGAACCATCATCAGGGAATTCTCTTGCAACCAGTGCTTAATCAGCCATGAGATCGGCGCTGGCTGCTTACACCAGTCGTCTGCCGGAACTAGCCACGCGTCAGACTCTGGCGATAAGAGATCATGCAGATCGTGCCCGGCTAAATGGAAGTCGTTAGCGTCCATGCCGGGGATTGACGGCATAACAACCTGTGCCCCCGTCTGTGCTGCTGCTTGATCTGCGTAGCTACGCCCTACTCCATGCTCGTCATGATCAGCAACTATCACAAGCAGCTTTTCTGCACCATGCTTTTCTCGCAGTAGCTTTGCTATCTTTGGCAGATTCGACGCAGAAAAAGCGACAGCTACCTGCTCGCCGGTCACCTCGTTCAGCGTTGCGGCGGTAGCGAAACCCTCAGCGATCAAGATACGTGCAGTCGGCTCTCCGATCATCATCGACGCTCCGCCGGTTGATGATCCCGGGTGATACATCTTATTCCCCGCAGAGTCGATATACTGCATGCCGGTCAGGTCACCTGTCGGCCCATACATCGGGACCATCAGACGCCCATCGCCCGTTATCCGCACCCCGTGCGGCCGGATGCCTTTGCGCGAAATGTATGGATGATCAGCTGATGCAGCAGCGCCGTTAACCCATATCTCATCAAGCACACCGCCGACCGCTGCCTGCATTTTCGCACGCTCCGAATCGCGCTGCGCCCTAGCTTCTGATATCCGGCGTGTCACAGCCATCTCTTCAGCAGCAGTGATCTCCCTGCCGACATCCTCACGCCATAACTGCTCTATGCCAAGCCTCCAGCAGCCGAAAGTCCCTGCCTTGATCCCGTCCGGATATATACAATACCAGCCACTTTTTTTCTTGCGATCCCGGCCGCCAGAGTGATATCTATGTATAGATCCGTCTATAATAATAGTGGCCGGCAGCTCCTCGATACCTGCCGCCGCCATCGCATCAAGAACTTGCCTCTCCGGCGGCTCCTGCGGCTTTTGGTCTTGTAGCCTAAAAATACATCCGAGCGCTGCTGTTAAATCAGTCATGGTCACGACCCTCGAAGTACTCTGCAAGCAGGGTTATCACGCGCCAGGTCGGATTACTCAAGGGGTTGTCGCGCACTGAGCGCAGTGTGTTGTAGTGCAAGCCTGTTGCAGCTGAGATGACGGATAGCCTTCTGTCCGCAAGCTTGTCCCTGATCTTCTGTAATGTCATTTAAGCACCTCTCTATGTCGATTTGTGACGGTTTGATGTTGACAACGATAGCCGAGGCGTTTACAGTTTGCAACTAGTTGTGATGCAAGGTGGAAAATAAAAACATTTAAATGTTGACAAGCTGCACAAAGTATGATACTATACGCCCACAGACGAAGGAACGGCATCGGGCCGACACAAGGAGAATGATGACATGAAAACTTACAAAGAAATGTACACAGAAGCAGCGAACGTAACAAGAGGAGAATATAAAGGCTACACAGATGGGAACGCGCTTTCCCTGTACGTCGATGAGAAATATGAAGTAAACGCGATGGAAAACAGCGCCGCGCTTGACGCTCTCTTCGAAGCGCTATTGAGATTACCCCGGCGGGACGATTATTGATCAGCCAGGTTAGCCACGCGCTTTGAGAAGAATCAAAAGGAGAGCACAACATGAAAAAGATCACTATAAAATATCAAGCAAGCGTCTTCACCCCCGCGGGATGGAGGGGTGTATATATAACCGCCGAAGCTGAGCAGACGTCGGAAAAAATGGCAAAAGTTTTGCAGGTAATACTAATCGATGGCGAAGCCCCCGTCGGCTACACGTCGAGAACCGGCGCGAAGCGCCAGACATATCACGCCGCAGGAATCGCGCAGCGTGAAATCGGAAAAAATAAACGGCTAAGCTCGTGCACGATTATCGAAAAATAAGGAGAAACACATGACAGCAAAGGAGTCAAACAATGGCAATTGATCTAACAGATGTAGCACGCACGAAAAACACATCACCGCCGAGGATTTTAATTCACGGCCCGGAGAAGGTGGGCAAATCGACGCTTTTCGCGGGCGGGATGGTACGCACTGCAAACG
>Ga0210044_10003122_pt1 | contig 23866 bp, 19 predicted proteins | sample CryGey13umfilter_2_FD_183959 | JGI IMG/M metagenome (GOLD analysis project Ga0210044, IMG submission 183959) | Groundwater microbial communities from aquifer in Utah, USA - Crystal Geyser 4/9/14 3 um filter (SPAdes) (version 2) | ecosystem: Environmental > Aquatic > Deep subsurface >... | reverse complement strand
TGGCTACAGAGTAAAATCTTTACAAGGTACAAAGTTTAGACAGTGGGTGACGGCTAGGCTCAAAGAGTACATTGTAAAAGGTTTTACCATGAACGATGACTTCTCAGTAATGCCGGTAACGGAAACTATTTTAAAGAGTATTTAGCCTATAAAGAAAAAACTAAAAATGAACTCTCAAAAGTTGAAGAGGATTTTATAAAACAAATTGACTTTACTGCCAGCATTTGCACATGCCGATTAAACTACACAAATTTATCAATTAATAAACAAAAGCATGACTACTTAGATGTATAATTTCTCTTAAATTTAAGGGGCGCTATCTCTGATGCAAAATACGAAAAATACGAATAAATACTTTATATGGATGATAATTGCAATGCTGTTGTGGGGGTTCTCATGGACAGCCGGAAAAATTGCGGCTGAGCATTCAAATGCGGAAGTCGCCGCTTTTTGGCGTTATGCCATCTCTTTTATAAGCATCATTCCTATTGTCTGGTATATGAAAATACCGCTTAAAACAGATAGAGTAGGGTTTTTATATATGCTCGCAGCCGGAGCATTGACATCACTTTTTAACTATCTTTTCTTTGCAGGTCTCTCACACGGAGAAGCGGGCTACGGCGGGACTATGGTTACCTCTCTTGCTCCCATTCTTACATATATGCTCTCTATGGCAATCTTTGGTACAAAGGTTTCAACCACGCAGATAGTGGCACTTTGTCTTGGAATTTTAGGTGCGCTTATCTTACTTCGTGTCCCGTTTGAAGGGTTTGCATTTTTAAATATGCAGAGTTCTTATTTTCTCGGATGTGCCTTAGTATGGTCGCTTGTGACGATTATTTCTCAAAAAGCTGCAAAAAGAACAAACCTGATGTTTTATACTTTTGTCGTTTTTGGCATCACCGCTTTGATCAATATGCTTTTTGCATTGGCGCATCATCCCTTTGATTTTGCCTCTTATGACAATACTTTCTGGTTTACAATTATCTTTATCGGTGTGCTTCCGGGAACCTTCAGCACGGCGCTGTATTTTATTTCAGCAGGAAAGATTGGGGCGCACAGAACGGGAGTATTTATGTTTATAGTTCCGGTAGGTGCTATTGCTTCAAGCTGGTTAGTATTTGGTGAAAAGCTGGCATTTTCAACGATAATGGGATGTATCTTGGCATTTGTAGCCGTAATGTTGTTCAATATGAAAAAATCTTCAAAAGTTTTATAAAATGAGCTCTTTTTCGAAGCTGGATTTACTAGATAACTATCGACACAGATAAAAAAGCAAAAGAATATTTAGAAAATATTTTCATCAATAACTAAAAGCCGTTAAAGCTGTTGTAAGAGCTATCGTAAATAACCATATAGGCTATCTCATCCCCTGCCATAGAGTCATTGCAAAAAGCGGAGCGATGAGAGCACTCTTTTCTGCCAATAAGCATATTTACTACATTATTATTTTGTATCATTCCTAGCAACATCAGGTGTTAAAACAGATAAAAATAATTTAATTAAGGAGCTCTCTCTGATGAAAACCGTGACGGAACAGATGTGATGCATGAGATATTCACCTCAATTATCTCAATTACAATCGGACTTGCCATTTACGATTTGGCAAAAACTATTATAGAAAATGATATTCTTTTTAAGAAATTTAATGACGGTAACGATTTTCAGAGTAAAACTCTCAGCAAGTTTCTTACATCCATCATCATTGCTCTGTCCATAGAGTCTCTGATGGTAGTATTTAAAATTGTTTTGGATGACTATAGTAAACTTATTAATGCTTTTTATTTGGTCTTGGGAGTAACCTTGCTTATAATCGGGACAGGTGCGTATAACTGGCTTTCTGAGCAGAAAAACAGAAGCGGTATATAGAAATTTACGGGTAGAAAATATAATTTAAATATTTGCACATGCCAATAAAGCTACAATATAAAACAGTGTTTTAAAAAGGGTGTTTATTGGCAGAAAATAAAATATTTCAAATCTATGAGACTCTCCTCAGCTCTTATGGAGCACAAGGATGGTGGCCGTTTATAGAGGGCGGCTACCATCCAAATATATACGACTATCCAAAAAATGAGGCGCAGATTTTCGAGGTTTGTCTGGGTGTCATTCTTACTCAAAATACCACTTTTACTTCAGTTGTAAAATCACTTACTAACTTAAAGAAAATGAACTCTCTAAATTTAAAAGCTATTAAAAATATGCCACTAAATGAGCTAAAAAGTGCCATAAAACCGTCCGGATATTTCAATCAAAAAGCGACCTATATTTTAGAGTTTATAGAATTTTTTGAAAGCTTACAAGGGAGAGTTCCAAGCCGAAGCGAACTCTTGCATGTAAAAGGTATAGGTCATGAAAGTGCCGACTCTATACTTCTTTATGCATATAATCAGGCTGAGTTTGTTGTAGATGCCTACACGAAAAGAGTACTTATTCATGCGGGGATTGTTGATGAAAAAGCAAGCTACCACGAAATCAAAAAGTTTATAGAAGAAGCGATACAAAAAGAGATAAACGGTATTCAAGAGTCGGTGATTCTCTATCAGGAGTTTCACGCGCTTATAGTTGCACATGCCAAACTCTTTTACTCCAAAAAGCCTTACGGTGTCGGTTGTTTTTTAGCTAATAAAATAGTATAAAACCGCGCTTGTACCAAAAGAGAAAACAATCCCATAGCCGACAATGGCAGAACTGAGCCTTGGTGCGAGTCCAGCCATGGACGCAATGGCTCCGGCGGTTATCATCGGTGCCATTCCCGACTCGAGGATGGAGACTTTTGCAGCCATGTTGTCCCAGCTAAAGGCTGCACAGATAAGCATGGCGATGATAGGAGCGATGATGAGCTTGATGCCAAGGGCAACTCCAAAGGGTTTTAACTCCTCTTTTGGCAGAAAAAGTTCCGAGCTGGTCGAACATCATCAAGTACGCCAAAGAATCATCACCCAAATATGCCGTAATCATAGGAATACCCACAAAAGAGCTGTTTGTTAAAACGCTCACAAGCATCAAAGAACCTTCAACTTGGCGCGAAAAATGCAGAAGCCTTGAGAAGAGAAGTACTAAGACCACTGAGCCTATCATAACACCCCAAGCAACAAAAAGGGGGAACAAACATCTCATAAGAAAAGGAAAGTTTTGGAATCTCAAGTAAAATAAGCGCAGGAAGAGAGATATAAATGACAAACTTGTTAAGCGCCAAGGGCATATTATCAGGAAAAATTTTAAATTTCTGAAGAACAAATCCGAGTAAAAATGTAAATGCTATAAGAAAAAAATTGTCCATAGAGACCTTGTTTGGCTATAAAATTGAGGCATTTTACCTAAAGAGATTTAAGAAATATTTGGATTAGCTTAGAGCATCCACTTCTTAAGCCAGACGCTCAATACATAAAGCCCCCAAACATGCTGTTTGAAGCTTCCTCTTGATGCAGTGGCGATGTACTCTTGCAGCTCTTTTTCTTTGAACATACCCGTTTGTTTATTTACCTCTTTTATAAGCTCTATCTGTTTGGAGTTTATGAGGTACTCCATATAGGGGTTTGAGAAACCTTTTTTCTTGCGTTTGAGTATTTTCTCATCGAGTTTATCTTTCATAATCTCTTTTAAAAGTGATTTTGTAACGCCCTCTTCGTAACGTAATTTCGGGGCTATGCTAAAGATTGTACATGCCAGCTTATGGTCTAAAAACGGGGTGCGTGATTCTATGGAGTGTGCCATACTAACACGGTCTAGTTTGGTTAAAAAGTGTTCGGCTTGAAAAAGGTTTAAATCAATATAGCTGTACCAAATGCTCTCATCTTTGTGCGCCGAAGCCTCGTAAATATCGCGGTAGGGTTTGAGGTATTGGAGTGACTCGTTGTCTTTTACATTACGACGCATGAGCCTATTTTTTTGCAGGTCGGTAAACTTATCGCCTGAGGTGCGAAAGAGAAGTGTATCGTCAAAAATGCGCTTGTACCACTCCCACTCACGGTTCATAGAAAAGTTTGCGCGGAAGTACTTCTTAAGCCAATTCTTGTGAGCAAGGCTCGAAGCTTTTTCTATGTCGAGATACTCAAAATATTGTCTGTAACCCAAAAAGAGTTCGTCGCTTCCTTCCCCGCTAAAAACCACTTTGTAACCGTCTTTTTTAATACGCTCAAAAAGCAGGTAAAGCGGCACTGCGGCAGGGTCATTGAGCGGTTCATCAAGCGTGTCGAGAACATTTCCACATGCCGACATAAAATCATCTTGGTTTATCTCAACTTGCGTGTTTTGAACTCCTAAAAACTCTGCACTTTGTCTCGCATTTTCACGCTCATCGTACTTTGCAAACTCTTTATACCCTAAAGTATAGGTGTGAAGATTGACCCCTTTTTGCGTGGCGTAGTAGTTGAGCGTTGCACTGTCTATGCCGCCTGAGAGCAGCGAAGCCATCGGCACATCTGCGTCAAGACGTATATTTATAGACTCTTCAAGCAAGCCCTCAAGCAAACTCAAGGCTTCATCTCTGTCGGTTATGATGTTTGGTTTAGTGTCGAGCAAATCAAAATATCTTCTTATTTGCACATGCCGAGATTCGTAGACTAAGTACTCGCCTGCCGCCAACTTATGTATACCTTTAAAAAAAGTATGCGGCGGAGTCGGGGCTAAAAATGAGAGGTAACTCATAAGTGCATCGTCGTTTAACTCATGTTTTTTCAAAAAGGGAGTGAGTCCTTTTATCTCGGAGCTAAATAGAAAAGTGTTGTTTTGCTGCATATAAAAAAGCGGTTTTTTGCCGAGTCTGTCACGAAAGAGATAGAGCGTTTGATTGTCAAGCAGGGCGATGGCAAACATGCCGCGCAGATGGTTTACAAAATGTACGCCCCATTTGAGGTAAGCGGCTATGATAACTTCGCCATCGCTTTGGGTTTTAAACTCAAATCCACATGCCAACTCGTTTTTTAACTCTTTAAAGTTGTAAATCTCACCGTTAAAAGAGAGAAGAATTTTTTCATGTTGCATCGGTTGATGTGAACGTTCGTTCACATCTAATATGCTGAGTCTTTGGTGAGCGAAAAAGAGGTTTTTAGTTTGGATTATACCGCAGTAGTCGGGTCCTCTGTGGGAGAGTTTTGAGAGAGCCGATTTTGCTATTGCCTCGTCGTAATCGCCGAGTATGCCAAAAATAGCGCACATTATCTGAAAAATCCTACCGTAATATCGCTCTCTAAATAGCCACTTCTGAGTTGCACATGCCCAACCTGTAACTCTTTTGCAATTTTTTCTATCTGGGATGTGCAAAGGTAATTGTAGGTCTCACTCTCTTTGTTGCCGTGGAGTATGTTAAAGACAAAACCACTTCCACATGCCAAGTAACAGTTGCGAATAAACTGATAGGTCTCAAAGCTTTTGAGGACATTCATGGCTCCGCTGCAAACATAGTAGTCGCCAAGGGGGAGTTCCTCTTTGCAGATATCTGCAATAATGATTTTACAGCCTGTTTTTTTTGATGCTATGGAGTACATATCAACCAAAGAGTCTATGCCGATGTACTTTTTAGGAGTTTTTTTCTTTTTTTTCATATACGTGTAAAGGTCGCCAAAACCACACCCCGCATCTACAATAGTTAAAGAAGTTAACTCTTTAGGCAGCATCTCAAGGAGAACATCAAAGCGAATTTCTTGATTTTTTTTAGAGTGCCAGTTAACACCTTTGGCGGTAGTGCCATGCTTTTGTATAGCCGATATGTAAAACTGTTTACTATCAATACGCGGCATAACTCTCCTTTTTAAAACTGTATTATAGAGGATTGTAGAAGTGTTTTAGCTTGAGAAAGAAATTTTTGCATCTCATCGGCAGGGATCGGGCGAGAGTAAAAATAGCCTTGAATACTTGTGCAGCCGTTTTGCACGAGAAACTCTTTTTGCTCTTTCGTCTCAACTCCCTCAGCGATGATGCTAAGATTTAAGTTGCGTGCAAGGGCAATAATGGACTTTGTAAGTGCAGCATCTTTTTTGTCCTCAGGCAAACCGTGTATGAAAGATTGGTCGATTTTAAGCTTATTTATAGGGAGCTTTTTTAGGTAAGAAAGCGAAGAGTAGCCTGTTCCAAAGTCATCTACTGCAAGTTTTACCCCCAGTTCACTTATACCTTTGAGAATTTCTATCGCCTTAGTAGGGTTTGTCATAATCTGACCCTCTGTCACTTCAAGTTCTATATGCTCCACACAGCAGTGCGTCTCTTTGATAAGGGCTTCAAGCATTGGAAGAAAATCTTTTTGCTGGAGCTGTTTTACCGTAAGATTCATCGCTAAAACACCGGGATTCAGCCCCTCTTTATGCCACTTTGCATGTTGTGTCATGGCACTCTTCATCACAAATCTGTCGAGTTCTATAAGCAAACCGGTAGTTTCTGCTATGGGGAGAAATTTTGAGGGGGAGAGTAAACCCATAGAAGGGCTTTGCCATCTCACAAGCGCTTCCATGCCGCTAAGAGAGCCGTTAGTGCCGTCTATCTGCGGTTGATAGTAGACGACAAACTCTTTATTTTTGAGTCCGCCTCGCAATTTTGTCTCCATCTCAACCCGCTCAAATGCCTGCTCAGTCATCTCTGCACTGTAATACTGGAAGTTGTTTCTCCCCTCGTCTTTAGCCTTGTACATCGCCGCATCTGCGTATTTGAGAAGGTCTTGAGGCGTGACTCCATTTTCAGGGTAGAGACTGATGCCGATACTGCAGCCTATGTAAACCTCTATATTATTAAGCATGATGGGTTCTGTGAGAGCTAATAAAATCTTTTGCGCCAAAATGGAGGCATCTTGAACATCTTTTAAACCCTCCATAATTATAGTGAACTCGTCTCCGCCTAGACGCGCTAAAGTGTCCTCTTTTCGAATGATTTCATTTAGCCGGAGTGTTACGCTTTTTAAAACCTTGTCTCCTGCCTTGTGTCCAAGGGAGTCGTTAATCTCTTTAAAATGGTCAAGGTCGATAAACAGCAGTGCCATTTTTGTTTCATTTCGCTTAGAAAATGCTATGCTTTTCTCAAGTCTCTCATCAAAAAGAACACGGTTTGCGAGTCCTGTGAGTGCATCGTGGCTGGCTTGAAAATGCAGGGAGCTTTTTTGTTTACGCAACTCATCTTGTGCTTTAATGTGTGCCGTGATGTCTCTCGCAGACTCTATAATGCCGACACAAACTCCATTGGTATCAAATAAAGGCGAGGAGGAGAGTTCTACAAAATGGCTTGTAGTCCCTTCGCCGTGATCATGCAAAACAGTGATATTTTTCTTTAGCCGCATAACCTCTTTAAGTGGACAGAGGTGCTCTACTCCATCGCAGGGGGTAGTGCGGTGATGAGAAATTTCATAGCATTTAGGGTGAGCGGGGTCCGCTACCATATCCATATTTTTAGCGATTTTACGCGTGGCATTGTTCATAAGTTCTACGGTGTAGTCCTCTCTTATAACCATAATCGGGTCGCTGATTCCGTTGATGATGGACTGCAGATACTTATGGTGTTCATTGAGTGTGGCACTAGAATTTTTTATGGAGCCTATCATTGTGTTCATAGTATTTGAGAGTATAGAAATTTCAAGTGCACCCTCATCCGGAATGGCTTGAGTAGGGATTCCGTTTTCATCGCTGAGACTTATAGCGCGGACAATATTTGAGAGCGGTTTAAGTATGAAAAACCGTATGCTTGTAAAAAGAGCAAGAGCCAGTAAGAGCGAGATGATAATGGTGTTTATAACGGTATGAATGATTGTGAGATTAAGTTCTTCATTTATGGAGTCGTTTGTGGTATAGATGGCAATTTTTCCGAGTTTTTTACCTTGGACGTTTTGTATGTCGTAATGCTCAGAGTAGTAAGTCTCTTGGAGCTGTTTGTTTTGCAGAGTGTCTTGTTCGTCGTAATCGAGTATATTTAACTTTTCATCTCTGATTTTCCCGCTGATATAAGAGGTTTCACCGAGAATTTCCCCCATGTTATAATCTTCTACGATAATGGCAAAAATATCCCTGTTTTGTATCTCATTACGTATAAGATTTTCATACTCGTTGACGGAGTAGGATGCCATTAAAGTTGCAATATTTTTTTGCAGAGATTCTGCGGTAAGTTTGGAGTTGTTTTTCATCTCATGGACTATTTTGTTTTTTAGGACAAGATAGTCATACGTTGCGTGGAAGGAAGTAATGATACCAACGGCCGTGCCAATAATGATACCAAGAGTTACATAGAGTGATTTTTTTTTACTGTTATTTTTTAAAAATTTCATTCGTATTTTACTTTTTTATCTTTTCTATACCGAGAACATTTTTTTTGATTATTGGAAGCATTTGTTCTATATTTTCTGCACTAATCGCCAAAATAGGGAGCTGAATATTTTTCTCAAGCGCTTCTCCTCTTAGATGTTTATCCATCGCTAAAACTGCTTCTTGACCCATCAAATAGGGTTGTTGCATGGCTGAGGCGACTACAACACCGCTAGGAATAAGCTCTAAAAATTCAGGCTCTGCATCAAAGGTTAAGAGCAGAATTTCACCCTTTTTGCCGGCATGTGCAATAGCTCGCAGGGCTCCTTTGTATCTGTCTGAACCTTGAAGCCAAATGGCACGAAGGTCGGGGTAGGCTTCTATCATCTCTTTTGAAAAGGTATACGTCTCCTCTTCACTCCAAGTTGATTGTTGTTTTATATCTGCACCTTTAATATTCGCTTCATCCATAGCCTGCATAAAACCTGCCGTTCTGGCTTGGCCGTTAAGTCTTTTTTGAGGGATGGCAATAATGCCCACTCTTCCATCGTTGAAGCCGAGTTCTATAAGTTTTTTTGCAAGAATTTTGCCGAGCTTATAGGCTCCTTCTTTGTTGTTTGAAGAGATGTAAGAGACATATTCGTCCCCTTCTGAGCCGATGTCGGAGATAACAACGGGGATATTTTTCTTTTTTGCCAGCTTTAAAATAGTCGCACATGCCGAGGAGGTCGTAGGTGAGATAATAACTCCCGCAACCCTTTCTTTGAGTGCTTTGGCGACAGACTGGAGCTCTGTTTTGGCGTCATTGTGTGAGATGTAAACTTCAAGCGCATAGCCTAAAGAGTCCGCCTTGTTTTGAACCCCTCTTGCCATAATCTCCCAAAACTCAATTCTGGTATCCGGAACAATATAAACTAACTCTTTTTCTATTGTTTGTATCTCTGCAGCATACAGCGAAGTAAAAAAGCAAAGAAGGGTAATGCCAAATAGAGGTTTTAAAATGTTCATCTGCTCTGCCTTCAAGTTTTTAATCGCGTGTCCTACATTCTATAAACAAATTGCTTAAGAATACTTGTTTTTTAAAAAGATAAATCTTTATACTTAATATGTTACTATTATTTCTTTATTATTTTAGATTAAAATCAAGAAGTATGTATGAATGTATTTAAAAAAAGTTTTTTTGTTTTTTTGTGGAGTGCTTGTTCGCTTGTTGCTGAGATGCAAGGCGGTGTTAAAGTCATCGCCTTTGCTCAGGATACGATGGCAAACGACTTTAGAAAAGCGCAGGTGTATGAAGTGCGTGATGAAATTGCAAAACATGCAAATTTGAAGTTTGTATATTCAGATGCAAAAGGGCAGACCTCTTTGCTGATTCATCAGATAGAAAAATTTATAATTATGAAAGTTGACTTGATTATTCTTGGAACAAACGATGAAGAAGCCGTTGTTCCCGTAGTATCAAAAGCGTACAAAAGCGGCATTCCCGTTATCGTGCTTGACCGTGGAATCAACGGAAGCGATTTTACGACCTTTATCAACTCTGAGAACATAAAAATAGGCTCTATAGGTGCAGAGTATATTGCACAAAAACTCGGGGGAAAAGGCAAAGTACTTCTGTTTGAAGGCTTACAAAAAGCAGATGTGACAAAGCTAAGAAGCAAAGGTTTTATGGATGCAATATCGCAATATAAAGAGATAAAAGTCACAAAAAGAACGGGCAATTATCTTCGCAGAGATGCTATTATAGAGATGGAGAAACTTCTTGAAGAGGGTGCGTCTTTTGATGCTGTTTTTGCCCAGAGTGACAGTATGATAAGCGGTGTCCGCTCAGCACTAGAGCGTTATAAAATAGACCCGGCCTCTCTTATAACGATAGGGTGCGACTATACAAGCGAAGCCAAAGAGGCTATAATAAACGCCAAGCAAACCGGTTCCGTACTTTTTCCTCTTGGAGGCACAAAGTCGGTTGAAGTTGCACTGAAAATATTTGCAAAAGAAGATGTCCCTAAACATATTTTTATACCGGTAAAGCTAGTTACGAAAGAAAACGCAGAGGATGTAAAACCAATTTTTTAATATGAATGAATTTTATAAAAGTTTTAAGCTGACAAATAAGTTAGCCTCCATCGTTATGGTTGTTATTTTAACCTCATTTGGTGTTCTTGGTTTTTATTTTGACTCTTTTCTCAAAGAGAATGACTTTGAAAATACCAAAAAAAGAATGCTCCATGCCTATAGTCGTATGGCGCAAAATCTTATAAAAACAGAGCAGGAACTAAAACAGGGGATATCCTTCATAAAAGATGATGAGCGTCTTTTAGCCTCTGTGGAGTTGATAAACAATTATCAAGATAAACAAAATTACAATACTGCTCTTTTAGACGAAGAGAAAAAAATTATTGCAGAGGCTTTGTTAGAGAGAGTAAAACTCTCACTCAACAACGATATAGCACTTTATGATAAGAATGAAGAGCTTATTGCCTATGTTGCAAAAGAAAATGAGAAATATTGCCAACATTTTATATCGTACGAAAATTCTCAAAAAGTCATCTACTGCAAATATGAAAATGAAGCCTTGTATTCAAAAGAGAGCTGTAAAGAGTATCCTCTTATAGCTCAAACACATCAATCGTACTACAGTGATGAAGAGGCTATAAAGCAAGCGATTATAACCTATCATGTATATGAAGAAGAGCTCTATATTAAATCTCATCAAAGTATTTTCTCAGATATACATGATGAAATTGTCGCGCATATAGAGCTCTCTAGCTTAGAGGGCAGAGATTATTTCAGTGCACTCTCGGAGCGTTTGTCTGTACAAATAACTTTAAGTACAGATAAGAAATACTCTCAAAATGCCAATAAACTACTAGATATTGCTTCGCACGATAAATTAGTTGTAACTCAGACAGACAAAGAGTACTTAGCAGTTATGAGTCTTACTACCATAAATAACATGGTATATTTTGTCCTAAGCTTAGATAAAAGCACTCTCTCTACTAAACTAGCCCAAAACACAATAGAGCTGTTTTTCATACTCTTTGTTGTGAGCATTTTCTTTCTTGTTCTGGTTCGCTTTATACTTCGCAGGGGTTTAGCGCAGCCTCTAGAAACCCTTATGCAACAGATTGATAAAATAGAGCAGAGAGATTATTCACAAACTGCGCAGTTAAAGAGCGGTGATGAACTCGAAGTCATTTCAAAAAATATCAATAATTTAGCAGCTACAATCAGACGACGTGAATCAGCTTTACAAAAATCGCAAGATAATTTGGAGTATATCTCCAACCACGACTCTCTGACAAACTTGCCAAACCGCCGTTTATTTACCAATATTCTTGAGCATGCTATTAGTGTGGCTAGTCGTAATAAAACAAAATTAGCAATAATATTTCTTGATTTAGATGATTTTAAAGAGGTTAATGACTCTTTGGGACATGATATAGGCGATGAACTTCTACGTGAAGTTGCCAAGCGCTTAGGCTCAAATTTACGAAGTGTAGATACATTTGCAAGAATCGGCGGTGATGAGTTTTATATCTTGGTTGAAAATATGAAGCAGATATCTGAAGTTGAAAATATACTCCAAAAAGTATTAAATGATTTTGTTAATCCATTTTTATGTGATGACCACACTATTCACACCAGTGCAAGCATAGGCATCTCCATTTATCCGGACAATGGAGAGGATAGTGTCAGTTTAATAAAAAATGCAGATTTAGCCATGTACCAATCTAAAAAAAGCGGACGAAATAATTTCAGTTTTTTCACCCAAGAGTTGTCGACTGTTTTACGTGAACGCATGCGATGGATTGAGGCTATGAAAAATGCCGTTCACACCTGTGATGAATTTATTTTATTATATCAACCCAAAATCTCCTCTATAAGCTCAAAAATCGTTGCAGTTGAAGCGTTGGTTCGCTGGAACAGTTCAACGCTTGGCTTTGTAAGACCCGATCAGTTTATTAAATTGGCTGAAGAGACAAACTTAATCGTGCCTTTAGGGAAGTGGATACTTAACAAAGCCTGCAGTGATTTTGTTACTCTTCAAAAAGAGGGATATGCCCTCGAACATATCTCCATCAATGTTTCAAGCATACAGTTGTTGCATAGCGATATGCTCCAAACAGTGCAAGAAGCACTCGATGAAACTCTTATTGAGCCAGAGCAACTTGAGCTGGAGATAACAGAGAGCTATATTGCGACTGACGAGAAACTGGCTCTGCAAACACTCCAAAAGTTTCGAGATATGAATATTAACTTGGCGATTGATGATTTTGGAACAGGGTACTCCTCTCTAAGCTACTTACAAAAGTTGCCGGTCACGAGACTGAAGATTGACAAATCATTTATCAATAATCTTCCGGACTCAGAGAATAGTGTTTCAATCGTAAAAGTTATTATCGCCCTTGCAAAAACCTTTCATCTCTCCCTGACCGCCGAGGGTGTTGAGACAAAAGAGCAGCTGGAGTTTTTACAAAAGCAAATGTGTGACGAGATTCAGGGCTATTACTACTCAAAACCGCTCTCTTTAAAAGATTTGAAAAAGTTTTATAAGGAACAAATTTGAGAATTGCCGTTGTAGGTCTTGGCGGAGTAGGTGGCTATATTGCGGCTAATTTGGCTAAAACTTCCCATACTATTGTTGGATTTGCAAGAGGCGAGCACTTAAGTGCTATACAAGAGCAGGGACTCAAAGTTGTTGAAGAGACTGCTTCTTGGCATGTGGAAATAGATGCAAGAGCTTTAGAGAAAGCGGAGGGCTATTTTGATGTGGTCTTGTTTTGTGTGAAGAGTTATGATTTGCAAGAGTCTTATCGTGCCATATCTGGGCATGTGGATTCTAAAAGTATACTTTTGTGTTTTTCAAACGGCGTATCTCACGGGGATGAACTGAGAGTTCTCAGCCAAAGCAGAGTGCTCGATGGTTGTGTCTACATTCTTTCACACATAGAAAAGCCGGGTGTCATCCGTAAAAAAGGGAAGGTTTTTTCGGCTGTATTTGGCGGTCTTGAAAAAGAGGCTCAGTTACTCAAAAGTGTTTTTGAAGAGGCAGGTCTGCGGACGAAAACCCCCGAGGATATACAAACAGCCATTTGGAGAAAATACATTTTTATCGCCGCTTTCGCAACGCTTACAAGCTACTATGACAAAAGTATAGGCTATGTCTGTGAACACTATTTTAACGAAGCCAAAGAGGTTCTAGGCGAAGTGGCAAGCCTTGCATACGCAAAAGGCTTAGATATTTTTGATGAGGTTCTTAAATCACTCGAGATAGCCAAAAATCTGCCTTATGATGCCTCAACATCTATGCATCTGGATTTTGTAAATAAAAAAAGAGACGAACTTGAAACTTTGAGCGGCTACATTGTAAAAGAAGCACAAAAACTAGATGTAAAAGTTCCCATTATGCAAAAAGTGTACAAGGAACTTTTAACTAAGCATAAAGCTTAATAATCTACTTAATTTATATTTTTAAATACTATACCGTGAACAACTGCAAGGCTAATATGTAATAATCTCGAATAATGTTACAAATAAGTAGGCAGTTATGAAAAAAGAGAGATTAGTTTTAGGCGGCGGATGTTTTTGGTGTACAGAAGCGGTATATGTCAATGTTAAAGGTGTAATCGCTGTTGTTAACGCCTATGCAGGCGGTTCAAGAGAAAATCCCAGCTATGAGCAAATATGTACCGGAGCCACTGGACATGCAGAAGTTATAGATATTACTTTTGATGCTGATGTGATATTACGTGCTGAACTTTTAGAGATATTTTTTGCAGTACATAACCCGACAACGCTCAATGCGCAAGGTGCCGACAGAGGTTCTCAGTACCGTTCTGTGGTGTATTACAATTCCGATGAAGAAAAAGAGATAATTGATAAAGAGATACTAAGGGCGCAAAAACACTACAGTGAGAAAATAGTTACCGAGGTTAGCCCTTTGCCCGAAGTATATCCTGCAGAGGCTTATCATCAAAATTATTTTTACACAAACCCTTCGCAAGGTTATTGCATGGCAGTAATCGCACCGAAATTACAAAAATTTATGACGAAATTTCCACAAAATTTAGACCCAAAGTAGAAAGTTTACAGACTTTTTAAAATTGACTGCATATCGTCTCTGTTAAATTCTTCCAACTCATTACTCATAGTTTGCGAAAAAGATTCTATGCACTGATCGAGTTGCTCTCGTGCAGCATCAACAAGTTTTTGCTGCATCTCTTCAACACTCTTAAACTGACGCATCGTTTTAAGAAAAAGTTCCTGATTTTTAGTGAGAAGTATGATCTCCTCTTTTTTTATCCACTTTCTTACAACTTTGCCATCTTTAGTAAACTCAAAAATAACATTGGCACTGTTTTTTGAGGCAATATACTTGGGCACCTTAAAACCCATGAAAGAGACCAAGGGCGTATCTAAAACTCTTTTAATTACATAATACATTAAAAAAGTATATAGTAATCTACTATAAATTACGCTAAAATCATTTTTTATTATTAGGAGAAATTATGCAACACATTCATAACTTGGCGATTATTGGAGCAGGTCCGGCTGGAATTGCCACTGCGGTAGAAGGCTACTTGCAGGGAATCAGAGACATAGTTTTACTTGAAAAAGATGTAAATCACAACTCCACTATCAGAAAGTATTATAAAGACAACAAGCGTGTCGATGTTGACTGGAAGGGTAAAAAAGTTGAACTTGACGGAAGAATATTTTTTGTTGATGGAACTAAAGAGAGTACTCTGGATTTTTTTGATGAAATTTTGGCTAATCACTCTGTTGAACTCATTACGCATGTGGAAGTTCAGTCTATCCTTAAGAGAGATGATAATCCCTACGATTCATATTTTGAGATTTTTATGGCGGGAAAAAGTATTTTCGCAAGAAAAGTGGCTGTCACTATCGGCAGAATGGGAAAACCGAATAAACCTGACTATAAGATTCCGCTGGGGATTAAAAAAAGAGTTGCTTTTACTATAGATGATTGCAACGAGGGTGAAAAAATCCTGGTAGTCGGCGGCGGTGACAGTGCAGTTGAATATGCAGTTGATTTAAGTGAAAAGAATGATGTAGCGATTTGTTACAGACGTGAAACTTTCAGACGTGCAAACCCTACAAACCAAAGAAATATAGCAAATGCAATTATGCATAAGGAAGTCAGAGCGATTTTAGGCATAGACATTGAAGGTTTAGAGGAGGAGGAGGGAAGAGTTAAAGTTATTTTCACTGATGGAGAAGCAGAAGTGTTTGACAGAGTAATCTATGCAATCGGCGGCACAACCCCTAGTTCATTTTTAGCCAGTTCAGGTATTACGGAAGAAGATGGAAAACCTGTTCATGATGAAAATTATCAAACGAATGTTGAAGGTCTTTTTGTAGCCGGCGACATTACACAAGAGTCAGGCGGAAGCATAGCTCTTGGACTAAACCACGGGTTTGCTATCGCATGTTTTATTCGAGACGAGATTCAGATAAAAAAAGCTCAATTAACAAGCTTTATATAATCGAATAATCTCTCTCTTTTATAACACCCTCAGGGGTTGTAAGGAGCAGTTCTATCTCACAGTGAAGATAGTGTGAGGTTGTTATAGGCTCAGAATTTTCATCTTCAAAAGCCGATTTTTTAGCATTATATATTATATCTTCTAGCAAAGATTTTGTTGCATGAATAGATGAATATGAACCTTTAAGCTCAGACTTCACATAGATGTTTACGGTTGTAGCAATTTGTTCATTTAAAAGAGGGTACGCAGTTAAAAGTGCCCTTTTATCTATGGTTCGTTTTGCTTCTAAAACTTCAGCGATTGAGTCACGAGCGAGTTGCAAAAGAACAGAACGTGCCATGATGAACTCCAAAATTTTAGATTACATAAAAACATTATACCAGACTTTGTTTTTTTTCTAAGTTCTCTTTATAATTATTTATAAGCTTGATGATAACCATAACACTTATTACTTGAAAAAGTGCCGCTAAAATAAATGCGTAATAGTGAAGCGTGTTTATAGAGTTTGCATTGTAGGCGAGTGTTGCCATAGCAATAAGGAGGGTAAGGGGCATAGAGTGGCTTAGACCCATCAGTATTGCGTCAAATTTCCCAAGGTCTTTTATAAAAACGAGTGAAGCCAGCACTCTCATAAGAATCATTGCTAGAGCAATCATTAGAGCCTTTGATACGAGTCCATTCATCGCAAGCGCTTCAAGATTAAAAGTGCTCCCGATATGAATAAAAAATATTGGTATCAAAAAGCCAAAGCCGAAAGAGGCAAGTTTTTCTGGAAGTTCGTGTTTATGCTCAAAAAATGTCGGTATAAAAATACCGGCTAGGAATGCTCCAAAGGCGAGTTCTAAGTTTAGGTAGAGCATTGCACCGACGAGCAGGAAAAAGATACCCATAGAGAGTCTTATGTCTTGTTCTTTGTTGTCTTTATGAGGCATGAGTGCAAGTGAAACTTTTGGGAACCACCAAAAAAGTAACTCCATTGCACGAAAGAGCAAAAACATAAAAACCAAAAAGAGCAGAAGTGCCCCAATGGTTTTAAAGAGCCCTAAACCAAAACCGGTACTCAGCGCCGCTGATGTTAGTGTCAACAAACCGATACTTACAACCTCTCCAATGCCGCCTGCAGTCATCGACAAAGCAAGCCAAGGGGTTTTGCCATACTCTTTTGAGAGCGAAGCTACAAGACCGACTGAGATGAGTGGCAGAAGCACTATAAAGATTTTTCCAAGATCCAAATAAAGAGAGAGCGTGATAGAAAGAGTATAAAGAATAACGAGATAAAGTAAAACTCTTTTCATTAGGCTTGCGGGAGTTTTAATAACATTTTTTAAATTAATTTCAGTCCCTGCAATGAACATAAGGTATAAAAACCCAATTTCTGCCACTATTTCAAAGAGGTGTTCGGAATGAATAAAGCCTGCATAGCCAAGTATTGAGCCAAATATAATCTCTATGGGAGTTGTCGGAAGCTTAAGAACCTTTGCAAAAAAGGGAGAAAATATAATAATTAAAGAGATTGTAGTTATTAAAACAACATTATCACTCATAGTTAACTCCTCGTTTCCACATGCCAAGCTAGTTGACTTTTTTTGCAACTCCAAGGTTTAAAGATTGTAACATCTCTAAATCTTTGCTCATAATTCTACCATTAGTTGTGAGATAATTTCCTATGACTATAGAGTTTGCTCCATACTCAAAAATCTCGTTTTGTCTTTCGCCAAACATAAGTTCTCGTCCACCTGCTACCATGATACGCTCGGCATGTGGAATCATCTCTCTTGCAAGTTTTATAAGAGAAAGAGCCTCCTCTACACTTAAAGGATTTGGTTGGAGTTGAAGAGCCTCATTGTGATGGTAAAAGTTTATTGGCACTGATGTCGGGTTTAAAGACTTTAGTGATAGAAGCATAGATATTCTGTCCTGCTGCGTCTCTCCAAGTCCAAAAATACCGCCTGTGATAAGAACCATTCCGGCCTTGTTTACATTCTCACAAGTCTCGTATCGCTCACTCCATGGGTGGGTTGTACAGATTTGCGGGTAAAAAGACTCAGACGTTTCAAGGTTGTGGTTATAGGCTTTTATGCCGGCTTCTTTAAGAGTTAAAAGTTGTTCAAGTGTTGCTGTCCCGTTACAAGCAATAAGTCTAAGTTCCGGTGCCACCTCGGTAACTGCCTTTGCGACTTCACATACAAATTTTAAACTCTTGTCTGTTAGACCTTTATCTGCAGTCACTAAACAAAAACCTAAAGCTCCGTTGTCTCTGGCGCTCACGGCTTCTTGTAGAATCTTCTCCATAGGTTTATGCATATAACGCTCAATATCTGCTTTATACCGCACACTTTGAGAACAAAATTTACAATCTTCATTACATGTTCCGCTGTTGATATTACATATAGAACATAAAAATATTTTTTTATTCATCATTGTTTACTCCTAGTGTAAAAGAACTTCTCATTCTCGAATTCTAAACTTTTTTCTGCTTTAGTGTAGTGAGTTACTAAAAATTGCTCATCTGTAACCTCAAGCATAACACACTCGGAAACTTGTTTATTTCTAGCACAACTCTCACCGGGGTTTATATAGAGTGTTCCATGCGGAGTAAACTCAACTGAAAACTCGTGAGTATGACCAAATATAATGACCTCACTGTCAGCCCCCAAATAGTACGGAAGATGCATAAGTTTAAAGTTAGTCTTTGCTAGTTTAAAGTAGTGAGGCTCTTGCACCAGATTATATTTTGTATGGTACCTTGCTAAATGCGCATCATTATTTCCATAAACGGCAATATATTTAAGTCCAGAATCTTCAAGCATCTCTAGGATTTCAACTTCTACTATATCACCCGCATGAATTAAAAATTTAGCACCCTCACTTATGAGCATATCTATAGTCTCTTTGGCTTTTTGAACTTTAGTATGTGTGTCTGAAAGAATACCAATTTTCATACTTACTCTTTCGTTTCTTCCACTTCTGTTTCTTCCACTTCACGAGGAGTTCTAGTTTTACACTTCACACACTCATACACTTCTTTGTTTCTGTAGGTTCTCTCTGCAACAACACCGTCACAATCTTCTTCTTTACATTTTATGGTTGTAGGCTCAAACTTACTTATAAATTTACACTCTGGGTAGTTTTCACATCCCCAAAATGCACCGCGGCGAGATATTTTCCAAACAAGTTTTCCGCCACAATCAGGACAAGGAATCTCTGAAGTCTTTGTCTCGCCCGTTTCGAGACTCTTCGTGTTTTTACACTCAGGGTAGCCACTACATGCCAAGAACTTGCCGTTGCGGCCGTTTTTGACAATCATATCTTTGCCACATTTGTCACACTTCTCATCTGAAGTCTCAACTTTGACTTCAACAGTGTTGCCCTCTTCATCAACCTGCTCCGTGTATTTACACTTAGGAAATCCGCTACAAGCTACAAAGTTTCCAAATCTGCCTGAGCGTAGAAGTAACTCTTCTCCACATTTAGGGCAGTTTCTTCCAAGCGGTTTTGCGAGTTTTAGAGAGATAATTTTTTCTTTACCCTCAGCAACTTGCTCCATAAAAGGAGTGTAAAAATCACTTAAAAGCTTTTGCCAGTCAACTTTCCCCTCGGAGACTTCATCGAGTTTTTCTTCCATGTTTGCAGTAAAAGAGCTGTCTACAATGTTGGCAAAGTGTTTCTCTAAAAGTTCAGTAACGGTAAACGCCATTTCAGTCGGAACAATCTGTTTTTTTTCTATAGTCACATAAGTGCGTCCGCTGAGTGTTGCCACCGTAGGCGCATAGGTAGAGGGACGACCGATGCCTTCAGACTCAAGTTTTTTAATCAAAGAAGCCTCAGAGTAGCGTGATGGTGGCTCAGTAAAATGCTGTTCAGGTTGAATGCTTTGAAGCTCGATTTTTTCACCCTCTTTAAGAGTAGGGAGGAGTTTGTCTTTGTCTTCAGCTCCTGTGAGTGCATAAAAACCGTCAAAAATCAGCTTTCGCCCAGTTGCTCTATATGTACTGTTCTTGCCTAAAAATGTAATGCTCTGCTGCTCAAATGTAGCATCATTCATTTGACACGACATAAATCTTTCATAAATAAGACGGTAGAGTTTTATCTCATCAGCTTTTAAAAACTTTTGCGCAATCTCTGGTGTGAACTCAAGCATAGTAGGGCGAATCGCCTCGTGAGCCTCTTGCGCGCCTTTTGATTTTTTAGCATAAACTTTTGCTTCAGGGGGAAGATATTTTTCGCCAAATCTATTTAAAATCGCCTCTCTGACAGCACTCACGGCTTCTGCAGCCATATTTAAAGAGTCTGTTCTCATATAGGTTATAACACCCGTCGTTCCCTCAGGAGTTTTTACACCCTCGTAAAGACTTTGGGCTACCATCATTGTTTTTTGAGGAGAAAATCCCAGTTTGCTTGAGGCAGTTTGCTGCAAGGTCGAAGTCATAAACGGCGGAGGTGTTGAACTTTTTCTCTGTTTGGTTTCTATTTTACTTATAACAAATGTGTCGCCATTAACACTTTTTACAATCTGTGACGCTTCGTCTTTGTTTGTTATGGAGAGTTTTGACATTTTTTTGTCATCATACACACTCAGAGTCGCCTCTATGTCTGTTTTGAAAAAAGTGTCGATAGTCCAATACTCCTCAGGTACAAAAGCTCTTATCTCTCTTTCACGGTCAACGACTATTTTTAAAGATGATGATTGAACACGACCCCCTGAGAGACCTTTTTGGATTTTTGAAGCCAGAAGTGGTGAGAGTTTGTACCCCACAACTCTATCAAGCATACGGCGTGCTTGTTGGGCGTTTACCATATCCATATCTATTTTACGAGAGTTCTCAAGTGCATGGTTAATAGCTGTTTTGGTAATTTCATGAAAAACTATACGAGGAAGTTCTTCCGGGTCTTTTTTTATGGCATGTGCAATGTGCCAGCCGATGGCTTCACCTTCACGGTCCTCATCGGTCGCGATATATATAGTGTCAGCCTTGCTCGCCAATGCTTTGATCTCTTTAACGATAGCCGCATTCTCTTTAGCTACGGAGTAAGCAGGCACAAGATGGTTCGTTCCCTCTTCTATGGTGATTCCAAAACGAGATTTAGGCAAATCTCTAATATGTCCCTTAGAAGCAATAACTTCATAATCTTTGCCCAAAAAGTTCTTTATAGTCCTAGCTTTAGCCGGTGACTCAACGATAATTAAGTTCAAATAGTTTTCCTATATATAGTATAGTTGTTTTTTTTTGATTTGGAAGTGTACCCGAAAAAAATTAATTTACCTTTTTTGGCATTTTAATTGACAAATAATAAAATATATGTTAATCTCACTTAACATATAAACAAAAGGATGACATTTTGAATTTACAAAATATGTTTGCGACACAAGACAAACTGTTACAAAAGATTTCTCTTGATAAAAAAAGGTACTTATATAAGACAATAAACTGGGACTTGAAATCTATAGGCATTCTAGGTCAAAGAGGTCTTGGAAAAACGACCATGATGCTGCAGTACATCAAAGAACATTACCCCGATCAAAAAAAGGCTTTGTATGTCTCTTTAGATATTCCATATATGCAATCAGTATCGCTCATTGATTTTGCTCAAGAATTTGAGCAAAACGGCGGAGAAATTCTTTTTATAGATGAAGTGCACAAGTATGATAATTGGTCCACCCATATTAAAAATATATATGATTTTCTCAATATAAAAGTTGTATTTTCCGGTTCATCTATTTTACAGATGGCGAAGCAAAATGGGGATTTGTCTCGCAGAACCATTGTATATCACCTTGAAAATCTCTCTTTTAGAGAGTATTTAGAACTCACTGATGTGCAAACATTTGACTCCTTTACCTTAGAAAATATTTTAGAAGATCATATAAAAATTGCTAGTCAAATAAGTTCTCAAATCAAGCCTTTGATGTATTTTAAAGAGTATTTAGAGTATGGTGCATATCCATTTATTCTTGAAGATAAAGAGAGTTATCATCAAAAAATAATCCAAATGATAAGTACTGTTTTGGAGGTAGACCTTCCATATATAAATAAAATAGATATATCACAAATTGTAAAATTGAAAAAGCTTCTTTATATGTTAGCAGTCAATGTTCCCTTTATTCCTAACATTACAGATTTGTCAAATGCAACAAATATTTCACGTCCTAAAGTATATGAATATTTACAACATTTAGAATCAGCTAAAATTATTAATGCCATTGTAAGCAAAGAAAAAGGGTATAAGATTATGGCAAAACCGGAAAAACTCTTTATGCAAAATACAAATATATCGTATGCTCTGACATCTGAGATAAACATAGGCAGTGCAAGAGAGTCATTTTTTGTCAATCAAATAAAAAATAGAAACAACTCTAGAGCAAAATTTTATAACGATACAATTTTTACTGCTAAGATTGGCGACTTTTTAGTCGAAGACAAATACACCTTTGAAATCGGCGGGAAAAACAAAGACTACAAACAAATAAAAAACATACAAAACTCTTATATTGCAGCAGATGACATAGAGGTGGGCTTTGGCAATAAGATTCCACTTTGGTTGTTTGGGTTTTTGTATTAAGCAGAGAAGCTTGGCATGTGGAATACGAGTCGTACCATAACGTCATTAAAGCCTAAAAGGTGAGGCTCGTGTGAACTATGCCATTTCAAAGCATAGTTTAAAAGCCACACTTCCAAGAGCGGCTTCAAAACTACACATTCAAATACAAAATAAATTTTAAAATTTGCTAAAGTTATTTTTTCTCTTGCCGATTTAGTTAAAGTCAAGGCAAGGATGCCTAGATAAAAAAACTCAAAGAGCCAAAAGCTCTTACCCAAAAAGGATTTATTATGGGATTTAGAATTAACACAAACATTGCGGCGATGAATTCGCACAGGAATGCTCTACAAACAAATGCTGGACTTGACAAAAGTCTTAACTCTTTAAGCTCAGGTCTTCGTATTAATACGGCGGCAGATGATGCTTCTGGTATGACGATTGCAGATAGTCTTCGTTCTCAGGCTCAAGGTCTTGGTCAAGCTATTAACAATGCAAACGACGGTGTTGCAGTTGTTCAAACAGCCGATGGTGCTCTTGATGAGTACATTAACATCCTTAACTCTGTAAGAACCAAATCAATCCAAGCGGCGTCTGATGGTCAAAATGCAGATTCACGTAAAGCTATTCAAGCGGATATCGACCGTCTTTTAGAAGCGGCAGACGGTATTGCGACTCAAACGCAGTTTAACGGTCAAAAACTTCTTGATGGTACGTTTACTAACAAATCTTTCCACGTTGGTGCCTATGCAAGTGAAACTGTAGGTCTCTCAGTAGGAAGTGTTAGAACGGACTCTGTTGGGGATATTACGAGTGTTAGCAATAATACAGGTAATGGTAATCTAGTTGATGGAACAGCTACATGGGCTGCTCTCTCAGGTGGTAATTTTACAGCTACGTCAAGCGGAAATGTACTAAAAGCTGATATCTTAAAAGTGAACGGGTTTGATATCTCTTCATCTTTAAATACTTTAAGCCCTACAAGATTACAAGATGCTCAGAGTGTGGCAAAAGCTATTACTGCTGCTACTGGTTTAACCGCACAGGGTACAACTATAGATAAGGGCAATACTGCTATTGCCGCTTCTACATTAAGTGACACTAATTATTTAAAAATCAACGGTGTGCAAGTTGAAAATGTAACATATAGTGCGAGTGATGCTGATGGATCTTTAACGAGAGCTATAAATGATATTAGTGATTTAACAGGTGTAACTGCAGCAGTTGTAGGCGGTAAACTAGAGTTAACTGCTCAAGACGGTAGAAACATAGCTGTAGGCGTTGGTGGAGTTGCTACTAATACAGGTCTTACAGATACTACAACAAAAAGTGCATCAACAACACTAGGTACACTTGCATCTTCAGCTGCAGCTGCGGTAACAATTGCAGAGGGTGCGTTGATTATTAATGGTGTAGATATGGCAGGTACATATGGTAATGGTACTTCAGGTTCTGCCGGAACTGCATTCCAAGCCGCTCTTAGAGATATAAGCGGTATGGAAGACTCTACTGTTTCTGCTGCTGGTGCTATTGTCATGAATGTTAATGATGGTCAGGATTTAAATATTGCAGGTACTGCAGCAGCAACATATGCACCTG
>Ga0210044_10003121_pt1 | contig 23870 bp, 20 predicted proteins | sample CryGey13umfilter_2_FD_183959 | JGI IMG/M metagenome (GOLD analysis project Ga0210044, IMG submission 183959) | Groundwater microbial communities from aquifer in Utah, USA - Crystal Geyser 4/9/14 3 um filter (SPAdes) (version 2) | ecosystem: Environmental > Aquatic > Deep subsurface >... | reverse complement strand
GAAACCCACGCCGAGACCCGCGCCGCCCAGAAGCGCGTTGCCGCCGCCGCCGCCGCCGCCGCCCTGGGCCATGCCCTCGCCAGCCCCCATCATCGCTTTCCCCGCGGCGAACTGCTGGTAGCCCTGCATTCCGCCCGCCATCCGGACGTAGGCCGCGTCGGTGTACAGCTTCTTCAGGTTCTTCTCGTCCTCGTCCTTGATCGAGACGACGAAGTTGCCCAGGCGGATGATGTTGAGGCCGTAGCCGTCGACGTGCTGCTTGCAGCCGGCCAGCACCTCCTGCTCGATCTCCTCGGTATAGGCGCCGGAGGTGACGTCCAGCAGCGGCCACTTCTTCTTCACCAGCAGCTCGGCGATGCGGTCGCGGATGGTCTTGAGCAGCAGATCGCGGATCCACTTCGTGACCTGGTCGTTGTCCGAGGTCTGCATGCCGTACAGCCCCAGCAGCAGCTTCTGCGGGTCTGTCACCCGCATGGAGAAGTTGCCGTGGACCATGGTCTCCACCGGGACACCGCTCTTCGGATCCTCCACCGAGCCGATGCGGCCACCGAACTTCAGACCCGGCAGCTCGCGCATGGTGATGAACCAGACCTCGGCCATCAGCACGTTGCCGCCGGTGAAGGAGTCGATGAAGTTGGAGAGGAACGGGATGTTGGAGGTGTCCAGGGTGTGACGACCGGGCTGCACCAGCCCCACCACCTTGCCATCCTTGAAGAACAGCGCCACCTCGTCCATGTCCACGGTGAGCTGGGACTTCATCGGGATCGTCTTGTCAGGGTGCTTGTAGATGATGAAGCTCTTGGCCTCGTCGGGGCGGGCCACCATCATCTCGGACACGCCACGACGGAGGAAGTCGCCGATACCCATCAGTTGCTCCTTGATATCCAGTTGTTGGGGACCACAAGCATAAACGCTGGGCTCACCCGTGACAAGGCCAGAGGGTCAGAAGGTCAGAAGGAGGTGCCGAGGCTGAACGCGCCGTAGGGGGTGGTGCTGGCGTGCTCTGCCGCCGCACCCTTCTTCTCCAGCGTGATCAGCTCCATGGCCAGCCCGCCGCGCAGGTCGGCGAACAGGAACGAGACGATGTCGACCCGCAGGCCGACGCCGGTCTCCAGCCGGAAGCCGACGGTGTCGGAGCTGTTGCCCAGGTTGGTGTTGTTGATCCACACCGGTCCCGAGCTGAAGTAGCCCTGGTAGCCCAGCTGGAGCTCGGCGCGCAGGCCGAGCCGCTTCAGCACCCGGGTTCGGAGGCTGGCCCCGACCATCACCGCCAGCCGGTCCAGCGTGAAGCTCTGCTCCACCGGGTTGACGTGGGACGATCGCGCATACTCCAGTGTGCCTCCCAGCGTGACGTAGCGGTGCAGGCCGTACTCGTAGCTCAGCTGGACCCCGTGGCTCGCGCCGTCCAGGTCCAGCAGGGCCGCCGTGGCCATGTAGCCCAGCATCAGGTTGTGACGCCGGACCAGCGGCTCGTCCTCGGCGCCGCTGATCACGAACTCCACCGAGCCGCCCTCCACCGGGGCCATGCCAGTGCGGGCGCAGAACCCGTCGTAGAACCCGCGGCTGTAGCTCAGGCGGTAGAGGTCCTTGCGAAACGAGACCTCCACGCTGCCGCGCAGAGCCAGGGGGCTGGAGCTGAAGCTGAGCGACGAGACCTCGACCCGCTTCGCCCCTGGCCGGACCGTGGCCTCGGCGGACTCCTTGTGGATGTAGTAGGTCCGGTGGCGGTCCACCACCATGTCGAACCGCGTGCCGGCCGCCTTGTTCATGTCTGCATAGCGGATGCCGCGATCGTCCTCGAGATAGAACCGGCCCGAGAGCGTGGGGTCGAAGCGCAGCAGGCGGGCGCGCTGCGCCGACCGCAGGTCCATCAGCGGCTGGTGGCGATTGGCCGCCGGGGGACGGGCCCAGACGTTGAGCCGCGCCTCGGGGTGCTGCACGCGGGCGGTGGAGGCGGCGAGGAAGGCGTGCAACTCGCTGTACTCCACGCGGCCGTCGCCGTTGATGTCGGCGGATCCGGTGAGCGCCGAGCGCAGGCCGTGGCTCAGGATGCCGCCCCGGTAGCGGCTCCACTCGTGGGTCGACTGGCCCCCGCTGGTGGCCAGGATCACCCCCACCCTGGGGTAGGACGAGAGGTCCTCGCGATTGAGGAACGCGCGGATCTCGGCGTCGTGGCTCTCGGGGGCGCTGTCGTCCTTCCACTCCCCCTGCGGACCGCCGCGCTGGTTGACCAGGAAGTAGCTCTTGCAGGCGTCGATGATCAGGTGCAGGTAGTCGGCCCTGGACGGGGCCAGCACCTTCTGATACAGGTCGCGACGGGTGATCTTGCTGCCCAGCAGGTTGATGTAGCCCTCGCCGCTCCGGTCCACATCCCCGTGGCCGGCGTAGATGAACACCAGCTCGGAGCCTTGACCGGCCCGACGGTTCGCCTCCATCTCCTTGTTCCAGCGCTGGAGCGTGCTGTACACCGCCCCCGCCGTGGGAGGGCGAGCCGCTCCGGCCGCCGTGGGGAACAGCCGCGCCGTCTCGTCGTCCAGCACGGAGAACAGCGCGACGCGGTCGCTGGCCAGGCGGAAGAACTCGTAGAACGCCACCCCGTCGTCGTCGGCGTAGCGCAGCGCCGAGACGCCAGGGTCGTTGCTCTGGTTGTTGGCCACCACCATCACGTAGCGGTGGGTCCCGTCGGCGGCGTGCGCCGCGGGGGCCATGGCCAACAGCAACAATAGTGGAAGCGAGCGAGTCATGGGGCCTCCGGGCCTAGCGGGAGAGGTTGACCAGGATGCTGCGCTGCTCGGTGTCCTCCAGCGGCAGCACCTGCAGCCGCTCCAGCGGCGTGTGTGCCCGCCGGGCCCCGGCCACGGCCTGTTTGATCTGATTCGCTGCCAGCGGCGACTTGCTGAAGATGGCGAACAGGCGCACCGGCCCCCGCTCGTGATTCACCTTCAGCTGAACGGCGCGGGACAGCGGCTCGTCCGCCACCTGCTGGCGCACACGGATGCTGGTCAGCCTGGGGGGATGTGGCTCATACCACTTGATCCCGAGCTTCGAGTCCAGGCCCACGAGGAACAGGTAGCGCATGGAGGACTTGTTGGTATAGGCGAAACGCAGGATGTCGGTGACCTCACACGACGGCGCGTCGGCCGGAAACACCGCCGGATCGATGCTGGCCTCCACCACCGTCGGCTCCCCGGCGTTGGTTTGCCGCTGGATGCAGAACGCGCGCAGACCCACCTGCGGGCTCACACGGGCCGGTGTGCCGCGAGCCTGGAATCCCTCATCCTCGACGCTGGAGGCGCCACGCAGCATGGGCACCACGATCAGGGCGATGGTGGCCACGGCGGCGACGGCGGCCAGCCCGGTGGCCCAGGCCAGCACGCCCCGTCGCGCGGGCTTGCTGTCGGGCACCAGCCGGGTGCGATCCATCACCGCCTGCCCGACCCAGCCCAGCTCTCGCGGGGAGGCGTCCTTCAACGTGGCGGGTCCACCCTCGAGCAGGCGGGATGCCAGCACCACGCGGTTGTAGCGTTGCTGGCAGGCGGGGCACGATGCCATGTGCCCCCGCAGCTCGTTCATCTTCCGCGGCGCCAGATCCTCGATCAGGAGCCGATCGATGAGGGTCGAGTATTTCGAGGTGCAGCCCCGTTCCATGCTCCGCTCCTGCCGTCGGGCTGGTCTCACATCATCAGACATAGCGTCGCCACCGCGTAGGTGTTTCGATATCCCTCGAGATAGCCGCGCGACTGCATGAAGTGCAGGAAGCGCTTGCGCAGCTTCTTCTCCAGGGTTCGTGCTTGCATGTGGGACAGGCCGGCCCGCTGCCCGGCCTCGACCTGCGTCAGGTGCTGCTCGAACCGAGCCTCGAAGAACTCGCGGTGCTGCGGCTTGAGCTCGGCGACGAAGGTCCGGTACAGCCGCACCACCTCCTGCCGCAGAAACTCCGCCTCGCCCGTGGGCTCCAGGGGCCCGTCCGACAGGGGCTCCATGTGTGATCCCAGATGCTCCAGTCCCGAGTCGGCCGATCCCTCCACCACTCGCACCAGCTGGCTCATCGCCACCTCACGTCGGCGAAGCTCCGAGAGCACCAGATTGCGGGCGATGGCCATGACGTAGCTGCGATAGGGGTTCAGGCCGTCATAGGCCAGGCGGGCTCGTTCGGCGAAGGCGCGGACGAAGGTCTCCTGCACGGCATTCTCGAGGTCGAATGGCTGGTGGTAACCGTTGAACTGCAACGTGCGCCCCTTGCTCGAAAACGTGAACCCTCGCGCCAAAAAAGCCGCTATCGCGGGTGCATACTCTCGATACACCCGTTCCAGTGCGGCCTGTTCTCCAAGCCGGAAGTTCCTGAGAAGCTCCCGGTCGCCGGTCAGTAGCGACATGCCCTCAGCTCCCATACGCCGTACCCCGAACGGATTGTTAACGGGGCGTGGGTTTTTTTCGCCAGTGCCAGGTATTCCAGCATCGACCGTGTACTACGATAGCTTCCGTCTCCACGGCCCGAATTGTAGCCAACTGGCGGCGGAAGGTCAGTTGAGCACGACGGTGAAGAGAATGATGAGGCCGATGATGACCAGCAGCGCGGTCCCGGCGATGGAGATGGCCAGAATCATACCTTTTTTTGCGGCCGCGCGATCATAGGCCTCGCGCTCGGACTCCAGTGCGGCGACGGATTCCTCCCGAACCTGCAGGCCCATACGAGCCTCGTCGATGCGGCCAAAGAGCTCTTCCAGCTCGGGCAGCTGCACCCGATCGGTGTCGAGCAACCGCCCGATCTCCAGGAATTTCTGCGCCATTTCCCGGTCGATCCGGGTCATTTCCTGACCCTTCTTCTGGCTCTCCACCCCGAGGTTGCGTTTGACGGTCGCCAGCTCTTGCCGCGCCGCGTTGAGCTCCTGCTGCGCCTCCTGGTTTCGGGTTCGCGCGTCCGCCAGCTGACCCGTGAGCTCCGCGATGGGCTCCTCCAGCTGGCGCGACTGTGCGTCCAGGCTTCCCCGCTGCTGCTCCATCTCCTCGATCTGGCCCGTGATCCCCACGCACTCCTGTTCGAGCGTCTGCTGCTGCGTGGCATCCTGGGTCTTGGCGCCCTGCGCCGTCTTGGTGCGCAGCGTGGCGGCGAGCTTCGTCAGCTCCTTGTCCAGCTGCGCCAGCTGCCCCTTGAGCCCGCGCAGCTCGGCGTTGCGCTCGTTGAGCGTGGCCTGGGCCGCCGCGGCCTGTTCCTGCGCCACCTGCGCCCGCTGTCCGGCGTCGTCGGACACCGCCTGAAACGTTGCTTCCTGCTGCTCGACCTGGGCGTTGATCCCGCTGCTGTCGGTCTCCAGCTGGGCGCGTTGCGCCTCGAGCTCGTGCAGTCCGCGCATGGCGGCATCCACCGGCGGGTGTTGCAGCTCCACCTCCCGGGCGCGCTTACCCAGGTCACGCAGGATCTCGTCCAGCTTCCGTTGCTCCACGAGCATCTCGCGCCGGAACGAGCGGATCACGCCGCCTCGCTTGAGCCGCGCCGTCACGACCTTGAACCAGTAGGGCAGGCAGCTGAACAGCGCGACAGGTCCCTCCACCGGCATGGGCTCCAGGCGGGCCATGTTCGTCGCGGCCGCCGTCGATGTCGTCGACGGGGGCCGCGGCGGCGCGCCGGTCGCGCCCGGCGACCCTGGTGTGGGGGGCAGCGGAGCCAGGTTCACACCATCAGGCGCGGTGTCCTCGCTCGTCACGGGAGGAGGCGGCCCGGGCGGCGCTCCGGGGGGTGGCATGAGCGGCGGCTCCACCGGTGGGATGTTCATCGGCGCCAGGGTCGGTGGCAACGCGGACGGCGGGGGTGCGGATCGGTGACCCGGCGGCCGTGAAATCGCCGGCGGCGGTGGAGCCGATGGCGGTGGAATTGCCGCCGGTGGCGAAGGCGGCGCGACGGCCGGAGTCGGCGGCGGCGTCGGGCGTGGTGGTGACGGCGGTGGGGCGACGATCGGGGGTGCGGCGGACGCCGGTGCGGGCGGCCTCGGCAGCCCCACGACCGGCGGTGCGACGGGAGTTCGGACCGGCGGTGGGCTCGGCGCCTCGTCCGGCGCGACGAACCCGAACATCGTCTTCTTCGGCAGTTCGTCCAGCGGTGGTGTGGGATCCGGGACGGGATCCGGGCCCCATGTCGAATCCACCGCGGCCGGCGGGCCCGTGTGGTCCAGCACCGCTGTTCCGATTCCGGGGGTCTTTGAGGGGAGGCGCTTGCCACAGTAGACGCAGTGAAGCACGTCGTCCGCGAGCTCCTGGGCACAGAATGGACAGAATCGCATCGTCGTCGGCCGTCGCTAGAGTCCGGCCCATGGTAGTGGCAATCCGTCGAAGGTGTCAAACCATCCTCCGACAGGCGCGCTCCGGGCAACGCCGTCTCTCTTCGCCAACCAGCCACGACACCGACGTCGTAGACACATGATGACGCACATCCGTTCAGTTGCTGGGGTGCTCTACTAGGTGTGACCCCAGGTCACCCGAGAGCAACCCCGGTCCGAGATCACCGGTACCCGGTCCATGCCGATCCGGATCCGGCTGCGGTCGCCGATCTCGTCGCCGCCCACCTGCAGCGGGGCGGGTCGGGTCAGCTCGATGGTCACCGCGGTGCACAGGAAGTCGTGGATCCCGGGGTCGTCGAGGGTGCCGGCGAACAGCGCGGGCAGCCGGGTCAGGACCGACAGCGGGCCGATGTGACCCACGCGCAGCTGGAACCGATCCACGCTGTGCTCCACCTGCGGGAACAGGCGCAGGCCGAGGCCATAGAACGGGATGGTGGAGGCCGCGGCGATGGCCACCGGGCCGCGGTACAGGATCTCGCCCCGCGCCATGACGGGTCCCGTGGGCCGCCCCTGCAGATCGATGCGGCGGGTCGGCGCGCCGTCGTTGCGGATTGTCACCTCGGGCCAGGGCTGCGTCGTGAAGCGCCACAGCGACCGCGTGGCGATGGAGAGGGCGTAGCCCGGGCCGCCCAGCATCACCCTGCCGAGCGGCGTGCTGTTCAGCGAGCGCCGGGTGGCGTTGTAGTCCGAGAGGATGAGCGCGTCGAGGCCCGCGCCGGCGAACGGCGCCAGCCGCCCCTCCACCCGCAGCATGTTGAGCGGCCGCGTGGTCCGGGATCGCTGCGCCCGCTGTAGATCCGCCGCCAGTCCCTCGTGGGTCGCGGGCGACGCCTCCAGCACCTGCGCCAGCGCGTTGCCCGTCCCCAGCCGCAGCACGCCGAAGGCCGGTAATCGGTGGGGTCGCAGGGCCGTCACGTCGCTCACGATCTGACAGAAGGTCCCGTCGCCGCCGCCGCTGAGCACCACGTCGTAGCCGCGGTTGACGATGTGACGGGCGATGAACCGGCCCTGCTCCAGCGACTGGGAGACATACAGGCTTCCGGGGTCGGCCAGCAGCTCACGCAACGAGCGGACCACACCCGTGGTGACGGCGCGGGCGTTGCCGTTGAGCACGATGGCCACACGCCGGGGGGCGTCGAGCGTGTTGAGCTGTCTTTGCGCGACCTGTGGTTTTGCGACCATCCGAACCTCCACAGGGCGGCTTGGTGCAAGCACGAGGCCACGCCAGGGCCAGATCGAAAGCAATGCAATAACGAATTGTTATGCTACCGGGCGGAGCCGGATGATGTAGTTCCATGTAGGCAAGCCGCGACGCAGTGCGCATCGGACGTGGCACCCATCACGGAAAACCGAGCTACTTCGAATGGTTGGCCTGGAGGCGAAACGCGGGCACGAAGGGAAAGGCCATGCGCAGCGCGTAGGTTCGACCATCTCCCGTACGCCCCTTGATCTCGTACACAACTGGATTTTCAAGAAGAAGCCGGCGAGTGGTGAGGTGTGGGAGGATCTGCGCGGCCAGGTTTTTTGCTCGCCCGGTCTGTCCCGCCTTCGCGGCCAGGTGGAGCTGGAGATAGTCTCGCATCACGACGGGCAGGCCCCACGACAGCTTCCGACAGCGCGCGGCGCAGGTGGGCCTGGTGGCGAGCTCGAGCTCCCGCAGGCGGGACGTGAGCCGGGCCATGGGCTTCGACACGCCCTCGAACACGCGGCGGACGCGGTCGGCGCGCGCGGCCTCGGCGAGCCAGGCGCGGGCTTGCTTCCCATCGCCCCGCTGATGCGCGAGGCTGGCGGCGGCACGGTAGTAGCGGCCCTCGGGGATCCCCTTGAGGGCGCGACGGAAGCTCGCCTCGGCCTGGTCCAGCTTGCCCTGCTGCTGGAGCTGGAGCGCCAGACCAAAGGCCGCCGCGGTCAGCGAGGGCTGTCGTCGCAGGGCGTAGGTGAAGAACTTGTGGGCGCAGGCGGGCTGCTCGGCGTCGGTGCAGGCCCGGGCCAGCTGAGCCAGCAGTCGTGCGTCCCGGGGCAGGCCGTCCACGGCCTTCTGCAGGTCCGGCACCGCGCGTCGCGACTGGCCCAGCGCCAGCAGGATCTCGCCCCGTGCGGCCAGCGCCTGGGGCGAGCCGGGCGCTCGCACCAGCGCCCGGTTGGCCAGCTTCAGCGCCGCCGCGGTGCGGCCCATGGCGGCCTCGCAGCGCGCCAGCATCGTCAGCGCGTCGGAGTCGCCAGATTGTTGATCCAGGATCTGCTGGAACCGAACACCGGCGGCGTGAATGCGATGGGCCTGCCACAGCAGGTGCCCCTCGGTCCGCAGCACCTGGAGCCGGGCCGGAAACCGGCGCAGCAGGCGACCCATCAGCTGCACGGCACCCTCCACCGGCGGTGGGAAGAGCGACGGCGAGGCGCGCGGCGGCGATCAACGCGTCGCCGGCCGCCGCGTCCTGGCCGGCGGCATGGAGCAGCAGGGCGTGGGCCATGTGAAACGACGGCTCGTCGGCGATGGCGAGCCCCTGGCGCAGCCGCCGCAGCGCCGGACCGGCAGCCCCGGCGATGAGGTGCGCGCGGGCGGCCCAGTAGAACACCAGCGGTTCGGCCGAGCCCCGGGTGATCGCCGATTCCAGCTCGTGTACGGCAAGCCCGGGCTCACCACCCTGCAGCGCCGCCAGGCCCACCAGCGCGTCGAGCTCGGGGTGGGCCTTGATCTTGCGCGCCCGGGCCAGGCTCTCCACGGCGGGCTCCAGCTCGCCCCGGGTCATCTGCTCCACCGCCAGCACCACCTCGCCCCACGGTTCCCTGGCGGCGTGTGCCGGGCCGGCGAGGGGGAGCAGGCCGAGGAGCGCGAGACACGCGAGGCGGCGGCGCATCACAGGTAGTCCGGCAGCAGCCGTTCGACCTGCACCGTCTTCTTCACCGCGCCGGCGAAGATCAGATCAACCGAGGAGCCCAACGCGCCGCGCAGCAGATCCTGCGCCTGCTCCGCGGTCATCCCCACCACGCTCTGCCCCTGCACCATGATCAGCCGATCACCGGAGCGGATCCCGGCCGACTTCGCGCTGGACTGGTCGAACACATCCACCACCACCATCCCCTCGCCGGCCTTGGCCGCCTTGCACAGCGTGAACCCGGGGCCCACGAACTCGTCGGGGTCCACGTGGTCCTGCTGCGCATACCGCCCGAGCTCGAGCGTCTGTCCCTCGTAGTCCAGGTACAGATCGAAGTGTCGCAGGAAGCTGCCGCCCACCAGCAGGTTCACCTCCTGCCCGATCTCCCGCGAGATGGCGTCGAACGGGGCGGAGTCGTCCCAGATCAGCACCGGCAGGTTCTTCACCGTGGCGCCGCCCAGGGACAGCTGCTTGAGGCGCCCGATGGCGGCCTTGACCGTACCGTACAGCGTGCCCACGGCGGTGCAGCACAGGCGTGGGCGCGCGGCGTCGCCCAGGCTGTCGTACAGCTTGCCGCGCACCACGACGAACGACGCACCGGTGTCCACCACCGCGGTGTGGTCGATGCCCTCGACGTTGGCCTTGGACAGCACGACGCGGGTGGTGCCGACAGGGATCGTGTCGGTGCTCCCTTGCAGCTGGACCACCCCGCCGCCCATGACCTCCACCGGGACGACGGTGGTGGAGGCGATCGTCTCGGTCGCGGCCGGCGGTTCGCCCCCGTCGAGGAGGAAGCCCCGTTTGCCGCGGTAGTCCAGCCCGAGCTGGAACTCGCGCAGCAGGTTCCCGCCCACCAGCGCCGTTGGCTCGAGCCTCTCGCACACGTCGTCGGTGGCGAACAGCGAGGCCGCCAGCACCTGGAGATCGGGGAAGGTCAGGCCGAAGGCCTGAAGCGGCAGCCGGGTCTGGCCCGTGGTGCCGGCGACGGCTGGAGTCACCACCGTGATCGGGGCGCCGGTGTCCAGCAGCGCGATGACGGACTTGCTCCCGACGTGGGCCTCGATGTGGGGGACCCAGCCCGACAGGTCGAGCGTCACCGCCTGACCGGGGGTCCCCTGGTACGGGACGCGATGGGATTCGTCACCGCAGGCGACGAGGCACAGCGTGATCCAGACGAGGCGTCGCATGGGGATATCCTAACATGGCGCGCCAGCCACGGCGCCTGAGTTCCCCCCTTTCGGGCGCCGCGCGGCGTGTGATACAAAGAGCCATCAAGGAGAGCCGCGGATGAACGCTGCAGAGAAGAAGACGGCCGAGGTGATCGAGCACACGCTGGAGAGCAACAAGGCCTACCGCAAGGTGGAGGACCGGCTGTACGTGGTGAAGCAGGGCTCGAGCTACGTGATGATCAACATCGTGCCCTGGGGCGAGCGCGCCATCGTGCGCTGCGTGGCGCAGCTGGTGAAGGGCGTGAAGATGGCCGAGTCGCTGGCGATGCAGCTGCTGCAGCTCAACGCGGTGCTGCGGTTCGGCGCCTTCGCCCACGTCAAGCAGGACAACCTGGTGCTGTTCCTGCACTCGATCCTGGGCGGGGAGACCCTCGATCCCGAGGAGCTGGTGGCCACGATCCGCGACGTCGCGCTCATCGCCGACGACTGGGACGACAAGATCATCGAGCGCTTCGGGGGCCAGCGGATGCAGGATCTGCTGGAGGAGACGGCGCTCGCCCGCATCCTCTCCGAGGAGCCCGACAGCTTCGCCTGGGAAGGTTGATCAGGGATCAGTCTGGCGGGTGAGCCGATCAGTCTGGCCGGGTGAGCAGCCCTTCCCCGATGGAGCGTGGCCGCGGGTCGTCCACCTGCCGCGGCGAGTGGGCGCCGCAGGATTCGGTGCTGGCCTCGGCCTCGGGTCGGGCGTAGAACCCGTGCTCCTGCAGCACCTCCAGCTTGGGGCGCACGTTGCCCGCCACGTCGTAGTGGAAGAAGCCGGGGAAGATCTGCGGGTGCTCGACGATGAAGTCGAACAGCCAGCGGTGCGACTCGTCGATCTCGATCCCCGAGGGATGACACACCTCGTGGCCGGTGAGCATGTACTCCGGCAGCAGGTCGGGGCAGAACTCGAACCGTGGGTCGCCGCGGTACTCCTCGTAGATCCGGGTCTGGGGCAGGTAGCACAGCAGGCTGGGCAGGATTCGTGAGCCCATCAGGCGGAACGAGATCATCTGGAACAGCGTCTGGTAGAAGTCGTCCATCGTCTCGAACGGGAAGCCCCAGACGAAGAAGCTGTCCACCCGGGGGAAGCGCTTCACCGCCTGGGACACCACCTCCACCGACTGCTCGGGGGTGAAGCCCTTGAGCGTGCGCTGCAGCACGCTGGCCGAACCGCTCTCGATGCCGTAGCGCAGCTCGACGCAGCCGGTGCGCACCATGGCGTCCATCGTCTCCTCGTCGGTGAGGTTGACGCGGCCGAAGGCCTTCCAGTGCACCTGGAGCCCGGAGCGCTCCAGCGCCTGGCAGAAGCCCAGCACCTGCTTCTTGGAGGAGACGAAGAACTCGTCCTGGAACAGGAACAGGTCCACGCCGGCGCGGTCGTGCAACAGCTGCATCTCGGCCACCAGTCCGTCGTGGCTGCGGGAGTACGACTCGTGGTTCCAGATCGGCGCCACCGAGCAGAAGGTGCAGGGGTAGGGGCAGCCACGGGAGGTGATCATGCCGTAGCCCTCGTAGGCCTGCAGGTCGATGCGATGAAACGCCGGCGGCGGGAGGGCGTCCAGATCGGTGAAGCGCGGCTGGGGCGGGTTGATCACCGCATCACCACCCCGGCGCAGGGCCAGCCCGGCGATCCCGGCCATCGACTGCCCGGCGCGGTGGGCGCGCACCAGCTCGACGATGGTCCGTTCACCCTCGCCGTGGGCCACGGTGTCGATCCAGGGGAAGGCGCGCAGGATCTCGAGCTCCACGCTCTTGCCTCCCACGCCGCCGAGGACGATCAGCCGGTCGGGATGACGCTGTCGCAGCTCCCGCGCGGCGAGGATCGTGAACGGCAGCAGGTTGGCCATGCAGCTCAGCCCGATGATCGGCGCCGGGTCGGCGCAGAAGTCGGCGATGGTGGTGGCGCTGAACAGATCGTCGGCCTCGTGCTGCTGGTAGTCGCGAAAATCGACCTCGAGGCCCGCCTGCTCCAGCGCCGCGGTGAGGTACAGTGAGCCCAGGGGCAGGTGGCGTTCGCGCTCCACGCCGTCCATGTGGCGCAGATAGAGCATGTTGAGGTTGACCAGGGTGATATCGGCCATGGTGTCGTCTCGTGCTTTCCAGATCCTGAGGGCTGTCTCAGCCGCCGGGCCGCATACCAAAGGAGGCCATGTCGGAGGCCATGTCGGAGGAGACGTTGGTGTCCGCCGGAGCGGCGTCGGCGGCGTCCACCGGCGCGGCATCGGCCGGGGTGGCGTCCGGTCCGGCGTCCGGTCCGTCGGGCCACATGTCGGGCCGGATGCCGGTCGGGGCGATGGTGTCGCCCCCGTCTCCCGGTCGGATCCCGGCCGACTCGGCGTCGTCGCTGCAGCCGCTGACCGCCACCATCACGGCTCCGCCGGCGACGGCGCCGAGGAACCTTCGCCGGCGCAGGTTGTCGGGGGACGTGTCGACGCCGAGGATGGTCGCCATCAGCTGCTCCGCCGGGATGTGGCGCAGCATCGCGCGCTCCGACGGCTGGAGCTCCAGGCCCCAGCGCTGGACCGCGCCCTCACGGTCGGCGAGCAGCGCCTCGCGAAACCGGTCATCGGTGGCCGCGGTGTAGATCACCCGCTCGAGTCCCACGGATATGTTCTTCATGCCCGTCTCCAGGTCTGCTCACAGTGTACGGGGACCCTGTGTCGCCGGCAACACTCAGAGGATCATGCTCAGCGCCAGCCCCAGCAGCAGGATGATGAGCAACACGCCGAGGATCGCGCCGCCCATGGCGAGCCAGTACGTGCGGGACGGGGTGGCGGCTCTGGGGGTCGGCTGGCCCAGGAGCACGGATGCCGGGATCTGGTCGGTGGTGGGCAGGCGTGTCGCCGGGGGTGACCCGATGTTTGGAGTCGCGGTGTGCGGGGCGGAGTGGGAGCGGATCCGGGGCCGACGGGGACGGACCCGAGGGTCGATCACGGTGTCGTTCACGTCGGTGTCGTTCACGTCGGTGCCATTCACGTCGGTGTCGCCGCCGTCGTTGTCGTGGACCAGGGTTTCACGGGCCGTGTCGACGACGGTGTCGCGGTCGGTGTCGCGGCCGGTGTTGCGGCTGGCGTCGGCGTCGGGGAGGGTCGAGCGCGGCTCGAAGCAGAGTTCCAGATCGATGTCGCCGGCCCGGGCCATGGCGTGATCGAAGGCCTCGAACAGCGCCATGGCCGAGGCCGGACGCTGGCCGGGTTCCTTGGCCAGGCACTGGTGGACGACGGCCGCCACGGTCTCGGGCACCCGCGGCGCTCGTTCTCGCAGCGGCGGTGGTGTGGCCTCGATGTGCGCCGCCAGCAGGGCCCCGATGCCCGCGGAGCGAAACGGGAGCGTGCCGCTGAGCATGTTGTACAGGATGATCCCCAGGCTGTAGAGATCGGTGCGTGGGCTGATCAGGTCCTTGGCTCCCATGGCCTGCTCGGGAGCGATGAACATCGGTGTGCCGATGGCGATGCCGGTGCTGGTGAGGTTGAGGAACTCGTCGGGGTCCAGCAGCTTGGCGATGCCGAAATCCAGCAGCTTGACGGAGAACCCATCCGGCGTCTGCTGAACGAAGATGTTCTCGGGCTTCAGGTCCCGATGCACGATGGCCTGGTCGTGCGCCGCCTGCAGGCCCATGCAGATCTGGTGCAGCAGGGGCAGGGTCTCGGTCGGGGTGAACGATCCTTTCTGCTCGATCAAGCGGGTGAGCTCGACGCCGTTGAGCACCTCCATCACGTGGTACAGCGTGCCGTCGGGCAGCCTGCCGAAGTCGAAGATGCGGATCACGTTGGGGTGGTTGATGCGCATCACCGCGCGGGCCTCGGTCTCGAAGCGGAGGGCCACGTTACCCGACTGCGCCAGGTGTGCGGCGATGATCTTGATCGCCACCGGCTGCCGCGTGGAGACGTGACGTGCGAGGTACACCGAACCCATCCCGCCCTCGCCCAGCAGCTGGAGCAAGAGGTAGTCGCCGAGCTGCTGGCGAGGCGCGGGAGGGACGCTCTTCTTTCGACGGTTGTTCAACGTGGCGATCCGCTCAGGTTCGAACTGTACACCAGTTAGGGGCTGTCAGGATCTTACGAGGGAACGGGGCGGACATTCCGGTGATTGACATTTTGCCACAACGGGCTTACCAACTTCTTGCTCGTGGTTTCGGGAAGCCGGTGAGAATCCGGCGCGGGTCCGCCACTGTGAGCAGTCAGGCCCTCCAGCGTGTCACTGGGACGAGCGTCCTGGGAAGACGAGAGGGATAACGGCTGCGAGTCAGGAGACCGGCCCCGGGCATGATGTGACTTCCGTGTCCTCGAGGACAGGATGCGGCAGCGTTCATGACTCTGCTCGTGGACGCTGCCCTTCGGCTCCGCCCTCTCGTGACACGGACCAATGCCCGCGGAAACCGGGCCGGAGGAAGCTATGTCTCGTGTGACGCTCCCCTACCTCGTATGTGTGTGTTGCATCATCAACGGCTGCAGCGACGACGGTGGCTTGATCGTCGACGGCGCCCTGCCCGAGACCGGAATGGATCGGGGGTCGGAGACGGTGGCGCCCGAGGCGAGCGCGCCGGACCGGGGTCCAGCTGCTGACGCCTCCTCGCCGTGCAACCCCGCGCTGAGCCTGCAGCCGCTGACGCTCGATCCGACCTACTGCGTGACCCACCGCTTCGAGGTCCCGGCGAAGACCGATGCGTTCACCGTGCGCGGCGACGGGGTGTATCTGTTCAGCATGACGGGGAAGCTGGGGCAGGTGCAGCAGGCGACGATCGACCCCCAGAGCGGCGTGCCCGGCAGCTACGGCACGCTGTTCAGCTTCACCTCGACCCGCACCGGCACGCTGTTCCCGGGCGAGTACGTGGCCCTGTCCCCCGGGGCGTTCGTCGCGGTGGGGTACACCGAGAAGGACACCCTGGACGGCGAGATCCTGTGGGGCGACAAGGGGATCAAGACCCCCAAGGCGGTGGACAAGGCCACGGGCAACTTGGACGTGGTGTTCCTCGACGACACGACGATGCTGGTCAACGGGACCGGCGTGGGCGCGGCGCAGGACGGGCAGGGCGTGTACCTCGTGCAGGAGGGCAAGTCCCCGCGGCAGCTGATCAAGGACATGGGGATCTTCAGTGGGTTCATGGCGCTGGGGCCGCAGGTGCTCTTCGCCGGTGGGTACTTCGCCAGCGGCAACAGGGTCTACGGCTTCACCCTGGCCGAGGTCCAGGCCGCGATCACGGCCGGAGGCACCCTCAGCTCTGCCGACGGCGACCTCGTGGCGGAAGGCAACACCAGCGACATCACGGCGCTGGACGGCGATCTGGTGCTGACGACCCTCGACCCGTCGTACCAGTTCAAGACCGTCCAGCGTCTGCCGGTCACCGTCTCGGGCAGCACGGTGACGGTGGGTCAGGGCGTGGACCTGGTCACCGGCAGCGGTGCGGCCGTGACACGGCTGGCTGCCACGGGCAAGCGCCTGGCGTTGCTGGTGCAGGGCAGCAAGCCGGAGCTGGTGCTTCTGGAGCAGAAGTAGGCCGGTGCGGTGGTCAGCCGCAGCGACGGTGGGTCTGGCGTTGCTCTGCCGGTGGCCCGTGTCGGGCCACGCCGACGAGCCCGGCTACCAGACGGTGGTCCACACCGACGCCGTGGAGCAGACCCAGCCGCGAGACGACCCGTCGGGGTTCTCCACGCGGTTGCGCATCCGCGATCCCGCCGCGGGGACCGGTCTGGCCCGGCTGCTGGAGCGCGTACCCGGACTGCGCGTGCGGGAGAGCGGGGGAGGACAGCAGGGGCTCTCCATGCGCGGCGCCGACGGGCGTCAGGTGCTGGTGGTGCTGGATGGCGTCCCGCTCAGCTCGCCCGGGACCCACGGCGTGGACCTGTCGCTGCTGGACCCCGGGCATCTGGAGCAGGTGGAGGTGCGCCGGGGAGGCGGATCCACGCGCTTCGGCACCGATGCCGTGGGCGGGGTGCTGATCCTGCGGACCCCCGCGCTGCGCAGCCGCGCCCGCAGCCGGGCCTCCGTGGGCTACGGATCCTTCAACACGCTCGCGGCGCGGGTCTCGCGCTCGGCCACGCTGCGCGGCGGTCGCCGGCCGCTGCGTTACCTGGTGAGCGGATCGTATCGCCAGAGCGACGGAAAGTTCCCCTACGTCGACGAGAATCGCGTGGCGCGGGTGCGCGAGAACAACGACTCGCGGGTGGGGCAGGTGCTGCTCAAGCTGAACCAGGTCCTGTCGGAGCGCTGGCGCCTCGGGTTGACCGACGACTTCTCCGCGGCCGATCGGGGAGCCCCGGGGATGAGCCAGAGCTCGAGCACCACGGCCCGACAGTCCGACCTGCGTAACCTGACCGCGTTCAAGCTGCTGCGGCTGGACACGCTCGTGCGTCGTGGCGAGCTGGAGCTGGACCTGTACCACCGTTATGTGCGGTTCCGGTTCGACGACCCCACGCCTCCGCTCTCCAGGCCTCCGGTGGTCTCGCACAACCAGTGTTTCACCGTGGGGGGGGGCACCCGCCTGTCGCTGCCGCTGTCGCGCCGGGGGGCGTTCCATGGCGGCGCCACCCTGCGGGGGACTCTGTTTCACGACGCCCAGACCGGGGATCCAAACCGGCTGGAGACCGACCTGTGGATCTCGAGCCAGACCTGGTTTCTGGACCGGCATCTGCTGCTGGTGCCCGCCGTGCGGCTGGCCGTGGCCACCGGCTTCGACCCGGTGGTGGTCCCCCGGATGGGGCTGGTGCTGCGTCCCCTGCGCTGGACCGGGAAGCCCTGGCTCGCCGCCGTCGAGCTGGCGGGCAACGTGGGCCGCAGCTACCGCTATCCGAGCTTCGACGAGATGTTTATCCGGCTCGATGGGTTCGGACCCAACCCGGACCTGAAGCCCGAGGACGCGCTGGACCTGGACGCCGGCCTCCGGTTTCGCCTGCGGTGGCTGTCGCTGGAGGCGGCCTACTTCCGGCGCTGGATCGGCAACCTGATCCTGTTTGCTCCGGTGTCGAGCTTTCTGGTGCGGGCCGACAACTACCCGGGGGCCGCGGCGTCGGGCGTGGAGGCGGCGGGGGAGATCAGGCCGGGCCTCGGGCTGTCGCTGCGGGCGGCCTATACCTTCACCCGCACCTGGTGGGGCGAGCCGGCGATGAACCTGCCCGGGCACCCACGTCACAGGCTGGTGACGCGCGTCGGCTGGGAGCGGCGGGGGATGGGCGCGAATACCCGAGCGAGCGGCTGGGGGCTCGAGTGCTGGGTCGGGGCGACGGTGGAGAGCGGCATGTTCCTCAGTCGGTTCAATACCACCCCCGAGGAGGGGCGCGTTCTGCTGGGCACGGGAGCCGCGCTGAGCTGGCGCCAGCTCACGCTGAGCGCCGAGGGACGCAATCTGCTGGACAGGCGCGACGCGCTGGACACGGTGGGGTTTCCGCTGGAGCCGGCCCGGTTCCTGGTGGCCCTGGCCGGGCGTATGTGACAGGAGAGCGAGATGCGCAGAATCAGGGAGCCGCTCTCGAGCACCGAGCGGAGCACGCCCGTGGGCGTGCGCGACCTTCGACGAGCTCCGACCCTGCTGCTGCTGGCCCTGGCTGGCTGCGCGCCGAACAGCACGGCGGGGGACGCCGCCCGGCCCACTGCGCTGTTCAGCGCCCCGCAGGCCATCGCCGCGGGGAGCCAGTACGTGCTGGTGGCGAACACCGGGTTTCACTTCGAGGGCGCGAAGCCGGCCTGGGGCCCGGGTTTCGTGACCCTCATCCGACGCCAGGACCATCACGTCGCGGCGGTCATCCCCACCACGCAGCTCAACCCGCAGTCTATCACGGTCCACGGCGAGACGGCCTACGTCGTCAGCGCCGGCAGCTTCCACCTGGACTCGGACGGGCTGGCCACGGTGACCAGCGACGGCAGCCTCGACGTCATCGATCTGGCGGCCGCGGTTCCACGGCTGGTGGACACCATCCCCTTGGTCCGCGGATCCGCCGACGCGCGGGTGGGAGCCTTCGGCTCCATGGCGCTCGACCCCGAGGGGCGGCGGGCGTTCATCGGCAGCGGTACGCGCGGCGACCTGTTCGTGGTGGATCTGCAGCAGCGCACGGTGCTGCGTGGGGGCGACCAGCCACTGGCGCTGTTCCCCACGGCCAGGGGCGAGAACGGGTTGACCACCGTGCGAGCGCTGCAGCAGGGGCTGGCGGTGCTGGACTTCAACAGCGATCGGATGTGCGTCAGCGCCGAGTGGGACACGGAGCTTTCGCATCGACGCTGCGGCGACGTGGGGGTGCAGCAGAAGCTGGTGGAGGGGCCGATCGACGTGGCCCAGGCGCCCGACGGCCGGCTGCTGGTGCTGATGACCATCGCCAACTCGCTGTACCGCGTGAACGGCGCCGAGCAGCCGTTCGTGGTGCAGCACGGCTTCGTCACCACGGGCCTGGCCAACAACCGGGTGCTGCTGCACGAGAAGGTGGCCTACGTGCTCAACTCGCTGTCCAACAACCTGCAGCGGGTGGAGCCCACGACCGGCGAGACGGTGCTCCCGTTTGCCGTGTTTCCCGTGGGCTCGGCGCCCTACGACATGGTGGTCACCGAGGAGGCCGAGGGCCCGGTGGGCTGGGTCACGCTGAACAAGAGCCACGGCGTGGCGCTGGTGCGCCTGACCGACGGTGAGCTGATCGAGATCCTGCACGACGGCCAGCTGCTGGACGGGGGTGCGGTCTCCGACCTGGACGCCGGTCCGCCGGCCGACCAGGGTCTGGACCAGCTCGGCTGCCCCGAGGCCGGCTTGCCCCCGGTGGTTGGCATCGGCGGCGTGGTGCAGGCGACCTACGGCCCCGGGGCCGGCGCGGGACAGGATGGCCTGCCAGCGGTGATCCAGGGCGGGCCCAGCGGCAGCGCGGGGGGCTCCTCCGACGTGCTGTCCCTGGGGGTGGGGGGACAGATCGTGGTGGACTTCGGCGGACAGGAGATCGTCGACGGACCGGGTCCCGACTTCATCGTGTTCGAGAACCCGTTTCTGCTCTCGCCCTACAGCTCGTTCGCCGAGCCGGCGCGGGTGGCGGTGGGCGTCAGCGACCCGTCGACCTTCGTCGAGTTTCCCTGCGACCTGTCAAAAACCCAGGGGGATCCGGCGAAGCAGCTGTGGGCCTTCCCCGGCTGCGCCGGGGTGCGTCCGGTGCAGGCTGGTCCTTTGAGCTGCGTCTCACCCACCGACGCCGCCCTGGCCGGGGGCGACGCCTTCGACCTGGCGGACCTGGGGCTCAAGCAGGCGCGCTACCTGCGCCTGACCGACGCGGGGATCTCGACCATGGGCCAGACGAGCAAGGGCTTTGATCTGGACGCGGTGGTGTTGATCCACCACCAGCCCTACTGACGGTTCCACCGAGACAGCTGGCTCGATATCTGGAGATTGGGCGGCCCGTCTGTTGCAGCTCTCCGTGACCAAGGCGCTGGCGGAGCAGGCGCGCGCCGACGGGACCTACGAGATCGAGCTGCCGGAGGTGGCGATCATCGACCTGCCGCCCCCCCCCCGAGGCGATCCTTGAGGCCTCGACCGGCGCAACGCCCACACGGCCAGTCGCCGCCGAAGCCGCGGAGCCGAGACCAGCGACACCCCGTGCGGCCCGGGCCGCCGCGCCCGGCGCAGAGGTGTTCGGCATCGACTTCGGCACAACCTACTCCAGCATCGCCATGGTCCGGGGGCAGAACATCGCGATCCTCGAGGACCAGGAGAAGATCACCATGTTTCCCTCCACCGTGTGTTTCACGGAGGAGGGCGAGACGCTGGTGGGCTGGCCCGCGCGCGAGAAGGACGTGCTCAACCCGGCGAGCACGTTTCGATCGCCCAAGCGGCTCATCGGCCGCCGCTATGACGACCGCAACATCGAGGCGCTGCTGGCCTCCTCGCCGCTGAGGACCTCCGCCGGCCCGCGGGGCGAGGTGGTGGCCGATCTGTTCGGCGAGACCGTCTCCATCCCCCAGGTCTGCTCGCGCATCATCCGCTACGTGGCGGACATCGGCTCGGCCGCGGGTGTGCCCGTGGAGCGCGTGGTGCTCTCCTCCCCGGTGGCGTTCGAGGCCGAGAAGCAAGCGATCCAGCAGGCCGCCGAGTTGGCCGGGCTGACCGTGCTGGGCATGGTGGCCGAGCCGGTGGCGGCGGCCATGGCCTACGGCCTGGGCAAGCACGACCAGACAGTCGTGGTCTACGACTTCGGCGGCGGGACCTTCGACTTCACCTCGATCCGGATCCGCAAGGGCCGCTTCGAGGTCAAGGGCGTATCGGGCGACCCGTGGCTCGGCGGCGACGATTTCGACACCGTGCTGGCGAACCACGCTGCGGACACGTTCTGGCGGCGAACCAAGGTCGATCTTCGCCAGCGCCAGGTGGAGTGGCAGCGGCTGCTGTTCTACTGCGAGGCGGCCAAGCGTCGGCTCAGCTCACAGACCGAGGTGCGCCTCTCGGCGCCGGCCATGTTGATGTCGCTCAAGGGACCCATCGCGCTGGAGATGACCCTCGATCGTCCGCTGTGCGAGGGGCTGTGGGGCGAGCTGGTGGACCGTTCGCTGGATGCCGTGGCGCAGTGCCTCGAGGAGGCGGGCGTCTCCCCGAGCGAGGTGGACACGGTGGTGATGACCGGGGGTGTGGCGCGCATCCCGCTGGTCCAGCGCCGGCTCCACGAGCACTTCGACCAGCAGATCGAGCTCAAGGTCAACCCCGAGCACGCAATGGTGATGGGCAACGCGATCGGCGGCCGCTTCGTCGCGCTCTCCGGCCGGCTGCCAGTGTAGGCGCTAGTAGATCCGACCCACGCCGCTGGTCACGGTGATCTGCGCCGGCGGTTCGCTGGAGCTCAGCGCCATGCCGAACCGCGTCGTCTTCCCGTTCTCGCCGGCGAAGTGCCAGCGCCCCATGAACTCCTTGAGCGGGATGTAGCCGCGCTGGCCCAGGTTCATCGACGGGTCCATGAACCAGACATAGGCGTCGTTCTTGCGCGCCTGCTTGGGGTTGGTGATGGGCTGCCCCTTGGCGTCGCCGATGCCGAGCGCCACCACATAGTGCCCGGCGCTGTTCTCCTTGCGCCAGTCGACGGTGGCGGGGTTCTTGACCCAGGCCTGGATGCCGACGGTCACCGGCGTCCCTTGATTGAGGTGACGGATCAGCTCGGGCAGCGACATCTGGTTGCTGGTCCTCGTCTTCAGGCCCAGGCTTCGGGCCATCTTCCGCATCCCGGACTCCAGCGTCCCGGCAGCGTAGGAGTACCCGGGGGTCCTGCGGGCCAGCTGCGAGCCTCTCAGGTCGCCCTTGCCGTAGTAGGCGAACACCGATTGAAGACAGGACAGACCACAGGCCGAGGCGCTGTGCTGGCGGACCGGGGGCAAGGGGATCAGCGGCGGCTTGACCGGATGTCTAGTAGGAGCGGCCCTCCAGCTCTGCGGAGCACGGTGCTGGAACGAGATCGTGTGGATTGGAGCCTCGCCTTGCCGCGCCACGGCGAGAGCGGGCAGGGCCAGCACGAGGAGCAGGACGAGACGGTTTGGCCAGGTCATTGGGCACACTGGCTGCAAGTGTCAGACCATGGTCAACGCCCCGTGATCGCTATGGGCTTGTAGCTCGAGTGACCACACCACAAGCCACCTTCGTCGGGGTCAAAGCTTCCCGGTCGCCCTTGCTGGCGGCTGGCCCGCCTTGAGCGCCCGAAGGTTCTCCGCGTGTTGCTCCTCGCAGGCGACCATCTTCTGGAAAAACTGCAACCCCTCACCCTCGAAGAAGTCCGACATGGCGTCGTAGTACAGGGCCGCGCTGTTCTCGGCCTCGATGGCGAGGTCGATGGCCTGCTCCAGCGTCACGTTTTCACCATCGCCCCAGCCCGGGGCGGTCTCGATCCGGCTGGTCTTTGACGAATCGGCCTGGTGCGGCAGCTCACCGGCTTCGAATCGGATTGCCATCCCCTGGATCGCCTCGGCATGCTGGCGCTCCTGGTGCGCCATCTTCTCCAGGAACTCGCAAACGGCTGGATCGGACACTTTTGCCACCAGCTTGTCGTAGAACCTCGCTGCGCCCATCTCCAGCTCGATGACGTTGCGGATCGCCTGTGCCAGCTTGGTCATGCGTCACCTCCAGGGAGGTGCAACCTAGCTTGGCAAACAGGACCGCCGGACACCAACAGATCAGCGGTGGCGAAGGTACTTCTCCGCCGCCGGATGGAGCGGGATCGACACCCGTGCGTCACCAGCATCGCGGTGACCTGCACCGTCGAGCGTGGGCCCTGGACGGAGGGGTAGTGCCCAGCGCCGGACAGGGCCGGACGCCGTGCCGCTGCAGGATCGCCAGGAAACGGTGCTGCACCTGCTCCAGCCCGCTCACCAGCTCCAGGTGCTGCTCGGGGCCACCGGTCTGTCTGGCCGACTCCAGCGCGCGATCGAGCTCGGCCATCGCGGCGATGGCGTCGAAGGGCTCTTGTCTGTCGTCGTCCTGCGCCCCGTTGCGCTCGTCGTGTTCGCTCATCACGTCCGCATCATCGGGCACAGGTCAGGTGCCGTCCACCGTCGATGGCCAGCGTCTCACCGGTGATCCACCCCGCGCGCTCCGAGGCCAGAAACAGGATCAGCTCGGCGATCTCCTCCGCGGTGCCGGGCCGGCCCATGGGGTGCGTCTGTTTCGAGTGCTCCAGAAACGCGGCGTACTGCTCTGCCGACATCCCTGACCGTCGATGCAGCTCGGTCACCACCACGCCGGGGTTCACTGCGTTGACGCGCACCCCCAGCGGGGCGAGCTCGATGGCGGCGCAGCGGGTCAGCTGGTCCAGCCCGGCCTTGCTCACGCAGTAGGCCGCGATGCCGGGGAACACCCGCGGACCGGCGACGCTGGAGACGTTGACCACCGCCCCCCGGCGTGCGGCCAGGTGCGGGATCGCGGCTCGCATCAGCCGGAATGGGGCGCGGAGGTTGATGTCCAGCATGCGGTTCCAGGTCTCGTCCGTGGTCTGCTCCACGCTGCCCGAGGCGATGATCCCGGCCGCGTTGACCAGCAGGTCCAGGCCACCCTGGGCCAGCGCCGCCTCCACGATGCGGGCCGGGGCCGACGTGTCGGTCACGTCTGCCTGGCACGTGAGCAGCCGATCACCGGCCTCGTGCTTCAGCGTGGCCAGCGCCTGGGCGTCACGGCCGACGGCGAGGATCGACGCCCCCTGCGCCAGGAAGCACCGCGCTGTGGCGCGGCCGATGCCGCTGGTGGCGCCGGTGATCACCGCGATCTTGTCTTTGAGCATGTCCGCCTTCTATCAAGGATCCGCGGCTGCATCAACGCTGGACCTGCGGCGGCCGATCCACTACAAGGAGGCTGTGCCCCACGGCCTGACCCTCAGCCTGGTGTTGTGCCTGTCGCTCGTCGCGACGGCCAGCTCGGCCGACAAGGGCGTCGGGATCGCGGCTGGCGTGGGGCTGCCCCTGGCGTCCACCGGCCGGCTCGGCGTGGCGGGGGGGCTCTCCACGGTGTTCACCGACTT
>Ga0210044_10003120_pt1 | contig 23878 bp, 20 predicted proteins | sample CryGey13umfilter_2_FD_183959 | JGI IMG/M metagenome (GOLD analysis project Ga0210044, IMG submission 183959) | Groundwater microbial communities from aquifer in Utah, USA - Crystal Geyser 4/9/14 3 um filter (SPAdes) (version 2) | ecosystem: Environmental > Aquatic > Deep subsurface >... | reverse complement strand
AGTTTTTCAGTTTAACTTTTACTAAGTAGTCGTGTCCTCTTTGCTCAAGTAAATCAAATAACTTTCCATCGAAGAATCCACTGTCACACCTAACAAATACTTTCTTTATACTTTTCGGCAATACAGCAAGTGTTTGTTTCATAAATGCACACGCTCCGTTTGATGTATATGCCGAACCGTCTCGGAACCAACTGTTTAGCACTAACTTAATTTCACTTGCAAAACATAATAGGTTATGATAGCTCCGCTGTCCTTTCTTTACAGGGTTATATCCCTTTGCAGAACCTTCCTGACTGCCATATACTCCGCTTACTGTTGAGTCCATATCAATTGTTAGTTTTTTTAGATTGCTTTTTTCTATCCATCGGCTGACTATTGGGAATACTCCCTCCTGAAGTGTTATTGCCCCTGCTTGTCCTAATTGCTTTTTCTTGTACTTATTGTATTGGCATCTATTCTGTTTATCAGATTCAATAATTTCTCTACAAGTACATCTGATGTAAAGTTCTCTATCCTACACATTCTATTTATGTTTGACAGAGAACTTAGTACTATGGATAATAATATCTGTGTGTTTGTGTGTTTTGTTGCATTGTATATTTTAGACGGAAATAATGTTTCGACCATTTTTATTATTCCTGTTGCCCTTATATAATGCATTATGGGTTCTAAACCCGAATATTTTGTTATCCTTTTTCCGCTGAATGCTTTTTTTATCTTTATTGGTTTGATTGCTGATTTTCTTTGCTTATTTTTCATCTGAAAGGTGATTGTTTTTGTTGCTGAAATTTTTGTTTATCTAATTAAAATATAAGCAACTTAACCCACCTTTCCTTTTTTTTATTTTAGATTTTTGGGTATCATTAGTTCTGTACAAACTCAACTAAGCGTGGGGCAGCGGCAAAGAATTTCGTTAGCTCGTGTTATCCTTAGAAACCCCACAATTCTGATTCTTGATGAAGTTACGAGTTCACTGGATTATTTGAACGATAAAAAGGTTAAGGAAGCACTCAAGCAAATTATGCAAAACCGCACATGTATAATCGTCTCCCACGACTTGTCTTTTCATGAATTATCTGATAGATATTTTAAAATTTCTAATGGAAGCATCAATGAATTAAATTCTTTAGAAATAAAATCACTATTAAATGAGAGGGAATCATTTTATGCAGAAGTTTAGTTTTCAAATAATTTTATTAAACGATAAAGGGTTAACGTTTTGTTTATCTATCATGCTTCTTGTATTTATTATGTCACTTTATATTATATTATTTGAACTCGCAATCGGGCCTGAAAATGAATGTCTTTGGAACTACTTTTATGTGGAATATTCTAAATAGGGGGAGGGACCTCATGTCTTACAAAAACTGTTTTTTTACATTCTTTTTTGTTACTGTTCTTGCGCAATCAATTCTTACGCAAACAACCAATAAAAAAGGTTCCCCGGGTACTTTTTTATCTGCAGTTATAATTGATAGTATATCTAACAAACCTATTGTACTTGCAAATTTTATTTTGTTACGTACCAAAGATTCTTCATTTGTTAGTGGTGGGGCATCCAGGGCGGATGGTATTATTTTCATTGAGAATGTTCCAACAGGCAGCTTTTTTGCCAGTGTCTCTTTTATAGGTTATAAGACGAAAACTATTCCCAATATAGAAATTAAAGCTAATCAAAAAGAATTATTCCTGGATACCATAAAACTCAAACCAGGAAATATTTTACTGAAAGAAGTGCAAATAACTGCTGAGAAAGAGAGAATTATCTATGAGGATGATAAAATTGTATTCAATGTAGATAAAGATATACTTAGTCTTGGCGGATCGGCTATTGAGGTATTAGAAAACGCCCCTTTAGTTTTTGTTGATGTTGATGATAATATTAGTCTGATGGGGAGACCGGGCACGTTGATATGTATTGATGGAATTCCTATTAAACATTTAGGATCTGATCAAAAAGAAATTTTAAAAACCACTCCCGCATCAGATATAGAGAAAGTGGAAATATATATTGACCCACCGGTAGAATATCGAAATGAAGCAACAGGGGGTGTAATTAACATTATCCAAAAGAAAGAGACCGACAAAAAATATAGTGGATTAATTGATTTGGGGGCGAATAGTAATAATAATTACTCTTCGGTTGCTGCCTTAAGTTATAAACTACCAAATTCAGTTCTCAGAGGAACAATAGGTACTAGTTATGATGAGAACGAATCTAAATCTGATATGTACCGGCAGAGCAATTTGTTTGATGAAACTGCCTTTCTAAATTTTGCCAGGTTTAGTAAAAACGTAGGGAAAAATATTTTTTTTAGATTGAATTTTGCCTATATGCCTAATAAAGAAAATAGTATTTCTCAATCCTTATCATATAAAATAATTGGTAAAGATTTACAGAGTAACACAACAAGCGTTTATACAGATGAATTAAATAATCCGATTGATTCTTATAGTATTAATGGTTCAACTAATACAAACAGCAAATTCTTTAACTACTCATTTTCCTATCTAAAATTATTTCAAGCAAAAGGGAGAAAGCTTTCTTTCACATTCAGTTACACAAACAACATGATGAAACTTATAAATGATATTACTAAAGAAAATACCAATATTATAGATCAACCAGTTGTAAGGCAATAGAACTTTTCAAATAATAAAAACGTGATTTATTTTTTAAGAACTCACTACATTCACCCTTTGGAAGGGGGAAGAATTTTTCAAATCGGGTATAATATGTCTCTTAAGAATTTAAGATTAAACAATAGTTATCATTACATTAAAGGGAATGGCTATATTGAAGATTTAGCCCAAAAAAATAATCGAAAATATGACCAGCAAAATCATGATATTTATTCTTCTTACAATGATAAACTCTGGGGATTGAGTTATGACATCTCTTCAAAGTTGACAGGAATGTATCGAGAAAATTTGAATGAGGTTCTTAATAAAAAGTATAATTATAAATATTGGGGAATATTTCCAGCAATATCTATAAAAAGGGAAATTTTTAAAGGGCAGAGAATAAATCTGGGATGGTCAACAGGAGTGTTTTATCCTGACAACAACCAGATAAATCCCTATATCGACAATTCAGATTCCGCAAACATTTTCAAAGGTAATCCGGATCTCACTCCTGAAAAGAATTTCAGCTATGGCATTGGTTATTCCTACATTAACAACAATTTTAATTTGATTGGCGGGGTTGGAGTATGGGAAACCCGGGACATAATTCAACGCTATACATATCTTGAAAATCAAAAGACAAGCATTACCTCATATAAAAATATAGGGAAAAATAGGAACTATAATGGATATGTATCGGTTGAAAAACCTTTATTTGATTGGTGGAGATTAACTTTAAACTTGAGTGCTTATAAAATCGAATATAGCGATGCCGAATATCAACACAAAGCATTTGCCTGGGGAGGAAGGATTCAATCCAGAATACACTTAAGCAACTTTACCCTCCAGATGAATTTTTCATACTCATCTCCCACAATCACCTCACAACAAAACAAAAAAAAAGAAACCTATTACTTTGACATTGGTTCAAAGGTTAGTTTGTTTGAAAAACGACTCTTTCTATATCTAAAGGTAAAGGACCTTTTTAATTCATTAAGAAACAATTCAAATACATACGGCACCGGTTTTATATCTGCAACTACTATGAGAGAAACAACACGTATATTTTATATTGGACTGATTTTCTATTTTCAAGATTCAGAAGCGCCGGAGGAACAAATCCGTGAAACGGAAACAACTGATTTCTAGAGATCTTTTTTATCTTAAGTTTTTTTTTGGTGTTATCCTGCATGAAATTCTTAAAGAGATAATACCTATAGCATCTTAACCCGCCCGCCGTTTTAGTTAGACAGATTTACATTTTTTGGCGTTTTGTTTTTGTTTGGCATTTTGTTCAAAGTGTTCGTTCTAATTAAATAACTTACAGCCGTTTGCGTTGCTGACGCAATTTACGCAACGGCTGTTTAATATTTATCAGTTGTGCTTTACTTGGCTTCCCTGTTATGGGCGGCGGGTTATTTGCCACGCCATTAGGTGTATTTAAATTAAATGAAGGAAGAAATTCATAAAATATTTTATTCAGATTCAAATACTGGAAGAATAATTAAAGATTTTGCTCAGTTAGAATGGCTACTTGATTTAGTATTAACGAGATATTTTACTGCACAAGAAAGATTTTATGAATTTGGTGAATTATTTATAGCCAGATTATCAATTGTTCAAAAAATTGATATTCTCAGAAAAATGAAATTTCACAAACAAATGATTTCCCAAAAAAATTTAGTATTGTCATTGGAAAAACTAAGAAAGTTTAGAAATATTTTAGCTCATTCGTCAAGTCTAACCGATAATCAATTAAAAAATATTTTATCAGATAATGAATTATTGATTTTATTAAAAAATTTTCCTGATAATTATCAGAAGGAAATAAAAGCAAATAAGAATAGGTTAAATTGTTTACTACATAGTTATATATCAAGAGGGAAAAAGAAAAAAAAATAATTCATAAAAGTAAATACATAATACACCTAACAAGTTGCTGCTAATGAACCATTTCCCACTTTATGTTAGTATTGGTTTTTACGTTCTTATATGTTGCTGGAATTGGGAGTTTTTTGAATAATTTATCCGTTAGCCAACGGATAGTTGCGTTTCTTTTCGTGAGTAAATTTTACAATTAGGCGTAGTTATATAACAGCCTCTAATGGTTTAATTATTTTGATAAAAAGACAAAGATATTTTTTTAGTAAGCGCCTAATTATGAAGCTCAAATTTGGTTAAGCGAATAACAACTTGTCCTGCTATGCGGGAGGATATCCCAATTATTAAGTGATACTTTTTATCGTCATTCGGGGTTTAGAAAATTTGATCGAAATAACCCTTGCTTTTTGCGGATGTAAAAAGTAGAGGGAAATCTTTTCCCGCTAAAAGCAGGATTGGTGTCCAAAATAAATAATACGGTAGTGTTGGATTTTAACAACTTGTCCCGCTTTGGGGGATAACACGTCGTTAGATTTACAAGTAGAAATCAGTTTTTCTCCTCTTGAAAATTGTAACTATATGTGCTATCATTACAATATATGATTATAACAGTTGATACGAACTTAATTTTCTATGCGCTTTATAGCAATAAAGGTGCGTCTCATTTAATTGTTAAAATGATTATTGATGAGAGAATAAAATTAGCTGTCTCGCCGCAAATTTATTTTGAATATTACGATGTATTGATGAGAGAAGAAAATCTTAAGTTATTAAATCTTTCTCTGAAAGAAGTGGAAGATTTTCTGGATTTATTAGCCTTATTAGCTCAGAAACATTCTATATATTATTTATTGCGTCCTAATCTTCCGGATGAAAATGATAATATTTTTATGGAATGTGCATTTGCAAGTAACAGTGATTATTTAGTTACTTCTAATATAAGAGATTTTAAACAAGGCGAATTAAAAGGTTTTGAATTTAGAGTAGTGACTCCGAAAGAATTCTATAAAATGTTAAAGGCAAAAAATGAGTGATTCGCAAGTGGTAACTTTAAAGTTGCCAAAAGATTTAAAAAGAAGGCTTGAGAGAGAAGCAAAATATCAAGGTGTTTCAATAAATCAATTAACTAATTATTTATTGAATTCCCAATTAACACAATTAGAATCGGTTTCTATTTTGGAATCAAGATTATCAAATAAATCTATAAACAATTTAAAGAAAAAAGCAAGACAGATAATGTCAAAGGTTCCATCAAGAGAAGTTCCGAATTGGGATGGGTAAATTAATAACTCACCTTACGCAGATTGGCGGCTGCCGGATGAAGTGATCTCAATTTTGAATTCAAAACAAAAGATTGTCCGTTAACTAACGGACAATGACTTTTTCAACTTTTGGGACAGCCCCGACAAAATTTGAATCCGTTAGCTAACGGATCATATTTCGTAAGGTGAGTAATGTAATATAAATTAAGGATCAAAATTGCATACTTGTTGCAAATGAAATGTTGTTATCTTCGGGCGAAAAACCTATCGAACCGGAAACAACAAGTTTGCGATCGAGAATTGAAAACCAACTACCGAAGCCATAGGAAGGATGCCATTTTTTGGACAGTTCGTTTCGTACAAACACACGACCCACTTCAGCAAATATTGATAACCCAAGCTCACCTATAATTAATAATTTAATATTGGAAATTTTTGCCCTTAGTTCCGCTTGCCCCGTTATAGAGGCATCTCCCGCAAATCTTTCCCGTCTGTAGCCCCGCAGGTTCTCTTCACCGCCAACAAAGAGAGAATTCGGAAAAGGAAAAGTTCCCCATATTTTTCCGCCGGAGACTCTTAAAGCCAGAGTAAAATCTTTTATCGTGATATATTTTCTTATATCCCCTGTAAGTTTTTTGAAGTCAGCCTGTGCACTTAGAATTTTCGGGCAATACTCCAATGCGGAATTGAATAACATTCCCTCCATCGGATAATTAGCATTATCACGGGTATCATAATTAATTCCCGAAGATACTGTTGCTAATTTTATTTGTCCCGATCCGTAATTACCATACGGAAAATTATTAAGAAGTGAAGCAGTTTTTAATCGGTTGTCTGAATAGTCATAATATAAACCGTTAATCCACGAAAATGATTTTATAAACGAATAACTTAAATCTATTCCCGCATGTAGATATTCACCTTCAAGATCGTAGCTGCCATTTTTGTTTAGCTGTTTGCTGTATGCTGTTTCGTTGCCGTATCCGAAAAATTTTGATAAGCGACGCCGTGCGTTGACCACATTAATTTTAACCGAGCTGTTTTTTATTAGAGAATTAAAAACACCTTCAAATGAAATCTGAAAACTATTGGGTTTGAAATTATATGCGGCGCCGGCTTTTAATCGATACTCAAACGGAATTTGCCTGAAATTAAATTTATAAAACATCGGGCTTATACCCGCAATTACGCCATCATCGGATGAGTAATCAATTATTGGCTCAAATGACCAATTGTGCCCGCGGTCCATTCCTTTCGGATCGAATCGTTCAAACTCATCTTTGGCTTCGGGGAATTTTTCGCCGTCATATAAAGTGCCGACGCCTTTTTTTAATATCGTTATTTTATCGCCGTCATAAAAAATAGTTTTATTTTCCGCATCGGGAATCGGTGTAATGCAGGCGAAATAACCACTTACTTCGGAGTTATCTATCAATTCATCTTTTCCTTCGCCGCCAATAATTCGAACTAAAGGACTGCTGTTTACAATCCCTTTGATTACAACTTTGTCATCGCCATCAAGCAAATAAATTCTCACTTCTCCGGTTAAAAAATTATCACACAGTTTGTAATAAAATGGTTCATCAAGTTTGCCGCCGGTCCCAGCGTCACGCCGGTATAAAATGATTTCGGTTTGCAAATCGTTAAGACGGTTAATCTCCGCATAATCGTCTTTAGTACTTGCGTAAACATCAACTACCGAATTAACGTGCTTAAAATAATCGTCTGATAATTCAGTAAAATTATTACGTCTTGTCTTCAAAGCTATTATAAGTTCGTTGCCTGCCACCAAAAAACTTTCGTGAGGAAGCTGCATAACAGCGCATTCTATCACGCTGTCTGTCAAATTATTTACAACAAAGGATGTAACTGAATCCCATTCAGTTTTGGTTATTTCTGTAAGAAATCTGCGGTCTAAAGATCTACCGCTCCACGTTATATCTTCAACCTGCGGAAAATCTTCATCAAAATGATTTAACTTCGGGACAAAAAAAGCCGCAGCACGCGGTACGATGCCGTCAAACTTTGCAAACACCTGATCTTTTTCGCGCGCAATCGGACACCATTTTTCACTTTCATTAATTTTATACTTTGCCCAGTGCCATTGGTCGGTGTGACGGTCCCAATCACCGAGAAAAATATCCATCAAACGGGCTTTTAAAAACTGATGAGCATCAAGGACTTCATTCCGTTGATCTTCCAAAAGATGCATCAACTCAAAACTACTCTTTGTGATTGACGAATCGTTAAAATTATTCTTGTCCCCATCTTCATTAGAACAAAATTCAATTGTTCCTAAAAGTCCGCCAAAATCTTTTTGATATTTACCGAGCAAAGGATCATCGGGCAGCAAGCACAATAAAGGCTTAGCGGTAAAAATATTTACGGCATCAAGTAAATCTTTAGCTATCAACGGGGCGAAGGGCAGGCTGGCGCTTACCTGGTCTTGAATGATATCGGAGACTGCTATTTTTCTAAATTCTTCGGGAAGAATTTTCTCGGGATCTTTTGAGATCGGACGAAACCTCCAGAAGTGTCCGGCATCTCCCTTTAAGAGAAGCGACACAGTTTGGAATCTGCTTTCGTCTTTTAGAAGAGCAATACCTCCAGAAAATTTTTCCAAATTAAGTTGAGGAACGGAAACGCCAGTTGTCCACACATCACGCCAGTGTTTGCCGAATAACATTGTATGCAGCCAGCCGGCTTGGAACTCGGCTCCGGGTAATACAGTTTTGTATCCGACAAATAGGGATGAATCAATATGCCCGGTTTGGGAAAAAGTTATTGTAAAGGGTATTAATAAAACAATCAGCTTGAAAAATATTTTCGTCATATTAAATGTAACCTAAAATTCTAAAATGAAATATAGGTAAAGAAAAATAGTGATAGAGAATGGATTTTTATTGAACAATTATTCGCAACGTGAAAATTCGGATTACCATAGGTTTTCTTTCCTTGTTGATTTTGCGCATTGGAATGGATATGCGGATAACTTGGGCGTAGCTATCCCCTGAACTTTTTTCCCCTATTGATTTTTAGTTTCCTCTTCTTACTTCACACTAACAGAGATTGCTCGAACTTCTCCCAATCTTCTCGAAAGTAATACTGCTCATAGATTTTCATTTTTGTTTGTCTGCCTCCGGTGAGTATTTTTGCCGGTAATTCAATAAACCAATCTCTGAAGGTGTTGTGTTCTTCTTTCCAATGTTTCTTTACTTTGTATCTCATCATAACCGATAAGTTATAGGCAAATACTCCCATCTGCCACAGTAAATCATTTGCATGGAAATTATTCGTTAAGGTTTTTCCCGCTAACAGTTGATTTTTTACTTGTTCTATCCAGTTCTCACTTGTAGAACGTTCTTTATATTTTTCATGGATTTGTTCAACGCTAAGAGGTAAACTTGAACAATAACAGGCGTATTCATAGAGTTCAACTTGCTGTGTTTCTCCAAAGTATTCTGCCTCCTTATATCCGGTGAGTGTTCTTATTGCTTTAAGTTTTCTTTTCTTCTTCCAATGGTTGGCTTGATAGTCAAATTCACAAACGGCTATTCCGGGAGCTACTGCTTCCCATTGTTGTGCTAACAGAAGTGAATGCAAATTCTTTAGTTTTACTTTTACCAAATATTCCCACTTTAATTCTTCAAGGTAATCCAACAACTCACCGCTAAAGAATCCACTATCGGCTCTGAAAAATACTTTATTTACTGTTTGGGGAAGTATTTCCGAAGTTTGTTTTACAAATGAACATATCCCATTGGAAGTATAGGCTGAGCCGGTTCTAAATCTATTGTTGACAATGATTTTTAGTTTACCCCATGGAATAAAAAGAGAAATTAACACAAAAACATTTACTACATTATTCCATAGGGTGAACTTACAAATGCTAATAACGGATGATAGCTTTTGGCGCCTTTTTTAACCGGATTATATCCATTCGCGGCGCCCTGTTGATTTCCATAAACCGTTTTGACGGTTGAATCACAGTCTATGGTTATTGCCGTTAATCCGTTATCCATTGGCTTACTTTCTTAAAAGTATATTCCTGAAAGAGTACTGATCCTTGTTGACCAAATTTTTTCAAACGCTCTCCAAGGACATCTTTGTTTAAGTTCTTCCTCAAGTTTAATAATGTTTGAACCAATGAATCGGCTGTGAAGTTTGCTATCCGTACGGCTCGGTTTATTCCCGTCAACGAGGACAAGAGTAACGAAAGCATTATTTGTCCGTTACTGTATTTAACCGCATTTGTTTTTTCTGTTGGGAACAGTTCGTTGATTTGTTCACCTATCTTCAATTTGTTGATAAAATTCTTGATAGGGATAAGCCGGCATATCTTGTCAGTTTTTTTATGTAAAAGAGTGCTAAACGCTTTGTATTTTGTAACTGATTTTTCACTTATTTTATTCATCAGCTAAGCAAGTCAATCAGTACATTTTAGAACTCACACTTCCATTCTCCAGACCAGAAGAACTAATTTTGGTCAATTAATAATAGCGTAGCATTGGAACGACGTTGGTTTCAATATTAATAATATTTGATGTTTATTTGCTCTTTTTTCAATGTGAGTAAAAAAGTGAAAAAATGCTACAATATTCTAACCAGAGAATTTGCGTACCGAATAAGCTGCCTAAATTGAAGTTGAGAAATTTTTGAATGTAGGCAGAATCCAATCTTAAAATATTGTTGCACATAAACAACATAGTCACTATTTTTGCTGACATTATACAACATTATCTAACAACATGAAAAGACAAGTTATATTTCCCAGTTCCCTAAAACTTCTGGAGAAAGTGGGAGAAAATATTAAGCTGGCTCGAAAACGAAGGAAATTAACCACAATACAAGTTTCAGAGAGAGCAAATATCGATAGAGGCACCTTGAATAGAATAGAAAAAGGTGATGCTCGTGTTTCTATGGGCGCTTACTTTAATGTACTTAGAGTTTTTGGATTGCAATCAGACTTCTTAAAATTGGCATCGGATGATGAGTTTGGTAAAAAGTTACAAGATTTGGAATTGTTAAGCAAAAGATAATATGAAAGGGAACAAAAAAAATATTTGGGTATATGCAGATTGGCTTGGAATGGAAAGTCCAAAATGTATTGGTATTTTATCAGTTCAACAAGGAAAGGGTAAACAAGCATTTAGTTTTGAATATGATAAATCCTTCTTGAATACAAAAGAACAATTACTGTTAGACCCGGATATCGGTTGGTATTTAGGCTCACAATTTCCAGATGGTAAAGAGAACTTCGGAATATTCTTAGATTCAATGCCCGATACTTGGGGTAGAACTCTAATGAAGAGAAGAGAAGCTCAAATAGCAAAGACAAATAATGAGAAACCAAAAATCCTTTATGATACTGATTACTTATTAGGCGTTTATGATGAAAGCAGAATGGGAGCCCTAAGATTTAAGTTAGATAAAGATGGTCCGTTCTTGGATGATAACCAAGAATTCCCAACACCTCCTTGGTCATCAATTAGGGAACTTCAGCATGGAATCAGTATTCTGGAATCTAGTGAGAATGAATTAGAAATCAGTAAATGGTTGTCGATACTGATAGCCCCGGGATCATCATTGGGTGGCGCAAGACCCAAAGCCAACATTTTGGATAATCAAAAACACCTTTGGATTGCAAAATTTCCATCAAAAAACGATATAATAAATAAAGGCGCCTGGGAGTATTTGGCTTACAAATTAGCCATTGGGGCTGGTATTGAAATGAGTGAATCTAAAATTGAGAAAATATCTCGTCAATATCATACATTTTTTACAAAGAGATTCGATAGATATGATGGGAAAAGAATTCATTTTGCATCAGCAATGACTATGACTGGAAATAACGAAACTTTTATAAAAGATAAATCACCGAGTTATTTAGAAATAGCCGAATTCATTCAAAACTATGGTTCCGATATAAAGAAAGACTTGCATCAACTATGGAGACGAATAATATTTAATATTGCAATTTCTAATACCGATGACCATTTACGAAATCATGGCTTTATAATAAAAAATAATGAATGGAGACTTTCTCCAGCTTTTGATATTAATCCATCAATTGACAAAGACGGTCTTACTTTGAATATTGATCTAATCGATAACAGTTTAGATTTTGAATTAGCAAAAGGCGTTGGTGAGTACTTTCAGCTAAGCAAGATAGAAATGCAACAAATCCTTGATGATGTATTAAATGCTGTTAGCAGATGGAGGGATTTAGCGAATAAAATTGGAATTCCAAGATCAGAACAAATTCTTATGGAAGCTGCATTTTATAAATAACCCATGAATAATTAATACAAATTTATCTAAAGCCAACGGAAATACACACTCATTTTTCACTCAATTACCATTTTGTACAAAAAACCAAACATTTGCGCGGTTCTTTTATGCTTTTTCCGAATCACCGCTTTAGACGCCGGGGGTTGCTTAATTAACTTACCTTTCGCAGAAGCTATTGTTGAATAGCCACGAGCTTCAGAGGCGGTGTTAAAATTAGATTTTGATTAATAAATATTTACAAAATTGAATATTGTAATTTCTGTTTATGGCAATTAATATTGAACTCCTACGGAGTTCTGGCTCCTTTTGGTTTTCTTTTTCTACAAATATATCGCTCCTACGGAGCGAAAACAGAAAGTAGTAACTCCGCAGAAGTTAAATGTTTGTAGAACCGATATTATCCTAAAATACCCGAACCCCGTAGGGGTTCAATAAATAATTAAACATTTATTTATTGATTTTGAATTTTCACACAGCCTCTAAAAGTCGTGGCAAAGCAAAGTACAATCTTGCGTAACGGGAATTAATTAAGTCCCTTGCAAAAGAGTCCGCCCTTTTCCCACATGCAGCGTATTGGGGGAAAAGCAGCCTCTCAATCAAATATAATTGTAGGATTTATCTTTAAAAATTCTTTCCAGTCTAACCCGGACGAACCGATCAACAGAATATTTTCATCAATAAAAATTAACAGAATAATTCTTAAAAATTCCGTTTTCATATACAAACTTAGCGCTGAAAAATTTATCCTGTTTTAACCACTCTAAGAATATTTTGTCCCCACCCCACAAATTGAGTTCCGGCAAACTTTCATTTGGCACCCACACCAAATTTCCCTCAGGTGAATCAATAAGCTCTCCGGTAAATTTGTCGGCGGTAAAAACAAATACGAGCCAGTCCTTCTTTCCATCAAACAAGGGGAATGTAATAAATCCTCTCATTTTCGGTTTGGAAATTGTTAACCCGGATTCTTCTTTCACTTCCCGGATGGCGCATTCTTCCGGACTTTCGCCCCGTTCAAATTTTCCTCCGAGTCCGTTCCATTTACCCTCATGCACATCATTTTCTTTTTTCACCCGATGAAGCATTAATGTGCGCCCGGTTAAATTATCTGTTACGTAACATAATGTTGCTGGCTGCATAAATTTTTCAATTCCTTAAATCTTCCATTGACAATATAACATATGTAATTTAGCTTTAGGTATAAATAATTTCTGCTTTATTTTCTTTGGGTTGGGGTTATTCCTCTCCATGCAGAATTATAAAAACTTAATTTTTAATTTGGCTCTTTTAATAATTTTATTAATATTTCTTAAGAGAAGATTCGATTATGATTATAATATTAAACCAAGGAGAAATTTAATGACCGGTTTTGAAAACGCCGACGAATTAATATTACAGCAAATGAATTCTAACTATATATTAGAAAAAACCAATTATACATCTCAGCGGTTCTTTCTGGGCGCCGCAGACGATGATGACGATCTTTATCACGCCGACGAAGACGATGATGATTTCGAGAACGACGAAGATTTTGTCGACGATGATAATGAAGAAAATAAAGAACCGGTTGACGACGACGAAGTTGACGAAGAAGAAGAATTTTATGAAGAAGACTTCGACTTTGACGAAAAAGAAGAAGACGAAGATTTCGAAGAGGACGATGTCGTTCCTTACAACTAATTAACTTCCCAAATACTTCTCTGTTATCAGATAATTTTGAACATAGTCGGTTACTCCTTCTTCCAGCGATAAAAGCGGATTGGGATAACCGGCTTTTTTAATTTTTCCCAAATTAGCTTCAGTAAAATATTGATATTTAGCAGCCAGGTATGGCGGCAAATCAATATATTCAATGTTAACCGGCTTATTCATTGCAGTAAATATTGCGGAAACCAGATCATTCCATGTTCTTGCTGTGCCCGCCCCTACGTTATATAATCCGTTTTTGTCTTCGTTATTTAAAAAGAAAAGCGTCATATCAACAGCGTCTTTTACATAAACAAAATCCCGTTTTTGTTCGCCGTCTTTATAATCTTTATTAAGCGACTTGAATAATTTTACTTTGCCTGTTTCTACTATTTGTTCATAAGCTTTGTGAACAACGCTCCGCATATCTCCTTTGTGATATTCGTTTGGACCATAAACATTAAAATATTTTATTCCCACAATTTTGTCGAACAGTCCGTTCCTCTTTGCCCAAAGATCAAACAATGTTTTTGAATAACCATACATATTAAGGGGACGAAGTTCGGAAATATTTTCTTCGTCATCCAGGAATCCATTTAAGCCGTCGCCGTAAGTAGCCGCCGACGACGCATAGATAAACCGGATATTGTTTTTACAAGAATATTTGGCAAGCGTCTTTGTGTATTCGTAATTGTTCTTTAGAAGATGATCGGCATTCTTTTCTGTGGTTGATGAATTAGCCCCCATGTGAATAATAGCCCGTGCACTAAAATTAAGTTTGCCGGTTTCTATCATTTCGAGAAAATCATGTTTGTTTATAAAATCGGTAAAATGTAATCCGGTAAGATTTTTCCATTTTTCATCATTGCCTAATTCGTCAACGACCATTATATTTTCTTTGCCGAGAGTATTTAACCGCCAGACAATTGCGCTGCCAATAAAACCGGCGCCGCCCGTTACTACTATCATTTTTAACCTTATTCCTTTAAGAGACTTTGTTTTATAATAGGTGCTAATTTAGTTATATTTGCCCCACTTTTCAAAAGACAAACAGCTTAAGATATTAAAGGATTAAAAAATTTATATGCGATTTACAGTTAATCAATTAAGAGAAATATTAAAAATCCGGATACTTGTTCTCGATGGCGCAATGGGTACGATGATTCAGCGTCACAAATTATCTGAAGAAGATTTCCGCGGCGAAAAATTTAAAGATCACCCGTACGATCTAAAAGGCAACAATGATCTCCTTTCACTTACACGCCCGGAAATTATTAAAGGTATTCATCGCGAGTACCTGGAAGCGGGCTCGGACATAATCGAAACGAATACTTTTAACTCCAACTTTTTTTCGCAGTCAGATTATCATACCGAAAAATACTCGTACGAAATCAATTTCGAATCAGCCAAAATTGCCCGTGAAGTTGCGGATGAATACACAAAAAAAAATCCAGCAAAACCAAGATTAGTTGCCGGCGCGCTTGGACCAACAAACAAGACAGCCTCATTATCGCCCGATGTTAATGATCCCGGATATCGCGCGGTTTCGTTTGATAATCTTGTTTCTGCATATTACGAATCGGCAAAGGGACTTGTAGACGGCGGTGCGGATATACTTCTCATCGAAACGATTTTTGACACACTAAATGCAAAGGCGGCTATATACGCAGTTCACCAACTGCTTGATGAAAGAAATTCTCAGATGCCGTTAATGATTTCCGGAACCATTGTCGATCAGAGCGGAAGAACATTATCAGGGCAGACGACAGAAGCATTTTGGATTTCTGTTTCGCACACAAAAAATTTATTAAGCGTTGGGTTAAACTGTGCGCTCGGTGCAAAGCAGATGCGCCCGTTTTTAGAAGAGCTTTCGAACATTGCTGATTGCTTCATTAGTGTTTATCCAAATGCAGGTCTTCCTAATGAAATGGGAGAATACGAAGAAACAGCAGAGCAGATGGCTGTAGTACTTAAAGATTTTGCCGAAAGCGGATTCTTCAATATTGTGGGCGGATGCTGCGGAACAACACCGCTTCACATAAAAGCAATGAGCAATATTGTTAATAATTTTCAACCAAGAAAAATAATAAAACACGAACCGTATCTTCGACTTAGCGGGTTAGAACCCCTTGTGGTGCGGCAGGAATCAAACTTCGTTAACATAGGCGAAAGAACAAACGTTACCGGCTCTAAAAAATTTGCCAAACTAATCCTTAATAATAATTATGAAGAAGCGCTTGCCGTAGCGCGTGATCAGGTTGAAGGCGGGGCACAGGTTCTTGATATTAATATGGACGAGGGACTTCTTGATTCAGAAGAAGCGATGGTTAAATACTTAAATTTGGTTCAGGCAGAACCCGACATTGCCAAACTTCCCATCATGATCGACTCATCAAAATGGAGCGTTATAGAAGCCGGATTAAAATGTCTTCAGGGAAAAAGCATTGTTAATTCAATTAGTCTTAAAGAAGGCGAAGAAGCATTTGTGGTTCATGGAAAAAAAGTTTTGGATTATGGCGCTGCCGTTATTGTTATGGCTTTTGATGAAAATGGACAGGCAGACACTGTTGAAAGACGAAAAGAAATATTTACGAGAGCGTATAAAATTTTAACGGAAAAAATAGGTTTCCCTCCTCAAGATATTATCTTCGATCCCAACATCCTTACTATAGCCACAGGTATCGAAGAACATAACAATTATGCCGTAGATTATATAGAAACAGTTAGGTGGATAAAACAAAATCTTCCTCTAACAAAAGTAAGCGGGGGCGTTAGTAATCTCTCGTTCTCATTCCGCGGAAATAATCTTGTGCGCGAAGCAATGCACTCGGCATTTCTTTTCCACGCAATAAAAGCGGGAATGGATATGGGGATAGTAAATGCCGGGCAGCTTGAAGTGTATGAAGAAATTCCGAAAGAGTTGCTCGTTCTAATTGAAGACGTTATTTTAAATCGCAGCAAAGAAGCAACCGAACGTTTGCTTGATTATGCCGAGACCGTAAAGCAAAAAGGGAAAGAAGCAGTAAAAAAAAATGAATGGCGGGAAGCGCCGGTAAAGGAAAGATTAAAACACGCACTCGTTAAAGGAATAGTAGATTATATAGAAGAAGATACGGAAGAAGCGCGAAAATTATTTAAACGACCATTAGAAGTAATTGAAGGTCCACTGATGGACGGCATGAGTGTGGTTGGAGACCTTTTTGGTGCCGGCAAAATGTTTCTTCCGCAAGTTGTAAAAAGCGCGCGCGTGATGAAAAAAGCAGTTGCATATTTATTCCCGTTTATTGAAACCGAAAAACTCGCCGCTTCAGATACACGTGAAGCAGGAAAAGTTTTACTTGCAACGGTTAAAGGAGATGTGCATGACATTGGCAAGAACATCGTCGGCGTTGTGTTGGGCTGCAACAATTATAACGTAATAGATCTTGGCGTAATGGTGTCTGCCGATAAAATTCTTCAAACCGCCATTGATGAAAAAGTTGACATAGTTGGATTAAGCGGACTTATCACCCCATCACTTGACGAGATGGTTCATGTAGCCAAAGAGATGGAACGAAGAGGAATGAAACTCCCGCTGCTTATCGGGGGAGCCACAACATCGCGCATACATACGGCGGTTAAAATTGCACAGAACTACAGCTCGCCTGTAATTCACGTATTAGATGCTTCGCGCAGTGTGCCGGTGGTTAGTAATCTTTTAAATGATGATAAAGCAGTTCGATCAAAATTTTTAGAGGGAATCAGTTCGGAGTACGAACACATACGTGAAGATTACAAGAAGAGAAGAGAAACAAAAAATTATTTGAGCATAAACGAAGCAAGACAAAACCGCCTCAAAACTGATTGGGAAAATTATAAAACAGCAGCTCCGATTAAACCGGGGATTACTATTTTACAAAATTATTCGCTTGAGATATTGCGCGAGTATATCGACTGGTCACCCTTCTTTCTCGCATGGGAATTGAAATCGAAATACCCTGCAGTTCTTGAACATGAAAGATATGGCGTGGAAGCGCGCAGGCTGTTTGAAGATGCCAACAAGATGCTCGATAAAATAATAGATGAAAATTTATTAACCGCTAATGGAGTAGTTGGAATATTTCCGGCGAATTCAATTTCGTATGATGATATTGAAATTTATGCCGATGAAAACCGCAAAGGAGTAAAACACGTTCTTCATACATTAAGATCGCAGACTTCGAAATCGGGAGACATACCAAACCTTGCGCTTGCTGATTATGTGGCGCCGAAAGAATCGGGAGTTAATGATTACATTGGCGCATTTGCCGTAACTACAGGCATCGGAATAGAAAAATTATTAGATCAGTACGAAAAAGAAAATGATGATTACAGCAGTATAATGGTTAAAGCCCTCTCCGACAGGTTCGCAGAAGCGTTTGCAGAGCATCTTCATGAAAAAGTGAGAAAAGAATTTTGGGGATATGCAAAGGAAGAAAAACTTAGTAGTGATGAATTGATAAAAGAAAAATATCGGGGCATTCGTCCGGCGCCAGGTTACCCGGCACAGCCGGATCATACTGAAAAATTAATAATTTTTAATCTGCTTGATGTAGAAAAACACACAGGCATTACTTTAACAGAAAGCCTTGCAATGTATCCAGCCTCTTCAGTGTGCGGATTATATTTTGCTCATCCGGCAGCGAAATATTTTAATGTCGGTAAAATTGGGAAAGACCAGGTTGCAGACTATTATAAACGAAAAGGCTACAGCAGGGAAGAGATGGAAAAGTGGCTGTCGCCAATTTTAAATTACGAGCGCGGAGAATAAAGTTTTTTCCGAGTTTAAATTATTTTATACGACAGTAATTGAACCAGCAATTAAAAAAAGGGACGGAGTGAGCCGTCCCTAAATGAGTGGTTCAAATTACTGTCCGCCAAGTATAAGCGGAAGCCCGTCTTTGCCGGAACCAATAACCACAATTTTTGAGTTTGTGGAAGATGCAAGTTTTTCAGTTGCTTCAATTCCCTTCCACTTAAGAAGTTGATCGCTTATTCCTTTAGCAACGATATCTTGAAAATCGGCAATACCCTGAGCTTCAATTCGTTTTCTATCAGCTTCCTGACGTTCACGCGTCAACACAAATTCCATTCTTTGACTTTCCTGCTCGGCTTTTAATTTTTCTTCGATTGAAGCGGTTAACCCTGACGGCAGAACTATTTGTCTTAATGGCGCAGATAAAATTACAATTTCGGACATTTCTCTAACCGCAGAAAGTTTTACCCGGATCTCTTCTTCAAGTCTTTCTCTGTCGGCGGTATACAAAGATTTAGCTTCGTATTTTGTAGTTACACCTCTAACAACCGAACGAAAATTTGGCATAATAAGCTTCTGCAAGTATTCATCAAAATCACCAACGGTTTTGTAAATTTCGTTAACATTATCCATTTTTAGTTTGAAGATTAGACTTATCTCAAGCTCAACACTTAATCCTTCTTTTGAAGGCACAGTCATTGTTTCTTTTAATTCCTGTTTTCTTGTATCGAACTTAATTACATTAGCCATCGGGTTAACAATATTAACTCCGGGTTTAAGAGTGTTGTCGCCAACATAACCTAAAAAATCAACCACACCGGCATGTCCGGCGGGTATAACCGTCCAAACCTGGAATACCGCAATAAGTATGGCAACACCCATACCAATCAAAGCAAAAGCAGCTTCCGATTTGCTGAATCTTTTTTTAGCGTTAAGAAAAACCACAAGAGCAACAACTGCGGCTATAATTGCAATTACAAATAACATTACTAGACCCTAACCTTTCATAATTTTTTATTTTCTACCTAAAATATACTATTCGTATCATTCATACAAAAATAAGATATTATTAAATAGTAAGGTTGAATGATGGAGTAGCTTTCTAATTATATAGTCATCTTACGCAAAATAGAGAGATGACATCTTTTATAATGCAAACGACACTAAATATTTAAACTAAAACGTAATTTTTAACCGAATTCATTTCAAAATAAAGATGTCTTCTCTTTACGCTTACTTTTTTGCGTAAGGTGACTTAACTAATTTTAAAGCTTAGAATTGCCATCTAAAAATGTGCAAACTTATTTTACGCAACAGCCCGTTTTTGCCGGTGATTTTTAGGTAACTTCTCACTATATAAATTATAACTTTTTAAATTTGTTTTAATTCCTTAATTTTTTTTGGCGGCATTATTATTGTACTATTAATTGGGCAAAGGTTGTTAATAAATCTAAAATATTTAGGTGCGGAGAGGTTAAGTTTGCAAAAATATCATCTATCAAAATTTAATTTTCCAATTCTTTCTTTAAAGAAAAAGGTTTTTATTGTTATGCTTAAAAATAAAATTATTACAACGATTATTTTTCTTGCCGGGCTGTTTTTTCTCTCATGCAATACCACCGAACCGGACAACAAACCGGCTAATTTTGAATTTGCAGCCGAAGATGCTTCATGCACGGAAGCATGGATAAAATTAGAAGCAGACAATATAAAAGCCGCACAAGTTTTTAGGGAAGACTCACTCATCTTTTCATTCAATTCCAGCAGTATCGATACAGTTCTTTATGATGAAGGACTGCTGCCAAACCATGTTTACAAATATCATACATCCATCCAGCTATACAGCAATTCAAACGCCGTTACGAAAGAGTTAACCTTACAAACGATGGATACAACCAGCCATGAGTTTACATGGCAAACATTTACCTTTGGTGAAGCTGGTAGCAGCACCTTTTACGATGTTGCGATAATAAATGAAAACAATATCTGGGCTGTTGGTGAAATATACATGAACGATTCTTTCGGCAATCCCGACCCGATTTCTTATAACGCCTTACATTGGAATGGACAAAGCTGGGAATTAAAGAAAATAAAAACAAACGCTTGCGGTGGGGTAGATTATCCCCCAATTAAGGCAATTTTTGCTTTTTCATCGAATGATATATTATTTGCTCATATCGACGGCAGTCTTTCTCATTTCAATGGAATAAAGTTCACCAATGATTGTTCGTTGATTACACAATTAAATGGCTCAGCGAATAAAATTTGGGGTATATCGAAAAACGACTTCTATGTTGTTAGTGGAAATGGATTTGTAGCCCACTACCAAAACGGAAGCTGGAGAAAGATAGAGAGCGGAACTACGACTTCTATAAAAAATGTATGGGGTGTACATTACAATGATTTAAATAGTTTTATTCTCTGTGCTGTTACGAATGTTGCATCTGCAGGGGATAGAAAAATATTAAGAATTAATAATAACAATGTTATTAATTTTCTTTGGGATACAGGTAGGAGGGTACAATCTATTTGGTTTAAAAATAGTTCCATCATCTATACTTGTGGTGGTGGAGTATTTGTTTTGAGAATGAATAATCATTGGGAAGAAATAATAGAAATACCTCTTTACTATACAGAAGAAATTAGAGGAAATGATATTAACGACATAATGGTAGTAGGAGATTTTGGTCTTCTCGTACATTTTAATGGAATAAGCTGGAAGATATTCAATAATCCTGCAGTAGATATTTATTACTCTTGTGCAGTAACTGAAAATTTGGCAGCCGCGGTAGGAACAAAAGGAAGTCAAGCAATCATTGCAATTGCAAATAAATGAATAAAGTAGTTATCTAATATTTAAAGGAGAAAGAAAATGAAAAAACCGAATATATTTTTCATCGCAATAATAATTCTTTTTATTAACATAAGCGTAAAAGCACAGTCGTCAATTCCAATAATTCAGGTTACTTCAGGTTCAAATCACAAAAGTGAAACATCTATTGCTGTTGATCTAAATAATACCACTCATCTTTTTATTGGTTCTAACGTAAGGATAGGTACAGGACTGACAAAAATAGGCTATTATTTTTCTGAAGATGACGGAACTAATTGGACAGGAAATGAGAATTTCGACAATGAGTATAGAGTTGATCCATCAGTATCTTATGATTTGTTAGGAAATATTTTTTATTGTTTTTTAAAACCTGATCCGAATGGAGCCTTAGATGAAGTTCATATAAAGAAATCATCTAATAATGGAATAAACTGGATTTCAAATATTAAACTCTCTAATAGCTACTCAGATAAATGTTATATGACCATCGACAAAAAACTTTCCAGCCCTTATGTAAATAATATTTATGTGGTTTGGGCATACAATTTAAGTTCAATCGGTTTTCGTCGCTCTAATGACAAAGGTGCAACTTATTCAAATGTAAATTATATAAATGGAACATTTAATTCTGTACATGCACCTGTCCCAGCTACCGGATCAAATGGAGAATTATATGTGGCCTGGTCAATAGGTTCTGTTTCGACCACAGGAATAGGTTTTAACAAATCTATAAATGGCGGGGCAGGATTCGGAAATGCTGTTCAGATTGCTAGTGTATCTCAAATCGGATATGTAGTTGATAATCACTATCGCTTGAAAAGTACTGGTATCAGGGTAAATAGCTGGCCTTCGATTGATGTTGATAAAAATAATGGGACCATATATATAGTTTGGGCAGATAATTCAAATGGTAATCCAGACATTTTTGTTATGAAATCAATTGATCAAGGTTCTACCTGGTCAACTAAAATCAAAGTAAACAATGATAATACCAACAATGATCAGTGGTTTCCCTGGGTAAACATAGGTGAAGATGGGGCAGTAAATGTTGTTTATTATGATAGCAGAAATGATGTGTCTAATTTACAGACGCAGGTTTATCTTTCAAGATCTACTGATGGTGGACAAACTTTTTATGATTATCGAATCACTGAATATTCTTTCACACCAAAACCAATTCCTGGTTCACCAAGACCTGATTATATGGGAGACTATATTGGAATCACTTCCGCTGGCTCTAAAGTATATCCTTGTTGGATGGATGACCACAATGGAAACATTTTTCAACTTTATAATGCAAAAATAGATTTCTCAATTCAAATGGAAGTAGATCAAGTCGAAGAATTAAGTCAATCAAGTAGAATCAATTTACAAGTTGGACGTTGGGAAGGAGGACCAACCTATCATAATAGAGATGTTCCCTTCTCATTAGCGGTAAATATTGGAACTGATGAATATCTAATTGGAGCTTCAGAATTATTCGCTAATAAAAAGTTTCACATGTGGAATGTTGAAGATTATTATACGTTGATGGATACATTCCAGATTGATTTCGGGACCAATAATTTTAAGTCGTTATTCTTAAATTCAGTTAATGGTACAATAATACAAAATAATTATTCTGAATCTACATCTTTAAATCCGCTATCGGATAAAATAAGTTTTGCAGATCCCTGGTTAAATGATTTAGAAGCACCTTTTGATGGAACAAAAAAGATAAATCAGGTAATTAATCCTCCATTAAAGGATCGTCCATCCCCTTTTTACCCCGATTACTCAACCTCATATAACGGAGATGTGTACAAAGGTGTTTTCTTAAATCAACCTTATACTGGTAATAATCCGGTTTACTACTCCGTAAAAGCAATATCGCCTCAAGATATTCCACTAACCCAAACCGGCAAAACGCACAAGTTTTATTTTCAAGACTGGACGGGCAGCGGCGTGCAGTTCAAATACACAACAGCACAGGAAACCCCCGTTGTATTTACAAGCGGCAGCGCAGTGGTTAATGCAAACTTAAAAGGGCATTTGCTTTCCGATGCATCGCTTTCTTTTTCGGGCAACGGACAGAGAAAACTTGTAAGGGATTCTTACGGTATTTATCACGCAGTTTATCATACTTCAACCGGCATCTGGTACACCCGCAGCGCTACTTCCGATTTTAATGGAACGTGGACCGCCGATAAGCAAGTAACTACATATGGCGCTAATCCTTCAATAGCTAATCCATTTTTCTACTCATCCATACAAATTTTCTTAATTAATTTTAAAGCTTAGAATTGCCATCTAAAAATGTGCAAACTTATTTTACGCAACAGCCCGTTTTTGCCGGTGATTTTTAGGTAACTTCTCACTATATAAATTATAACTTTTTAAATTTGTTTTAATTCCTTAATTTTTTTTGGCGGCATTATTATTGTACTATTAATTGGGCAAAGGTTGTTAATAAATCTAAAATATTTAGGTGCGGAGAGGTTAAGTTTGCAAAAATATCATCTATCAAAATTTAATTTTCCAATTCTT
>Ga0210044_10003119_pt1 | contig 23886 bp, 17 predicted proteins | sample CryGey13umfilter_2_FD_183959 | JGI IMG/M metagenome (GOLD analysis project Ga0210044, IMG submission 183959) | Groundwater microbial communities from aquifer in Utah, USA - Crystal Geyser 4/9/14 3 um filter (SPAdes) (version 2) | ecosystem: Environmental > Aquatic > Deep subsurface >... | reverse complement strand
TTATTTCCGGCAAATATAACGCCCATTTTGGTGATATCGGGCTGGTGGGGGTCGGGGAGCGGTTTGCGGGAAGAGGAATAGGTTCGGCGCTCCTGCAAGCTATAGAATGTGAATTCGCCGTCAAGAGGATGAAATACTCAAGAGTTCTAACCCAAGCGAGGAATATTCCAGCGCAGAGGCTTTATGCCAAGAATGGATATAAGGTCGAGCGTTTGACTCATTACTATCATAGATGGTTTAGAAGATAGGCGAACTAAGAGTGGCAAAACTGAAGCTGCATAATCCCTCGCAAAAGAGCTCACGGACTCATCTATCAGTCATTGCGGATAGCGTTATCGGCGAGGACCTCAGCAAGTATCTGCGGCAACAAGGGCTGGATGTGTTTGCGATTGATTCGCGGAGGCCTTGGGAGGAGATTATCAGCGAGGTCAGGAAACAGGGGCCGCAGTTGGCGCTTTCGATTAATTGCGAGCATTTTCCACCGGCACAATTAGCTGGAATAAAGGAATTGCAGTGGATAAATCTCAACCTGGGGGAGATTCCAAAGTACTCGGGCGGGCTTTCGGTGCAGCGAGCCATAATGAGCGGCGATATGAAATTGGAAATTGTGCTCCATCAGATAAAACCGGATTTGAATCGGGCTGATATAATCGCCAGAGACTCAACGCCGATCCTAAGCGAAGATTCCGGTTTTGCACTGTATAGCAGGGCGATTGAACTTGGTCTGCAACTATTGAAGGGGCGCCTTCAAGGTATAATCCTGGGAAATGAGGAGTATCTGGAGAGCATCTATTGTGGGCCGGAAGACTGGGCCGAGGCCGATGGCGGCATTGCCGTAATAGACTGGAATAGAACCGCATTTGACATACATAATTTGATACGGGCTTTCACGTGTCCTTATGGCGGAGCGATAAGCCAAATATTGGGTTGTCAGATTCGCATTTTGGAGTCAAGAATCGCCAACCCATTTAATCCCGATCTCATACCGGGAACGATCATAAGTGCATTTGGGAAGCACAACCTGGATGTAGCCACCGGCAGTGGCACATTGCGAATTTTGGACTATAAGATAAGGGGAGGCATCAAGCCGGCCCCGGGGGATTGCTTTGAGAGCGAAATCAAACGACAGATTCCTGAGGGGGTGGCCATTGAGTAGATTGATTTTGAAAGGGGGATTGGAATCAAGAAGGAGGGGGGGGGTAGGTGACGAGGATTCTCTGCCGGCCAGGTATGGCGGTAATCCTGTAAGAAGCGAGGATGAGTTTATAATTTTTGGGGCGCCTCTGATCGGACAGGAGGAGATTGACGAAGTAGTAGATACTTTGAAATCGGGCTGGCTTTCCACCGGTCCAAAGACCAAGAAGTTCGAGCGGCTTTTTCTTGATTATATAGGCGCTCCCTTTGGGGTGGCTACCAACTCGTGCACTGCGGCCTTGCATCTGGTCCTAAAATCATTCGAGATTGGTCCGGGCGATGAAGTAATTGTAACTCCGATGACTTTTGCCGCATCGGTGAATGTTGTCGAGCATGTGGGCGCCAGGCCGGTTTTTGCTGATGTGGAGCCAGATGGCTATAATATTGATCCCAGGAATATCGAGGCCGCCATAACAACCAAAACTCGTGCTATCATGCCGGTGCATTTTGCAGGGCAAGCATGTGATCTTGATTCGATTTATGCAATTGCTGAGAAAAATAATATCTTGGTCATTGAAGATGCGGCTCATGCGGCTGGGACAGAGTATCGGGGCCGCAAGATAGGAAGCTTTGGCAATCCGACATGTTTTTCCTTTTATGTAACCAAGAATATCTCGACTGCTGAGGGGGGATTTGTGTCAACATCGGATCAGCGATTATCCGAAAGGATTCGGGTGCTGGCGTTGCATGGGATGGATTTGGGTGCCTGGCAGAGATATTCCAAACATGGGAACAAGCACTATGAAGTCGTTTATCCGGGATATAAATACAATTTGACGGATGTCGCTTCCGCAATGGGGATTCATCAACTCAGCAAGCTGGATCATTTCATCGATGTAAGGCGGAAATATGCCAATATCTATCATGAGGAGTTGCGCGAAAACGAAGAGATAATCTTGCCGCGCGACAATGAAAATGGACGTCATGCGTGGCATTTGTTCCCGGTAATGGTCAGGCCGGAGATTTTGGGGGCGGATCGCGATGAAGTGATGGAGGCCTTGACGGCAGAAAATATAGGAATTGGGGTTCATTTCCGCGCAGTGCATCTGCATCAATATTACCGTGAGAAATATGGGCATCAAGCGGGAGACTTTCCACGAGCCGAGTTTATCAGCGACAGGGTATTTTCCCTGCCGTTGACGCCGAAGATGACGGAAGGCGATATCGAAGATGTCATTTTCGCCTTTAAGAGGATTATTAGATATTTCAGAAACAGGAATCGGAGGTTCTATGATAGCGGCCATATTGCAGGCAAGGATCGGGTCAAATCGACTGCCGGAGAAAGTGTTGCGGCCAATACTGGGTCGTCCAATGCTGGAGTTGATGATAGAAAGGCTCCGGCATTGCAAAACCATTGATAAGATTATTGTGGCCACAACTACATCGCCGGAAGATGATAAATTGGAATCGCTGTGTGATATCTGGAGCGTAGATTGTTTCCGAGGCGCTATTGATGATGTCCTGTCCCGGTATCATGGCGCTGCCAGGATGTATGAAGTGGATGTAATCGTCCGGGTGACATCGGATTGTCCTTTGATCGATCCGGAGTTGGTTGACGAAGTGGTCAATTTGTATCAAAGGAACAGCGACAAATATGCTTATTGCAGCAACGTAAATCCACCCACGTATCCGGATGGGTTGGATGTCGAAGTATTCGGGATGGCTACCCTGGAGAGGCTCAATGATTTGGCAATTGAATCGATCGATAGGGAGCATGTGACCACCTATGTAGAAAAGCATCTGGAAGATTTCAGAATAGGAAATGTTGCTGATGGGATAAACCGTTCGGCGTTTCGCTGGACAGTGGATACCTACGATGATTTGCAATTTGCGACTGAGATTTATAAAGCGCTGTACCGGCCAGGCCAGATATTCGGGAGGGAGGAGATTTTCGGACTGCTTCGGCGGCACCCGGAATTGATGTCGATCAATGCCGGGCATACAAGAAATGAGGGGCACACTATGAGCATAAGCAAGAAAGAACAATTGGCGGCGTCAGCCCGATAAGCAAAGTGGCATCAACTCAGGAGAAAAGATGGAAACTATTGAAATAGTAAAGAACAAGGAAAGACAGAGATCATTGGAGGAGTCGCAAAATTATCTTAGGCGCGCCGAGGGACTGATTCCCTGCTATACCCAGACCCTCTCCAAAGGTCCGTCGCAATTTGTGCAGGGATATGCGCCAATATATTTGGCACGGGGCGAGGGCAGCCATGTATTCGATGTCGATGGCAATGAATATATCGATTATCCGCTGGCGCTGGGACCGATTACACTCGGGCATAATTACCCGGTAGTAACCGAGGCGATCATCCGCCAGTTGAAGGATGGGATTACTTTCTCATTGATGCATCCACTTGAAGTAGAGCTCGGAGAACTTTTGAGGGAGGTAATCCCCTGCTGTGAATCTGTCAGATATTCCAAAACCGGCTCGGAGGTCTGCTCGGCGGCAGTCAGGATTGCGCGGACATATACTGGCCGGGATATAGTGGCATCCCAGGGTTATCATGGATGGCACGAGTGGTACGCGACCACCACAGAGCGCGACTATGGGATTCCCAAGGGGATGAAGGATTTTATCGAGACGTTCGCCTACAATGATATAGAAGGGCTGAAGAAAATATTTGCGAAGCATCCGAATAAGGTCGCCTGCGTAATAATTGAACCGGTATCGGTGGAAGAACCCAAAGATAATTTTCTGGAGCAGGTGAGGGAAGTTTGTGATCATTACAAAGCGGTCTTGATTTTCGATGAAATAGTGATGGGATTTCGGATTGCTTTGGGCGGCGCGCAGGAATATTACCGGGTCACGCCGGATCTGGCGACTTTTGGAAAAGGAATGGCCAATGGCATGCCGTTGTCGGTAGTAGTCGGCAAGAGGGAAATTATGGCGGCCTGTGAGAAAGCATTTTTCTCCACTACATTTGGAGGGGAAGCGCTTTCTATGGCGGCTAGTGTGGCGACGATAAAAGAGATGCGCAAGAAAAATGTTATAAATCATCTATGGCAAATGGGGGCGATGCTCAAGGATGGATACAATCGGTTGGCGAGAAAGTATAGTATTCCAACTGAATGCATCGGCCTGGCGCCTCATAACGCTTTCTCATTTTATGATAAAGATAAAAAGGTTTCATACCCACTGAAGAGCCTCTTTCTGCGAGAGACAGTCAAACGCGGCATACTCTTTTCGGGCGTCCAGAATTTCTGCTTCAGTCATACTGAGAAAGATATTAATTATACTCTGCAGGCAGTGGAGGAGTCATTTAAATTTATCAAGGAAGTCCTGGAAGGGAATTGTCTCGAAGAAGAGATCGGCGATAGAGTTGTCAAGCCGGTGTTTAGAAATCTATAGTCTTGATAATGTTAGCGGTAGCGGGTAAGAGGGGATAGGCGGAGCCGCCGGCTCCGCCTAATAATATGGCCTTGAAGTTAGAAATGGAGCATCCTCCCACTGAGGAATCCAACCAGCTTTCTGGAAATATGTCCGGCGAGATAGTAAGGGATGCATCCTATTTTACGGTGTGCACCTATATCTATCAAGTTGCGGCTCTGGCGGTAGGTATGGTAACCAGAAGGTTTCTGGGACCGGAAGGGGCGGGCACCTGGTCGTTGTTTATGATGGTTCTATCTTATTCGGCCCTTCAGCACTTTGGCATCATCGATGGCTCCGAACGTCAGATCGCTTATTATCGGGGTAGAGGGAAGCATGATTACGCCTTGAATATAAAGAATAATATGTTCGGCGTAGTGGGCATTATCTCGATAGTCTCTGCGCTGGCCATAATAATTACCGCCCTGGTAGCCAAAAGCATCTTCGCAGATCATATTAGTTGGGCGCTATTTCATACCGGATTGATCATCCCGGCCTTCATGGCCGTTAATTATGCTACGGTGGCTATGAGGGCGACGAAGCGTTTTAAGCTGCTGGGAGGAAGTTTGGTGGCGGTGGCCGGATTGAATGCCACCGTTGGAATCTATCTGGTATGGAGATGGCAGCTGGAAGGCATGTTTGCGTCGTTCTTGATGATAAATCTGGCGAATCTTTTGCTCTGGTATTTTCTGACGCGCCATGATGATTCCATCTCGTTTAAGTTCTCACTTTCAAAATCGATCAGCCGGGAAGTATTCAAGGTGGGTCTGCCTATAACGGTACTGGGGCTGATATGGACCCTGCTGAGAACTGTGGATTCGCTGGTGGTAGTGTCTTCATCCGGGACTGAAGCTCTGGGATTCTACGCCCTGGGTGTGACGATCAATGGATTTATTTTTCAATCTCCCAATGCTCTTTCGATTGTGATGTTTCCCCGATTTCAAGAGAAGTTCGGGCAATCTTCGGATATTATGGAGCTTAAAGACTATGTGGTGAAACCAACGACGGCTTTGGCATTTTTTGTGCTCCCACTCCTAATTGGCTCGGCATATTTCTTGGCGCCGGTGTTGATCGAATTGGTTTTGCCGAAATTTGTGCCGGGCATTATACCACTGAAAATATTATTGGGCGGCACGTTTTGGATATCGATGGTGCTGATGCCATTTCATCTCTTGATAACAATTAATCGTCAGGTAACAGCGATATATTTCGGGCTGATAGGCGCGGCTTTGAGTTTTGGGGGTTCCATTCTGGCGGTGAGATTAGGTTGGGGACTAAGCGGAGTGGCTTCGATGGTGGCATTATCATATATGATTTTCTTTTTATGGCTATTTAGCTATGTAGTCAGGTCTTCTAAATGGAAAGTGAAGCCGATAAAATATCTAGCCGGGATAATTCTGGGATATTTCTGGATGGTTATGGCGGCATTGGGTATAGACAACTTAATCACTTCAGGAGCAAATATCACAACTCAAATCGCTTTGGCAGTCTTGAAGACATTTCTTTTCATAATTCTATGTGCGCCGCTTTTTGTGATAGCGGAACGGCGGACATCTGTTGTAAGCAGATGCCGTCAGCATTTCGGAGAGATTATAAGCAAGGCTCGAGGTCGGCATAGGACCGATGGGAGGAAGATCGATTGAACTTATCAATAATTTTTAGCACGAACTATGAAATTCGCAACGCAGAAATGTCTGAAGATGGATTGTATGTTTTCCTGCATTGGTTGCCATACAGAAGGGCTTTGGAGACCGGGTTAAGGTCGATCCTGCTTGATGACTTGATTGATAATGTATGCAAAGCCCAGATAGACCGCGATGCCATCGGATTTACGCGAAACTGGTACTCCCATTGCGGAAATGATTTCACTGTTTTCAAAGGGATCTCGGTTGGGGTATTATCTGAATACCGGTTGTTGGGCAGGATTATAGAAATCTTAAGGCTATATTACGCCTATAAGAAATTGACTTCAGAGGGGCAATTCGCAGATGTCCAGACCGATTTGCATCCTAACTCGCACTATTTTGGTCTCACCAATAGTTATTTTCGGAAATGCGGAAACATGGTATCGGTAGTTCCTCCCTTTGCGGTCAATCCGTTTGTGGCGGCGACGGCATCGTTTAATTGTTATGATAAGAAAAAGGCCTTTGCCTTGCGTCGATGGCTGAAAAATAAGATAGAGGATTTCAAATATCAGGAAAATAAACCGTCTAATATAGTCAGGGATTCAATTCCTGGAGTGATATTTTCATCCCATCGCAATGAGTCTCTGGTATTGAAATATCTATTGGAGAATCACCGGGAAAAGATACGACCGATATTGGATCGAAAGGCGATGCCTTCATCTTATATCTGTGAAACGCTATTGCGGAGGGGAGCGCGGGTGCTTGATGACCGTAGGGAGATGCCGGATTCGGCCTGTGAGGATTTTGCGCGCCGGGTTGGAGATTATATCCAATCGGATTCATATAGGGACGCATTGGATGAGAGCTTCCAGGATGAGGTTCTGTCATCAACTGTCGAACAGTTCTTGCTGGATCTGGTCGAGCGGGACTTTGCCTCGATAGCGGCTGATATCTCCCACTATAAGGTCAGATTTGAGAAGCTGAATCCGATGGCTGTTGTGGTTTCCAACGATGCTGTTGAGCACCAAAGGTTATTGGTGATAACAGCCAGAGAGATGGGGATACCATCAGTGCTTATCCAGCACGGGCATCACGCCGAACCCAATGACGGCGACAAGAGGTATGCGGATTATCTGGCGGTCTGGGGGACGGCGGTCAAAGAAAACTATGTGAATGAGGGGCGGAATCCGGAGTCGGTGGCGGTTACCGGTAATCCATATCATGACCCGTTCTCGAACTCGCAGACGGGGAACAGGGAGCGGGGCAATATGATATTGGCGATAACTCATCCCGAGAATCGGCTCTCGGCATTCGGAGAGAAGGGACTTCCGGAAAAATATTTGGAGGAGGTATTAAAAGCGGCCCGGGTGATCGATTCCGACGTTAAATGGATCATTAAGCTTCATCCTTCCGAATCGGAAAGTTATTATGGTCGAGTTTTGAAAATGCTGAAAGGTCCGGGCCTTCAAATGGTAAAGAAAGCGGATCTGATGAGCCTTTTGAAGTCTTGCCTATGTGTGGTCCTGCCCGATTCAACAGTCTTTACCGAGGCTTATCTTTGTGGTACACCGATTATATGCCTAAATGTATCGGGCAAAGATTTTGAACCGCCACTTGACGGCAGAGGCTCTATTACGGTGGTCAAGGATTTTGAGAAACTCGCCGAAAGTATTAACGGGATTATGAAGGGTCCTACAAGAAGGGAAGATGGTTATTTGGAAAGTTATCTGGACTCTGGCGGCCAAAGCACCCGCAGAGTTGCAGAATTGATTATGGAGATAAGCAAATCGAGCACTCGTCTGCAAGCATCTGAGGAAACGGAAAAATATATAATCAAGGTCTGATGAAATTGGAAAGGTTGTGCCAAATGCTGACGATAATACGCCAAAACCGAATAGAGACCACCGAGGAAGACCGTATCCCGGAGAAGGTGTGGGAATATCTCAAGGGGGAGGGTAAAAAAGTATTGGATATTGGCTGTGGCAAGAGCAAGCTGGCGGGCGCTTTGGGTATGGATTGCAATCCCCGTTCGGATGCGGACATTATTGGGGATTTGGAAATCTATCCCTACCTTTTTCCGGATCAGGCTTTCGATGAAGTGCGGGCGGTTTCGGTAATTGAGCATCTTGATAATATCCTGATGACAATGGAGGAACTGCATCGGATAACTAAGACCAAAGGCATTTTGAAAATCACCGTCCCATTTTTTGCCAGCCGTTATTTCCATACTGATTTCACTCACAAACACAGCTTCGGCTCCCGCTCCTTCGACTATTTTGATTCATCCGAGCAATTGAGCCGATACGAATATTCGAGTTGTAAATTCAGGAAATTGAAAGTAGAGTACGAACCGCTTCCCAATATCTACAGGAGGGATATCGAACGTCCCTTAGTCTGGCTGGCAAACAGGAAAAAGGATTTCTACGAGAATTATCTGGCTTACTATTTTCCGATGCATGACATCTATTTTGAGTTAGAGGTTCTTCGTTGAGAGTAGCCGAGCAGATTGTCCTGCCATCGAAACTAACTTCCAATAATATCATCATAGGATTGCTGGGCGTGGCCATAATGCTGGCCATCGGATTTGGCAGCGCCGCTAATCCGGGATTATCCTTCTGTCTTATTGCTTCCCTCCTATTTGCAATGGTCTGCCTTTATGACATCCAGAAGTCATTCATATTGTTGGTGTTTTTGATCCCGATTATTCCCAATAGCCTGATAATCGATCTGGGTGCGGGCACCTCACGGGTATTCCTCTATCGGATTCTAATAGGCATTTATTTCGTGGCTTTCCTTGTCGGCGTATTATTGCGGCGGATAACATTTGGCTGGACCGCATATCATAAGGTCGGGATCTTATTTCTGATATCGATGATATTGAATATTGTGTTTTCAGCACAACCCCTGACCAGTCTAAAAACGGTGGTTGCCGAGCTATGGTTGACCGGGCTGGTTTTCTTTTTCGTTTCATTTCACCTTGCGGACAGCTCAAAAGTATTTAGAGGCCTGGTAATGGCCGCGATAGCATCGGCGGTGCTGGTTTCAATAATGGGATTTTATGAACTGATGACAGGGAACTCGATTGAGGAATCCGCGCTGATATCATATCTGACTCCATTGAGAGGTGAAATGACTATCGGTGATTGGGGCCGCGGATTGGGAGAGCGCGGCGGATTGTTCCGGGCGCAAGCGACTATGTTCCATCCATTAGGATTGGCGTCGTATTTGCTTTTCATTATACCCTTGGTATTCGAATATGCCGCACGCGGAAAGGGGAAATGGCTTTGGCTCTTGACCATCGCCGGCGGGTTGGCCAGCACTTTATCGCGAGCGGGATGGTTTATCGGGTGCGCCATTTTGGGGATAAGGTTGCGCCGAAACGTTATCTTAGTGATGATTCTGTTGATAGTAACCATCTTTGTGATGGTGCCCTGGTATCAGAAATCGGGCCAGGAAGGCTCCAATATGCTTATGGTGGCCAATACGGATTTCGCCAGGTTTATCCGGCTTGAAGAAGCAATTAAAGTCTTTAAATCTAATCCATTATTCGGGGTTGGCGTAGGCCATCTCAATATAGAGATTTTCAGCAATGTAATTTATCGCAGTTGGGATGTCACCGTAGCTTGTCTGCTGGAAGAAAATGGTTTGGTGGGGATTGGTATCTGGCTGGCTTTCTTTCTTTATCTGGCCATCAGGTATTATAGATTATCCAACAATCAGGAATTTCCCATGAGATGGGCCGCAACCGGGATTTTTTGGGGGATCGTTGCTTCATTAATTAATGCTACGTTTTCGAATTCGATTTTTCAATTTTCACAGGGTTATCTGGTTATGATGGCACTGTCAGGTTCTCTGGCGCGCCTTGAATGGGATCATAGAAATAATGCCTAATGGAAAGATGCCCGCGTATTCGATAATCGTCTGCACTATTGACAATACTTCAGGACTGATGGATTTTATCAAGAGCCTTCTGGTTCAGCGGTATCTTCCTGAAGATTTGATTATAGTTCATGGGAAACCTCGTGGGAGTATAAAAGACCGGGTCCTGGCCGCGCTTCAAGGAAGCGGCATACAACTGGTTTATGCCACTTGTCCGCCGGGATTGGTTTATCAGCGGAATTTGGGGTTAGAGCTGTGCAAGTCCGAGCTGGTTTTATTCTTTGATGATGATGTCCTTCTGGAAAACAATTACATCCGTAATCTCTTGGGGATTTTCCGCGGGGATGCCAACCATCAGATCGGGGGAGTTACGGGTTTGATCAAGAATATGCCCTACAGCCCCCGACTGGCACGATTCTTCAAACGATTCTTTATGCTTTATACTGGATACGGCGATGGCAAAATGTATCCATCGGGGATGCCATCGTTTCTTTCACCGGAATCGAAAGAATGCCGCACGCAATTTTTCGCAGGGTGCTTGATGGCGTTTCGGATGGAGGCGATCCGGGGAATGAAGTTCGATGAGAACCTGTATCCCTACTGGTGGGGTGATGATTTTGAATTCTGCTTCCGGGTTTCGCAGCGAAGCAAGCTGATTCAGACAATTAAATCGCGCCTATCTCATAAGGGATCGTCGGTAAACAAGCAGAGTTTCCGTCGGTTCTGGCGGATGCAGGTAGTGAATCATTGGTATATTTTTAGAAAGCATCGGCAATGGTATGAATTTCCATTTTACGTTTGGTCGCTATTCGGAAACCTGGTGTTTGCGTTTTTACAGGTACTGAGGGGTTATAAAGCTGATGGCCTGCTGGGATATTTCGAAGGAATCGCCGAGAATTTCGGTGTATTAAAGCAGAAAGGTGCCGATAGATGGAATAAAGATCTGATAAGGGTCGTCTATTGCCATACTACGAGTGATACAAGAGGTGAGACGTGGAAGAAAGCGGAGATATCAAGAGAGTGTTAGTTACCGGCGGCAGAGGGATGTTGGGACAAGACCTCTGCCGTTTGCTGTCTGTTAAAGGGTATGTGGTGACGCAGACCGATATCGAAGATATGGATGTGCGCAGCTATGATTTGATATGCAGGACTATTGACAGCTCACAGCCAGAAATAATTATGCATCTGGCGGCGTTGACTGATGTGGACGGTTGTGAACGGGAACCGGAGGCGGCTTATCATACGAACGCCATCGGGACCAAGAATGCAAGCTTAGCCAGTAGAAATTATCGGTTGCCTGTGGTTTATATTTCAACCGGATCGGTATTCAATGGCGAAAAGCCGGTGCCATATAATGAGTTCGACGATCCCGACCCCAGATCGGTCTATGCGCGCTCGAAATATATGGGGGAGAATTTCATCCGGGATCTCTCGTATGCTTTCTATGTCGTAAGGGCTGGGTGGATGTTTGGGGGAGGACCGTTGGATAAGAAATTTGTGGCCAAGATGATCGATATGGCGCGGAAAAATGGAAAGCTTTCGGCAGTGAATGACAAGTTTGGCACGCCGACATATACGGTGGATTTCGCGGGCGGTCTCATCAAACTGATGAAGACAGGACGCTTTGGGACCTATCATCTGGGAAACAGCGGCTGGTGCAGCCGATTGGAGATGGCCGGGAAGATACTGGAGTATTCGGGGTTGGGAAATTGCGCTCTCACCGGTGTTTCCTCAGCGGCATTTCCCCTGTCCGCGCCGCGGCCGCGGATGGAAGCGATCGATAATCTGGTGTGCCGTCTTGAAGGATTTGACTGGATGAGACCCTGGCAGGAAGCGCTCAGGGCTTATATTAAAGAAACATTGGCAGAGGTACCAAAAGTCAGTCTATCCTTGAAATCTGCCTGATTTTGGCGATGAGTTTCCAGCAGTATAATACTAAGATCAAACCGCATCTGTTATTTATTGCGCCTACTCCTCCTCCCTTTGCCGGGCCGGAAGTGGTCAGCGCCGCTCTTTTGCAAAGTGAATTGCTGAATTCGCGCTATGAAGTCCGGCACATTCGGAGTAATGTAAATGCTAATAATGCGGACAAGGGGCGAATCGGCCTCAAGGTTTTATTCCGGTTTGCAATGGTTTTTATCAAGGTGATGAGGGCGCTGAATTCTTTCAAACCGGATATGGTCTATACCCTAATGGCGCAAAACCGCATCGGATTTATCAGGGATGCTATTTATATAATGTCAGCGTCATCCCATAATGCGAAAATAATATGCCAGTTCCACGGCGAGAAATTTCGCGGCTTTTATGAAAGACAACCGGCTTTTTTTCGGCGGATAATCCGCAGGATTTGTTTGCGGATTGATTTGATGCTGGTTCAAAGCGAAAACCTCAAGAGTCAATTTTCGGGCTTGATCGATTCTCATAAGCTTCGGGTTGTTCCCAATGGTGTGGATGTGAGCTTATACCGGGCGGGGACGGGCGCGGGATACACTGAAGATAGTGCGGCGACCATCTTGTTCGTGAGTTCATTGTTCCCTTCAAAAGGTTTCCTGGATCTTTATGAGGTGGCAAAGGAAATCGTCGCCGAAGGACATCAGATCTCATTTGTTTTTACTGGAGAAAAATGTGCCAGCGACCGCAATATTATTTTCGATAAAGATGGGCGTGCGCTTCCGATCCTTTCCGATTCGTTTTATGAAAGCAATAACAGCTCGATACGATTCACCGGGCCGATTTATGGAAAAGAGAAAGTAAAATTGATGCAAGCATCCGATATCTTCGTGCTGCCCTCCTATTCGGAATCTTTCCCCACAGTTGTACTGGAGGCAATGGCTGCCGGGTTGCCCCTGATTATAACTCCGGTCGGAGCGTTGACGGAGATACTGAGGGAGGGGGAGAATTGTCTGTTTGTCCAACCGGGAAACAGGCTAAAATTGAAGGAACTGATAATCAGCTTGGCAACCGACAAGGATTTGCGTCAGCGAATGGGGCAGGCAAATCGGGAATTGGTCGGCGATAAGTTTACAAAAGCCAATATGCAGCGAAAATTCATTGAGGTTCTCGATACTGGCCTCTGCCCATTTCCAGGCCCAAGAATCCATGATTTGCAGGCGGTGAGCTGATATGTGCGGGATTTACGGATTTTTCGGATCGCCGGATGCGAAGCTTTTTGGCAAAATGGGTGAGGCCATTTCTCATCGGGGTCCCGATGAATTTGGGGAGCATTCCGATGAGAATGTCTCGATCGGAATTCGCCGTCTGTCTATTATCGACCTAACTACCGGACAAGTGCCTGTCTCGAACGAAGATCAAACCGTATGGGTAGTGCAAAACGGCGAGATATACAATTACAAAGAGCTTACCAATGAGCTCAAAGAAAAGGGACATCGGTTCAGAACCTGCGGCGATACCGAGACCATCGTGCATCTTTACGAGGAATTTGGGATATCATTTTTGAATAAGCTCCGCGGTATGTTCGCCATAGCGATCTATGACAGGAATAATAAAAAGCTTATTTTGGCGCGGGATCGGGTGGGGAAAAAACCGCTATATTATTATCGTGACGGCTGGCGGCTATATTTTTCATCAGAATTGAAATCATTTTATCATGCGCCATTTTTTGGAAGAGAGCTTGACCATCGAGCTGTCGCAGACTACTTGACCTATCTTTATATTCCCGCCCCCAGGACAATTTATAAGGACGTCAAGAAACTGCCGCCCGGTGAGGCGCTGATAATCGATGAGAAAGCAACCGCTTCAATCCGCTACTGGAAACTGGAATTCGGAGCGGAATTCACTGACAGTTTTGAAGAGCTACAAAGACGGGTTTATGACGGACTATCGGAGGCGGTGCGGATACGAATGGTTTCGGATGTTCCTCTCGGCGTATTCCTCTCCGGAGGGTTGGATTCGGCGGCCATTACCGGCCTTATGGCCCAGTACAGTTCGACGCCGGTGAAAGCATTTACCGTCGGTTTTGATGAGATGGATCGTGGCTATGATGAAATCCGTATTGCCAAAAGCGTGGCCAAGAGATTCGGCTGTGAGCATTATCATCAGAATCTGAAATATGATGTAGCATCCTTGCTACCGCAAGTATTGTGGCATTTCGACGAGCCGTTCGGAAATTCGACTTCGGTTCTGACATATCTGCTCTCGGAATATACCAAGCAGTTTGTGAAAGTGGCTCTCTCCGGCACAGGAGGGGACGAATGTTTCCTGGGTTATCCACGCTATTGGGGAATGTCGATGGCCGCAGTTTATAGCCTAATACCCAAATGGGCGAGAGAAGGCATAATCAGCCCGACGATCAATGTTCTTCCGGAGCCAACCAGAGGCAATGGTTATTATGATCGACTATTTAAACGTCTAAAGAGATTCACGTCAAGCTTTGAAATGTCGCCGAAAGGGCGATACTTATCATATCTGGAGTATTTTGGCATTGCCCAGCAGAGGGCATTATTGAAACCGGAGTTCTGGACGGAGATATCAGATTATGAACCAAAATCGATTGCCGGCGCATCCTGGGACACCGCTTTGCCCGGGGATCTCCATCGTGCCTTCAATACCGATGTGAACAATTTCCTTCCCTATAATCAGCTTGAATATGTGGATAAGATGAGCATGGCCAAATCCTTGGAAGTGCGGGCGCCGTTCTGCGATCATAAGCTTCTCGAGTTGTCGGCAAAAATCCATCCCCGATTCAAACTGCGGCAAATGCAGGGGAAATACATCTTAAAAAAGGCTATGGGAGGCCTGCTGAGTGATGATATTATTTATCGAAAGAAGGTTGGTTTCGATGCTCCTGTTGGACAGTGGCTCAAGGGAGGGTTAAGGGGGTTATTTGAATTTATTTTCTCTAATGGCTCGTCAAAAGTATTCAATGAGAAAGCGGTCCGCGAGCTTTTCTACTTGCATCTTAGTGGAAGGAAGGATTACTCGGTTCATCTATGGATGATACTTGTGCTGGAAATTTGGTTTCGAATGAATATTGAGCAATCGATAATTGATAAGCCGGATTTCGGTCTGGGCGAACTTGTGGGTTACGGGGGCAATCAGAGGCTGAAAGAATATGAAGCAAGTATTGCAAAATCTTAAGAGCGGCCATTTGGGGACGGAGGAAGTCCCCTCGCCGTTATGCCGCCCTGGCGGATTGTTGATTAGGGTTAGGTATTCCTTAATTTCCGCCGGCACGGAGCGCTCGAAAATCGAAGTTGCCAGAGCCGGCTATATTGGGAAAGCCCGGAAAAAACCAGAACAGTTGCGGAAAGTTATTGATGCTGTCAAAAAGGACGGTTTTGTTGCCACCTATAGAAAAGTAATAGATCGACTTGATAGCTTGTCGCCATTGGGATACAGCGCCGCCGGTGATGTGGTCGAGGTCGGAGCTAATGTCCGTGGGTTCAATGTCGGCGATCGAGTGGCGTGCGCGGGAGCAGAATACGCCTTTCATTCGGAATATGATTTTGTTCCCCAGAATCTATGCGCCAGAATTCCGGATAATGTTTCCTACGAGCAAGCCTCATTCACTACCCTGGGCGCAATAGCGATGCAGGGTTTTCGGCAGGCAGAAGTCGGATTGGGTGACCGAGTATTAGTGATAGGTCTGGGGCTGATCGGGCAATTGACAGTCGGGCTCATTCGTGCCAGCGGAGGAATCGCTTATGGCATTGATATCGACCAACGCACCTGCGAAAGGGCTGTCCTATCCGGCGCCTTCGAAGTCTCCGCGCGAAATGATCCTGGCCTTTTCGAGAGAATAATGTCATTTACCGATAATCATGGCGTTGACTCCGTCATTATTACCGCCGCCACACCGTCAAACGATCCTATCGAATTTGCCGGAAAGGTTTGCCGCGATAGAGGCAAGGTCGTAGTCGTGGGCGCGGTTCGCACCGATTTACCTCGTGAAGATTATTATAGGAAGGAATTAGAACTCCGATTTTCGCGAAGCTATGGGCCTGGACGCTACGATCCTCTTTTTGAGGAAAGAGGGATGGCTTATCCGATTGGATACATCCGTTGGACCGAAAATCGGAATATGAAGGAATTTTTAAGATTGATTTCACACGGGGCGATCCAAATCGAGCATCTGATTTCGCATCGTTTTACTGTAGATGAAGCCGAAAGGGCTTATGATGTTGTCTCCGGCGATTCCCACGAGGACTGTGTCGCAGTAACCTTGAAATATGATTCTGAAGATATTTCTTTGCGGCGCCTGAAATTGCCGGCCGTCTCGCCAACGAGGTCATCTGAAAAGATGGAAATCGTGCGAGTTGGTTTCATCGGCGGTGGAAATTTCGCCCGCTCGATGTTGCTTCCGCATCTAAAATCTGCCGATGGCGTGGTTTGCGAAGGGGTAGCGTGCCTCACCGGAAGCAGCGCCAGAGATGCCGCCAGAAAATTCAATTTCAATTATTTTACAAGCAATCCATTTGAGATAATCGATAATGAAAGCATTGATGTAGTGATGATCGCCACGCGCCATGATTCCCATGCACAACTGGTAGCGAGGGCGCTGGCAAAGGGCAAAATAGCGTACGTAGAAAAACCGCTGGCTATCAATAGGGATGAGTTGGAGCAAATCATATCCACCATTCAACAGACCAACGGTCAATTGATGGTGGGTTTCAATCGGCGATTCTCGCAGGCGGCGGTTGCCGCGGAGGAATATCTAAGGAAGTTGGCGCCTCCATTTAATATTATTTATCGTATAAATGCCGGCAAATTGCCCTTGAATCACTGGGTTCATAATGATGAGCAGGGAGGGGGTCGGATAATCGGTGAAGTCTGTCATTTTGTGGATCTCTGCCGTTATTTCGTGGGTGCGCCGATAAGAGCGGTTTCGGGTTTTGATTCCGCCAACTGCGGTGAGGATCCGCATTACGCCGAGAATGGCGCCTTCGCTCTAAAATTTGATGATGGCAGCGTGGCCTCGATCGTCTATTCTCCGTTTGGCGCATCTGGTATGGGCAAAGAACGAATCGAAGTTATGGCGGGCGGGACGGGAGTAATGATTGATGATTTTAAATCGATTGAATTGATTGCGAAGGATAAAAGCTATCGTCGGCGATTCAGCGGCGATCTCAAAGGGCATGCCTCGGAAGTGCATTCGTTTCTGAAGGCGGTAAAAGAGAATCGTCCACTTCCAATAGATATCGATGATATCATCAATGTAACCAAGGCATCAATCCAAATCGCTGAATTGGGCAGGATTTCAGGGGGCATCCCCTTATAGGTCAAGGCGGTGGACAGGGGGTATCCACCGCTTTTGGTAACCGTCTTGCAGACTAAAACCCACATCAATAAATCGTAATTAGCCCTGGTCCTGAAACCGCGGGGGAGTCTTGCACAGAATCTGGGATTTTCCCCATACTCCTTCAAGCGGATTCCAAGTATGCCGATAGGAGTATATATACAGTAGTCAGGCACCGCCTCGAATTTCTGGACGGGAGTTGTCCCTGAGAAATTCAGTGAAAGGACTCGAAAAAAGCTACAGGAGGTTTGTTGGCTCAGGAGGAAATGATTTCGGAATCGATCAAGGCACTGTGGATTTACTGCCAGAAGAATGATTTTTGCGGTTATGATCCTCATGATGCTCTTAATTCGCCTTACCTTCATTGGCCTGGGAAATTGCCCAAGCAGATAGCAATTCAATTATTGAAACGATCTCCGGTTAATCTAAGACAATTGTTCGGGGTAAAGAAGGGACATAATCCGAAGGGTCTGGGATTATTTTTTTCAGGGGCATCGGCGTTATATCGAATGACAGGCGAAGATGAGTTCAAATCTACCGCATATAGGATGGCGGAGCAGTTGGCCCGGCTCAAAAGCGATGGTTACTCCGGCTATTGCTGGGGATACAACTTTGATTGGCAGTCACGCGCCTTTTATCTTCCCAAATTCACACCGACCATAGTGGCGACAGCTTTCATCGGGAATGCCTTTTTCGACGCGTATGAGGCATTAAAAGATGAAGAATTCCTGAAAATAGCGATTTCGGCGGCGAAGTTCATTGCCAATGACATAAAGCGGACCACATTCGAGGATTCGCTTTGTTTTTCCTATTCCCCTCGGGACAAGAGTCAGGTTCATAATGCCAATATGCTGGGGGCGGCGTATCTGGCAAAGGCGGCTTTTTATGAAGATAATCACGATTATGCGGAATTGGCATTCCGAGCGGTGGAGTTTTCTTTGAGCTATCAAAGGCCCGATGGGAGCTGGCTTTATGGAATATCACCATCCCAAAATTGGATCGATAATTTCCACACGGGGTATATGATAGATTGCCTGGGGGATTATATACGGTATTCAAGTCGGTATGAATTGGAGAGGAATTTTAGAAGGGCGGCCCGATATTATGCCGCCAATTTATTCACCGATGAAGGAGCGCCCAAGTATTACCCCGATCAGATTTATCCGATAGACATCCACAGTTGTTCACAGGCGATAATAACATTAAGCAAATTAGCTCTGCAGTTTGAAGATTACTCCGCTCCTTTGGAGAAGTGCTTAAATTGGACTTTGCACAATATGAGAGATCCTTCCGGATATTTTTATTTTCAGAAGAATCGCTTTTATACCAATCACATTTCCTATATGCGTTGGTCGCAGGCCTGGATGCTGAAGGCATTGATTGAGTATTGCGGGTATCTGGAGAAAATAAGATCAACTGCTTCGGTGATAGCATTGGGGGAGCGATATGAACTGAGGCTGGAAAATAATAGATTTTCATTTGAGAGAGCGAAGATATGAAGAGGTATGAATTTCTTGGGTACCCGGTTGACAGTCTGACCACAGATGAGGCGCTAATGACAATAGACCGGTACATCGAAGAGCATAAGCCGCACCGCATCACCCCGATCAACGCTTCCAAGCTCTGCAGGGTTGACAGCGACAGTCGGCTGGCAAACATCATTAAGAAATCCGATATGGTGATTCCGGAGTATGCGGTTATCTGGGGCGCCAATCAGCTAAAGATAAAGCTCGCGGAGCATATCGGGGGCATAATGTTGATGCGAAGCATCCTGGAGAAGGCGCCATTCAAGAATTACAAAATATATTTTCTGGGAGCCAAAGAGGAAGTAGTAACAGAGATGGTGAAAAGGCTCAAGAGAGAGCATCGGGATTTGAACATCACCGGATATCATCACGGGTATTTCACTTCCGAGAACGATCGGGAAATTATTGAAGATATCAGAAGCAAATGCCCCGACATATTACTGGTGGCAATGGGGACGCCCAAGCAGGAAGTATGGATAGATGATCATTTTGAGGAATTGAATGTGCCGGTAGTTATGGGAGTAGGGGGGAGTTTTGATGTATTTGCGGGTCTCACCAAAGAGACTCCTGATTATCTCCGGTGCGGATTTGAGTGGCTGTATCGATTGGCGCAGGATCCGAAGCGGCTCTGGAAGAGATATATCACGACCAATCCGAAGTTCGTCTGGAAAGTCCTGAAGGCTAAATGGGGGTTAAATGGCAGTGGAAAAGTGGCGCTGTAGGTTATGATCAAGGAAAATCTCCAGCTACTAAAACGCCTGCATCTCGTGTCGGACCTAACCTTGACCGCGGTGGCTTTTTTCAGCAGCTTCCTGGCATTTTTCATCTTTGCATCGGACCCGAATGAAGTGGCCATATTGTGCCAACGGAATTGCTACCTGGTGGCGATTATTTTGCCGATCTGGTTGTTTTTCCTGGCAAAATCACCTCAGGCGTATTCATACCGAATGAAAGCCTTTCATTATATTGCGATCCAGGTTTTAAAACCGATATTGAAAGCCTCCGGGGTATTGATAGCGTATTTGACGGTGACGGGAAACTTGATGGAAATTCGGAATCAGGTCATTCTCTTCATTGTATTGGATGCCATTTTCATGGACCTCTTCAGGCGATTTATCCAGAGTATGCTCCAGTTCTTCCGTGTAAGGGGCAGGAACCTAAAGAGTTTTCTGATCGTAGGCACTGGCAAGCAAGCTTGTGAATTCTTCGATCTGGCTAAATCCAACTCGCATTGGGGAATCAGTGTTCTGGGTCTGTTATCCGAAAATGGGGATTGTCCTCATAATGGGAAATCGAGTCTGGTAATCGGGAATTTGTCGGACTTACCGCGAATTCTCAACCGCAACCCAGTCGATGAGGTTTATATTTCATTACCGATGTCATCATTTCACAAAGTGGAGAATCTGGTGGCTCAGTGCCAAGTGCAAGGGATAACCGCTCATGTGGCGGCCGATTTCATCAAGGCGAATGCGCCGACATTTTCAGCCAATGATCTATTCGGGACTCCTGTTTTGAGTTTTTCCGCAGTTCCGCGCCGCCTGGACCTTATGCTTATCAAGAGGATAGTTGATATTGTGGTCTCGAGCGTAATGCTTTTACTTCTTTCGCCGGTGTTTATGATCATTGCGATGGCGATTAAGCTGGATTCCAAGGGGCCTATTTTTTATCGGTGGAAAGTGGTCGGGCATAATCGGAAGGAATTCAATGGGTACAAGTTCCGGAGCATGGTGGCGGCCGCCGATGGGCTGAAAGTCCAGTTATTAAGCAAAAATGAGATGAAGGGGGTTGTTTTTAAGATTAAGAATGACCCGCGAATTACCCCGGTCGGGAAATTCCTCAGGAAATATTCCCTTGATGAACTTCCGCAATTATATAATGTTTTCAAGGGGGATATGTCGCTGGTGGGGCCGCGTCCTCCCCTACAAACTGAAATTGACGGGTTTGCTGATTGGCAGCGTCGTAAATTATCAGTAAAACCGGGGATTACCTGCTTGTGGCAAGTGTCGGGCCGGAATAGGATCAATGATTTTGATGAATGGGTGAAACTGGATTTGGAATATATCGACCGCTGGTCGTTATGGCTTGATTTGAAGATTCTGGCGCGCACTATTCCAGCGGTGATTACTGGCAAAGGCGCCAGCTAAATACCCTCATTCGGTGATGATTTCAATTCCTGTTCTGTAAAAAGCAAGGAGGACTTCATCGAAGTAACAGAGGGGGGCGGAACCGTTACCCCAGACGAATATCCTCCTTGACAACCGTCATTTGTATTCCAATCTATTAAACAAATTTTATGTGGTATGGTTCCTAAATTATTAATATGTTTTTAGGGGGTCATATAGAATCGAGACGAGAAGGTCACCCACCTGTTTTAGACTCTCCGGGGAGCATTTATCGGGAGAGTCTCCCAGGGTATGCCAGTAAGGATAATCAAGATCGATAATATCGACAGAGGGGATGCCGGCCCTTATGAGCGGCAGATGATCGTCCCAGACCTGATATTTGACTTCGGGGACAAAAGCCTTGAGTCCCAAGCTGGCGGCGCGCGACCAGATGGCTTCCACCAGGGAAGGGTTTGCCGCGTAAGAATTTTGCTCCATATAAATCTCTAAATTTTTATCTCCAATCATATCCAATAGGATCGCGTAATCAGGCAAAGGCGGTTTTAGCCTGGCCGCAAAATATTTTGAACCGAGAAAGTAGTCATCGAGACGATCTTCTTCACCCCAATCCTCCCCGTCAAAAAGAGCGATAGTTACGCCTGATTCGGGTGGATTGTTGGAGATGAGACGGGCCATCTCCAAAAGCACCGCTACCCCGGAGGCGCCGTCATTTGCGCCTGAAATCGGCTCTTTTCTTCTTGCAGGATCATTTTCTTTATCGGCTCGAGGACGAGAATCCCAGTGGGCACAGAGCAATATCCGGCTCTGGCGCATTAGATCGAAGGAGGCTATAATATTGAGCATCTCGATTGGATTATTGGCGGAATCGACAGTAAAGGGTTGTTTCCCGGTTGAAGATGAGAGATTATGGAGATAGGAGAATAAAAACTCGCCGCATTCCTGATGGGCTTTCGTGCCGGGGACTCGTGGGCCGAATCTGCATTGTTTTTGGAGCAATTGATAAGCGCTAGCGGCATCAAAAGCCGGGGGCGCCATCAAGCCAGATTGTCCGTAAGCGAGATAAGAAGGCAGACATAACATCAAGAATATGATAACTGAGAGGCATCTCATCAGAAACGAATCTCGGTCCAGATTCCAAGCTCGCGGGAATGCTGTTTTCTGCGCAATTTCCTATCATCCGTATCGGTCCATCCGATTTTGAGTCCCCCGCTTATCTGGCTTGAGAAAGAATAAGTGACATTGGTGCTAAAGGTGAAATTGCTGCGATCGGAATCGACGGTATAAGGTTGTCCCGGCTTGGCATTTTCTGACTTATCATTCTGTTTGGTGACAGTTGCCCCAAGGCTTAGATTGGAGTCGAATTTTATCTTTTTCAAGAAAGGCAGATTTATTCCTTTTGGCGCCTTGAAAGTGTAATTAAGGGTGAAAGTAAGAGTGGAGCTTTTGGCAAGTTTGGTGTTCTCACTGCCAGGGCGCAGGCTTTCCGATTTTGATTTCGAATTGTCCATCTCCAGAGTCGAGCGAATGCCATTTTTCCAATTTAATGACCACGAGAATAGGGGCTTATAAGCTTTCGTGATATCCCTATTGGTCAACGCTCCATTATCAGGATTGTCTTTCAAGTCTTTCTTAATTGAGTAACCAGTCTTCATTGTCGATGATGAAGCGATCTTGTTGATCAATCCGATCTTTTCCAAACCGATCAGGTTGAAAGTCAAGTCGGGGAAAGTGATGGAATTGGAGCGGGTTGGTTCGGTGGTGGATTTGGTGGTAGTGGTGCGTCGGGTATAGGAAGCATCGACGCTGATCGACTTAAACGGTGATACGCCGGATTTAAGGCTGTAGCTATCGGTATAAGTTTTTCTGGCTATTTCTATACGGGAGCCGCCGGTCTTGACCGATACGCCGGGATCATCGACAAAGCCAAATTTATAGAGGAATGTCGGTTCGCCAATCAAACCGGGCCGGGAAAATTCTTTGGAACGAGAGAATTGACCTCTTATGGGTTGAATGCCGGTGAATATATCCTTAAATCTGAGCCACATCCATACGGGGCCACCGGGCATAGGAGATTTTTTCTTGTCACCTTCATCTCCCCCTTCCTGTTTGGGCTGGTCTTTACCTTTGTCGGAGCCTGGTGAACCGGGGCCTTTGGGCATATCCCGCCCGCCGCCGCCAATTTTGCGGCCAGAGCCAAATATCTTTTGCCAGTCCAGAGACCCATCGAGCGTCAAAGTATTTCTATTATTGACGGTCAAAGTTGAGTCAGGATGAGTTTGGGGATCCGAATTATGACTGTAGTTGGAAGTGAATGAGACCCGATTATCAATGAAACTTAATAGCATGGGCCTCCAACTCCCGCTGAAATTTTGCCTATAGTCTATTTCTGTCCCCAGTTTCAATTCATTGGGATTCCAAGAAAGTTTGAAATGGGGGCCCTCACGAATATCGCGCAGCGAGGTGAAACCGTATGAGTAATTCATGGCGCTAAAGGGGTTATACTGGGCATTAGTAGTAAAAGTGAAATCGCGAGTATAGGTCGATGGCAATACTCCGGTAATGGAGAGAGTGCTCCTGGTTTGAGTGTTGACATTGCCCTCAAATGTCAATGTTGATGGCAAGAGGAAGAGATTGGATTTCGAAACTTTTCTCAAGGCATAGATGTTTTTGGTCCAACCGAAGATGGAAAGTTTGGGCGGGGTTTTGAAAGAAAGGTCATATTTGCTCTTAAGATTCCATCTGTCAGTAGTTGACATGGGGACAGCGGGACTTCGAGATTCCGAGTACGAAGAGGAATATGAACCGGATAATCTATTTAGGGTGGCTTTGATGAACCAATTGTCGGTTTTCATATTCATTGATTCGGAGACGTTAAATGTGGTCGTAGTGTTTTCGGTGCGCTGGCCGTCTTTCA
>Ga0210044_10003117_pt1 | contig 23896 bp, 23 predicted proteins | sample CryGey13umfilter_2_FD_183959 | JGI IMG/M metagenome (GOLD analysis project Ga0210044, IMG submission 183959) | Groundwater microbial communities from aquifer in Utah, USA - Crystal Geyser 4/9/14 3 um filter (SPAdes) (version 2) | ecosystem: Environmental > Aquatic > Deep subsurface >... | reverse complement strand
TCATCGAGCTCAGCCCATCGCCCCGGGGAGAAGCCACCCCGCCGAGGAAGCCGCGTGGTGAGCGCAGGAAGCTCAACGACAGGGATGTGTTGGTCAATCCATATCAGTAGGTGAAAGAACGAACATGATGCGGATGCTCTCTCTGCTGGCGGCGATGGCCATGGTGCCCGCGCTGGCACACGGCGAAACCGAGGCGGAGCAGGCGGCGGCGGCCTTCGGCCGGGGCAAGGATCTGTTCAACCAGAAGCGCTACATCCCGGCGGTGGAGGCGTTCGAGGAGGCCTACCGCCTGCGCCCGCACTTCATGGTCCACTGCAGCATCGCTCGGTGCTTCGAGAACCTCAATCGGTTCGTCGCTGCCGCCGCCCGGTACCGCAGCTGCCTGGACCAAGGCGCGGACAAGACCCAGATGGCGGACCGGCTCAAGGCGTCGTTGCAGGCGATCGAGCAGCAGATCGCCACGGTGCAGGTGAACAGCACCCGACCGGGTGACGACGTGCTCGTCGATGGACGGTCCGCGGGCCAGACGCCCGCGGAGGTTCGGCTCGACCCCGGGTCGCACGTGGTCGAGGTCCGTCGCGATGGCGCCCGCCCGGCGCGCTCCGTGGTCAAGGTGCGGGGCGGAGAGCAGATGCGCGTGGAGCTCGCCCCCACGCCGTCACCCACGCCGTCACCCGCCGCGGCGGTCAGTCCCCGCCCCGCCATCGCAATTGCCCAAACGCCGTCGACTGTCGCAGCTCTGGTTCTGGGGCGGCGCCGGCGTCACCGCGGTGCTGGCAGTGACGGCCATCGGCCTGGGCGCCCAGACGTTGAAGGACCGCTCGGACTACGAGGACGATCCCACGCGGGAGGGGCTGGATCGCTTCAAGAGCCGACGGCTGGCGACCAACGTGCTGTGGGGCCTCTCGGCCGCCGCGGCGGCGGGGACCACGGTGCTCTTCTTCTACACCGACTTCGGCGGGCGCGACGAGACGCGCCGGACCAGCAGCTACGGTGTCGGGCTGAGGGGCGTGTTCTAGGACACGACCGTCGAGGAAGCGCCGCAACCGCCGCTTCCCACCGCCGGGTAGCTTGTTTCTCACCCGGTGACCAATCTTACGTCGGATACGCTGCAATATCGCGGCTCGAGCCGGCGGCACGACATTTGTATCGTTCGGGGGCCAGGAGGTCGACCATGGCCCTGCACAGCAAGCGGATCGAACAGGAGCTCACACGGGGCGGGGTGTTGCCGCCCGGCGTCGCGATCCTGATCCCGGCGTACAACGAGGCGGCGCACCTGCCGGCGTTGATCGCGGCCTGTCGCGCCGTTCGCCCGGCGGTGGTGGTGGTGGTGGACGATGCGTCCAGCGATGAGACCGAGGCCGTGATGCAGCGGGTGATGGCCCGGGCCGGTGATGTGGTGTATCTGCGCAACGAGCGCAACCTCGGGAAGCAGGGGTCGGTGAAGCGCGGGTTGCAGCGCCTGGCCGCGATGCGGCTCGAGGTGGTGGCGCTGATCGACGGCGATGGCCAGCACGATCCGGCGGAGCTGCCCCGCCTGGCCGCGCTGATGCAGCAGCACCATGCCGACATCGTGATCGGCGCCCGCTCGCGGCGCGAGATGCCCGCACACCGCCAGCTCTCCAACTGGCTGGTCAACCTCGGGTTCCGCGTGCTGGGTGGCGTCGATCTGTTCGACGTGCAGTCCGGGCTGCGGCTGTATCGCAAGCCGCTGGCCGACCTGCTGGCCTGGCACCTGCCGCAGCAGGGCGGCTACGGACTGGAGCACGAGTCGCTGGCGTTGCTGGCGGAGCGGTGGGACGGCCCGTTGAGGGTGCTGGGAGCGCCGGTGAGCTGCGCCTACGGAGTGGCCCGGAGCAAGATGAGCCCGGCCGCCATGTTGGCCCTGGTGGGCGTGACCCTGCGGCAGGCGTTGCGGCTGCGCCTGGCCTCCCGGGCGGCCGCGGCTCGCCTCCCCGCGTCTGGCGCGCTCCCCCCCACACTCGAGCGCGGCTCCCGCGCGGTCACGTCTTGCGCGCTTTGCTCCGCACCCGAGCGGGGCTCCCCCGCTCCGCGCGCGTTGACGGTGGAGATCCACGACATCTCGCCGGCGACCTTCGAGGAGGCCAGGACCCTGAGCCGTGCGCTGCGGGCGGTGGGTGTCGAGCGTCCCACGCTGCTGGTGGTTCCGCGCCTGGTGGACGAACAGAACCATGTCTGGGACCTGCGGCAGGATGGTCGGCTCTGCGCCTGGCTCCGCGAGGAGCAGGGCAGGGGGGCGGAGATCGTGCAGCACGGGTTGACCCATCGCGCGCCGGGGCCACCGCCTCCCGGAGTGCGCAACGCCGTGATGCACCACTGGTTCAGCCGCGGAACCGCCGAGTTCGCCCACCTCGATCATCGGGAGGCGGTGCGTCGTCTGCAGCTGGGCCGTCAGATCCTGGGGCAGTGCGGGCTTCGGTCGGCGGGCTTCATCGCCCCGGCGTGGCAGCAGAGCGAGGCCTCGACCCGGGCGCTGGGGCGGCTGGGCTTCACCTTCACCGCCTTCCTGAACAAGGTGCAGGTGCTGGCGGGGGCGAGCTCGCCGCTGCTCACCCCGGCGCTGACCTTCGCCGCGCCCAACGCGCTGGTGGATCACGGCAAGCGCGTGGTGATGCGGGCGCTGGAGGCGTGGGCGCGGCCGAAGCCGTTGCTGCGGGTGGCGCTGCACCCCGAGGATCTGCGCGGCGCTCGCCCGGCGGAGCACGCGGTGCGCCGCGTGGAGCGTCTGCTGCGTCATCGACGGCTGGTGACCTACTCTCAGTGGCTGGCGGAGGCGGCGTGATGCAGAATCGACAGCCCGCGGGCGTGCGAACCACACAGATGAAGAGCCTGGGCGCGAGCCTGATCACCACGGTGGTGGACTTCGGCCTGTTCGCGCTGTGTACGCTGTCCATGGCCGGGGTCGCGCTGCTGTATGCGCGATGGATCTGCGGCGCCGTGGGCGCGCTGTTCAACTTCCTGCTGAACCGCGGCTGGGCCTTCGCCGCCAGCCGGGGTCGGGTCTCGCGCCAGTCGCTACGTTACGCCGTCACGGCCCTGATCTCGGTGACCCTCGCCACCGCCGTGTGGTGGGGGCTGCGCCTGGCCACCGGGCTCGACGGGCGGCTGCTCCACCCGGTGAGCATGGCCGTGGTGTGGCTCGCCGTGTCCTTCCCGTTGCTGCGGTTGTGGGTCTTCCGCGACCCGCAGGTAGATGCCACCGCCGCTTGAGACGATGCGATACATCGGGACCGACTGGCGTGCCGGGCCCCGGATCAGGTTCGCCACGCGGCGCTGGATTCCGGGGGTCAGGGTCCCCAGCCGCGCCACGGCCTCGTTGATCGCGACGGGCGCGAACCCCGTCGCTCGTCGCTGACCGCGGGCGATCACCTGCCACAGCTGCTCGCGTCGCGCGGGAGCCAGCCGCTGGAGCGCCTCGAGGATCAGGGGGTCGTCCATGGCCAGCACCTGCATCCCCTTCACCCGGCCGCGGTCTTCGCCGTCGAGCAGCCGCTGCGTCCGGGCCACGTGGTAGTGCGCCGTGAGCATCAACAGCGGTCGGGCGCCCAGCTGGCGGCGCATGCGGTCCAGGACCCGGATCTCCACGGTGGTCTGGTTCGACGCCGGGCAGCAGCGGATGCGGTCCCGGCGGGCGCCCAGCTGCACCAGCATCTCGGCCGCCATCAGACACCCGGGCCGCGGCTGACCCCTCAGGTGGGCCTCGGCGCTGAGCAGGTAGGGGCCGGGGGTCGGGGCCTGTAGGGCCTCGATCAGCGCCAGCGCACCGGCGCCCCGTGCCGCCACCTCCTCCAGGCAGCGATCCGCGCGCAGAAACGGCTCCCACTTGCCCAGGATGGCGATGGCCTGGGGGACCTGACCCAGCCGATCAACGACCCGGGTGTGGAACGATCCGGACATGGCTCAGAGCCCGATGTTGCCCAGCACCATGAACGGCAGGCCGCCGTTGCGGCTCATGTTCACCAGCCCGAGCTGGACGCCGCGGAGCGTGCGGGCATAGTTGAACAGGCCGATCTGCACCCCCGTCACCGAGCGCGCCATGTTCACCGGTCCGATCTGTGCGCCCAGGATCTCGTCGTCGACGTAGTTGAATGCACCCACCTGGGCCAGGCCGGTGAACCGCGACGCGTGGTTGAATAGCCCGATCTGGAACGGACCCCAGAACTTGGTCTTGACCGAGTTGTAGGCGCCGATCTGCCCCAGGACGGCGTAGATGTCGCCCTGCACCAGGTTGATCACGCCGATCTGGCTCGGCCCCAGCAGATCGCGCGAGCCGGCCCAGTTCAAGAGCCCGATCTGGAACACTCCGATGAAGTCGGCGTCGACGCGGTTGTACAGCCCGATCTGGGCCGCGGCCCACAGCTCGCGGTGGCTGTGATTGATCGCCCCCAGCTGCATCAGTCCGCCGAAGGAATCGCGAGACAGGTTGAACGCCCCGAGCTGCACCAGGCCGGCGAAGTGCAACGCCTCGTTGTAGATTCCGCACTGCACCAGCCCGACGAACACCCGACTCCGGGTGCTCCACAGACCGAGCTGGATCAGGCCATAGAACTCCCGGGCCTCGCTGGAGTGCAGCCCGAGCTGGCCCAGCCCGCCGAAGGTGTGAGCGTGGTTGTCCCAGCTGGCCTGGAACGCCCATGCGTCGTCGGCGCGGGCTGTGCCCGAGATAGCGCAGCACAGGCCGAGGACGACCAGTAGTCTCGCGAGCGGCATCACCGGCTGTTCCTGGGTTTGTGGTCGACATCCCGTGCGGCGCATGGCCCGGATGGTACCACGCCCTCAGGCATGAGCCAGCGCAGAGACGGTCAGCACGTTGTCCCGCAGCAGCCGGATCCCCTGGACCACGGCCCGGGCGGCGGAGAGCGTCGTGATCATCGGTACGTGGTGCGTCACCGCGGCGCGCCTCAGCGCGCGCTCGTCGTAGAACGAGGGCCCGCCCAGCGGTGTGTTGATCACGAGCTGGATCTCGTCGCTGAGGATCCGGTCGGCGATGTGCGGCCGGCCCTCGTTGACCTTGAACGCCATCTCGGCCTCGATCCCCTCCCCGCGCAGGTGCTCCGCGGTGCCGCGTGTGGCCACGACGCGGAACCCCAGCGTGCGCAGGTCCCGTACGATGGGGACCACCTCGTCCTTGTCGCGATCATTGACCGAGACGAACACCGTGCCGTGCACCGGCAGGGTCTGCCCGGCGGCCATCATCGCCTTGGCGAAGGCCAGGCCGAAGCTGGGGTCCCAGCCGTAGGCCTCGCCGGTGGAGCGCATCTCCGGGCCGAGCACCGGGTCGAAGCCAGGGAAGCGGGCGAAGGGAAAGACCGGGACCTTCACCGCGTATCCGCGTGGCCGGGGCTCCTCGGTCAACCCCACGTCGTCCAGGGTCGCGCCCACCATCAGCCGCGCGGCCAGCCGGGCGAAGGGCACGCCGCAGGCCTTGGACAGAAACGGCACCGTCCGACTGGCGCGTGGATTCACCTCGAGCACGTGGACCCGCCCCTCGTGGATCGCGAACTGGATGTTCATCAGCCCGACGACGCCCAGGGCCCGGGCCAGGGCCCGGGTGTGGTCGCGTATCACGTCGAGCTGCCCGTCGCTGACCTTCAGCGGCGGGAAAACCGCGGTGGAGTCGCCGGAGTGGATGCCAGCCAGCTCCAGGTGCTGCATGATGCCGCAGACCACGGTGTGCTGTCCGTCGGACAGGGCGTCCACGTCGATCTCCACCGCGTCCTCGAGGAAGCGGTCGATCAGCACCGGGCGGTCGCGGTGCACGCTCATCGCCGCGTCGAGGTAGCCCCGGATCCGACTGGCGTCATAGCACACCGCCATCGCCTCGCCGCCCAGCACGTAGGACGGCCGCACCAGCACCGGGTAACCAATGCGCCCCGCCACCTCCAGCGCCTGGGACGCATTGGTGGCCATGCCGTACTCCGGGCGGGGGATGGCGAGCCGATCGAGGAGGTCGGCGAAGCGTCCGCGATCCTCCGCCAGATCGATGGCGTCCGGGCTGGTGCCGAGCACCTTCAGGCCGGCCCGGGTCAGCGCCCCGGTGAGAGACAGCGGCGTGGCGCCGCCGAACTGGACCATGACCCCGAGCGGCCGCTCCCGCGCGGCGATCTCCAGCACGTCCTCCGCCGTCAGCGGCTCGAAGTACAGGCGGTCCGCCACGTCGTAGTCGGTGGACACCGTCTCCGGGTTGCAGTTGACCATGATCGTCCGCAGCCCCATCTCCCGCAGTCCCTGCACGGCGTGCACGCAGCAGCAGTCGAACTCGATCCCCTGGCCGATGCGATTCGGCCCGCCGCCCAGGATCATCACTCCCCCCTGGCCCGGCGTCGCCTCGTTCTCGTCGAGGTCGTAGGTCGAGTAGAAGTACGGCGTGGAGCAGTCGAACTCGGCGGCGCAGGTGTCCACGGCCTTGAAGCAGGGGACGATGCCGGCGTCGCGCCGGGCCGCCGCGACGGCCTGCTCCGGCTGATCCGTCAGATGGGCCAGCTGTCGGTCGGAGTAGCCCATGCGCTTGGCCTGCAGCAGCAGGTGGTGCGGAAGCGACGGCCCGGCCCGCCTCAGCTCGCGCTCCAGCGGCAGCAGCCGCTGGAGCTGCACCAGGAACCAGGGGTCGATGCGGGTCAGGCGCGCCACCTGCTCCACCGACATCCCGCGCTCCAGGGCGGCGCGGATCCAGTACAGCCGGCCGGGGTGAGGGGTCACCAGCCGCTCCTGCAGCCGGTCCGGGTCGATCCAGTCGTCACCGTCGGCGCCCAGCCCGGCGCGGCCGACCTCCAGGCCTCGCAGCGCCTTCTGCAGCGCCTGGAGAAAGTTGCCGCCCAGGGCCATCACCTCGCCCACGGAGTGCATCTGGGTGTCCAGCGTGTCGGGGGTGCCGGGAAACTTCTTGAACGTGAAGCGCGGGACCTTGACCACCACGTAGTCCAGGGCCGGCTCGAAGCTGGCGGGGGTGGTCCCGGTGATGTCGTTGGTGATCTCGTCCAGCGTCAGGCCCACCGCCAGGCGCGCCGCGATCTTGGCGATGGGGAAGCCGGTGGCCTTGCTCGCCAGGGCGCTGGAGCGCGAGACCCGGGGGTTCATCTCGATCACCACCATCCGTCCGTCCAGCGGGTTCACCGCGAACTGGACGTTGGCCCCGCCGGTCTCGACGCCCACCCGTCGCACCACGCGGTGGGCCAGGTCGCGCATGGCCTGCAGCTCCACGTCGCTCAGCGTCATGGCCGGGGCGACGGTGACCGAGTCGCCGGTGTGTACGCCCATGGGATCGATGTTCTCGATGGAGCAGACGACGACGAAGCGATCGGCGGCGTCGCGCATCACCTCGAGCTCGAACTCCTTCCAGCCCACGATCCCTTCCTCCACCAGCACCTCCCGCACCGGCGAGCAGGCGATGCCCCGAGAGACGGTCTGGCGGAGCTCCTCCAGGTTGTAGGCCAGCCCGCCGCCCTCGCCACCCAGCGTGAAGCTGGGACGGACCACCAGCGGGAAGCCCAGCGCTGTCGCGTGTTCCACCGCGTCGTTCACCGAGGCGGCAAGAGCCGAGCGCGGCACGTCGATGCCATCGGCCATCATCGCGGCCCGGAACAGGCGGCGGTCCTCGGCGATGCGGATCGACTCGAGGCGAGCTCCCAGCAGGCGCGTTCCGCTCTCGGCCAGGATCCCGGCCTCGGCCAGCTTCACCGCCAGGTTCAGCGCGGTTTGCCCGCCCACCGTGGGCAGCAATGCGTCGGGCCGCTGACGTTCGATGATCTTCGCCACGGAGCTGACCGTCAACGGCTCGAGATAGGTCCGGTGCGCGAGGCCCGGGTCGGTCATGATCGTGGCCGGGTTGGAGTTGATCAGGACCACCTCGTAGCCCTCGTCGCGCAATGCCCGGGCGGCCTGGGTTCCCGAGTAGTCGAACTCGCACGCCTGGCCGATGACGATGGGACCGGAGCCCAGGACCAGGATGCGGTGGATGTCCGTGTAGCGCGGCATCAGTCGACCTCGATGAGCCGGGCGAGGAAGCGATCGAAGATGGGTCGGGCGTCGGTGGGACCTGGCGCGCCCTCGGGGTGGAACTGAACGGCCATCAGCTGCAACTCGGGCGCATCGAAGCCCTCCAGGGTTCCGTCGTACAGGCTGACGTGGGTCACGCGGCTCACGGTGCGGGGCAGGGAGTCGGGGTCCACGGCGAATCCGTGGTTCTGAGCCGTGATCCAGACCTCACCGGTCTGCTCGTCGCGTACCGGGTGGTTGCCACCGTGGTGCCCGAAAGACAGCTTGTAGGTGCGGGCGTCCAGGGCCAGCGCCAGGATCTGGTGGCCGAGACAGATGCCCAGTAGCGGGATCCGCCCCACCAGCTGACGCGCCGTGGCGATGCCGCTTCCGACGGCGGCCGGGTCGCCGGGGCCGTTGGACAGCACGACCCCGTGCGGACGTAGCTCCAGCACCTGGTCCGCCGTGTAGCCCGCCGGGACCAGGTCCACGGTGAGGCCGCGGCTGGACAGCTGCTGCACAATCCCCTGCTTGACGCCATAGTCCACGAGCACGATCCGACGCGCTCCCTGGCCCTGGATCCGACGGTGCTCGGTCGCCGTGACCTGGCTCGCCAGATCCTGTCCCTCCATCACCGAGGTGGTCTGCACCTGGCGCACGAGCGCCGCGACGTCGACGTCGCCCCGCTCCACGGGGAAGATCGCGGCGCGCATCGCCCCTCGCCGCCGCAGGTGCCGGGTCAGGGCCCGGGTGTCCACACCCGCCAGGCCCACGACGCCCCGGTCCTCCAGCCAGCGCGAGAGATCGCCCTGCGCCCGCCAGCTGCTGCTGCAGGGAGACAGCTCCTTCAACACGTGGGAATGGGCTGGTTTCTGCCGTGGCAAGGGCCAGAACTTTCCGCCTGGGTGGCCGTTTGTATCTCCCGTGACAGATTGCTCCTTCGCAGCCGCTGGGATAGCATTCCCTGAGCTCGAGCTTGGGCTTCAGGGGTATGTACCGGTGCTCGACCAACTGAGCGACGAAGAGCTGATGGAGGCCTATCGGGAGGGGAATGCCCGGGCCTTCGAGTGTCTGCTGCGGCGGCACCAGCGACCGGTATTCAACTTCATCCTGCGCCACGTGGGGGTGGAGTCGGTGGCGGAGGAGATGCTCCAGGAGGTATTCCTCAGGATCATCAAGGGTACGGCGAGCTACCAGCGGACGGCGAAGTTCACCACCTGGCTGTATACCATCGCGCGCAATCTGTGTGTGGACCAGTCGCGACGGGCGAAGCACCGACACACCGTCTCGCTGGATCAGCCCGTGGGGCGGGGCGAGTCGCAGACTCGCCTGTCGGACCTGGTTCCGAGCGATGACCCGTCGGTGGACCGACAGGCCATCGGGCAGGAGCTCAAGCAACGGCTGGAGCATGCCATTGCCCAGTTGAGCGAGGATCAACGTGAGGTTTTTCTGATGCGGGAGTACTCGGGGCTGCCATTCAAGGAGATCGCCGAGATCATGGACTGCCCCGAAAACACGGTGAAGAGTCGAATGCGATACGCGCTGGAGCGGCTCAGAGAGTCGCTACAGGAGTACCAGGACCTGGCTGCGGCGGTACACTAGTCCTGGCGCGAATGAACGAGAGGAGCGGGCCACAGGCTGACGAACGATGGATTGCAAGCGTGTGAACGAGCAGCTGGTGGACTTTCTCTACCAGGAACTGGACGCGGATCAGGCAGACCGCATCGAGGGCCACCTGCGGCAGTGCGTGGGATGCGCTGACGATCTGGCTGGCTTCGAGTCCACCCGGCGGCTGATGCAGCAGCTGCCACAGCTCGATCCATCGTCGGCGATCACCGCCCGGTTGCTGGCGGAAGCGGAGCGGGCGGTTCAGCCCGAGTCGCCGGGGTTCTGGGAGCGGGTTCGCAGCGGGCTGCGGATGCTCGTGTTGCACCCGGCCATGACGGCGGCCACGGTGCTGGTGCTGGTGCTGGGGGTCAGCTTTTACGCCTATCGCCAGTCTGGACCCCTCTCGCGGTCGATGCACGAGGACCTGCCCGAGGTCGAGCCCGTGGCGCCGGTCGCGGTCCCGACGGTCCCGGTGGAGGGGCCCCGGCCAGCCGTGACGCTCGGGGCGGGCGGGAAGACCGCGAATGAGAACAAGAAGGACGCGGTGGACCTTCTGACGCCGACCCCCTCACCGGACGGGCTCAAGCAGGCTGCCGGCGCCCAGTTTGGCAAGCTCACGACGGCGGTCGATGCCACAACGGGATCCAAGAAGCGCCGTGCACGCCCCAGGCCTACCGTCCATTACCGCAAAGGCCCCATGGCGCCGAAGAATGCGGCCCCGACGCCCAACGAGGAGCTCGCGATGGACCTGGACCGGAGCTCGGTGGCCAAGCGTCGCGCGGCCAGGCGTCCCGTGGCCACGACCAAGGCGGCCAACACCTACCTGACCCAGGCCCGGATCGCGACGAAGATCAGTAACTGTGGGCAGGCTCTGCGATTGTACCACAAGGCGCTGCAAACCGATCCAGGGCTGCGTCGTGTGGTGGGCCCCGAGGTGCAGCGTTGCGTGCGGGTCATTGGCGCTGCCGGAGCCGGACGGCTGGAGAAGGCCCAGGAGCAGCTGCCGCTGCTCGCGGGCTGGCTGGAGGCCGAGATCTCGGAATCACGGCGACGAGATCAGAAGAGCAAGGCGCCCACGGCCAAGGCCGCGGCCAAACCCTCCCCGCCCCAGGCCAGCCCTGCAAAGCCGGCGCGCAAGTCCATGGGCAAGCCGGTCCAGGCCGTGGACGCATACTAACCTCCCGTAGATCCACCACAAGGTCCCTGTCGCCGGCAGCCGATTTTCCCCGGAAGACCCAACCGCTTTCCGCGTAGATACAGCTGTTCAAGGAGTGACGAATGCATCGATCGACTATCGCTTTTGTGGCCGCAGGGTCTCGTATTGATGGCGGGTTGCAGCAGCAGCGGATCCTGCAAGTCTGCCTGCAAGAAGATCGCCCAGTGCCTCGGCATTGGGGACGCCTCCACGCCGACGTCGGATGGCGCCTCCAAGTCAGATGGCGGTGATGGCACTACCAAGGATGCGGGGACCAAGAAGGACTCCACGGGCTGGACCTGCTCGCTGAGTGAGAAGTGCACGACCACCGAGGCGTGCTATGCCAAGTGCATCAACAAGGCCTCGTGCGATGCGATCACGGGTAAGGACGCCGACGGCAGCAGCGCGCTGGCCAAGTGCCAGGCCGACTGCGACAAGGTCGGGGGGGACGCGGCCCTGTTCGACGCCGGTCCCCTGGATGACAAGCCGTCCGACCAGAAGACCGATCAGAAGGACGCCTGCGTACCCGACTGCACCGACCGCGAGTGTGGTTCGAACGGGTGCGGCGGCTCCTGCGGCTCCTGCTACTCCCCCGAGGTGTGCAACACCAGCAGCGGCCAGTGCGTGACCAGCTGCACGCCCGACTGCTCGAGCAAGCAGTGCGGCGACAACGGCTGCAGCGGCTCCTGTGGTAGCTGCGGTTCGGGCTACTTCTGCAACAGCTACTACCAGTGCGAAAAGACCTGCACCTCGAGCTGCTCGGGCAAGCAGTGCGGCGACGACGGATGCGGCGGATCGTGCGGGACCTGCACCTCTGGCTACTCCTGCGACACCTACACCTACCAGTGCAAGAGCAACTGCACGCCGAGCTGCTCGGGCAAGCAGTGCGGCGACGACGGATGCGGCGGCTCCTGCGGCACGTGTCCCTCCCCGGCCACCTGCAGCAGCACCGGCATATGCCAGCCGCCGGGCCAGTGCACCACGGTGGACTACACCTTCAGCAGCAGCAGCCTGTCGCCGCTGATCGAGACCCACACCGACTCCACCGTCAAGTGGCAGGCCTCGAGCTACCGCTACCACAGCTCGTCCTACGCCCTGTACTACGGCAACCCCTTGACGCAGACCTTCGCAGGCGCGGGCACCAACTCCGGCGTGGCGATCCTGCCCTCGATCACGGTCTCCTCCACCGGCACGACGTTGAGGTGCGACGCGATGAGCTGGCTCGGTCCGCCGGTGAAGGGCGGTGTGCCGGTGAGCATCTGGTACAGCATTGCGCCGAGGGCGTAGATGTCGGTGCGATGGTCCATCTCGCCGCCGGTCATCTGCTCGGGTGACATGAAGTCCAGCGTGCCGAAGATCTGGCCCGCCGACGTGAGGCGGGCGATGGTCTCGCCGTTGGGGTCGTGCATCACGCCCTCGGCGCTCTGGTCGAAATCGTGGGTCGTGACGGTGTGCGGGTCACGCAACGAGCAGGCCGCCTGCGCCTCCCGCCGGAAGCGGGCCGCCATCTGCGGGTCCCGGGTCAACCGTGGATACAGCACCTTGATCGCCACCGGGCGGTTCATCTGGAGGTGGAGGCCCTCGAACACGGCGCCGAAGCCTCCCTCTCCGATCTTGCGCTGCACGCCATAGCGGCCGTTGAGCGTCCGTCCCACCAGCTGGTCGATGCTGGCGAGCGCGGGCCCGGCCGACGCTGCAGGCCGCTCCATGCCGCAGGTGCCGCAGAATCGGGCATCGGGGTGCTGCACCGAGGACAGGTGGGCATGAGCTTGCTGCTCCTGGAGTTGTGGAGTGTAACTACTACTCCTCGTCGTCCTCCATGCCGTAGCCCAGTTGCTTGATCCCGTGCTGGCCGATCTTGTGCGAGAGGGTTCGAAGCGGCATGTTGAGCAGCTGACTGGCATCGCTGCGGTTCCAGTTGCAGCGACGGAGTGCATCCAGGATCAGCTGGGCCTCGTGCTGCTGCATCCGGAGCTTGAAGTCCAGTGTCTCGTCGGCCTTGATCGGCATGATCGGGGCCGTCGGTGACATCATGCGCTGAGGCGCAGGTGGGGTCGAGGCTGGCGCTGGTGTGGGCTCCGGGGCCGGCGGGTTCGGTCGGGGGGCCATCTCGCGTACACGCTGGGGCAGGTCGGTGGGGGTGACGTGATCGCCCCGCGCGATCACCACAGCGCGCTCGATGGCGTTGCGCAGCTCCCGGACGTTGCCCGGCCAGGGGTACTGGTGCAGCATGCGCATAGCATCAGCGTCGATCGTGACGATGCCGCACCCGTTGGCCTGGTTGGCCTGCCGCATGAAGAGATCGACCATGGCGCCGATCTCCTCCGGGCGTTCCCTCAGCGGAGGGATGCGGATCGTCATCGCGTTGAGCCGGTAGAACAGATCCCAGCGGAAACGTTTCTGCTGGCACATCCCCTCGAGGTCACGGTTGGTGGCGGCGAGGATGCGCACATCGGTGGCGATCTCCTTGCTCGACCCGACGCGCGTGACCTGTTTGGTCTCCAGCACGCGCAGTAGCGCGGCCTGGGTCGAGGCCGACAGCTCCCCCACCTCGTCCAGCAGCACGGTCCCGCCGTCCGCCTCCTCGAAGATCCCCTTGCTGGACTGGGTCGCGCCGGTGAAGGCGCCCTTCTCGTGGCCGAACAGCACGCTCTCCACCAGGGTGCTGGGGATTGCGCCGCAGTTGATGGACGCCATGCGGTTACGCGCTCGTCCGCCGCTGTCGTGGATCAGACGCGCCAGGACCTCCTTGCCCGTGCCGGTCTCGCCGACGAGCAACACCGGAATCACCGAGTTGGCCAGACGCTTGATCGTGTCATACACCTCGCGCATGGCCGCGCTTCGGATGACCAGCCCTTCGTCCGATGACACATCGGGCGCGGCGGCGTTCCACCGCTTGGCCTTGTCCTCGGCCAGCTGGATCGGCTGGTGGCGGCTGGCGTTGCGCAGGGCGGCGCGGCATCCGTCCAGCAACGTGTCGGTGTGGGTCCCGGAGTCGGGGTGGATCGCCACGCCGCACACCAGCTCTCCGTTGGCCCCGGCGACCAGCGTTCGGGCGGTCTGGAGCGCCGCATCACGTCCGACCTCGGGCAGCAGGATCTCGAGCATCTCGTCGCTGTACAGCGCCAGGCGGTCCATGCTGCGCAGCTGCTCGCGGATGGTCAGCGCGTGATCCCCCAGCTCCTCCTCCGTCTGCGCGGGCTGCAGCATCAGCAGCGCCGTGGGACGTCCAAAGGTGCGGCCCCGCGCCACCTCGTGCTCCAGCAGCAAGACGAAGTGATCGTGGCTGTCGAACCCGTACCGATGGACATCCATCGGCAGCAGCACATGGATCGAGGCCGAGACGCCTCCCATCGTGACCTCGTCCCCCACCGACATCCGCGCGCGGGTGATGCGCTCCCCGTTGAGTTGGGTGCCGTTGGTCGACCCGACATCCTCGACCCATGCCTCGCCGTTGGAGACCTCGAAGCAGGCGTGGCGGCGGGAGAGGCCCTGGTCGTTGATCGTCAGCTCGACGCTGGGGTCGCGGCCAATGGTCAGTCGCTGTCCGTCGGCAAGGGTGGCGACCTGGGTTCCGGTCCGATGGTAGATCAGCAGGGAGATGCGCTGCTCGCGGCCATGGCGCATGGCATCATACGTGGGAGCCAGCGGCAGCGTGGAGCCCAGCCGACTGTCGAGATCCTTGCTCAACCAATCACTCCTGCGAGGCTACTAACCTACTCCAATTGGGCGGACCGCACCACATCTGGCAGGGCTTGCCCCGGGCAAGACGTGGCCGCGTTTGCCGCCAAACCCAACAGGATTCTCGCGACAATCCAGCGTTTACTGGCCGGCTCGGGTTGTGCTTTCTGGAGCGGATGGAGGGACTCATGACCCATTCCGCTGCGCGCTCCACGACTCCTCGGGTACCGGTTGGTGTTTGTTGGTGGGCTTGCCACCATGGGCCTCGCGAGTTGTCTGGCGGATTGGGACGGGGACAGGCCCCTCACTGGGGGACAGGCCCCTCACTGGGGGACAGGCCCCTTACGGATGGGGACAGGCCCCTCACGGAAGCGCCCCCCCTGGACCGCGGGCGAGGTGATCGAGCCCAAGGCGCTGTTCGCAACGGATCACGCCTTAGATTCCGCTGTTCTGGAGGCCAACCCTCGCATCTACCTGCGTCCGGCGCGGGCCACGACGCTGGTAGTTGGGATACCGGGCTGGGGTGGGCGGTCCGAGAACTTCATCTGGACCTTGGTCAACGGGGTCGCCGACTCCAATCGGAATCTCGCGCTGTGCGCAATCCAGGACACGCGCCATGGAGGGCCGAGGTACCAGGGCCAGGGAGACCGCCAGCACGCGAACACGTGGTACGTCAACGGGCACAGCGTTCAAGTCATGCAGCATTTCCTCGCGCGGGTGACGGCAGGCCGCCGCGACGAATGGTTGACGGCGCTGGACGACGGGTCCACCGCGACGATCAGCGGAACCGGCAGCAGGTGGAGGAGAGCCAACGCCGCTTGGCACATCAGGGGTGATAGCCTACCTGCGGTTGTCAATCACCTACCTGCGCCACATCACAAGCGCTCGCCGCCACACTGACTGGCACTGGGGCCTGATCTCGCCCTGTCGCTACTTCCCGGGGCGGGTGGATGCGGGCAACTTAGGACTAGCGGCCATGTACGCAGCCCTGTGCTTCTCGAGCCGGAAGATCCGTTCCTTGTTGTGCCCCTTCCACGTGTGGGGGGCGAGTTGTTGGGATCGAGCGAGTCGGGCCATGCCCGCGTAGGAAGCAAGCCCCACGCCAAAATCAACCACCGAAAATCATGGGGCCCTAACACCGTTACGATCGCGAAAGTCCGGCATCCGGTCCGGAGCCGTACGGTGGCCGGATTATCGACGGCCGGATCGAGGGCCTGTCCCCGCTCAGAACGGGGTGAGGACGGGCCAGCCCCAGCGGGTCAACAGGTCGGCCAGCTCGTCGGAGGGGGCCTGTCCCTCTGTTGGCTGGGTCTCCAGGTCGGCCAGCGACTGACGCAGGCGGCCGCGCGCGACGTGGATGCGCCAGGCGATGGTCCCTGGTGAGCAGCCCTGCACCTCGGCCGCCTCGTTCTGGCTCAGACCCTGCAGCGTCACCAGCACCACCGAGGTGCGCATGGACGCGGGCAGCGCGTCCAGTGCGGTCAGCAGCCGGGCATAGGTCTGCCGCAGCTCGGCGGCACGGGCGGGATTGCCCGCGGCATCCACCGCCACGGCGCGCTCCACACGTGGGTCTTCCAGCGTCGCCGTTTCACTCCGTCGCTTGCGTGATCGTCGAACGTTGAGCGAACGGTTGACCCCCATGCGGTAGATCCAGGTGAAGAACTGACTGCGCTCCTCGAAGCGGTGCAGGTTGCGATGGGCGGCGAGGAACACGTCCTGGGCCACGTCGTCTGCGTCGCTCTGATTGCCGGTGATGTGCAGCGCCAGGGCGTGGATTCGATCGCGATACCGCCGCACCAGCTGACTGAAGGCCTGTGCGTTGCCGTCGCGGGCGAGGCGAACCAGCCGCACCGTGGTGTCCGCAGGGTCTGGTTGTTGTTCACGCGTTGAGGTCACGTAGGTTACAACGTGTCAGACGCGTGTAAGTTTCACCTGGAAGAAAGTCGTGTAATCGCCGACGGATGGGTCAGCCACCCTGAAGCTTCTTCTCGATCTTGGCCCACGAGTCCTTGAGCGGCACGGTTCGGTTGAACACCGGCGCCGTGGCCTGGCTGTCGGGGTCGACGCAGAAGTAGCCCAGCCGCTCGAACTGGTATCGACTGCCCGGCGCGGCGTCGCGCAGGCTGGGCTCGAGCTTGCAGCCGCGCAGCACCTGCAGCGAGTCGGGGTTGATGTGCTCCTTGAAGTCGGTCCCCTCGGGCGGCTGCAGCGGATCCTCCAGCGTGAACAGCCGATCGTAGAGCCGGACATCGGCGTCCAGCGCATGGGTTGCGCTGACCCAGTGGATCGTGCCTCGCACCTTGCGCCCGTCCGGGGCGTTGCCGCCGCGAGACCCCGGATCCCAGGTGCAGTGCAGCTCTACCACCTCGCCCGCCTCGTTCTTCACCAGGTCGGTGCAGGTCACGAGGCAGGCGTGGCGCAGGCGCACCTCTCGGCCGGGGGCCAGCCGGAACCACTTCTTCGGTGCGTCCTCGCGGAAATCGTCCCGGTCCACGTACAGCTCGCGGCACAGCGGCACCGGGCGTGTGCCCCGTGTGGGGTCCTCGGGGAAGTAGGGACAGTCCAGCTGGTCCACCTGCCCCTCGGGGTAGTTGTCGATCACCAGCTTCAGCGGTCGAAGCACACCCATCACGCGCGGTGCGGTGAGCTCGAGGTCCTGGCGGATGGCGTGCTCCAGCAGGGCCACGTCCACCATGCTGTCGTTACGCGCCACGCCGATGCGGTCGCAGAACGCGCGGATCGCCTGGGGTGTGTAGCCCCGGCGCCGCAGGCCGGCGAGGGTCGGCATCCGCGGGTCGTCCCAGCCGTTCACGTGGTGCTCCGCCACCAGCTGCAGCAGCTTGCGCTTGCTCATCACCGTCTGGCTCAGGTTGAGGCGAGCGAACTCGATCTGTCGCGGCCGGTGCTCCAGCTCGAGCGCCTCGAGGAACCAGTCGTACAGCAGACGATGGCCCTCGAACTCGAGGGTGCAGATGGAGTGTGTGATGCCCTCGATGGCGTCGGACTGGCCGTGGGCAAAGTCGTACATCGGGTAGATGCACCAGCTGTCGCCCGTGCGGTGATGCGAGGCGTGGCGGATGCGGTACAGCAGCGGATCGCGCATGTTCATGTTGGCGTGCTGCATGTCGATCTTCGCTCGCAGCACCAGCGCTCCGTCGGGGAACTCACCGGCCCGCATGCGACGGAAGAGGTCCAGGCTCTCGGCCGCCGGCCGGCCGCGGTCGGGGCTCTCCACCCCTGGCCGGTAGTAGTTGCCGCGGTTCTGACGGATGGTGTCCATGGGCTGGCTGTCGACGTAGGCCTTCCCACGCTCGATCAGCTGCTCCGCCCAGCGGTACAGCTGGTCGAAGTAGTCCGAGGCGTAGAACAGGCGGTCCTCCCAGTCGAACCCCAGCCAGCGTACGTCGTCCATGATGGACTCGACATACTCGGTGTCCTCCGTGCTGGGGTTGGTGTCGTCGAAGCGCAGGTTGGCGGTGCCGCCGTAGCGCGCGGCAAGGCCGAAGTTGAGGCAGATCGACTTGGCGTGGCCGATGTGCAGGTAGCCGTTGGGCTCGGGTGGGAAGCGCGTTGCCACCCGCTGGCAGCGCCCGTCGCGCAGATCTTCGTCGATCAGATCGTGGATGAAGTTGGTGGGACGATCCTGGTTCTCGTTGCTCTCGTTGGATGCCATGTCTCGTTTCCAGTTCGGGGACAGTAGGCTATGAGGTTGAGTCGGCGTTGTCCACCGCGCCGAAGAGCCGCTCGCACAGCCAGTCCTGACCCAGATCCAGCAACTGCTCGTCCGAGGACGGGGCCGGTCCGTCGAGTCCGAGGGGACGGGCCAGCGCGGGGGTGGCCAGGGCCTGGCGCAGCACGTCCAGGTTGTACAGCGCCAGCACCACCGCGTGGGTCTGCTTCTCGTCCAGCCTGAGCACGGGCGGCCGTCGCGGGTGCATGAACAGCCGTGCGATGCGGTTGTTGGCCTGGCTGTAGGGGGCGAGCTCCTGCTCCGCGAGGTAGTCCGCCACCGACAGCTCGCGCTCTTGCTGCCAGCCGAGGCAGTCGGGGGTGTCCTGGGCCAGCAGCAGCTCGCGCACCTGGCCGTCATGCTCCAGCGTCACCGCGCGGGCCAGCGGGTAGACCCGACAGCAGGCGGGGCGGTGGGCGTAGACCAGGCAGCCCTGGGGCGAGACGAAGGGGCAACGCCCGTCGGGCGCGAGCTTGATCCGCAACACGGGCCAGCCCGACCCGGGGTCCAGCTCGAGCTCGGCGTGTCGCGCGAGCACATCGGCGGACGACAGCCCCAGCCCCCGCCGCAGACGCAGCATGTCGTAGGGGAACAGCGGCAGCCGCTTGTCGCGGCAGCAGCGATTGAAGCAGGGTAGATCGGCGTGACACCGAAAGCGAATGCGGTCTCCCGGCTGGAGCCGCTGGCCCTGCAGCTGGTCCTCATTCTCCATCATGCTGGCGTACCATAGCAGAACCCGGCCGGGCTGCGGTATGCTCAAAGCATGGAGATACCCACCCTGAGAGAGGAGACTGCCCGCCGCAAGGTGGCCCAGTTCCGGAGCATGATGGAGCGCCGGTCCCTGCTCACCACAGGGCAGCGGGACCGGCTGCTGGAGCAGATGCAGGCCTTCGTCGATTCGCTCTCCACTGGCAACGTGGTGTTGGGCGGGGCAGGCATCGGCCTGGGAGCGGCCGTGCTGCCGATCATCGGCATCATCTCGGGCCCGGTGGTGGGCGGGGTCTACGGCGCTTACAAGGCGCGCAAGCTCCGGCGCTACCGGCGAGAGGTGCAGGACATGATCCGGCAGCTGGTGCTGTAGCCAGGATCTACTCGATGGCGGAGGCGTAGCGGTCGTTGGGATCGCCCTCGTCGTCCCGCTGCTCACCGAAGACCACGTTGGCACAGATCGGCCGCAGCAGCTTCAGGCTCTTGTTGGTGAGGTAGTTGTCCTGCACGTCGAGGAGCTTGAGGTGCTTGAAGCGCGCGGCGTTGTCCACCAGCGGCTGGATCCCCTCGTCGCCCAGGGTGCCCATGGACAGGTCGAGCTCCTCGTGGCCTTGCGGATGAAGCCCATGTGCCACTCGACGTCCACCAGCATCTCGTCCGGCAGCGAGGCCAGATCGCCCAGCAGGTGATCCCGGTGCTGCTCCAGCAGCGCGGCCTCCTTCTTCTTCAGCGCGGCGCTCTTCGGGCTCGCCGCCAGTTGCTGCTGGATCGCGGCCAGCTCGCCGCGGGGGTCGCCGCGGGTCTGGAGCCAGTCGGCGTAGACCATGTAGGTCTCGTCGTCGTCGGGGTTCTGCAGCAGGGCAGCCTCGAGGTCGGGGTTTGTGGCTGGCGCAGCGCTGGCCGCCGCGACGGCTCCGCCCACCTGGCGGTAGCCCTTCTTCAGCTTGGAGGCGACGAGCTTGTCGCACTCCTTCCGCGCCGCCGACAGGCTGGCCAGCGCCTTGTGGGTCACCTGGCCCGCCGAACCGCTGCGGCCGTGACGCGTGAGCAGCGTCTTGCCCTCGAGCTTCACCTCCCAGAACTTGCTGCCGCTGCCGTCGACGAACTTGTATCGGGGCACCGTGTCTTCCGTGCGTGGTGTGGTGTGTGCCATGATGCCGCAGCCGCGCGTCGGGGTCCAGACCGCCGCTGCATTGGAACTTGCACCACCGCCCCAGCTGTCCGATCCTGAGGTAAAAGGAGCACAACATGAGGCTGCCATGAGTGAACCCTTTGTGGGCGTGACCTGTGATATCCACCTGCCGCGCGGGCGCCCCGAGGCCTACAACCTGCTCCTGGACCACCGCTACGCCAAGGCGATCAAGGACGCCGGGGGCTACCCGGTGCTGCTCCCGGTGGCCGGTCGGCTGGATGTGGTTCAGAGCTACCTGCGGCGCGTGGATGGGCTGGTCATCGTCGGTGGAGACGACGTGGACCCACGACTGTACAGCGAGGGGGCACGGCCCGGAACGCGGCCGCTGTTCAAGCCCCGGGGGCAGTTTGAACGCTGGCTGTACGAGGAGGCGCGCAACCGCCGTCTACCCGTGTTTGGTATCTGCTACGGCATGCAGCTCATCGCCGTGCTGGAAGGCTGCGCCCTGTACCAGGACATCCGGCGCGATGCGCGATCGACGCTGAACCACCACGACCGCAAGTCACCCATGCATCGTGTGTCGGTGGAGCCCAACTCGAGGCTGGCGCACATCATGGGTCGTCGGTCGATCACCGTCGAGTCCGAGCACCACCAGGCGGTGAAGACGCTGGGCCCCGGCTTTCGCGCCGTGTCCCGGGCCGCCGATGGGATCATCGAGGCCATCGAGTGCGACGACGAGAGCATCCTCGCCGTGCAGTGGCATCCCGAGCGCACGCTGCGTAGCGCGGCCACGCGCAGGCTGTTCAGCTGGTTCGTCGACCTGTGCTGCCGCCACCGTCCAGGTGAATCTAGCCGAACGTGCTGTCCCCCATCCCCCACATCGCCCCCGGCACGCCGGTGAAGTTGGAGTAGACGCGTGATGCGTCGATGCCCGCCTCGGCCAGTATGGCGCTGATCGCGCCGCTCAGCTTGCTGGCGTGTCCGCCGCTGATCGTCCCCACCGAACGTACCTCCACCAAGGCGGCGGGGGCGCCGTCTCCACCCATCAGCATCGCCGTGTCGGGTTCGAGCACCACCATCACGTAGGACTCTGGCTTGCCCAGGGTCCCGGCCACGGTGCTCGACAGCTTCGCCATCACATGGGACCGCGTCTCGTCATCCATCGCCACACTCAACTGCACGCGAATCAGCGGCATCGGTCATCCTTTCGTTGCTGTGGTGGAAGGATCGAAAGGTTCGCGCGACGTGTCAAGCCGCGGACGGACGGCCGGACGGACGGCGGACAACAGCGTGGACGCCGTGACGCCCAACACCCAACGTGTCTGGCCCGCGATCAGGGATGCAGTTGCTCGAAGAAGACCTGCCAGCGGGCGTATTCGAACAGCAGCTCGGGATCCCCCAGCGTCTCCGACAGCGAGCGGAATCGGGCCAGCGTCTCCTGCGGCCCGGGCTGCGAATCGTCGTCCACGGCGAAGGGGGCGCCGAGGAAGGTGCGTGCGGGCTCGTGTTGCGCGCTCCGCACCGCACTCGAGCGAGCCCCCGCCGCTCCGCGCGGGGGCTGGGATGCCAGGGCCCTCAATCTGTGACGCAGGCGGATGACTTCGATCGCAGTTTCGTCTGACATGGCTCGGTCCTTTCTGTCCTCACAAGTCGCCCGTTACACGTTGATCCAGGGGGCGGATCGGGGCAACTTTTCTGGCCGACCAATTGCAACCCTGTTGTCGGTGGTGGCTAGTAGACCGCGAAGATCAGGTGGCGTGCTCGGGTCAGTATGCCCCAGCGGACGGTGGTGGAGGGGTCAGTGGTCCCTGGTGCTGGGTCTCACCCTGCTGGCCTCGAACTCCAGCGCCCAGGCTCAGCAGGTGGCGCTGCTGCGTATCGATGGGCCACATGGTGGCTCGATCCGGGCGGCGCTGCGACAGAAGCTCGGCTCCCGCTACCACCTCGTCTCCGCCAGCCGGGCTGACGTCACCATCGGTGGTCGGATCTCGCGCGGCGGGTCCCGCTGGGTCCTGCGGCTATGGGTCAGCGTCGAGGGCAAGGCGGTGGGGGCCACGAGCCAGATCCTGCGTGGACCCCGGCTCGGTCGCGGTGACCTGCAGTTGACGATGCAGCGCATCGAGCGGCTGGTCCCGCGCTCGATGCATTCTGTCGTCCACGCGGTGCACCGACGACGGGTGGTGCGCTCCGCTCCACGCGCAGTCGCATCTGGCGCGCTCCACTCCGCACTCCGGGGAGGCTCCCCCGCTCCGCGCGCGACGGCTCCTCCCGCCAGGGCCGAGACTCGTCCGCCCGCGCCTGTCCGCGTCGGGCGGGCCGTGGTCGCGGCGCCCATCTCCGATCCCTTGCTGGACTCGGTGGCGGTCCCGCCGTCAGAGCCGTACCCGGACGAGGACGAGGACGCCGACGAGGGGGTACGTGCGCGGGGCGGGGAGGCTGACGATGATCTGGGGTTCGCCACACGCGGTTCGACGCGGCGCTTGTTTCAGGAGTCCTTCCGCATCCACCGCCACGAGCAGCGCCGACAGCCGTGGGAGACGATCTTCGAGGCCTCCGCCGGAGTGATGGCGCTGAGCCGCAGGATGAGCTTCGACTACCCGGAGTCGATCACCGGCCTCAAGCCGATCCCCGACTTCCGGTCGGGCGTTGTCCCGGCGCTGCAGGTGGAAGGGGCGCTGTACCCGCTGGCCACGCTCAGGGGCCCGCTGAGCAATCTGGGCCTGGTGGGGCGCTACTACCGCGTGCTCAGCCTCAAGTACCACTACCTGCCGGGCGCCGAGCCGCTTCGTACCACATTGCACATGTTCGAGGTCGGCCTGCGCTATCGGTACAACTTCCTCGCACGCCGGACCAGCCCCACGCTGAGCGTGGGGGTCGAGTTCGGACGCCTGGCCTTCGTCGTGTGGGACGAGGAGGGCGTGGCGGGTGACCAGTACCTGCCGAACCTGGCGTACCTGTACCTCAAGCTCGCGCTGGCCCGCCTCGATTTCCCGCTGCTGGTGCGCGGCGGACTGGTGCTGGGGCTGGGGATCAGTGTGGACTACCTGCAGATCCTGTCCGCCGGCCGGATCTCCGTCGTCGACGAGGCCGGTGCAGGGCCGCAGTCGCGCTCGGGGGTCGAGGCGGGGGGCGGCGCCTTCGGCTCGTACGGAGGATTCTTCCTCCGTGTCGCTGGATTCTACCGCCAGATCTTCTACAGCTTCGACGACAGCGGCGGCGCGAAGGACGTCTACTCCGGCGGCATGGTCAACCTGGGCTACGCCTACTGACGCGGCACGCGGGGACCGCACACGCTGGTCAGCTGCTGGTGCTTCCCGGTGGATTCCATCAGTCGCAGGCGCTGGCGGCAGGTCTGCTCGTCGGGGTGTGAGTCGAGCTGGCCCAGCAGAGACGGCTCGAGCAGGCCGCGCAGCGGCGAGGCCTGGTGCTTGAGGCAGCGGCGCAGATAGCCGCAGGTCGGGTCGTCCTCGGCCACGCACTGGTCCAACTCGCAGCGAAGGCCTGTGCGGCAGTCGTCGGTGACGGCGCAGCGTGAGCCCGGGCCGTTGCAGGCGGCGAGACCCGAGAGCAACGAAAGCAGCGTGATGGCTGGCCTGGACAGCATGGGGGGCGTTGTAGCGCGATGACCCGGTCGAGACAAGGTCATCACGGCCCCTGCAACTGCGCTAAGATGGGTGCCAGCTCATGGACCTCGACGGATATCGATCCCTGGCGGCCCGGCTGCTGGCGGGGGAGGAGCACTACCCGGCCGTGGTGGAGCGCGTGCTCCGGGCAGAGTGCAGCGTCTGGATCGCCACCGCCAACCTCAAGGACCTGATGGTCCGCGGCGCCGGCGGACGCTATCGGT
>Ga0210044_10003116_pt1 | contig 23897 bp, 20 predicted proteins | sample CryGey13umfilter_2_FD_183959 | JGI IMG/M metagenome (GOLD analysis project Ga0210044, IMG submission 183959) | Groundwater microbial communities from aquifer in Utah, USA - Crystal Geyser 4/9/14 3 um filter (SPAdes) (version 2) | ecosystem: Environmental > Aquatic > Deep subsurface >... | reverse complement strand
GCTATTTTCACCGATTTCGGCGTTGGGCTCAAATTTTAATCCTCGAAATACGTCAATGTATTCCTGTGGTTAAAATTATCGCCCGCCTTGAACTCGACGAAACTATCTCATTTCCGGATGGACACTAGATATGGATTCCGGGTCAAAGCCCGGAATGACATATTATGTTTTTTTATTCCCGGGTGGGTGACCAAATACAGCCTGGTTATGAACGGCTGTGACCCTGTTTGAATGAGAGGATGATGATGTCGCTTTTTTTTGGAAAGTTAACCGCCTTCTTTACCGTGATTCTGATAATTCCTTTTCTGGCGGGATGCGGCAGGGGAGAAGGTAAAGAAAAAACAGCTTCAAACGGAGGCCAGGAAAGGGTGGTAAAGGTCTCCATCCAGGAGATAATACCTCATCCCATGAAAGATATACTCGTTCTCCCGGGCCACAGTGAGCCCTGGCTGGATATTCTTGTTCCTTCCGACATGGCAGGTCGCATAGAGTGGCTTGGGCCGAGGGAAGGAGCCAAGGTCAGGAAGGGAGAGCTTATCGCACGCGTTGACTCAGGTCTTCTGAAGGCAGCGCTTGACAGGGCCGAGGCGGCCTTCTCGCTTACCGAAAGCCTGCTCAAGAGGCGCAAAGAACTCCGTGGCCGCAATATAATCAACCAGGAAGAGCTTGACAGGAGCCTCACTGAATATTCCCTTGCAGAAGGCGCCCTCAGGCATGCAAGGATTGAATATGAAAAGAGCTTTGTGAAAGCGCCTGCCGACGGCCACATCAATTACGTATATGCCGATGAAGGGGAATTCATTGACAGGGGAAAACCCCTGGTTCACCTTGTAAACATTGACAGGGTAAAGATCACCATCAATGTGCCTGAACTGGATGTATCCCATGTAAGCAAGGGACAGGACGCAATCATAACTATTGACGCCTTTCCCGGTAAGACCATTCACGGTTCATTTGATTTTATAGCCTTCAAGGCCGATCCGGCGACCAAGACCTTCCCTGTGCGGGCTGTCATTGAAAACCCCCACCACGAGATTAGGCCCGGGATGATTGCGCGGGTCGCCCTGATAAGAAAAATCGCTCAGGATGCCCTCTCAGCGCCTATGTTCTCTCTTGTGGAAAGAGGAGGCGAGCGGCTTATCTTTATTGAGAAAAACGGAATTGCCCGGGCGCGAACGATTTCCATAGGCATCATAGAGCAGGACAGGGTGCAGATAACCGGAGGACTCAGCCCGGGAGACCGGTTGATAGTTGCAGGTCAATCAGAGCTGGAAGACGGAACAAAGGTTCTGGTTCAATGATAGTCAACAGAATTGCTCTAAAACGTCAGCCCACAATTCTGACGCTTCTTATTATCATTGTAATAGCAGGGGCTTATTCTTACTTAACCCTTCCCAGAGAATCATTTCCCGACATCACCATCCCTTATGTATTCGTGACCACAACATACGAAGGCGTATCCCCTTCAGATATGGAGGAATTGGTAACCATCCCCATTGAGCGAAAACTTAAGGGGATAGCAGATGTTGAAGAGATACGCTCAACATCCGCAGAGGGCATATCCACCGTGGCGGTCAAGTTTCTTCCTTCAGTTGACATAGACGACGCACTCCAAAAGGTCAGAGACAGGGTGGATCAGGCAAAAAATGACCTGCCGGCGGATCTAAAGGACGATCCGGTAATAAAAGAGGTTAATTTTTCAGACCTGCCGGTTATAAGGGTGGTGCTCTCGGGGGATTTCAGTCTGAGAAGGCTTCAGAGATTCGCAGAGGATCTGAAGGATAAGATAGAGTCCATCCAGGGGGTCCTGGATGCCCCCATTTCGGGAGGTCTTGAAAGGGAGATACATGTGGAATTCGATCTCGACCGGGTCGGGGCCTACAATGTCCCGTTTTCAAGCCTCATAAGCGCCGTAACAAGAAGCAACGTAAACATGCCCGGCGGCAGCATGGATATCGGTGAGGGCAAATACCTTGTCAGGGTCCCGGAGGACTTCAAACACCCCTCGGAGATATTTTCCATAGTGGCCTTTGTCAGGGACGGAAAACCTGTATACCTTAGGGATCTGGCGGTAATAACCGACTCCCACAAGGACCCACTGACCCGCACACGCATAAACGGCAAGACAAGTGTTACAATCGCCGTCCAGAAGAGAAGCGGCGAAAACATTGTACGAGTGACCGATGAGGTAAAGAAGGCTGTAGAAGAGATGCGGCCGCTCCTTCCTCCTTCCCTTGGAATTGATCTTACGGCCGACATGTCAAACGATGTACGCCTCATGGTGGCAGACCTTGAAAACAATATACTCTCCGGCCTTTTGCTGGTATTGGCTGTGATCTTCGTCTTCATAGGAGGGCAATCCGCTGTCTTTATAGCTCTGGCAATACCTTATTCCATGTTCATAACCTTCATACTCCTCATGGGCTCGGGCATCACAATGAACATGGTGGTGCTGTTTTCGCTGATACTGGCCCTGGGCATGCTGGTTGATAACGGGATTGTCATAGTGGAAAACATTTACAGGCACATGCAGGAAGGCGAAGGACGCCTTGAAGCCGCCACCGCTGCAACGGACGAAGTTGCCTGGCCGGTCATAACCTCCACTTTAACCACCCTGGGCGCCTTTTTCCCCATGATCTTCTGGCCTGGGATAATGGGAGAGTTCATGAAGTACCTTCCCATTACTCTCATTATGGCTCTTTCGGCATCCCTGTTTGTAGCCCTTGCAATAAATCCCGTGCTTTCAGCGCGTTACCAGCGAGTAACGATAGAAACCAAAAGATCAAGAAAGGACGGTCTGATCATTAGGACCTATCTTTCTTTCCTCATGTGGGCTCTAAATCATAGACTCATATTGGTACTCTCAGCCTTTGCCCTTCTTTTGGCTTCTGTTGCCTCCTACGGCGCATTCGGAAGAGGAACGGAGTTTTTCCCCGAGACAGAGCCAAGAAGGGCATATATTACCGTAAAGGCCCCTGAGGGCACCAATCTTGACGCCTCCGACGCCATCGTGGCTCAGGTGGAAAAGACGGCGGCGCAGTATGAGGACATACATTACATAATAGCAAACGTCGGAGCGGTAGGTGGAGACCCCTTTTCACAAGGCGGCACAGGCACTCATATTAACCGGGTAGTAATTGATTTCAAGGATTTTCACGAAAGAGAAAAGCCTTCATCTGAGATTGTAGACGAATTGCGTACAAGGCTTCTGAAAGACATACGAGGGGCAGAGGTGCAGGTGGAAAAGGAAAAGGAGGGACCTCCAACAGGACCGCCAGTAAACCTTGAAATATCAGGTAAGGACATCGTAGTGTTGGGCGAACTTGCCCAGAGGGCTAGAAAGATCATAGAACAAATCCCCGGCATTGTTGATTTGAAGGATAACTTCGTAAGGGGAAAGCCCGAGATAACAGTAAGAATAGACAAGGAAAAGGCGGCTCTTTTCAATCTCGACACCTTGACCATAGCCACTACCGTAAAATCGGCCATAAACGGGGCCAAGGTTGGAGTATTCAGGGAGGGAAAAGACGAATACGACATCATAGCAAAGCTCCCTGAGAAAGACAGAAGATCTTTAGAATCCATTAAAAGACTTACCATCTCAGGGCCGGCAGGAGAACCCGTTCCCATTACAAGCGTAGCAGATATAGGAGTCTCAAGCGGTCTGGGAGCGATTATGCGCCTTGATCAAAAAAGGGTTGTCACAGTATCTGCAAATGTGTCCGGAAGGCTTGCCAATGACGCAATAAGGGACATTGAAAAGAGACTTGTGGAACAGGTAGAATGGCCAAGGGGATATTCCTTCAGATTTACCGGAGAGCAAAGAGAGCAGGAAAAGGCCCAGGCCTTTCTGATCAAAGCATTTGCGGCCACATTATTTCTGATAGCCATCATATTGATAACCCAGTTTAACTCAGTAGCCACTCCACTGATCATCCTCACATCCGTACTGCTTTCGCTCATAGGAGTATTTCTGGGGCTTCTGGTAACTGATACGGCCTTCGGAATCATTATGACGGGAATCGGAGTCATCAGTCTTGCAGGAGTTGTGGTCAATAACGCCATTGTTCTTATAGATTATTCCAATCAACTAAGAGACAAGGGGCTTTCTTATCGGGAATCCCTCATTAAGGCCGGCCTCGTGAGGTTCAGACCTGTTATGCTTACCGCAATCACCACCATACTGGGGCTTCTGCCCATGGCTGCCGGCGTAAGCGTTGATTTCCGGAAGCTGACACTGGAGGTCGGAAGTGAATCATCCCAGTGGTGGGGGCCCATGGCGGTAGCTGTAATATTCGGGCTTGGAGTAGCAACTCTCTTGACCCTTGTCATAGTTCCGGTGCTCTGCTCTCTGGCAGACGATATGAGAGGACGTTTTAAAAGACCGGGATAAACTCTTTTCGTCGCAAAAGTTGTATCTACGGGCCTGTCCGTTACTAAGGGTCATGCCCGAATAGGGCACAACAAAAGATGAAAATCACCCCCACCCACGTCGTCTCCCTGCTTCCCATTTTCCTCACCCCTGTCGGTGGAGGCAAGGCTGTGGGCATATTTCCCATAAAAGCAGGCGGACGTTTTTAAACGGAATTCCGGGACAGGTTCTTCCATGAAGATTATTATAAAGCTTAAGGGATATGTCTGCGAGATATTCTGCGGCAATATCCCCCTTAACGTGATAAGGGCTATTGCCGCTGAAGCCAGAAGCCAATGCGCTAAGCTGGAGGCCCTGGGTATAAAATCTTCACCCCAAAGCGCGGCTGCAGATTTGTGGTACGGACAAAGCTCCGAAATAAATGACCTCATGGGGAAGTTCGGATCAGCCTGGGACGGATTTATGTCAGTTAATCATTTCGGCTGTTACTCCGGAATAGGGAGCGGAAAGGACGGATTGGGCGTCTTCGAGATGGAGATATATGACGCCGGAAAACTCCTGCTCACTTTCGTACCCCCTCCGCTTCAGCCTGAATTGAAGGATAGATTCATGGGCCTTGACAAAATAGGGATAAAATCGGTTGCTTCCCCTACCCTCCCCTATGCGGGAGAAGACCTTGTCCCCATAAGTTCAGGTCTGTGGGGGATAGGGAAAATGGAATTTCATTTGGAAAAAGGGCTGCAATTTGATCCTGAAGCTCTTGAATTCGTAACTACTGATCTTTGCGACATCGGAATCGCAGAAGACTGTCTTACAACAGGGATTACCTATAACGGCATGGCCATTTCCGGACTGCCATTCCCAGGCCCCAGCCGCGAGCCATACCCTGTCGTGTGGTACTCGCAAGAGCAAAGAAGATGGCTGGGCCTGGGTGATAACCCTACTTTTTGATGGTTGCCGACTTTATTGCTATCTCCTCAAGCGGCACATCCCTGAACATGCCCTTGGCGCCTGTCTTGACCCCCACTATTGAGTCCACCACATCCATTCCTTCTATTACCTTACCGAAAACTGCATACCCCCATCCTCTGGGGTTCTTACCGGTATGGTTGAGGAAGCTGTTGTCCTTTACGTTGATGAAGAACTGAGCCGTAGCGCTGTTAGGGTCAGACGTCCTAGCCATGGCGATGGTGCCTCTGGAGTTCAGCAGACCGTTATCCGCCTCATTTACGATCGGGGGTTTCGTAGGTTTTTGACTCATCTGGGAGTCAAAGCCGCCACCCTGGATCATAAAATCCGGTATGACGCGATGGAAGATGGTTCCGTTGTAATGACCGGAGGCAACATAGGCCAGAAAATTCTCTACGGTCTTTGGCGCCTTCTCCTGATTAAGTTCCAGTGTGATCTTTCCCTTTGAAGTCTCAAGGATTACAACAGGATTTGTCTTTTCTGCCGATGGTGCTACCCCCGGAACCGCCAGGGAAAAAAGAATGAACATCATAATGATTCTCCTTAGCATTCTAATTAAACCTCCTTTAACCATAATTAACAGTGATATCCCTTATCTTCTCAATAAACCGTGGTGACTGCTTCTTCTCGAACGGTGAGGGATTCAGGCGAAGGCCGGAATCCAGTCTCATTACCACCAATTATTAAGATGATACGATTCAACTTTCACTTCAAATAAGCATCGCTGAGGCACAAAACCTCCCTGTCTTTCCTTCGCCGCGATAAGAGAAGAAGTAATCTTTCCTGCATTTTGTGCATATTCCGGCAACAGCGATATTTTTACTTTTCAGGCCGGCCTTCATCAACTGCCCTCTGCTGAGTTCCCAAAGGTCGAAGTGGCATTGCCCCACCATATATTTTTCGAAGTCCGGCGGGAATATCTTTTCATATTCGAGAAATTCCGCGCAACACGGTCCGAGCGAAGGGCTTATCGCCGCCATGAGCCTCGAGGGTATCGCCCCGAGCCTTAACTCCATCTGTTTTACCGCATAGCCGAGAATGTCGGAGACATTGCCCCTCCAGCCGCAATGCACAACAGCCAGAGCACCTTTGGGATCATAGAGTGTAACGCCCTGGCAATCGGCAACCTTGACCATAAGGGCAGCGCCTTTTGCCTTGGTCATAAGTATGTCGGCTACGGGTTCACCGCCCGGCGGCCAGGTATCATCACCACCAAACACAACAGCCCCGCGCCCGTGGTTCTGCCTCATGGCAACTATTCTGTCCGCCCCAATAGCCTTTCTTATTATCTCGATATTGGCTGAGACCCGGGAGGGATCGTCCTGAACTGCAAAGCTGACATTAAGGCTGTTGAACCTGCCTTCGCTTGTCCCGCCCATCCTGGTAAAAACAGCATGTCGCAAACCTGCTTCAGAAGCAAGATGCTTAATTTCCAGCCTTAATGGAGTGGAATGTATCCATTCTGAGGATTGGCTTTGGGGTAGGAAGTCCACTGTAGTCATTAATAAGGAAAAGGCCGTGTGCAGCACAAAAAGTCCTTGGCCGTGCATCCCCAGTCGAAAGGCGCATCTGAAGTCACCTTCTTCCGGAGCCTGGGGATAGATACCATCACGACACAACCGTTCCTGCTTACCGCTGCTTCCTCCCGGATCTGACGGGGTTCACAGGCGGATGTCACGTGAGGTCCATCCCGTCTCACAGGCAGTCGGTTGAACTCCATAGCCCCATTCTCCTGAAGGACTTTCAACCCCGCTAGAGCGGATCTCGGGTTACAGGGCACCGCTAGCTCCCCGTCTAGCACGGCCAAGGCTTCAGAGCCTATTGCTCTATATCTACCCTTTCCTTCAGTTCTTTTCCCACTTTAAAGAAAGGAAGTTTCTTGGGAGCGACGTTGATCATCTCACCAGTCTTGGGGTTTCGTCCCGTGTAACCGTCATAGTTCTTTACTTTGAAGCTTCCAAGCCCCCTTATTTCAACCCGCTCACCCTTTACGAGGGCTTCTTCCATATCGCCGAAAAAGGTATTTACCACCTCTTCGGCCTTTTTGACAGGCAGGTTCTCAGCTTTAGCGAGGGCTTCAATCAATTGGGACTTATTCATATTCCAACCTCTTCAATATTTAAACGTAAGCGAAAAAAACCGGTTACCGTGGCCATTCGGGCAAACATAGTTAATCCTTTTTTACAAGTCAAGCCTAAATTCAATGAGGAGCGCAGGGCAACCCTTCTTATTCGGCAAATGGGTTGTTTACTTTTTATTTATCATGAGTTATAAGCCCTTTCCGTTATTCCCATTTATGATTAGAAAAGGGATTTATAAAATGAGAAATCTTATACGGCAAGGAATTGAGGAGCTTGTTCCATACCCTCCCGGAAAACCCATAGAGGAACTGGAAAGGGAACTTGGCATCCGATCCCCCATAAAACTGGCTTCCAATGAAAATCCCATAGGGCCATCACCCATGGCGGTTGAGGCCATAAGGCAAAAATTGGGGTCTCTCAACCGCTACCCCGACGGAAGCGGGTACTACCTCAAGGAAAAGCTCTCAGAAAAATTTGGAGTGCCTCCGGAGCAGATCATCCTTGGTAACGGTTCAAATGAGATTATAGAGCTGATCGTAAGGACATTTCTCTCTCCAGGCGATAATGTGATTCAGGCTTTCCCTACTTTCCTGGTCTATGAAAAGATCGTCAAGGGAGCCGGCGGGACAATGACTTCAGTTCCCCTTTCAGGTTCCAGGCCTGATCTTGATGCGATGCTCAGGGAGGTAACAAGTGAAACAAAGGTAATATTCCTTAACAATCCCAACAACCCCACAGGCGCGCTTCTGAAGCACGAGGAGATCGCCGCTTTTCTGAAGGCCCTGCCGGGGGATATAGTCGTCGCACTTGATGAGGCCTACATAGAGTTTGTAACCGAGGCGGGAGCGGCAGACGGAATCAGACTGCTCTCTGAAAACCCAACTCTGATAGCGTTGAGAACATTTTCAAAACTTTACGGCCTCGCCGGACTTAGAATCGGCTACGGCTTTTCTTCTCCCGCCCTTATTGATTACATGAACCGGGTAAGACAGCCCTTTAACGCCAATCTCCTTGCTCAGGCCGCAGCGACCGCGGCCCTGGACGATATAGAGTTCGTTGAAAAAACGCTATCAATAGTACGTGAAGGTCTTCGGTATCTCTATAAGTCGCTGGATGCCATGGGGCTTGAATATATTCCCACTCAGACAAACTTCTTCCTTATAAGGATCCCCGGCGGCGGCAAACCCCTCTATGAAAGACTTCTTAAAAAGGGCGTGATCGTAAGGGCAATGGACAGTTTCGGTCTTTCCGATTATATAAGGATCAGTGTCGGGCTGCCTGATGAAAACAGGCGTTTCATTGAAGCCCTCGGCAGGTGTTTAGGCTGCTTCTAGGCGCTGAGGGAGGGCGGATAGGATTCCATGATCCCTGGAGAGGTAATAACAATTGACGGGCCTGCCGGCTCCGGTAAGAGCACAATAAGCCGCGCGCTGGCTCGGATGCTGGGTTTCCTTTACCTGGACACAGGGGCAATGTACAGGTCGGTAGCCCTGGCTGCGAAGCGATATGGCGTAGGCAAAAACGACAGAGAAGGACTCTCAACCCTTTGCAAGTGCATCCCTCTGTCATTTGGCACATCAAGGCTTCCCCCGGTTATTCTTCTGGGGGGAGAAGACATATCTGCCGCTATCAGGAGCCCCGAGATGGACCTCCTATCCTCTGATATCTCCGCTGTGCCGGAGGTCAGAGAGGCCATGCGCGACCTGCAGAGAAAAATCGCGCAGGGAAGGGATGTGGTTGCTGAGGGAAGAGACATGGCAACGGTGGTATTCCCATCGGCAAGACATAAGTTTTTCCTTACGGCAACTCCCGAGATGAGGGCTCAAAGACGTTACGCCGAAAGGCTCTCGCGCGGAGAATCTACTGATAGAGATACAGTAGTCAGGCAATTGGTGCAAAGGGACCGGCAGGACGAAACCAGACAGATAGCGCCTCTTAGACCGGCACGAGAAGCGCTGATAATTGACACCACCTCAATGACAATCAATGAGGTATTGGACGAGATCACAAGCAAACTCAGGGATAAAGGGCTTGAAATACTGCGGGCGGCGGCAAAATAATATATTGATCTTATCTGATGCATCTGATAGAGATATTTATTTAGGCTTGGCGTTTAGGGCAAAATGACGAAGGGAGAGTTGTGTTAATGGAAAAAACATCAGCCAGTGTAGCAGGAGATAGTGCCATCCGTATTAATGGCCCACAAGGTTCTTCAGAAGGCTCTCAGAGCCCTGTTTCAGAAACGGTGCAAGAGGGAGGTAGTTTTCTTGAACTCTATGAGGAAAGCTTCAAGACAATGCAGGAGGGAGAGGTCATAGAGGGTGAAGTGGTTCACATTGACAAAGACTACGTCCTAGTAGATATCGGATATAAGACGGAAGGTCATATCCCCATACACGAATTTACCGACCCGGAAGGCAATGTAACCATCAAGGTAGGTGAGAAGGTAGAGGTGCTCCTTGAGCGCAGAGAGGACGACGAAGGCAAGGTAAGACTCTCCAAAGAAAAAGCGGCCAAGATGAAGATATGGGATCAGATAAAGAACATATATGAGCAGAGCGGTTCCATAAAAGGAACTATCGTCTCCAAGGTCAAGGGTGGGTTGTCGGTTGATATCGGACTGCCCGCATTTCTGCCGGGCTCCCAGGTTGATCTCAGGCCAATAAGAGACATGGATTCCCTGATCGGAAAGGAATTTGACTTCCGAATTGTAAAGTATAACAAGAGACGAGGCAATATCGTGCTCTCCAGAAGGGCGATTCTGGAATCCGACCGTATGGAGGCACGGGAAAAGACACTGGAGTTTCTGCAACCGGACGCGGTTGTGACCGGAATAGTAAAGAACATCACTGATTACGGACTCTTTATTGATCTCGGAGGAATTGACGGGCTCGTCCACATAACTGACATGTCATGGGGAAGGGTCGGGCATCCTTCGGAAATGCATCAGGTCGGAGACGAGATCAAGGTAAAGATTCTAAGTTTTGATCGAGAAAAGGAGCGTGTCTCTTTAGGCATTAAACAGCTTGCCGATGATCCATGGATAGAAGTGCCTGCCAGATACCCCGTAGGAACAAGAATAACCGGTAAGGTGGTCAGTTTAACCGAATACGGAGCCTTTGTTGAAGTTGAGGCAGGAGTGGAAGGCCTTGTGCACGTGTCAGAGATGTCCTGGACCAGGAAGGTAAGGCATCCTTCCCAGCTTATTTCAGTCGGAGACACGGTCGAGGCCATGGTGCTCAATATTGATGCTAACAAGAAGAGAATAAGCTTGAGCATGAAAAAGCTAGAGCCTAATCCATGGGATGTAATTGCTGAGAAGTATCCGGTTGATACGATTATAGAAGGTAAGATCAAGAATATTACTGAGTTTGGTATTTTCATCGGCATTGATGAAGGAATAGACGGGCTTGTCCACATTTCCGATATTTCCTATACCCGCCGTATAAAGCATCCCTCCGAACTTTACAAGAAGGGGCAGGAAGTCAGGGCGATAGTCCTTAAGATTGATAAGGAAAACGAGAGGTTCTCACTCGGTATCAAGCAGCTCGGAGCCGATCCGTGGGATGAGATACCGGAAAGGTATAGACCAGGCACGAGGGTGACGGGAACAGTAACCAATGTGACGGATTTCGGTATATTTCTTCAACTGGAAGAAGGCGTTGAAGGATTAATACACATCTCCGAGATCCCCAAGGACAAGAGGGGAAACCCCGCCTCTCGGTTCCAGGTGGACGATGTCATACAGGCCAAGGTCATAAATGTTTCAAAGGATGACAAGAAGATAGGCCTTTCCATACGCAAACTGGACGAACCGGACGAGAAGGCCGGCTACAAGAGCTATGTCAACAACAGACAGGAGGCTACGTCCAACCTCGGGGACCTATTCAGAGAAGAGATGATGAACGCCGAACGCCGTTCTCAGGAAGACTAAAAGAGCGAAGCCAAGGGGATTCAGACTTTAGCCCCTATAGGATTTGTACATTAACAAAAAAGGACTTGGGCAAGATTAACCAAGTCCTTTTTTTTTGGCATGTTCCGCTCCTGATATTACTCAGACGAGAGGCCGCGTTGCTACCGAATTTAACGGCATCGCCCAACTACTCTCTTTTTATATGAAAATGCCACTTCGCTTAACGCCTCCCCCTCGACGGGGGAGGAAGGGGTGGGGGTGATTTTCATATTTCGTTGTGCCCCAAAAGGGCATGAGCGTTCGTTACTAGCAACCAAACTCCACGATGATGTCCGCCGCCGTGTTCTCCGGCATAATTATCCCGGTCCCTGCAAAGAGGCCAAACTCATCAAATATTCTATTGATTATAGCCTATATCCAAATGACACTTGACAAGGCACGTTCAAAAGTTAAATTATTTCACATAGTAGTATTGTCACAGATAATAGGTAGTGTCCATCCGGAAATGGCTATTTTCACCGATTTTGGCGTTGGGCTCAAATTTTAATCCTCGAAATACGTCAATGTATTCCTGTGGTTAAAATTATCGCCCGCCTTGAACTCGACGAAACTATCTCATTTCCGGATGGACACTAGGTAGAAATTTGAGAACCGGCAATAGTGGGTCATATATATTATCGGCACGGAACCCGCCTTTCCGCTTTGGGTAAAACTGCCAAGGAATAGAGTGCCAGGTCAAAGTGGATATTATTAACCGTTTTATCAACTCATCTTACAGGGAGGTTTTGTTATGGCTCAGAAATCAAGGGAAGAGCGGACAAAGGCTATCATTGAAGTCCTAAATAAGGCACGCGCCATGGAATTGCTTGCGATTCATCAATACATGAACCAGCACTACAACCTTGACAACATGGACTACGGAGAACTTGCAGCAAAACTCAAGCTCATCGGAATTGACGAAATGCGCCACGCAGAGATGTTTGCTGAACGTGTAAAAGAACTCTCCGGAGAACCTGTCACCGAACACGGTGGAAAAGTTCAAAAAGGCCAGAAGGTTAAAGATGTCTTTTCATTCGATGCCAAGCTGGAAGACAACACCATTGACGTTTACAACAAGTTCGCCGGCGTTTGCCGGGAAAACGGAGACAGCATCAGCATGAAGGTATTCGAGACAATCATTGACGAAGAGCAATTGCACTACAATTACTTCGATAACATTGACGGGCATATCAAGACTCTTGGCGATACGTTTCTTGCAAAGATTGCTGGTACCCCGGCCTCCACCGGTCTTACGCCCAAGGGCTTCGCAGTAGGCACCGGCGCTGCATAAACAGGTGCGCATTAAAGCTATGGACTCCTGCCGGCAAGTGCATGAATAGCGGGTTGCGGATAATTACGCTTAAGCAACTGTCCACGCGGATGGCCTGAAACGCTAACTCTTCATGCTATCGAATATGAGGAACAATGAAGGATAGAAAGACACGAAGATATCCGATACTAATGTCCGTGGCCATCCTTGCAGGCCTGGGTTTGATACTGGCTGCGGCAGGTTTCCTTTGGATGACCTTCATGCCGGGAAACTTCCTTTCACTTGCCGCCAATCGCTTCGGGGTACTCCCCGTGGAGGGGGTCATCACGGAATCTAAGGATATAGTCTGCGACCTGATAAGATTTAAGAAGGATGACGCCATAAAGGCTGTGATCCTCAGAATCAACTCCCCCGGAGGAGCTGTAGGTCCGACACAGGAGATTTGCACCGAGATAAAGAAATTGGCGGCTCTTAAGCCCGTCGTTGCATCCCTGGGGGCCGTCGCCGCTTCAGGCGGTTATTATATCGCAGCCCCTGCAAGAGTAATAGTAGCCAACCCCGGAACCATAACTGGGAGCATCGGGGTTCTTATGCAGTTCATGAGAGTAGAGGATTTGCTCAACAAGATCGGCATTCAGATGGAGGTTCTCAAGGCAGGGGAATATAAGGACATGGGCTCGCCTCACAGGAAACTTACGGAAAAAGAGAGGCAACTGATCCAAGATCTTATGAACGATGTGAGAGGCCAGTTTGTGGCAGAGGTGGTAAGGGGCCGCAATATGCCTGCTCAAAAGGTCAACGAGATTGCCGACGGGAGAATCTTCTCCGGCGAAAGGGCCAAGGAACTGGGCCTGGTTGACATCCTGGGGAGCTTGGAAGACGCGGTAAATTCAGCGAAGGAACTTACCGGTCTAAAGGGAGAGGTAGATTTAGTATATCCCGAGAAAAAAGGGCTCGGCATCTTTGATCTCCTGGGAGCAAAAATGCTTCAGCAGGTAGCAAGGCTTTTATCATCTCATACCTTTCCAAAAATCTCATATCTCTGGACAGGCCTTCCCGGATCAATCCTCAGCGAAAACTACTGACATCGCCCTTGCCTTCTCTTAAGACCTCCGGAATGTCGTCAATAAGGGAGACCACGCTTGAAGGGTTCTGGTAGAGGATTCCACCGTCAATGATCACATCGAGTAAGTTGCCGTAAGCCTCCCTTATGGACACAGGATCATCATAGCCGGCGCTGGTGCTTATTATGGGTCTTCCCAGGGTGCTTACTATCGCAAGACATATCCTGTTGTCGGGAATCCTTATGCCTACTGTATTGCGTCTTGTAAGCATTATCCTGGGCACCAGCTTTGTCCCCTCCAGGATGAAGGTGTATGGCCCCGGAAGAAGCCTCTTCATTGTCTTGTAAGCGTAATCGGAAACCTTGGCGTAAACGCTGATTTCCTTCAGACTGTCGCATACAAAGGAAAAGGGCTTATCGAGCTGGCGGCCCTTCAATCGGTAAACGGTCTGTATGGCCTTCTTGTTGTAAAGATCGCATCCGATTCCATAGAAGGTGTCTGTGGGATAACTAATGATACCACCTTCATCCAGGGTCTTTGCAACGCGGTCAATAAGCCTCTGCTGCGGATTTTGAGGATTGATCGAAATAAGCGCGGTTTTTTTCGCCGCCTCTCTGGAACCTCCTTTTGCCATATCTGCCTCCCTAAAAAAAGTCGCCTTCAAAGCCGGTATTGCAAATAGGCTGAAGGGTCTCTAAGATGGTGGAATTGACTCGTATCCATGGTATCAGCTCAATAATCGGGGTAGCTTTGCGCAGATAAGGACATGGAGGCTAGGAATCAGCTTCTGTAGGTGCGGCTGAAGCCGCATCCTACCCCGGATTTTGAGTGCATGCTGTCCATGCGTAAATGGCTATTTTCATCGGCGTTGGGCTCAAATTTTAATCCTCAAAATACCTTAATGTATTAGTGTGGTTAAAATTATCGCCCGCCTTAAACTCGACGAAACTATCTCATTTACGGATGGACACTAACTGTGCCGCAGTCCGATTGAAAGGCTCGATGATGATCCCGCATGTATTCGGAGTAATCCTTTCCATTCTCTTAGGTCTTTGCCTCGGAAGTTTTCTCAATGTCTGCATCTACAGGCTTCCTGAAGGCAAATCCATAGTAAGCCCTCCATCACATTGCCCTGGCTGTGGAACACGCCTCCATTTCTATGACAACATCCCTGTCATAAGTTATCTCATTCTGGGCGGCAAGTGCAGGCATTGCTCATGCCGCATCTCGTGGCGATATCCGGCAATTGAAACCCTCGCCGCGTCTATCTCTTTTCTGCTTTTTATCAGATACGGCTTAACTTATCAATATTTGCTGTTACTTGTCTTTTTGCTTGCTCTCGTGGTTGTGAGTTTTATTGATCTTGAGCATCAGATCATACCGGATTCGATCTCGATTCCGGGAACCATAGCAGGCCTTGCCGCATCTTTTCTGCTCCCTCATAACTCCATTATTGATTCCTTGATTGGGGCGGCTGCCGGCGGGCTTGGGCTCTTTGCTGTGGCCTATCTCTACCATGCCGCTACCGGCAGGGCGGGGATGGGAGGAGGAGACATAAAGCTCCTTGCGATGATAGGCGCATGGATGGGGTGGAAGGCGCTTCCGATGATTGTTTTTCTCTCTTCCTTATCCGGCGCCCTGATAGGCGTCTTGTATCTTTCTTTCTCAAGAAAGGGCATGAGAGCGAGGATTCCGTTTGGACCGTTTTTATCCCTCGGCACCATTATCTATCTATTCTTTGGAAAGAACATCGAAAGATTCTATGTAAGCCTCCTTTACTGACGGAGAAAGCATATTGAAGATACTACCGTTTAAGGGACTCAAAACAGGGGTGCTCGCCATCCTTGTCATACTCATTGTATCGGCGATGCTCCTTGTGGACATTGTTATGATAAAGATCGCCGAAGCTGATCTCCTATCAGCAAAGGTGCGCGAGGGCTTCCTTCTGCTGAGCCTGATATCCGGGAGCATTAAGGGTAACGCCTATGAACGTGATTCCTCCAAATCTATGGAACTTATTGAAAAAGAGCTTCATTCGTCCGGCTTTACCACGGTCCTGCTAAGGGCTTCTGATACCGATGATGAAAAGATCATCGGAAAGTGGGGGAGCGCCCTTCAGGAGGCAAGACATGACGGCCTGAAGGCCGTTTCCACAAAATCCGTTGCTCAACGTTTTTACGGAACCCGTTGGGGTGTGGTATGGTTTTCACCTGAGCGTCTGATAATGTCTTCTCCCATCTCTTCACCGGCTCTTAAATGGGGATCAGTCACCATCGGATGCGATTTGGGTGAGACATACGAAGCCCTCAGGGCAAGGCAGATAACCTTCCTCCTTTTCCTCACCCTTTATGCCGCCTTTCTAGTACTTGCGGGCATGTACCTTTTCTCACGGGTCGTCGTGGCGCCCGTAAGGAAACTGCTTTCCATGGCATCCGGAATCGAGGACTTGAGGACGCAAGACCCCAAGGGAGGCGCACCCGCAAATGAGATAGACCGGCTTTTTGCCGCAGTGAGCGGGATACTCTCCCGCCTCGAGGAAAACAAGGCCCGCCTCAGGGGTCACATTGCCTCCCTCGAGAGGGCGAATAAAGAAATAGAACGGGCAAGAGATGAGATGGTAAGAAGCGAGAAACTCGCCTCCGCCGGAAGATTGGCTGCAGGTTTCGCCCATGAGATAGGAAATCCTCTTGGAATTGTTGCAGGATATTTCGAGCTTCTGAAGACAGGAAATCTCACTGAATCGGAGCGCCTCGATCTGCTTGACAGGGCGGGAGCCGAGATAGGGCGCATGGGGAGGGTCATCAGGCAGATGCTCAACATAGCAAGACCCTCCCCCCCGACCAGGGAGGTCATAAAAGCTCATGAGATCATAAATGAGACCATTGAATTCCTGGCCGGCCAGCCCTGGCTTTCCGGCATCGAGATTAAGACATCCCTTGAGGCCCGGACTGATAACGTCCTTGGGGATCCCGGGCAGTTACGGGAGGTACTCCTCAACATCATAATGAATGCTGCCGACGCCATGGAAAGAAAAGGGACTCTTAACGTGCGGACATGGCAGGAGGAGTCAAACCTGAACATAGAAATAAGCGATACAGGCCCGGGAATTCCGGAGGCGATTCTGTCAGAGGTCTTCGAGCCTTTTTTCACCACCAAAGACCCGGGAAAAGGAACCGGCCTCGGGCTCTGGGTCTGCTATAGAATCATAACCTCCATGGGCGGAAGCATTGCTGCAACGGCATCACCAGAGGGCGGAGCCTCCATAAAAATCCGGCTAGTCCTCATGCCCGGACAGGGCGCAACGAAGGATGAAAATGACGCACGTAATTCCAGAATCGGTCCGGAATCTAGGCATAAAAGATACCGGCCTGAGCCGGTATGACGATGTATTTCCATATAAAGAGCGCATCAAATGAAAAATTTAGATGAAAGGAAAAGTAGATGAACCGCGAAAGGGTTCTGGTCGTGGACGATGAAAAGAACATGCGTCATATGCTTGAACTAATGCTCGGAAAGGCAGGCTATCCAAGCAGAAGTGCAGCCGATGGTATGGAAGCCCTCGATCTCATGGATAAAACGGATTTCGAATTCATTCTATGCGATCTAAGAATGCCGAGGATGGACGGCATGACCTTCCTTATGAGGGCAAGGGAGAAATTCCCCGATAAGACCTATATTATGATGTCCGCCTATGGAACTCTCGAAACGGCACTGGAGGCAATGAAAAAAGGCGCCTATGATTATATATCCAAGCCGTTTAAGACGGATGAGGTGCTTCTCACGCTTAAGAAGGCCGAGGAAAGAGAAAGGCTTAAGGCTGAAAACACGATGCTCAGGACCCGGATAAGCGAGATTGAAAAAAAATATTCATTTAACAATATCATCGCCAGAAGCGAGGTCATGGCGCGGGTCTTTGAACTGGTCAAGACGGTGGCCGACCATGACACCACCGTGCTCATAACAGGAGAAAGCGGGACCGGCAAGGAGCTGATTGCAAAGGCAATCCACTCAAGCGGTGGAAGGGCGAAATATCCCCTTGTAACGGTAAACTGCGGAGGAATTCCCTCCGGCCTTATGGAAAGCGAACTCTTCGGCTTCAAGAAAGGTGCATTCACGGATGCAGTCAGGGATAAGCCGGGCCTCTTTGAGCAGGCAAACGGCGGAACGCTCTTTCTGGATGAAATAGGGGAACTTCCATACCCTCTGCAGGTCAAACTGCTAAGGGTGATCCAGGAAAGAGAGATCACCCCCCTCGGAGGATCACACGCGGTCAAGGTTGACGTAAGGCTTCTAACCGCGACATCAAGAAATCTGGATATAGAAACAGCCGAGGGCCGCTTCAGGGAAGACCTTTATTACCGCATCAATGTTTTAAGAATACATCTTCCTCCCCTTAGGGAAAGGAGGGGAGATATTCCTCTTCTTGCGGGATATTTCATATCGCTTTTTAACGCAAAGCTCGGCAAGAGCATTGAAGGCTTAAGCTCTGAAACTGTTCCCCTCCTTATGGAATACCAATGGCCAGGCAATGTAAGGGAATTAGAAAACATTATGGAAAAGGCAGTGTTACTCGCGCGAGGAAAATGGATTACCCCTAATGATCTGGGGCTCGGAGGAACGGCACAAGGACCTTATTTGAACAGAGCACCAGATGATCTATCCATCAAACGGGCCACCAGGGGGCTTGAAAAATCACTCATTCAACGGGCCTTGATAAAGACCGGCTGGAACAAGAGTCAGGCTGCAAAGCTCCTGGAGCTAAGCCGGCCCATGCTGCTGCTAAAGATAAAAGATTATGGAATCAAACATTAAAAGGACAATACATAAGGATATATTAGGTTAGGTATTGACACATTATTAAGTTTATTTTATTTTTGGCTAGTCTATAACATAGACATCATATCAGGCAGCGCTGATAAAGGAGGTGATGAAACAGCAGTATAGTCATAAGTACGGGACGATAAGTATTAGAGCCGAATTCCATAACCACTTCTTGCCGTAAGGAGGTTTTAAGATGAATCGGAAATTGCTTGTTGGCCTTTCATTAATCCTTTCAATCGCATTTCTTGCCTTAACCCCTGTCTCAGCAAAAGATATCAAGGTCCTTTCGCAGTTTCCCATGAGCGGTCCGGTAGGGGCCCTTCCTGAATTCGGATGGGGCTATATTGACGGCATGAACTGGGTAAACGGCGAAGGCGGAGGCGTTAACGGAAAGAAGATCACCTGGTTTCTTGAGGACTTCCGATATGACCCTACAGTGGAGGTCGCCAATTTCAACAAGTACTGCGCAGAGCTAAGTAGAGATGAATTCATCCTTGCCACGGGATATATTACAGGAGGGCTTAAGCCCCTTGCCGACAAAGTAAACAAGGAAGAGAAGATCCCGTGGCTTGACGGGTCTTACTCGACTGAGATATTCGGTGCTGAAGGGGGCCCATCCAAATATCCTTACTACTATTCGCTTGGGGCCACTTACGGAGATCAGCTCAAGATACTGATGAAGTGGATCAAAGATAACCACAAGGCCAAGGGCAAACCGAAGGTAGGCATGGTTTACAGCCCCACAGCCTGGGGCAAGGACGGGCTGCCTGAGTCACTGGCCTATGCCCGGAAAATAGGTCTCGAAGTCGTTGCACAGATAGAATACCCTTACAGCGCAACTGACGCCACTAACGAGTGCATGCAGCTCAGGAAGGCCAAGGCTCAATATGTCATCTATCACGGCTATTCAGGGGCCTCCGGCTGCACCGCCATATTCTTTAAGACGGCAAAAAAAGTCATTAAAAACGTCCAGCTCATGGGAACCCACTACACCACCAACCGGATGTCCATTCTGGTATGTCAGGAGGCCTATGACGGCTATATAGGCGTTGCCACGAGGCCATTCCTGGATGCGGTGCCGAGGGCAAAAACCTCCATGGAAAATCCAATAGTTAAGCTTGCCCACGAATTCGCCCGGAAATACAGGCCCGAGGAATATAAAAGGGGAGTCAAAGACAAAGACTCCATCAAGGACATGTTTCTCTATCTGGAGGGACTTACCTATGCCTTTATGATTCAGAAGGTTCTCACCGACGCCGATAACTCAGGTAACCTCAGCAGGGAAGGAGTTAAGAAGGCCCTGGATAATCTCGTCTGGGACTACAAGGGCATGTTCGGAGGAAAGAAGTTCTCCTATAAGTCACACACCATCCCAATGATGCAGATTTTCAAGGCAGACGTAAAGATGGTGAAGATGGGAGAAACGATGGTGCCCACAGGGGCCGTGAATCCTATCACTGACTGGATCAACAGCGACGAGATAAAGTGGTAGGGAAAGATGCAGTGCCCCCCTGGGCTGTTAAATTGGAGGGGCCTGCTTCCTGCCTGTCCTGAATCGCCACATACCCATGCCGGAGGTTCAGGCTGACAGCGAGGGAGCGGTTTCAACCCTAAATCTAAAACAAAGCTGTGGGCAGCTAATGACCGATCTTCTTCAGGCGCTGGGATCAGGCATATTGGTGGGGCTTGTATATTCCCTCCTGGGTCTTTGCATAGTGATCGTTTACAAGGCATCGGAGGCATTCAACTTCGCCGTAGGCGAATTTATGGTCACAGGCTCTTTCCTGTTTTACATCTTTTTCTTTGACCTTCAATTTCCCTTTCTGATTGCCTTACCGCTCGGGCTGGCCGCAGCAGCCGCCGCAGGCGCCGTTATCGAGACACTAACAATAAGGCCTCTAATAGGCAGATCACCTATCGCAATGACCATAATTACACTGGGGCTAGCCTTTTTCATAAGGGCCTGCCTCCAGCTTATATTCGGCTCCCACAGCTATTCGTTTTTCCTGGAGCTGCCGGACATCTCTATTGATGCAGGGGAACTCCTTTTTCTCTCTGATCCTCTATGGGCAGGCATTATGGCCCTTCTTACCTTCTTCATCGTGATGTTTTTCCTCTTCAGGACGAAATGGGGGCTTGCAATCAGGGCCACCTCGGAAAATCAGGCAAAGGCAATGGCCTTCGGGATTAACGCCAAGATGATACTCCTTGTAGTCTGGGCTGCATCATCAGCCTGTATTGCAGTTGCGGGAATAATGATTTCAAACTTCGGGGCCCTTTCAACCATGTCCTCCATCGTGGGTCTCAGGGCTATCCCGGTGGTACTCATAGGAGGCATGGACAGCATTGGAGGGGCGCTTGCAGGGGGTATCATCGTTGGTATATGCGAGTCTCTGGTAGGGACCTACATCGAACCCCTGGGATTTACAGGATTCAAGGAAGTAGCCCCATATATACTTCTCCTGATAGTTGTGCTCATCCGTCCCTACGGTCTATTTGGTACCGTTCGAATAGAAAGGGTCTAGCGATGCTGGCCGTCGAGAACCTCAGGGTCGTTTATCATGACGTAATCTCTGTCCTGAACGGCATATCCATCAGTCTGGAAAAGGGAGAACTCCTGGTCATAATCGGAGCAAACGGTGCAGGTAAGACCACTCTTCTAAGGACAGTTGCAGGCATGATTGATTTCTACGACGGCGAGATTATAGAGGGAGATATTACCCTTGACGGCCTATCCATTAAAGGGGTGGATACCGTAGGGATCATGAAACACCACGGTCTTACATACGTAATGGAGGATAGGCCCGTATTCTGGTATCTCACCATAGATGAAAACCTCAGGGCAGCCGCTTTCTCAGGGCGGGGCCGAAACGTGAAGGCGGATATGGAAAAGGCCTATCAATACTTTCCTCCGCTTAGAGGCCTTGCCAAGAAGAAAGCGGGTTACGCATCGGGAGGAGAGCAACAGATGCTTGCCATCGCAATGGCGCTTATGACTCAGCCCGGAATCCTGCTGCTGGATGAGCCTTCTCTGGGGCTTGCGCCCCTCATAACCGAAGGACTGTTTGCGATCATCAAACGTCTTAATGAATCAGGTATAAGCGTAATGCTTGTTGAGCAGAACGCAAGCGCAGCTCTTGAAATAGGCTCAAGGGGCTATGTAATGGAGCTTGGACGCATAGTGCTTGAAGGTAAGGCCTCGGAACTTGCGGCGAACAAGGATGTCCGGGAGTTCTACCTGGGCTCCGGGGAAAAGGCCCGCAGGAGCTACAGGGACGCCAAACGTTACAAGAGACGAAAGAGATGGCTATAGAGCACCTCAAAAAAAACGGGCTTCTCAAGATAATGGGGATAAGGCTTTCCTTCGGCGGGCTTCAGGTCTTAAATAACATAAACCTCTCTGTCAGGCAGGGAGAAATCCTCTGCATAATAGGCCCCAACGGAGCGGGAAAGACAAGCCTCCTAAACTGCATAAACGCCCACTACAGACCCCAGGAAGGCGATATACTTTTTGAAGGAAAGAGCATCATAGGTCTTAAGCCGCACCAGGCTGCGGCCCTGGGGATTGCCAGAACCTTTCAGAAGGTGGAACTCTTTCAGGGGATGACCGTCCTGGATAATATTAAGCTCGGCCGCCACATGATGATGAAATTCTCTCTCACCGGAAGTTTCTTCAGGTTCCCCGGTCTGGTCAGAGACGAGATATCGCACAGAGCGGCGATTGAAGAGGAAATAATAGATTTCATGGGCCTGTCCGGCTTCCGCTACTCACCGGTAGGCGTGCTTCCGCTGGGGATAAGAAAGAGGGTGGACATGGCCAGGGCCCTTGCCATGAAACCCAGGATACTTCTGCTCGATGAAATCATGAGCGGCATGGCCGTTGAGGAAAAGGAGGACATGGCAAGCTATATCCTGGATGTCCAGAGGGATATGGGCATGACGGTAGTCTGGATCGAACATGATCTGGCTGCGGTAATGGATCTTTCGGATCGTGTATGCGTGCTTAACTTCGGCACAAAGATAGCCGAAGGAAGCCCCGATGAGGTCAGAGAGCACCCCAAGGTGATAGAGGCCTACCTCGGAAGGCAGAGGAAATGAAGATGAAATCCATACCTGCCGACAATCTGATTTCCCTCATTGTGAGAAACGCCTCGCAGATGCCTGGGGAGGATGCAATAAGGGAGAAACGATTCGGTATATGGATGCCCATGACCTGGGCCGGGTTTGAGGCAAATATCCGCCGGTTTGCTCTGGGACTCGTTGCTCTCGGTTTCCGGAAAGGACAGAATCTTCTCATAATCGGAGACAACAAGCCGGAATGGATTATAGCAGAGTTCGGCGCCATGGCCGCCGGAGGGATTCCTACAGGGGCCTATCCAGACAGCCTCCCCGAAGAGATAAGATATTTGGTAACCTATTCGGAGTCAACCATCCTGGTTTTGCGCGATCAGGAACAGGCCGATAAGATCATATCCATCTGGGAGCAGATAAAGGCCACCGTCAGGGCCGTCATAGTATGGGACTCCAGGGGCATGAGCCACTACTACAGGCAGTATCCCTTTTTCATGCGTTTTGAGGATGTTACCGAAACGGGCATGGGAATGGAAGGAGAGGGCGGGAGGGACTATCTTGCTAAAAGGGCAGCCGATATAGATTCCAAAGGACCCGCCATCATGCTTACCACTTCAGGGACTACCGCAAGGCCCAAGCTTTCCGTCCTGAGCCATGAAAACCTCCTCTTCGCCTCCGAGAGCTACGGGAAGGTGGTGAGGATGAACAGGGGAGACGAACTGCTCTCCGCGGCACCGCTTGCGTGGATCGGCGAGCAACTCTACAACGTGGTGCGATTCCTCACTGTGGGCGCCCATTACAACTTTCCGGAGGAGACCGAGACGCTCAGAAAGGATCTTGTTGAGCTTCAGCCTTACTATTTCGGCGGCACACCCGCGGTCTGGGAACTCATCATCTCAACCATACAGGCGGCCATGGATAACGCCGATTTCTTCAAGCGTTCCTGCTACAGACTTGCCATGAAAACGGCCATGAAGCAGACGGAAGCGCAACTGGCAGGCAGCAAGCCCGGCATCTTGACGGCAATCGTCGGCCCCCTGTCGGATTTCTTTGTGCTGCGTCCCCTCAAAAACAAAGTGGGCCTCGGGAGGGTAAAGATGGCTGTAACCGGCGGAGGCGCTATATCTCCCGAGGTATTCAAGTATTTTAAGGCCCTGGGAATTGATCTAAGACAGGTCTTCGGCCAATCGGAGTGTTCTGGCATCGCAACCACCCACAGTGGTGATGATGTCCGGCCCGAGACCGTCGGTGTCCCTATCCCGGGCGTGCTGGTGAAGATATCGGAGGCAGGAGAGAT
>Ga0210044_10003113_pt1 | contig 23922 bp, 30 predicted proteins | sample CryGey13umfilter_2_FD_183959 | JGI IMG/M metagenome (GOLD analysis project Ga0210044, IMG submission 183959) | Groundwater microbial communities from aquifer in Utah, USA - Crystal Geyser 4/9/14 3 um filter (SPAdes) (version 2) | ecosystem: Environmental > Aquatic > Deep subsurface >... | reverse complement strand
ATGTCACCGAACTGTTATTTTTGGGCATAAAACCCATAAATTTTTCTTTTTTTAACCCGGTCAATCTGAACAATTGAATCACCCGGATCGACACCGCTTCAGGCTCATACCTGAATTGGAAAATACTCGAAGAGGCCCGTTTTAAGCTTCAGACTTCCAGCCGGACTAAGCCGGCGGGCTGGGTGGGCACGCCTTTGTGCCCACGCTGAATAACTCCGCCGACCTACTTGGCTGCACTCGATGGAAATTCGAGCCTGGCCCCTTTGATTTCATGTTAATTTCATGACGTTAAAAAAACTGCTTTGCAAAGTTAGCAACGGCAATAGCGATGAGCACGCCAAGCATCCACTTGAGCAGAGTAGTTTCGTGGCCCAGCTTGGATTCAAGCTTATCGATTTTCACGTCGAGCCGATCAATGTCACGCTTGGTGGCAAGTGTATCGTCCAGCGCTTGGGCGAGTATTTCTTGCTGGGCACGAACAAACGCTTCGGCTTGTGGCTCCGGGACACCCGTATCGCGCAAGTCTTTGACAAACTTATGGGTATCGAAAGTGATCGTGCTCATGGTTTGGCTCTTTACGTAGTTGCTTCATTGTACACAAAAAAGCCGCCGCTTGGTTTACCAAGGCGCGGTTTTTGTTGGGCACAAAGGAAAGACCTAACCCCGGATTTTATGCGATCAGAAGGGAAGACCATGCAAAACGAAGTCAATTATGAGGCGCTGGGGCGTTATTCAGTGTTTCAACGAATTTCAGCGTATCAAATGTAATATGGCTCATGTGAGTTCTCTACATTGGAGAATTAGTATGTGAGCCTGGCCCCTTTGATTCTTTGATTAGCCTCTTTGATGTTTTCTACTGATTAAGCCACATGTCCCATAAAAAGGCGGACAAGCACAGCCATCACCGCTGCAAAGGTCGCACCGATCATCCATTTAATCAGCTTTATTTCTGCCTCGATACGAAAAATATCAGTTCTCGAAGCCAGCGAAGTCTCGAGCGATTCGGACAACGCTTCTTTTTGAGCCTCGGATAATGCTTCCGCCTGCTGCTCGGTAAAACCGCCCTCACGCAATTTCCTACTGAATTTCAGCGTATCAAACGTAACACCGCTCATGCGATAACTCCTTTAAGCCCTGTATAGCGGAATAATTTGATCCAATAATTTCATATCATAGCACAAATAAAAAACGAGCCTCCGAAGAGGCCCGTTTTAAGCTTCAGACTTCCAGCCGGACTAAGCCGGCGGGCTGGGCGGGCACGCCTTTGTGCCCACGCAGAATAACTCCACCGACCTACTTGGCTGCACTCGATGGAAATTCGAGCCTGGCCCCTTTGATTTATTTTGCCCCTTTGATTCGTATTCGGAAACATGCGGCGCAATGCGCTTCGCTTATTGACGCCCTACGCCTTACGCGGGTTGCACTCGATGGAAATTCGAGCCTGGCCCCTTTGATTCTAGCGCTCTAGCGTGCTTACGCGGGCTTTGATTATTGCGGTTATTGGCTCATGCGGCTTTGACCGCAAACTCCACCGATGCAGGGTTGTCCATTCGATGGCTTGCATCAATAATTTCCATTCCGACCACACGTCCGTTTGCGTCGAAATCCAGGATCACCCCAGGCCTAACCTCGTCGCTTTCATCGACGAGCGAATCAGAAAACACAACGGATAGGACATCTACTTGCTTATCGTAGTCCACTTTCATTCCATCCTCCAATACTTCTCAATCTTGCTTGTCCGATAAATAGTCACCACGACGGGGGGCGAATGCCACTGTTCCACCACCAAGCGTACCAGATGAGTCTTGCCGCCTGATTCAATTCTGGACTGAAATACCATGCGCCCATTAAAGCCTTCCACTATTTGTTCAGGCGCAGCCATGATCGTTGCCACCCATTCCGGCTCGATCTGGCGGCGGCGCATTTCAAGCTCTGCGTGCTCCGTCAATACATAATCGGCGATATTCATAGCGTACATTATTGCATATTGAGACAAATCATGTTCAGCCAAGTGCCTGCCTTATGGTTTTGTGCTTGACACGATAAAAAACGGGCCTCCGAAGAGACCCGTTTTAAGCTTCAGACTTCCAACCGGACCAAGCCGGCGAGAAATTAGAAGGAGTGCTTCATGCCCAGAGACCAAACGCTCGGGTCCTGGCCAGCAGCGGCCGGGCGGAACGCACCGCCAGCACCGTTGCCGCCCAAACCGTAGGACGCACCGTCACCGTTGCTCATCTTGCTGTACAGCGCGTAGACGGTAGAACGCTTGGACAGGTTGTGGTCAACGCCAACGGTAAACTGCTTGCCGTCAATGTTGCCGCAGCCCGTACAGCTCAGTGCGCCCGCTTTGCCATAGGCGGCTTTGAGCACGTTGCTGCCCATCGTGTAGGAACCGTTCAGGACGTAGGCGTTGCGACGGAAAGAGCTGCCGTCACCATTTGCGTCATAAATTCCGCCCAATATAGGATCAAGCGTGATCCGCTCTGCGATGAAGCCCACGGTCGCAGCGCCGAACTTGTAGCCCAGACCCAGCTTGATGGCGGACGCTTTATCAAGAGCGCCCAGAACGCCACCCGCATCAGCAGACGTTACCTCGGTGGAGGAACCAGTAATGTCTTTTGCATGCTCATAGGACAGCGAGGCGAACAGTGGGCCGTTGCCGTACATGCCGGTCAGCGAGTAGGCGGAACCATCCTTGTTGGCGGTATTGTTGGTTTCATTTGCCGCAACCACGGCGCCAATAAAGGTGAATCCGCTCAAGGCAGGGGAAATGTAGGCCGCGACGTTGCCCAGGCGGCTGTCGAAGGCGAGCGTGCCGTTGAAGTTGCCCACGATGGCGTTGTAGTCGCCCATGGTGTCGGCGAACAGATCCAGGCTACCTGTGCCCAGTTTGTACGGGGTGTCGTGCTTGCCGAGAATGAAGGTGCCGGCAGCCTTGCTGCTCAGGCCGACGTAGGTGTTGCGCATCATGAAGGTGGAGGCAGTGGCGCCCTTATCCAGGTTGACGTCGCTTTCCATCTGCCACACGGCGGAAAGGCCGTTGCCCAGGTCTTCCGTGCCCTTGAAGCCGAGGCGGGAAGCGTTGCTGGAAATGCGCATGGCGGTGTCGTTAAAGTTCCTATTGGCAGGTTGGGCTGCTGCACCCGTGATTGCGTTGAATGGGACGGCCGCGGCGGATGGAGCAGTGCCCGGATCGACGCGATCGATGGAAGCATTCGCCTGACCGTAGATGGTCACATTGCCGTTATCGGCCAGGGCGGCAGCAGGAGCCAGCGCAGCAGCAACTGCCAAAGCAATCAATTTCTTGTTCATATAAATCTCCTTGAGAGTAGGTTTTTGCAACGAGGCTCTTTATTGAGCCCTGTCTTTTACAGACAGTTCCATTATCACCACACCCCATTCGGATTCCAAGCACTAGCCGATAAAAATGGCTTGTTTTTGGGTGTGAAGGGGAAATGTGTTGTTTTTTTGCAACGGAAGCCGTCTACCGGGGTCACGCGACGGCTGGCATCAGCTTGATGAGGGCCAGCAGCAAGGTTATTTGTCCGGCAGCGATTCCAAGCATCCATTTAATAAGGTCGGTTTTAAGCTCTGCAATTCTTAAATCCAAGTCGGCTTTCGTGACTAGGCGATCATTAACCAGATCGGCCATTGTTTCGGCCTGCACCTCGGCTTGCTCTTCCGTAAAGCTATCGGCCTTAAGCTTTTTAACGTAGGCATGCGTGTCTAAAATTGCGCTGCTCATGATTTTATCCTTTCGCGTTTTAGCCCGAATGTTTCATAAAAATGGCTGTGTCCCTGTAGGAGCGGCCTTGGCCGCGATAAACTGCGGAGATACTTCCAACGCTGGAATCGCGGCCAAGGCCGCTCCTACAATGGGATTGATCAAATTTATGAAATGTCCGGGTTAGTGCGTATTTGCTTCATTGTACACAAAGAAGCCAGCGAAGAACTGACCCGCGAGCCAGATGTTACCGGGCTTTAGGAAGGATCAATGCGCGAGCGGAAATAGCTTAACGATTGCGGCAAATATTCCGACTGCTGCAAACATCGTGCCGATTGACCATTTGATAATTTCAGTCTTTGCCTCTGCGATCTGCTTTTCAACTTCGGCGATATCGCCATGGGTGGCAAGCTGATCTGCATGTAGCTGGTACCGCTTGTCGATTTCCTTGTCGATGGATTCAACAGCGGCTTTGGCTTTATCTTCCTTCACGCCTGCCGAAATGAATGCTTCGTAAATTTCAAGTTCCATGTTGTCAATCTCCTTGGGGTATTAGATTAACCGAAATTGAATGATCGTGAAAGGAAGCAAGCGTAGCCCGGATGGAATGAAATGGAATCCGGGATTTATCCGTCCATGCGCCCTGTCTGGCGCTCCCGGATTGCGCTGCGCTTCATCCGGGCTACTTGCTAATGGATTAGCCGGGATAAATCTCAACCTTTTACATTTCTGTACGCGCGTTTGAATGCCTTGAGATCGCCGGTAGCGAATAGTTGATTCCGGCCAAGCTCGCTGCCGGGCTTCAGCCTGCCGTCATGGATATAGCGCCGGAACGTAGAAAGGGAAACCTCAGGCCGAACGGGTTTAATCAGTGCTTCCTTAATTTTGGAGTAAGATTCCTACTTGTCGCACCCGCTTTATCCTTGATAACCGTAATTAACCACGAATGAACACAAATAGTTAACCCGAATGTTTCATAAAAATGGCTGTGTCCCTGTAGGAGCGGCCTTGGCCGCGATAAACTGCGGAGATACTTCCAACGCTGGAATCGCGGCCAAGGCCGCTCCTACAATGGGATTGATCAAATTTATGAAATGTCCGGGTTAATTTAAGAGGCTATATCATGGATGAAAAAATCACCGAGTCCTGCGGCAATGTTTTTATCGATCTGGGGTTTCCGCCCGATGAGGCGGCGGTTCTGGCGATGCGCTCCAGGCTGATGTGCGAGCTTGAGATTCTGATTGCCAAAAACAAATGGACGCAAGCCGAGGCGGCGCAACGCCTGGGCATCGGGCAATCGCGCGTCTCCGATCTGGTGCGAGGAAAATGGGAAAAGTTCAGCCTGGACATGTTGGTGACACTTGCCGTGAGAGCGGGAAAACGATGCGAGATGCTGCTGGCGGCTTAAAGAATGTCAGTAAAAATTAATTCCCACGCCGTGGATATGCAAATTCAAAATAACGCCCTGCATTTTATTCTGGCGGATGGCCGGGAAATTTCCGCCCCGCTGGAATGGTTCCCCCGATTAAGGGATGCGAGTGAAAACCAGCGCGGAAAATGGCGTTTTATCGGGAATGGAATTGGCGTTCACTGGCCGGATATCGATGAGGACATCGCTGTCACGCTAATGCGAAACAGTTGACCGCGTGGGCGCAAAGACGTGCCCACCCTACCGGGCTGAGTCACCCATTAGGCGAGTGCGTTTTTTCATCAAGCATTTGAATTCCTCTGCGTCCTCTGCGGTTCAATAGCTTTTTTCTAGGTTCATATTAAGGTATCTAGCCGAACAGCCGCGCCAGTTCGACGCCCGGGTCTTCCGCTCGCATGAGGGCCTCGCCGACCAGGAAGGCATTGACGCCGTGGCCGCGCATCAACTGCACGTCCGCCGGCTTGAGAATGCCGCTTTCGGTGATGACGATGCGGTCGGCGGAAATGCATGGCAGCAGGTCGAGGGTGGTTTCGAGGCGGGTTTCAAAGGTACGCAGGTTGCGGTTGTTGATGCCGATCAGCGGAGTTTTGAGTTGCAGGGCGGCTTCCATCTCGGCAGCGTCGTGCGATTCCACCAGCACGGCCATGCCAAGTTCGTGGGCCAGGGCTTCGAGTTCCTTCATTTGCGACAACTCCAGCGCCGCCACGATCAGCAGGATGGCGTCGGCACCCATGGTGCGCGCCCGGCACACTTGGTAGGCGTCGATCATGAAATCCTTGCGCAACACCGGCAGGCTACATGCGGCGCGAGCTTCAACCAGGTAAGCCTTGCTGCCCTGGAAGAATTGCACGTCGGTGAGCACCGATAAACAGGCCGCGCCATGCGCCTCGTAATTTTTCGCAATCGCCGCTGGGTCGAAATTTTCCCGAATCACGCCACGGGAGGGACTGGCTTTCTTGATCTCGGCGATGACCGCCGGTTTACCGGCAGAAATTTTTGCGCGGATGGCGCCGATGAAATCGCGGGTCGGCGGCATGGCGCCTGCCTCAGCGCGCACGGCAGCATAAGATTTCTTCGCCACGGCGCGGGCGACTTCGGCTTGTTTGACTGCGAGGATTTTTTGCAGGATGTCGGACATATTTATTTCCTGGCTTCCCGGCTGTGCCAAACACGAATAATCACGGGAGCGCCGTTTTGATTGAGCCGATAGCGGAGCACGTAATCTCCCGCGCCAAAAGCGGTAAATACCTGACGACGCCCGGTGTCGTCACCCATCGGCGCACCCAGTTCCGGGAACTTTTCCAGCCTGACGGCGGCGGCTTGTATGCAGCATATCGCATCGGCTGCGGCCAGAGGGTTTTTCTCCGCCAGGAAATCGAATAACCGCCCGACATCTTCAAGCGCTTCCGGCAGCCAGATCAGCGCGGGCACGTCGGCCTTTCGCCTTTTGCCAACGCGTCCAGCCATTCCATCGCGTCCTGGTTACCCACGAAATGCCCGGTCAACTGGTAGCGCTCCCAGCGCTCTGCGTCCTCGCGTCGTTCCAGTTCGGCACGTTCTTCCTTGCCCAGATATTCGATGATGGCGGTTTTGATTAGCCAATGAGGCGCGCGGTCTTTGGCTTCACCCAGCTTCTTCAGGCGATCCCGCGTTTCCTGGTCGAGCTTGACGCCCAGCGTGGTGGAACCCATTTTTACCTCCATCGGTTGCAACTATAGCAACCATTATGCAACAGCAAGTGGGTGTATTCAAGAACCGATTCGGTTTGAAAACGCAATCAACTGTTCCAGCTTGGCCTTGGCCTCGCCGCTGGCGATTGCCTGAATCGCCTTCTTCACCCCGGCTTCCAGCGTCTGCGCCATGCCGCCGACGTAAATCGCGGCGCCGGCATTGATCGCGACGATGTCGCGTGCGGCGCCGTGGGTGTTGTCCAGTACCGCCACCAGCCTGGCCTTGGCTTCTTCGGGATTGTTCGCCTTGATCTTCTCGATGGAACCGAGCTTCATGCCGAACTCCTCGGGGTCGATAGCGTATTCGCTGATGCCGCCATCCTTCAGCTCGGCGACGTGAGTTTCGGTGGTGATGGTGATTTCATCCATGCCATCGCCGCCATGCACCACCATGACGTGGTTCGCTCCCAGCGATTTCAGCACCTCGGCAAGCGGGCGGCACAAGTCCTTGCGGAATACCCCCATCACCTGGTTTTTCGCCCCGGCCGGATTGGTGAGGGGCCCCAGCAGGTTGAACAGGGTGCGCACGCCCAGTTCGCGCCGCACCGGCGCGGCATATTTCATCGCGCTGTGGTGGTTGGGGGCGAACATGAAACCGACGCCAATTTCGTGGATGGACTGCGCCACCTGTGCGGGGGTGAGGTTCACGTTCACGCCCAGCGCCTCCAGCACGTCGGCGGAACCGCAGGTGGAAGACACCGAGCGGCCACCGTGCTTGGCGACCTTCACGCCCGCCGCAGCGGCAACCAGCGCGGAGGCGGTGGAGATATTGAAAGTATGGGCGCCGTCGCCGCCAGTGCCGCAGGTATCCACCAGATTAGCCTCGGCGCCGACCGGCACCTTGGTCGAAAGCTCGCGCATCACCTCGGCGGCGGCGGCGATCTCGGCCACGGTCTCGCCCTTGGCGCGCAGCGCAACCAGAATACCGGCGATCTGCACCGGCGTCAGTTCCCCGCCCATGATTCTACGCATGAGCGACAGCATCTCGTCGCGGGTCAGGTCGCGCTTGTCCAGCAGCGCGGTTAATACGGCTTGCGGCGTCATTATGGCTGCTTCTCCTTAAGGAAATTGGCCAGCATGTCATGACCATGCTCGGTCAGGATAGATTCGGGATGGAACTGCACGCCCTCAACCGCCAAGGTTTTATGGCGCACCCCCATGATCTCGCCGTCTTCGGTCCAGGCGGTGATTTCAAGACAATCGGGGAGGCTCGCGCGCTCGATCACCAGGGAATGATAGCGGGTGGCGCGAAAAGGATTGGGCAGACCCTTGAACACGCCCGTGTCCTGGTGGTGGATCATCGAGGTTTTGCCATGCATCAACTGCGTGGCGTGAACAATTTTCCCCCCGAAGGCCTGGCCGATGCTCTGGTGGCCGAGGCATACCCCAAGAACCGGCACCTTGCCGGCAAATGCCTGGATCAGCGGCACCGAGATACCCGCCTCGTTGGGCGTGCATGGCCCAGGGGAAATCACGATATGGTCGGGCTTGAGCGCCGCGGCCTGCTCCACGGTGATTTCGTCGTTGCGGAACACCAGCACATCCTCCCCCAGCTCACCAAAATATTGCACCAGGTTCCAGGTGAAAGAGTCGTAGTTGTCGATCATCAGCAGCATGTTATGTCCCTCCGTCCAAGCCGCCCAGCGCCAGCTCCGCCGCGAGCAGCACGGCACGAGCCTTGTTGCGGGTTTCCGTCCATTCGCTGGCCGCCACCGAGTCGGCGACGATACCCGCTCCCACCTGGACGAAGAGCGTGCCATCCTTGACCACTGCGGTACGAATGGCGATGGCCAGATCCATGTCGCCGTTGAAGCCGAGGTAGCCCACCGCGCCGGCGTAGATGCCGCGCTTGGTCGGTTCCAGCTCGTCGATAATTTCCATCGCGCGCACCTTGGGCGCACCGGACACGGTGCCCGCCGGGAAAGTGGCGCGCAGTACGTCCATCGCGTTCAGACCGCTTTTCAGCTTGCCTTCGACGTTGGAGACGATGTGCATGACGTGGGAGTAACGCTCGATGGCCATGTTTTCGGTGACCTTGACCGAGCCGGTCTGGGCGACGCGCCCCGCATCGTTACGGCCCAAATCCATCAGCATCAGATGTTCGGCCAGTTCCTTGGGATCGGCCAGCAGGTCGACGGCCAGCGCTTCATCCTCTTCGCGGGTCTTGCCGCGCGGGCGGGTGCCGGCGATCGGGCGCACGGTGACGGTGTCCTCCTCCAGTCGCACCAGGATTTCCGGCGACGAGCCGACCACCTGGAAATCGCCCATGTCGTAATAGAACATGTACGGCGAAGGATTGAGCGAGCGCAAGGCGCGGTAGAGCGACAGCGGCGAGGCGGCGAAAGGCTGCGACATGCGCTGCGACAGTACCACCTGCATGATGTCGCCGTCGAAAATGTAGCGCTTGGCTTTTTCCACCGCCCGCTTGAAAGCGTCTTCGCCGAATTCCGATACGGATTGCGCGGGCGGATAAGAGGCTGTGACGGGGATTCCCACTGACTGGTTCAAATGGCCCCGCATCTCGTCCAGCCGCGCCTGGCCGCGAGTGTATGCGCCGGGCTGGGCGGGATCGGCATAGACGATCAGATAAATCTTGCCGGACAGGTTGTCCACCACCGCGACTTCCTCCGACAACAGCAGCAGGATATCCGGCGTGCCCAGCACATCCGGCTTGACGGTGTGGGCCAGCTTTTTCTCGATGTAGCGGATGCTGTCGTAGCCGAAGTACCCCGCCAACCCGCCAGTGAAGCGGGGCTGGCCGGGGTGCTCGGCCACCTTCATGCGCGCGGTGTAATCCTGGATAAACCGTAGCGGGTCATCGGTTTCAACCCGCTCCAGCACTGCGCCCTCATTTTCGACGCTCACGCTGTGGCCATGCACCCTGATCCGGGTTTTGGCGGGCAGGCCGATAAAGGAATAACGCCCGAAACGCTCCCCCCCCACCACCGATTCCAGCAGGTAGGAATAGGGTCGGTTGGCAAGCTTGAGATAAACGCTTAAGGGCGTATCAAGGTCAGCCAGGGTTTCCCTGATTAGCGGGATGCGGTTGTAGCCTTGGGCGGCAAGGGTGTTGAATTCGTGTTCAGTCATAAAATCTTTGCACCGCTTTATGTAGGTTGGGTTGAGCGGCTTTATCGCGATACCCAACAGACCCAAGTTTCATTCGCGGTGTTTAGGTTTGTTGGGTATCGCATAAGACCGCTCAACCCAACCTACATTCCGCTGTGGTTCATTTCACGTTTTTTTAATCAGCTTCAGCACTTCCGGCAGGCTGTCGATCACCGCATCGCAATCCTGTTCGCGCACGTCCTTGCCGCCGTTGTAACCGTAAGGCAGCAGCACCACCGGGCAGCCGGCGGCGCGGGCAGCCAGGCTGTCGTTCAGGGAGTCGCCCACCAGCAGCAAGTCCTTGGGCTCGGCCTCGTAGTAGATCGCGGCGTAACGCAGCGGCAGCGGGTCGGGTTTCTTGCGCGGCAGGCTGTCGCCGGAAAGAATCAGGTCGAAATCATCCTTCATGCCCATCGCTTCCAGCAGCGGCAGGGTGAAACGCTGCGCCTTGTTGGTGATGCAGACTAGCGTGTAACCCGCGTCGCGCAAGGCTTTCAGCCCTTCCATCACGCCCGGATAAGGCCGGGTTTCGCGGTGCAACACTTCGTCGTAATGCTTCTCGAACAGCGGCAGCGCCTTGGCGAACAGCGTGTTGTCCGCCTTGCCGTGCATTTCGCCGGTCAGCGCCCGCTTCACCAGGTTGGCGATACCGTTGCCGATAAAGGATCGGATTTTTCCCAGATCGACCGACACCATCCCCAGGTCGCGCAGCATGCGCTGCGCCGCCTCGGCGATGTCCGGCGCGGTGTCCAGCAGCGTGCCATCGAGGTCGAGGACGACGGCTTTGACCGGAATGGGAAACCCTTGCATCAAACCTTTGCCAGCTCAGCGCGCAACGCGGCAATAACGGAATCGTAGCGGTGCGGGTCGCTGTCCTTGGCCGCGCCGAACACGGCGGAACCGGCCACGAAAGTGTCCACGCCCGCCCTGGCGACTTCCAGGATATTGCCGGGGCCGACGCCGCCGTCGATTTCCAGGCTCACGTTCAGGCCACGTGCAGTTATCATCTGGCGCACCTTGCGCGCCTTGTCCAGGACGTAGGGAATGAATTTCTGGCCGCCGAAACCGGGGTTCACCGACATCAGCAACACCATATCGAGCTTGTCCAGGGTGTATTCCAGCACGTCCAGCGGAGTCGCCGGGTTGAACACCAAGCCGGCCTTGCAGCCGCTTTCCTTGATCAGGCCGATGGTGCGATCGACGTGTTCGGAAGCTTCGGGGTGGAACGTGATGTAGGTCGCGCCCGCCTTGGCAAAATCCGGGATGATACGGTCCACCGGCTTGACCATCAGGTGCACGTCGATGGGTGCGGTCACGCCATGCTTGCGCAGCGCCTCGCACACCAGCGGGCCGATGGTCAGGTTGGGCACGTAATGGTTGTCCATGACATCGAAGTGAACGATATCTGCGCCGGAGGCGAGAACATTGTCCACCTCCAGGCCCAGCGTGGCGAAGTTGGCGGACAGGATGCTCGGCGCAATTCTGTATTGGGGCATGGCGCTTCCTTGAATAAACCGAAAGTTTGGATTTTACCCTAAAGGACTCCGACTTTGCTATTCGCTGCAACACCCCGCAAATGAAAGATCATTATCCCAATGGATGGCGACGGGTCTATCGTGCTTGCCATTAAAGCCAAATTCGTGTGGAATAGCAGGATGGCTGACAGCAAAAAATATGAAATTACGGTAAAAACCCACGTCGAGTACATTCCCGACCAGTCCAACGTCGATCTGGAACGGTTCGTCTTCGCTTACACCATCACCATCACCAATACCGGCAACGTCACCGCCCAGTTGATCAGCCGCCACTGGGTCATCACCGATGCCACCGACCAGGTACAGGAAGTGCGCGGACTGGGCGTGATCGGCGAACAGCCGCTGCTGAAACCGGGCGAGAGCTTCGAATACACCAGCGGTTGCGTGATCGCCACCCCGGTCGGCACCATGCACGGCAGCTACCAGATGGTTGCGGAGGACGGCACCAAGTTCGACGCGCCGATTGCCGAATTTACCCTGAACATGCCGCGCGTGTTGCATTAGCCCTGTTTTCCCCATGAAAAACCTGCTTGCCCTGATTCTCACCCTGGCGGTTTCCGCCTGCGCCACGCTGGAAAAACCGACCCCTGTTCCGTCGCCCGTCGTGCCGCCACAAGCCATCCCCGCTATCCCTGTCGTTCCGCCCATTCCGGTAGCGCCGCCGCTTCAGTCGGTCGGCTGGGAAGCGCTTGCCGGCTGGCAGGACGAAGACCTGTCCGCCGCCTGGGACGCTTTCAGACAAAGCTGTGTCGCGCTGCAGAAACAACCGGCATGGCAAGCGCCCTGCGCCGCGACAATGGAAATCTCCTCATCGAACAACGCGGCCCTGCGGGAATTCTTTGAACAATATTTCACCCCCTATCAGGCCACGCAGCCCGACGGCGGCTCCGAAGGGCTGGTTACCGGCTATTACGAACCGCTGCTCAACGGCAGCCGCACGCCCTCGAAGCGCTATCGCCATCCGCTTTACGGCTTGCCCGACGACTTGCTGATCGTGGATTTGAGCAGCGTCTATCCGGAACTGAAAAACCTGCGCCTGCGCGGTCGGCTTGACGGTCGCCGGGTGGTGCCCTATTACAACCGCGCCGAAATCGACAACGGGATCGCGCCGCTCAAGGGCAAGGAACTGTATTGGGTGGATGACGCCGTTGAACTGTTTTTCCTGCAAATCCAGGGCTCGGGAAAAGTCGCGCTGCCCGGCGGCGAAACCGTGCGCGTCGGCTATGCCGACCAGAACGGCCATCCCTACAAATCCATCGGCAAGGCGCTGGTGGAGCGCGGCGATCTGCCGTTGGAAAAGGCTTCGATGCAGGGCATCAAAGACTGGGGCAAGCAGAACCCGGAAAAGCTTCCCGACCTGCTCAACCTCAACGCCAGCTATGTTTTTTTCCGTGATCTGCCGAATAACCTTCCCGGCCCGCTCGGCGCCTTGGGCGTACCGCTCACCGCCGGGCGCAGCATCGCCATCGACCCGCGCCACATCCCGCTCGGTGCGCCGGTGTTTCTGTCCACCACCTGGCCGAACAGCGCGAAACCGCTCAACCGCCTGATGCTGGCGCAGGATACCGGCGGTGCGATCCGGGGTGTGGTGCGGGCGGACTTTTTCTGGGGCTTCGGCAAGGAAGCCGGCAAGCAGGCGGGCAGCATGAAGCAGAGCGGGAAAATGTGGGTGCTGCTACCCAAGGGCTTTACCCTGCCGCAGAACGGTGCCGCCGGCTTGTAGGTCGTCTCAAGGAACAAAACCGTAATGGGTAGGGTGCGTCTTACGCACCAATGGTTCTGGTGCGTGGGACGCACAACTGTTTCAGAACAAATTCTCGAAACCCGCTTCACGCTGGTGCCGGATTGCTAGCACCAGCACCGCATCATCGGCCTCGATGAAATCATAAATGGCGATATAGCCGGTACGTCCACGCGAGATAACCATCTCGCGCATACCCTGTTCACCTTGGCGGCCAATCAGGGGGTGCCGCTCAAGAATATCCACGGCATCCCGAATAATGGCCATCGTCTCGAAAGCCAGCGCCGGGTCGCTCTCGACAAGGAAATCAGCCAGCCTTTCCATGTCGGTAACTGCGTGATCGGAATAGACTACTTGCGCCACGGAACGGCCTCGGGACGCGAAACATCCTCTCCCTGCAAGCGGCCTTCAAGATAGGCATGAACGTCGCCCGCCGGGTAACCCATACCGCTAAGCAGCATGTCATTGCGCGCCTCCAGGGCCCCATCGACAAAAGCCGCGCGCCGTTCAGCCGCCAATGTCATCCGTTCGACAGCATCGAGCATGAAGGCGTGAGGGCTGGTTCCTTTGGCCTTGGCCGCGCTGACAACACGCTTTTTCAGTGCTTCGGGGAGTTTGAGTGAAGTCGTTGACATGGAAGCTCCTTTTGTGGTGTCACCAAAGTAACACCGGGCAACTTAAAGATCAAGCCCCCTCGTTTCACCGCGCGCTCAGGGCGCAATGAGCGTCGGCGGCTGAGTCATCACCGGTTTTTTCCGGTCATTCAATTCATAAGTGACCCGGATCAGCACCCGGCTCTTTACCGCCCGCCCGTTCTTTTGCGCCGGCGCGAAACGCGCCTCACGAAAAGCGGCCAGCGCCGATTCCTCGAAAATCCCTTCAGGATCGGCTTCCACCACCGAAACCTCCTTCACCACCCCGGTCTCGTCGATAAGCAGCAACAGCACCACTTTTCCGTCCACCCCAAGTTCCGCCCCCTTTTCCGGGTAAACGGGTTTGATCGGACTCAGTGCGACGGGATGCATGTCCACTTGTTTGGCCGGGTACCAGGTAGGGTCTTCCAGCAAGGGAATATCCAGAGTTGGCAAGATGGCCGGTGCAGGTTCCGCTGGGGCAGGCGGCTGTGGCGCGGGTTTTACCTCGATGGGCTTCGGCTCCTCCGGTTTTTTCTCGGTCGTGTCCGCTACGCTTGCGGTCAGCAGCGGCTCTTTGATCCCGGCTTGAAGCGCGCGCTCGATGCGTACCTCCATGGCGGCACGCACCCGCCCAACCGGCTGTGCCGCCTTGATCTGGACACCCAGCGCCAACGCCAGATGCAGCGCCAGCGAAGCCGCCAGCGCCAGCACAAACCGGGCGACCGCATCGGGGACTTCGTCTCCTGCAGGATGATAGTGATTGAATTTGCTCATGCGCCGTCAGTATAAACGGCGGCGGCGAGAATGAAAAAAGGGAGGCCAATGGCCTCCCTGAAATTTAAAGATCAAAACCGGTCAATCCAGCGCGACGTTCAGCTTCACCCAGATATTGCGCCCCGGTTCGTTGATCCTGGTGGTCTGGTCGAAGCCGGTGATCATCGCGCCGCTGCGGCTGATGTGCTCGGCATAGGTCTTGTCGAACAGGTTGTCGATGCCGCCGGAAATCAGCGTGCCCTTCCTCGGTCGGTAGCCGCCGTTGAGCGAGAATACGGCGAAGCCCGGCGTTTTGCCGATGTCCTGGCCGACGATGTTGCCTTCCTTGATTGCGTAACGATCCTGTTCGGACACCAGGCGCAGCAAGCCGCCCACCGTCCACGCCTTGTTGTCGTAAGCCAGGCCGAGGCGTCCTTCCAGCGGCGGCAATTGCGCCAGCGGCCTGTCTTCGGTGTCGTTGTCGCCGCGCACGTAGGCGAGCGTGGCGTCGGCTTTCCAGTTGCTGGCGAGCGCATAGGAAACCCCGGCCTCGCCGCCCCAGGTGGTGGCGTCGATGTTGCGCACGACCGTGATGCTGCGGTTTCCTGCCGCATACGTCTTGATGACGCCCGACTGGATCATGATGTAGTCGTCGATTTTGTTATAGAAGCCGGAAACCGAGGCGGTCAGCCTGCTGCTCACGTACACCGCGCCGACATCGAGCTGGGTCGTCTTCTCCGGGTTGGTGTCGAAGGCGCTGTGGGTAGCGATGCTTTCCTTGTTCGCCGAGATCAGCTCCCAGTAGTCGGGGAAGCGTTCGCTGTGGCCCAGGCCGGCATACAGGGTGGTCGGGCTGGCGGCGAGATCGCGCTCGTAACGGGCGAAACCGCTGGTGAGGGTTTTGTCCCTGCTCTGGCTCGAGGTCGGGTTGGTGTAGGAGTACATCAGGCCGGCGGCGTCCTTTGTGCTCAGGGTGGCGGCGCGCTTGTCCTCCGCATTCCAGTTGTCGGCGCGCAGGCCGGCGATGAGCTTGTCGCGATCATTCAGATAATGGGTGAGCTCGCCGAACAGGCCGTAGTTGCTGAAGTTGGCGTCTTCCAGGCGCGGACCGCTGCTGTAGCTGGCGGCCATGGCGCCCATGGCGGTGCGCAGCGTGTGCTTGTTGGCCTGGTAATCGATGCCGAGGGTGGCCCTGGTCGCATCGGTGAATTTCAGCCCGAGCGCGGCACGGCCGCCAATGGTTTCCCGGTCGGGGTTGTTGACCATTTTCGACGCCGGGCTGGCCACCGTGCGCAGGGTGTAATTGTCCATCACGTGATCGACGTAATTGTAATAGAGCTGCGCCTCGATCTTGTCCACCAGCGGCGAAATCCTGTTCTTCTCGAATTTCAGGCCCACGTTGTCGCGGGCGAACTTGACGCCGTCCATGCTGCGGTCGCCATAGGCCGCCTCGCCATCGCTTTGGGCGCCGGACAGTTCCAGCCGGGTGTTGGCATCGGGCGTCCAGCCCACAGCGCCGTTGGCGCTCCAGCGGGTATACGCGGAATGAACGGCGCGGCCGTCACCGTCCTCGTAGTCATTGGAATCCGTTCTGGTGGCTGTGCCCTGGATATAGTAATCCGGCGTGCCGGCGCGGATGTCGGCCACCTGGTCATTGCGGCCGAAGCTGCCCGCCGTCAGGCTGCCGTTGAATTTCCAGCCCGGTTGATCGAAGCGTTTGACGGTGCGCTCGAACAGCACCGCGCCGGCGGAATTGCCCGGCCCGTACAGCACGCTCTGCGGGCCCTTGATGACAGTGACGCGGTCGTAGGATTCGGGGAATACATAGGCGGTGGGCGGGTCCATGCGCATGCCGCAGCCGCCGAGGATCTGCTCGCCGTCGAGCAGGATGTTCAGACGCGAACCCGCCATGCCGCGCAGCACCGGGTCGCCGTCGGTGCCGCCCTTGCGGATCACGGAAAAGCCCGGGATAGTCTTGAGGTAATCCGCGCCGTCATGCGCCGGCACCGGTTGGCGCGGCGCCCTGGGGTCGGTGGTGACGACAAGCGGCTCCAGCATCATCGGCGCGGTCACCACCACTTCTTCCATGCGGGCGGGCTGGGCCTCGTCGGCGGCAAATGCACCATGGCATGGCAGGATGGCGGCAATCGAGGCCGCCAGGATATGGGGTTTGAACTTCATTTTTTATTGCTCCCTGGGTTTGACGATAAGAAAATCAGAGAATGCTGATGCAATCGTCGTGCCAGGAAAAAATTCAGGAAAATCAGATGGGGCCACCGTGTACAGCCGTTTCATTTCGCACGCTTAGTGCGAAATGGCGCAGTTTGCATACCTCTTATTTCGTCGGCAACCCGGCCAGCTTGACGCCCGTCGCGGGAAGACCTGCCCTCGCCTTGAGCTCGGCGATCTTTTCGTCCGCATGGAGGCGGGAATCCTCATAGGCCAGACGCAGTTCCTCCTGCTTGCGCATCTCGGCGAGCTGCGCCTGCCACTTTTCCATCTGCGCGTGGTTGTGGCGGTGGGCGCGACGGTTCATGGTGTACCATTTCTGGGCTTCGCTTTCGCTCTGCTTCACCCCTTCGCCGTTGAGGTACATCGAACCGAGATAGTACTGCGCCTGCTTGTCCCCCTGCTCCGCAGCCATGCGGAACCATTTCGCCGCCTCGGCGTAATCCTGCTTCACGCCGTCGCCGCTGTAATACATGACGCCGAGGTTGTACTGCGCATCGACCTGGCCTTTTCCCGCCAGCGGCTGCCACAGCTTGACGGATGTAAGATAATCGCCCTGACGATGGGCTGCCGCAGCGCGGTCGAAGTCGCCGCCGACCTGGGCGGAAGCGGCGTTCAAACCCATGGCACATGCCAGCAGCACTGCGTAAAGAAGGGAAACTTTGCGGGATTTCATTGGCTTGCTCCTGTGGTTGAGAAAAATCAACCAAACATAAGCAGGAACAATGCCAGAAACGAATCTATTAAAATTCAAATAGTTGCAAATTGTTGCGGAATCGGCGCCGTGTGACAGTGCGCAAATTGTGGAATTTGGCACGCCGACGCGAACAGGACACGCCGGGTAGGGTGGGCACGTCTTTGTGCCCACCCTACGGTCGGTTCTTCTCCGCCAGTTCCGACCGGCTCACCGGCGTGGTGACAAATCCCAGTTTGGTGATGCCCACCCGCTGCAACACCGCCATCACTTGGGCAACGCGGCCATAACGCACGCTCTCGTCGGCGTGAATCTGGATGTTGGGATCGGCATCCTGAGCGGTGATCTTCTTCAGCTCCGCCTCCAGGGTTTCGAAGTGGATCAGGCGCTGGTCGATGAATACGCCGCCTTGAGCGTCAATTGCCATCTGGATAGTTTTGGTCGGCTTCATCGGCGACACCGCCGCAGTCTTGGGCAAGTTGACCTTGACCGCCTGCATCAACAGCGGAGCAGTGACAATAAACACGATCAAGAGTACCAGCATCACGTCCACCAGCGGCGTAACGTTGATCTCGCTCATCGCGGACTGTTCGGAACGGGTATTCAAGGCCATGTTGTTCCCTTGTTAAACTCCAAATTCAAGGCTTAACCACAGAGACACAGAGGCACAGAGAAAACCTGAAATCTTTGCGTTAAAAACACTTTTGAATTTCTCGGTGCCTCTGTGTCTCTGTGGTAAAAGGTTTTTCTAGCTCACTCCACCCTGAAACCCGACTTCATCGCCAGGTGCAGGAAATCGGTGGCGAAATCCTCCATCTCCGCCACGTACAACCGGGTGCGGCGCAGGCCGTAGTTGTAGGCGAGCACGGCGGGGATGGCGGTGGCGATGCCGAGGGCGGTGGCGATCAGCGCCTCGCCGATCGGGGCGGCCACCACGTCCAGCCCGGCGGAGCCGCTCTTGCTGATGTCCTGCAAGGCGTGCATGATGCCCCACACCGTGCCGAACAGGCCGACGAAAGGTGCGGTGGAGCCGATGCTCGCCAGCACCATCAAGCCGCTGTCGAGGCGGTTATGCTCCTTTTGCACCTGGCTACGCAGGCAGCGCTCCAGGATGTCCTGCTGGTCGCCGCTGTGGTAGAGGCTCTGCTCGCCACCTTTCTGCATGTCGCGCAGCGCGGTGAAGCCGGCGTGAGCGAGGCGCGCCAGCGGCCCGGCGGCGCTGGTCGATACTTGCTCCGCCTCGCGCAAACCTTTCGCACTCCAGAAGGCCAGACTGAACTCCCGGTTCTCCCGCGACAAGCGCCATTGCATCCAGCCTTTGACGACGATCAGGGTCCAGGTCGCGACCGAAAAAAGAACCAGAACCCACAACGTGATGAAAACAATATCCGACGAAGAAAAATGCGGCATGAGCAATCCTGTTTAATTATTTTCGAGTTTAAAGGTAATCGGCACCTCGACCCAGGCAACCACCGCCTGGCTACCCCGTTTGGCGGGTACGAAGCGCCACTTCTTCACGGCTTCCAGCGCGGCATTATCGAGCAATTCATGGCCGCTGGTTTTTTTTAGTTCGGCGCGTTGACACTCGCCGCCAGCCGAAATTTCGGCGCGCACCAGCACCGTGCCCTCGACGCCGCGCCGCCGTGCCGCCAGCGGGTAGGCGGGCGGCGGATTGCTCAGGTAGGCGGCATTGTAACGCGGCAGCACAATCGCCGGCTCCAATGCCGGCTTGACCGGCGCCGGAGGTGCTGGCGGGGATGGCGGGGATGGCGCCGCGACCGCCACCGCCACCGGAGCCTGCTGTGCCGCATGCTCTGCAACCGGCGGCATCACCGGAACCGGTGTGGGTGCGGAAATCGCTTTCGCCATGACCAGTTTAGGCTGTCGCTCCACTTTCGGTGGCGGCGGCGGAACCACGCGCGGCTCTGGCGGCGCAGGCGGAGCCAACAGCGTAACCTGCACCACCGGCAAGGGCGTGGGCGGAACGATCTCGCTCTTGAAATGGATAAGACCCCACCATGCGGTCGCATGCAAAAGGACAACCAGGCCGAACGAGGGTAGCCAACGCGGCCACTCCCCGCCGGATTTAACTTGCGGCATTGCGTATTCCAGGGAAACGATCAAGATGGCCTAGAATATCATAACCAGAGTGCCCAACTTGCTCAGGAGCGACCAAAATACGGGTTCATCCATTGTTCCAGCCTTTGACGATCCAGCTTGCCGCTGATGGCGGTAATGGCATGGGTGGGGTCATACAAGTAAGTTCGCGGCAATTCACCGTGCCACTTGCGATCAATCTCGAAACGCAAGCGCTCGGCGAACGGGTCGGCAAAAACCCAGGCTTGCGCGTGGTCGAGGCCGGATTGCCCCAGCGTGAGGGCGATTGCCTCACTTTCTTCCGGCGTATCGGTGGCGATCAGAACCAGGTCGAGATTTGGATATTTTTTCACCATGCCGGACAGCAAGGAAAGTTCCTCGCGGCAATGGGTGCAGGTCAGCGACCACATGCTCAGGATAAACGGTTTGCCCTGCCGGGCTTCAGTTATTTCCTTGATGCTTCCAGAAATGAAAGGCTTGATCTCCTGGGCAGCCACGGGTGGAGCCAGCGCCAATAGCAGCGCCAGTGTCAGGAAAATACGCGGCATCATGGCGCCATCCCGATCAGCCGGAAGCCTTCCCTGGCGGTGTTCCACGACAGATAAGCTTGAGCGCCGTCGGCAACCAGCAGGGGATGATCCGAGGCGCCGGCGGTCGCGGTGATCTGGCGCGGCGCCTGCCACGCCTTGCCGCCATCAGCGGATGACATCCACATGATGACCGAGTTCTGGCCGTCGAATTCCTTCCAGACCACATGCACCGCCTTGCCGAGGCTCAGCACATGCGGATGGCCGGCCTGCGCCTCGAAATTGCCGAAATTGAGCGGCGCGGAAAAACGGTTGCCCCGGTCAGCGGAGTGCGCGTAAAACAGCCCATGCCGCTCGGGCGCATTGTCGAACCAGACGAAATGGTAGACGCCGTCGGGTGCGATAGACAGCGCGCCGCCGTGATGCGGGCAGGCATCCACTTCCCATCGGTCGTAACTGACGCGGATCGGCGAGGACTTGCCGTCCAGCCGCAGCATGGCATGGTCGCGCTCGTTCTTGCCATAGATATGGCGCCAGAAAATTACCGGCGTCCCATCAATATCCAGCGCCATGGCCACGCGACAGCATTCGCAGGAATGATCGGCGGCCTTGAGGTTGGGTCGGAAGCTCGCGCCGCCATCATCGGACACCGTGTAATACACCGCCGCACCGTTATAGAGCTTATTTTCCCGTTGGGCAGCAGACAGGTCGCGCTTGTCCAGCCAGGCGAGATATATCTGCCCCCGGTCATTCACCCACAGGGTCTCGAATCGGTGGCTGATGATCTCCCGGTTGTCGTTGACGGTGAGCGGCACGGAGAACGACCTGCCGCTATCCAGCGAGCGGCTGAAACGGATGTCGCCGGTCATGGGTTTTTCCAGTCCCCGCGTGTATGACACGTAAACCACTCCCTTGCGCACGACAATCTTGGGACGGTTCTCGCCGTCGCCCAAAATGTCCTCCGGCTCGACATTGACTTTGACCGGCGCGCTCAGGGTGTTGCCCCGATCGTCGGAATGGCTGATGTATAGATACCGGCCACGGATGGTCGCCAGCCACAGCCGGCCTTTTCCGTCAAAAGCAGTGGTAATGGCCAGCGACGGCTTGGCAAGCATATCTTTCCAGACCTTACCCCTATCGACCGGAGCGACAACCGGAGCCGCAGCGCCGGATTTGGCGTGGCCAGCATGTTCCTCCGCCAGCGCCGGGCAAGCGGCCAAAGTGGCGGCGAGAAGCAATGCAATAGTTGAGTTGCTCATTAAGTGATTTGCCTTTCTTGCGGAGACTCCCAGCCCCGTCCGCAACGCTTAGAATTTGAGCGCAATCTCGCTGTAATAGGCTCTTCCCATTGCCAGGGAGGATTGATAATACCTGCGGTCACCCAGGTTGCTGACCGACAGCGAAAGCGCAACATTGCCCTTAATTTTGTAGGCTATTTTCGCGTCCGCAACGAAATAAGCGTCGTAAGAACCATATACTCCGCTTACGACATCCGCGTTAACGTCGTTGGCGTAAACTTTGCCCACGTAGTGTCCGGCCAGCGAACCACTCCACGGCCCCTTCACCCCCTGCAACCCGATGTTGGCCATTTTTTGCGGGGTTTTGGTCATATATTTGCCTTCGGTGGCCGGTTTGGCCGAGTTTTTGGTAATTTTGGAGTCGTTGTAAGTCAGGTTGGCGAAAGCGGTCAAGCCGCCCAGCAACTTCTGGCGCACTTCCAGCTCGACCCCCTTCACCGTGGCCGCCCCGGCGTTGGCCACCCCTTGTGACATCAAGGCATCGGACTGCGTCCGGTAGATCAGATCTTTCAGCCTGTTTTCGTAGACCGTGGCGCGCAACAGGGTTCCGCTTCCCACCTGTTGCTCAACGCCCAACTCCCATGATGTGACGGTTTCTGGCTTGAGATCGGGATTAGGCGTATAGGTATAGCCAGTCTGGGGAGTCCACCAGCCAAAAGTGTCGCGCAGATTGGGCGCATGAAACGAGCTGCCGACAGAACCCCGCAAGGTCGTCGTGTCGACGGGTCGATAAACCAGGGAGGCTTTCGGGCTGAAGTGGGTCTGACTGCGCGCGGAATACTCATTTTTGGCGGCTGGCGCTTTGACCTGCTCGATAAAACCTTCGGTGGACCAGAAATCGTATCGCCCGCCGAGATAAGCCATCAGGCGGTCAGTGAGCGTGATTTCATCCTGGGCATACAGGGCGTAAGAGGTATCCTCGCCCGCCGTCCGGTTCTGGATCGGGCCAGTGGCGCCGGCGTTACGCCAGTCGCTGACGCTGTAGGTGATCGTGTCGATCATCCGCTTGTTCGCCGAGACTCCTGTTACCAGATAATGCCGGTCGGACAACGGCAAACTGGCTTGCACCGAGCCGGAAAGCTCGTTGTTGGGGCGCAACATGCGGCTTGACGACCCGCCGGCCAAGGTCGCCGCAGAGCCCAGTACAAAATAATTGTTGTATAAGGGAATGTCCGTATAGCCGAGTGTTGCCTTGAGCGCCCCTGCCTTGCCCAGCTTCGTTTCATACTCTGCCGTGTAACGGTTCACCTCCTTGATCTCGCTGTCGGGCCCGGTCAGGAAATTCTTTTCCGTTGCCGCCAGATTGACCCCGGCGCCCGCCACCGTCACGTTACCGATGACCGGATTGCCCGATGCATCGCGCAGATAGGTATTGTAGTGGTTCCGCCCGGTGCTGTCGTAGAGAAACTGCGAAGCTCCGAGGGTTAGCCGTGATGCGGCCGGCAGGTCCACATACAGCTTCACCCCCAGGTTTTGCGAGTTCCAGCCGTTCGTCCCCTTGTCGCCAACCAGATAGGCCGTATTGCCGCTGGCATCGGTCGTCCGCTGGGCGCCCGTGACCGCTGCGCCGCCCGCCCCACATGGCTTGAGCACGACCTCATCCTTGATGTAGCCATCGCTTTCCTTGTAAGCATAATCGAACACGATGCCGACGCGCTCGCCGATACGATCCTGGTAGACTAGGCTGCCGCTCTTGAAATTGTCCGTGCCATAGCCACCTTTGACCGAAAACTCGCGCTGGGTCGGTGTCTTGGTGATGATGTTGATCACCCCGCCCATGGCGCTACCGCCGTAAAGGGAGGAAAACGGCCCCGGCACCACCTCGATGCGCGCGACCGTTTCGGCCGGCACCGATTCCCAAGTCACCGCGCCAATGTAAGGATCGTTAAGGGTTTGTCCGTCCACCAGCACCAGCGTCCGCGAGTAATCGGGAATGCCGCGCATGACCACATTAGTACCCATCACGCTGGGCTCGTGCCCGCCCGGACGGGTAGTGTAAACCCCAGGCAGAAGCGTGAGCGCCTCATCCACCGAATGGATATTCGCGTTTTCGATGTCCTTGGCGGTCACCACGCTCACTGTAGCGGGCGCATCCATCGTATCCTTGGCCGTTTTGGTTGCCGTTACCACGACTTCCCCCAATTTGTCCGTGCCGCCCTCATCCGCCGCCAACACCATACCGGTCATCCCCGCGTACATCCCTGCAATCAACCCCCGCAACACCTTTTTATTTAACAAGGTAAACCCCCGGCTATGCCGGGGGACTCACCAAGGTTTGACCTATACGTCGATCGTTGTGAATCTTCTTTCTCGACTAAAAGAATGGAGATTCGCAATGAAAGAATATCAGAGTTTGAGTCATACCCGGTGGGACTGTAAATATCATGTAGTGTTTATACCGAAGCGGCGCCAGAAAGTAATA
>Ga0210044_10003111_pt1 | contig 23926 bp, 21 predicted proteins | sample CryGey13umfilter_2_FD_183959 | JGI IMG/M metagenome (GOLD analysis project Ga0210044, IMG submission 183959) | Groundwater microbial communities from aquifer in Utah, USA - Crystal Geyser 4/9/14 3 um filter (SPAdes) (version 2) | ecosystem: Environmental > Aquatic > Deep subsurface >... | reverse complement strand
ATATTTAGTCCATTTTTATATTTCAAAAAGATAAATTAAACTGTCGCCAAGACGCTTAAATGGTTTTAATCCAAACTCGACTTCATCTTTTTTCTGCGTTTGAATTGATCTTTCAATAATTACAGTGCCAATTTCCGATAAAAAATTATTTGTTTTAATATTGAAAAACACTTGATGAATATCATCCTTAAAAAAAGGAGGATCAGCAAGAATTAAATCATACTTGCAGACAGGAACCGAAGATGTAAAGCTAATACAATCACGATTAAATATTTTACACGAATTTTCTGCGTTTAATTTTTGAATATTTTTTTGAAGCGTTTGCGTAACCTTAAAATCCATCTCTACAAAATCCACAAGCACTGCACCGCGGCTTAACGCTTCAAGTCCCAATGAACCCGAGCCTGCATATAAATCGCACACAGAGATGCCCTCGAAATCAATAATGTTATTGAGGGAATTAAAAATAGCCTCTTTATTTCGGTCTGTTGTCGGTCTTACTAATTTCGATTTTGGAAATTCAATAACCTGACTTTTATATTTTCCTGTAATTATTCTCATGTTGCATAAAGATAAAAAAAAATTATTAATTGTTTGCAAATATTTTAAAAATTTTTATTTAAAAATGATTTTCTTTTTTAATCTTAATAAATATCTTTGAACAGATAATTAATCCATTCGTTTGATTTAATTTAATATAAGGTTATTAAAATGAGTTATAGAATTACCTTTAATCAACCTTTCCCTTTTAAAGTTACAGAAGAGAAGCTTAGTGCAATGAAAGCAAGATTTTTTGATTATGGTTGTTCAAAATTTTTCGCTTACAATGAAAAATATTTTGAAATAGAACAAGACCAGCAAAAAAATATTACCGGACTGAAAATACATGGCAATAATATTTCTGACTTTAAAACTCTTTTGAGTGTAAAGAATAAAATTTTCTTTGAATAAGTTAAAACAGTCGATATGCCATTCCTGCAGCAGAGGCAAAAGCAGCAGGATTGTTTTTTGTTAATTGAAATTCTTTTAATTTATCTGACGATTTAATCACTGAGAAAGGATTGCTGTAAGAAATTTCACTTCCTAATTCTTTCTCAAGCACTTCAATAATTGATGTCGGATATTTATAGCCAAACAAAAAAACTTTTTCAAATTTCATTTCTTCATTAATAGTATCAATTAATCGACGATATTCCTCCACAAAAACCGGTTCGAAATTTGCATATGATTTGACCGACGTTTTCTTAAAATACACTGGCTGATTATTGTTCATTACTAAAACTGTAAAATAATGCAAACCAATAAAAACAGATAAAATATTTCCGTTGGTAATTTCACTTAGATTTGTGGCGATGCTTGAAGCAATATGCTCATCATCAACAAACTTCATAGTAAGATTATTCCTGGCAGAAAATTTATTCAGAATGTTTATTATCCTCCTTTCAAGTGCAAACAAAATCAACAGGTTTTTTTTTCTTATATTCATTTCTAATTGATAATGGCGGATAACATAATCCTCTCTTTTCAGCGAAGGAAAAAGAACAGAAAATTCCCACGACAAATGATTCGCCAAATCATTTTTATGCAAAGTGTTGTCAAAAGGGACTTCAAAAACCTTGAACAAATTTGAAGGAAGAGAAAAAGAAACATTGGAAGAATTAAAACTTTTTCGAATAAGAATATTATCTAATGCTTGTTGGAGAATGGTGATGATCTTAGTTTCTTTTTCACTAAAACTTATAAACTCACTAAAATATTCTTCATCAACATTCTCCAAAAAATAATTTTTGTCTTTATAATTTACTTCCACCAAATCTAATTTTGCAGAGGATAAATTAAGTCCGACATGACCCTGAAAAACTGACATCGATAATATATTATTCCCACGAAGCAGTGTTTTTCAATGCTTCAGTATAAAGATCACCAATCTTGTCTTTACTGTCAGGATTTTGGATTACATAACGAGTTCCAATTACTCTGCTTGAATCTATTTTGACAATTCTTCCTGTCCTGTCAATAACAGTGTCACGAGCAACTGACGTATCAATTTGAACAATAAATCTGCTATGAGATTTTGGTGAATAGTATAAAGATTCAGGAAAAAATTCCCCTGATGTTAATACTTTGAAAGGGTCTTTGGATTTATTACTTATTGTATCTACCTGAGCTCTAACTTTTTTTACATAATCAGATGAGATAAAATTAACAAGGCTGTCAATACTATCTGTGAATTTTCCTTTTTTCTGCTGCCAAAGAATTTGGGCTTCTTTAAGATTTGTCATTCTTAATCTTCCCTCTTCTTTAAAATATTTTTCTTTCTCAAGCTGGTCTGACGGCTCAATAATTGCGACACGAATCAGCACATAGGCAAGAATAAAAATTATCGCATAAAGTATTCCATGAATATACCATGGTTCTGATTTAAGATTCATTTTACCTCCGGAGTAAATTTATTTTATTATTAAAAATTTTTTAAGCTCAACTAATTTTTTCTCGCCGATTCCTTTTATTTCCAACAATTGATCAACACTGCTAAATTTTTCATTCTTATTTCTATACGCAATAATACTTTCGGCTGCTTTTTTCCCTATACCTGGCAAACTAATTAGTTGTGAAAAATTGATTGAGTTCAAATCAAACTTTTCTGTTACTGAAACCAATTTTTTGCTATTTTCATTTGCTTTATCGGTACTAAAATCTAAAACTTCTTGCTTATAATCAAATTTTTTATTCTGAATTTTTACCGAATCATCTTTTATTTTTTCTTGAATTGCGTTAAATGCACTGTCTATTTTTGCATAATCAAACTTAGGTGATTGAGCAAACTCACCGGAATTCAAGAGTTCAATTAGGATTCCCACGCTCAATGCTGCAATAAGAAACAGAATCACTTTAGCTTCCGAGTAAGTAAATCCAACGTTGTTTACTATTTCTTTTAAGCTTTTTATTTCAACTCCACACTACTGAGGAACTTTTATATTAGGCTGTTTAGCTAATTCTTTTAATAGCTCTTTTTCTTTTTGAGTTAATTTTTTTGGAATAAAAATATTTACCTTAACAAGCTGATCTCCCGCACCGTGTCTATTCAAGTGCTGAATTCCTTTTTCCCGCATCTTTAAGAATGTACCTGCCTGAACCCCCTGTTCAATTTTTAATTTTGCCCTGCCATTCAAGGTGGGAATTTCAACTTCAGCCCCTAAAACTGCTTCGGGGAAACTGATAAACAAATCATAAATTATATCATCCCCTTCGCGAACAAAATATTCATGCGGTAATTCTTTGAATACAACAATAATATCACCTCCCGGGCCTCCATTCCTGCCCGCATTGCCTTGATTCTTCAATGACATATAACTGTTATCCGAAACTCCTGCCGGCACACTTATCTTCTCGGTTGATTCCTCGTTCACTCTACCGTCACCGTGACAATTAGAACATGGTGATGAAATCACTTTGCCTGTACCATTGCAATTATGGCAAGGCTGAATATTAACAAACTGCCCAAACAAAGATCGCGAAACTTGTTTAACTTCCCCTGTGCCTTGACACACAGAACAGGTATTAAAAGAACCGTTATCTTTTGCACCGGTTCCTCCGCATATTGAGCAAGTTACATATTTCTTCAGTTTAATTTTCTTTGTTGTTCCCGAAGCAATTTCCTCAAGCGTCAGTTTAAGTGTTATTTTTAAATCAGAACCCGGAGTTCCTGTAGATCTCTGCCTTGTACGAGAGCGTGAACTGCCTCCGCCAAAGAAATCATCAAATATCGATGAGCCGCCGAAAATATCAGAAAAATGACTGAAAATATCATTGACATCGTTAAATCCTTGATAATCCTGTCCGCCATGAAGTCCACTGTGTCCAAATCTATCATATTTAGCTTTCTTTTCAGGACTGCTGAGAACCTCATAAGCTTCCGCAGCTTCTTTAAATTTTTCTTCTGATTCTTTATCGCCCGGATTTCGATCGGGATGATATTGCATTGCAAGTTTTCTATAGGCTTTTTTTATTTCATCTTCAGTAGCACTTTTCCCAACACCCAGCACTTCATAATAATCTCTTTTTGCCATTTCTTCTTTACCTTTTGTTTTTAATTTACTTCTTGGCTAACAATTACTTTTGCATGTTTAATAACTTTATCTTTATAAAAATATCCCGGTTCCACTTCATCTATAACCGTATTTGCAGGAATATTATCTGCCGGCTGCTGCAACAGAGCTTCATGAAAATTGAAGTCAAACTCTTTTCCTTTTGTTTCCATTTTTTTTATGCCGATTTCTTCAAACACTTTGGTGAATTTATCCAAAACCATTTGAAGCCCGTCTTTAATTGCCTGTATATTTTTTTCATCTTCAATGTGAAGAAGCGAGCGTTGCAAATCGTCATAAACCGGAATAATTTTTAGTACTAATTTTTCTCCTGCGTATTCAAGCAGGCTTAATTTTTCCGCATCACTTCTTTTTTTATAATTTTCGAATTCAGCAAGTCTGCGTAATAATCTGTCATTTAATTCTTTGTTTTTCTCTTCAAGTTCTCTTATTCTTTCAACGTGTTCTTCGTTTGCTTTTTCTCGATTAGCATCCGTATTGTCCTGAGTTTCCTGTTCCGAAACAGATTGTATGTTTTCTTCTTCGATTTTTTCTTTTGATTCATTTTTCAATTCGTTTTTATCCTTCATATTTATCTTTCCTTTCTTTTTATAAACTTGTTTTCCTAAATTCCTTTGCCAAAGATTCTGCTACAAATACAACAGCGGAAACAATTTTAGAATATTCCATCCGTTTTGGCCCAATAATCCCAACCGTTCCCTTGGCTTCATCAAGCTTGTATTCTTTAACAATAAAAGAATACTCGGAATAATTCTTATTATCGTTCTCGCTTCCAATAGATATTGTTAAATCTTTGTTGAGAATATTTTTATTTTCAAGCAAATGAACTATTATATCTTTGCTTTCTATTAATTCAATAATCCCCTGCATGTTTTCGGGATTTTCAAATTCCGGCTGCCTAATAACGTTTGAAGCACCGGTTACAATAGGAGTGCTTCTCTGTTTATCTTCAGAAAATATTTTATCAATCGAATCAAAGAAAATTCTAATTATTGGCTTTAATTCTTCTTTGTCGATATCTTTTAATCTTTCCATGAATGATTTGCGAATTTCGGCTAATCTTAATCCCGTCAATCGTGCATTCAATACATGTTCAATAAAACTAATTTTTGAAGATTCGATTTTTGAATTAATCTCAAGTGTAATAGTTTTTACTATTCCTTTTTTGATTGCCACCACAACCAATAAACGCAAAGAGGAAAGCTTGACCAACTGAATTTTTTCCAGAACTGCTTTATCAATTTGCGGATAAGTAACAAATGCAAGTTGATTAGTAAGTTCAGACAAAATTGTGGATGTTATCGTCAATAATTCAAGTGGTTCGGAATAAACATTTTCAAGGAACGATTCAATTTTTTCTTTCTGAGAATCAACAAGAGGAGATGGCTGCATCAATTGATCGACATAAAATCTATATCCTCTGTCTGTAGGAATCCTTCCGGCAGAGGTATGGGGATGCTGTAACAAGCCAGAATCTTCAAGGTCTGCCATAATATTTCTAATTGTTGCAGGCGATAAGCCCAAGTTATATTTTTTGGAAATATTCCTTGAACCCACCGGATTGGCAGATAGAATAAACTGCTGAATTACATATTGCAGTATGTCTTTTTCGCGATCTGTTAATTGAATTAAATTCATTTTTATAAATAAAATTTTGGGTCGAAAAGTATTAAAAAAACATCAATTTTCATATTTTGAATTTTTAGACAAACCTTTTGAAAGGAAATTTATCCAATTATTTGTGGAATTCCATTTTATACTTTGAGTAAATTTACCATGAGATTTCTATCATTAAAAAAGGATTCAAAAGTTTTTATGAAGATTATAATTTTCCCAATATTATTATTCGTTTTATCCTCATGCACAAACCAAATAAAGGAAAATCAGGAATTGCGAAATGAGGTTCGTTCATTAGAAATTGAAATTTCCAGTCTTTATGGAACTGCAGGCTATAAATTTGGTCAGGCAATGGAATATTTTGACGGAAAAGATTACGAAGAAGCAGAAAAATGGCTTGCCGATTTGCAAAACAGTTTTCCTGACTGGAACAAGGAATTTGTGGAAGATACAATAAAAAAAATCCGCAAGGCAAAAAATTAAATTTTAGCTTTTCGTAATCGCAGTGAATTTGTTACTACACTAACCGAGCTCAAAGACATGGCAAGTGCAGCAATCATTGGATTCAGCAAACCAAAAGCCGCCAAAGGAATTCCGATTATATTATAGATAAATGCCCAAAACAAATTTTCTTTAATCGTTCTGATAGTATTCTTCGAAAGATTAATTGCCTTTACAACTCCGAGCAAATCCCCTTTTACCAAAGTAATGCCCGATGATTCAATCGCCACATCAGTTCCGTTGCCAATTGATATTCCGATATCCGCCTGCATTAAAGCCGGAGCATCATTAATTCCATCTCCAACCATTGCAACAATTTCTTTGTTGCTTTGAAACTTTTTAATATGATTTAATTTTTCCGACGGAGTTAATTCAGAATAATAATCTTTAATGCCAACTTCAGCCGCCACTTTTTCAACTGTTTTTCTATTATCACCGGAAAGCATTGTAGCTTTTATCCCAATCTTAGAAAGTTTTGACACTGCTTCCAATGAAGTTTGTTTGATTTTATCAGCAACTGCAATTATGCCGGTTAAAGAGTTGTTATATGCTACAAACAAGCATGTTTTAGACTGATTTTCTAAATCTTCAATTTGTGATTCAGCCACAGAAATATCAATAGAAAATTCGTTCATCAGTTTTCTGTTTCCAATCAACACCGGATTGTTATCAATTGTCGCCTGAATTCCAAACCCTGATAAAGCCTGAAAATTATTTATTTCAGACAACTGTATGTTTTTGTTTTTTGCATAATTTAAAATTGCTTTTGCAATCGGATGCTCTGATTTAGTTTCAACTGATGCTGCAATTTTCAATAAAAATTCTTCATCCACGCCAAACAATTTTATATCCGTCACAAATGAAACCCCTTCAGTAATTGTTCCTGTTTTATCAAAAACAACCCTTGAAATTCTGCTCGCTATTTCAAGATTTTCACCGTCACGAATTAATATCCCATGCTTTGCACCCAGTCCGGTTCCAACCATTATCGCCGTAGGAGTAGCTAAGCCAAGTGCACACGGACACGCAACAATCAACACTGCAATAAACTGAACCAAAGCATTGCTCAATCCGGATTCGGGAAATAAAATCAACCATGAAATTAAAGTTAGTATGGAAATCAATATCACAATTGGCACAAAAATTCCTGCAATTTTATCAGCAAGTTTTTGAATCGGAGCTTTTGTACCCTGAGCATCTTCAACCATTTTTATTATCTGTCCCAAAACAGAATTTGTTTCTGTGGCAGTGATTCTGAAGTTGAAAGAGCCAGACAAATTAATCGTAGCTGCAAAAACTTTATCACCATTTGATTTTTCGACAGGAATGCTTTCACCCGTCAGCATCGATTCATCAATAGTTGAGTTTCCGATAACAATAATTCCATCAGCAGGAATTTTATCTCCCGGCTTTATAATCACAGTTTGACCGGTGATCAATTCTTTAATATCAACTTCAGTTTCATTTCCATCAACCAAAAGCCTTGCTGTACTTGGCTTTAGTTTTATTAATTCCTGAATGGCTGAAGATGATTTTATTTTAGCCCTATTTTCCAGTATTCTGCCCATCAATATTAATGTTACAATAACAGCCGCTGTTTCAAAATAAACATGCCCTGAATGATGATTAAAAGATTCCGGAAATAAAATAACAAATGAACTATAACCATACGCAGAGGCAGTTCCAATTGCCACAAGCGTGTTCATCTCCGCAGAGAAATGTCTGATATTATTCCATGCAACCGAATAAAACCTTCTGCCTGATATAAATATTACAGGAGTTGTCAGAATAAAGAGAATTTTTTGTGTCTGCTCAATACTGAAAAACCAAACCGACTGAAACCATTGAAGGTCAATCAACATGCTTATAAGAAAAACAGGGATTGTAAAAAACAATGAGATTGTAAAATCTTTTTTCAATTCGTGATAATACTCATCTTTCGTTTCGCTTGAATTATAGTTGGTCTTGAAAGCGGATTCAACTTTTAATTTATAGCCGTATTCATTTAGTTCTTTTGCAATTGAATTTAAGTCGATGTCTGTATTTTCTGCTTCGAAAGACACTTTTTCGTTTGCAAAATTAACCGAAACGTTTTTGATTCCCTGAGTTTTGGAAATTATTTTTTCAACACGTGTAACGCAGCTTGCACAAGTCATTCCCTCAACAGGCAGCAAAAATTTCTTTCCCATTTTTAGTTAATAACTTTGTAGCCGGCTTCTTCGATGGCTGATATAATTTCTTTTTCAGTTAATTTTTGTTCATCAAAGGTAATTTCTGCAGAGCCAATTTCTGTTTTTTTGTCTTCGATCTGCAATTTTTGAAGTTCCTTGTTAATAGCCATAACACAATGCTGGCAGCTCATGCCTGATATTTTATATTTTTTTGTTTCCATAAATTCTCCTTTTCTTAAGTCAAAAATAATGAAAACAAATCAATAATTTTTATTAGCGAAAAATGTTTAGACATTAATAGAACACAGATGATTATGATTCTTTATGATTTTTTTATCATAACAAATCATAAAAGATCATAACTATCTGCGCTCTATTTATCCTCTTATGCTAACCTGCATTTCATTCCGGTCGGTAAACTTCAGTGAAGGAGGACCTGTCCTCCGTAACCAACCTGCATTTCATTTCGGTCGGTAAACTTCAGTGAAGGAGGAGCATTTTCTTCGTTTCTGTAAATGAACCTGCTTTTAATGTATAAAAATAAACTCCCGAACTTAGATTATTCATTATAAATTGTACATTATACACTCCCGCCGGTTTATGTTCATTTACAAGTGTTGCAACTTCATTTCCCAAAATATCGTAAACTTTCAGAGTTACGTTTTGTAGCACAGAATAGTATTCTGTGCTACTGGGAATGGAATATTGTATTGTTGTTGAAGGATTAAACGGATTCGGATAATTCTGTTCAAGAAAAAATTTTTGCGGAAAATTCTTTTGCTCTTTAATATCTGTAATGATTTCATTGTATTTGATTTTACTGTTTGCAACAGCATTTCTTAATAATTCCAAACTGTCTGAAGCGACAATTGCAAATGCAACATCAAGAGAGTTTCCTGATGGAATATCATATGGACCTGAAGAAACAACACATGAGATATCATAAGGTCCTGCTTGTGGTTTACCAAGACCATTTGTTATCGCAAGCCATTTTTCAGAATCTGTAAAACCATCGTAAACACCAAATCCACCGTCTTCGCCATTGTTATGAATTCCATAAAAACCAATATTATCAGAAGATAAAACAGCCAGAGCAATTTTTGTTTTTATCGGTTCTCCGTTTGAATTAAATACATACCCGAAATTGCCCGTATCATCAAAAGCCGCAACATTATCGGCATAATCGGATTCGTCCATATCCCAGTCAAAATACAAGCCCGCAAAAAAATCGGAAATTGCAGCCTGAGAATTATTGCTGAATTTATAATGAAGAATTATAAAATTATTATTCGGACTTTCTATGAATTCGTAAGTCGTGAGTGTTGTTACTATTCCAAGTGAATTCTGATTGTTTAAGTCATGGAAAATTCCCAATCCTTGTTCATCTGCTTTATTTCCCGGCGAAACAATTACAAATGGATTTTGCATTGTAAAACTATTGGATTGCATATCGGCATTAGAAGAACGAACACAACTAAAAATTTTATCGGCAGCATTGCCATAAATTAATCCGCCTTCAAAAAGCAAATTATTACCATTTTCAAAAATAAATCCATCTCCCTGCTGATTTGAAGGATAATCATTAAATCCAATATTTCCCTTGCTGGTAATTGTTGTTTTAATTTTTCCGGCAGAATGTGTGGCATAAAGCGGATTGATTATAATCGGCTTTGTCCACTGGAATCCATGAAAATTACCATCGTTGAATTCAAGTCGAAATCTGACTTCGTGATTGTATGGAACCGTACTTTTTATATTTACCTGAAATGGCTCGGCAAAATTTTCCAAAGTATTTTTTGAAGAAATCTGTTTTGATGACGTTGGTATTTCCACATAATTTGAATTAGAATAAAGTGACAGAGTAATATTTGCAGACGAACTTAAAAAGTTAGTGAGATTAAAAATAACATTTATTGATTCATTGTTTTCAAAAGTTCCGTCGTTATCACCGATTTCAACAAATTCAGCATTATCAAATCTTATCGAAACAGAATTCAAGCCGTTACTCAAAGACTTAAAAGCATTCACTCTGCCGGCACCAAGAAGATATTCATAGCCCGCATTTTGTGAATAAATGTCGTCGCAATTTGATCGGATAATCTCTGCAACCTGCAATGGAGTTATATTTGGAAAAGCACTCGTAACCAATCCTGCAAGTCCTGCAACCAAAGGAGAAGCCATCGAACTTCCGTTTAAATAAGTGTATGAATCATTCATCCATGTTGAATAAATAGAACTTCCCGGGGCAAAAAGATCAACATCATAACCGTAATTTGAACTTCCGTCTTTTCCATCCAGACTATTGGAATAACCCACTGACAAAGCACCGTTATAGTTTGCAGGATAGATGATTTTATCCCGATTTTCATTGCCTGTTGCAGCTACAACCAAAGCACCATTTGATGTTGCGTAATCAATAATTTCCTGACCAAACTGTGAGAAAGAATAACTTCCCCATGAACAATTAATTACTTTTGCACCATTATCAACTGCGTAAACAATTCCATCATATCCATAAGAAATCAAAGCTCTGCCAAATTCGTCTCTTAGATTTTCCTGAGCAACTTTCACCGGCATAATTTTGCAATTAAAACCAATCGAAGCAATACCAATATTGTTGTTTGTTACTGCGCCAGCAATTCCAGCAACATGAGTCCCATGGTCGGCTCTGTCTTCCATTGGATTATTATCAGGAATTCCGGTCGAGCCTCCAAAATCCCAGCCGTGAATATCATCAACATATCCATTGTTATCATCATCAACGCCGGTAATTCCATTTGCTTCTGCCTGATTTATCCAAATGTTTGCGGCAAGATCAGGATGATCCCAGTCAACACCTGTATCAACAATTCCGATTACAACATCAGGAGAACCAGTTGAAATATTCCATGCACTTTCTGCATTGATTTTTTTCAGTGAATATTGATTTGAAAAACTCGGGTCGTTTGGTGTTAAATCAATTCTTGATAAATAATATGGCTCTGCCCATGCAACTTCTTTCATCTTTGCTATTTTAGGAATGATACTAAAGATATCAGTAGCAGATGAAAATTCGAGAATTTTAATGTTGCTCAGTTCACTTGAAAAGTCTTTTGTCTTTACAGCATTTTTTATTGACTGAATTTGAACACCGAATTTATCCGAAAGCAAATTTTCCAAAGTAGTTTTGAATAAACCTGTTTGAGCAAATTCACTTTTTATTTTAATTACAATTTTATCTTTAAGATAAATTTCGCCGTCTTTTTCAAAATAGGGTTGAGCGAAAACACTTTGAAGTGCAATTGCAAATAGCAGAATAATTTTTTTCATCAATTCACCTGAAATAATTTATTTGAAATATACCAAACAAACGGAAAATATTTATTGCCTGAAAACAAGAATCAATGCAATTAAAAGACTGACTGCAGAAGAAATATAAAACGGGACAGCCGAACCAAAATTATCCCATAGAAGCCCAGTAAATATTGAGCCAAACATAATTGCAAAACTCGAAAATGCAGTCAATAATCCGATAGCCGAGCCACGGAATTCATCGGGAATAATGTCAGAAATCCATGCTTTTGTAACTCCTTCTGTTGAAGCAGCATAAATTCCATATAACGAAAACAGCAGCCACAAAACCAATTTTGAATTTAATGTAGCAAACCCAAAATAAACAACTGAAAAAATAATCATACCAAAAATCAATAAATTTTTCTTTCCGAATTTATCGGCTAACAAACCAATCGGATATGAAACAGTGGCATAAATAAAATTATAAAAAACATATCCGAGTATTGCGGTTGTATCCGACAATGTTATTTCCTTTGACTTCAGAATCAGAAACACATCGCTGCTGTTTACAAAGGAAAACAAAGTAAACAAAACAAGCAGAACTTTATATTCCTTCGGTGCTGATTTGAAAAAATCGGAATATAATTTCCGCGATGATTTTTTTCTCCCTACTTGATCTTTAACTATAAAGGTAAATCCGATTGCCAGAAAAGAAGGAATTAAAGCAAGCAGGTAAATTGCCTTGTATCCATTCGGAATAAAATGCAATAAAATCAATGCTGCCAGCGGTCCGACTACCGCACCGAACGTGTCCATACTTCTGTGAAATCCAAAAACCGCACCAGAATTTTCGCCGGCATAGCTTGCCAAAAGTGCATCCCGCGGAGCTGTTCTGATTCCTTTGCCGATTCTGTCTCCAATCCGTGAAAATATTACCACAGGAATTGTTGCCAATATTCCCGGAAGAGATTTTACAATGCCCGAAAGACTATAACCAGCAACAACAAACACCGAGCGTTTTCCGATTTTATCCGAAAGACTCCCAAAATATCCTTTCAAAAAACCTGCTGTTATTTCTGCAAAACCTTCAATCAAACCGACAAGCGACATTGAAGCGCCAAGCACAGAAGTTAAAAATATTGGAGTAACCGGATAAAGCATTTCACTTGCAAAGTCGGTAAAAAAACTTACCAATCCGAGAAGAACAACCTGCTTTGATATTTTTTTTGTAAACATAAAAATCCTTTTATGTATAAAACCATAACTAAAAAAAATAAAAGTAAAATCAATTAGCAGAAATTTCAAAAAAAAATTTTATAATTCATAACAGCAGATGTATTTTTAAGTGAATTAATTATCACATTTAATTAAAATCACTGTGAAATTGAATTCATGATATTTTTTACTCGGAGTTTTTATGGAATTTTACGAATTACATCCTGTGACACCGCAGATTCGGTATATTAACAAAGCCGTTGAAGTTTTAAAAGATGGCGGAGTAATTATTTATCCGACGGATACAGTTTATGGATTAGGCTGCAGCATTTATTCAAAAGATGCTTTGGATAGAATTTACATGATTAAGAATGAAGCGGGGACAAAACTTTTCAGCTTTATTATTCCTGACTTTAAGGACATTTCGAAATACGCCCGTGTTTCTGATTATGCATATAAAGTTATGAAAAAACTTCTTCCAGGCCCATATACGTTTGTATTACCGGCAGCCAAGGAAGTGCCAAAAAAACTTTGGACAAAAAGAAAAACAGTCGGAATCAGAATTCCTGATCATCAGATTGCTCTAACCATTGCAAAAGAATTAGGAAGCCCGATTGTAAGCACAAGCGTTACGACAAGAAAAGGCGAATTGGTTTTTGAACCAATGGAAATGCAGGCAAAATTTAATTCACAAGTAGATTTAATGCTTTCAGTTGGAATTCTAAACGGGAATACTTCAAGCATTGTTGATTTAAGCAAAGAGCAGGTCGAGATAATCCGCGAAGGTGCGGGTGATTTATCCTTGTTTTATAAATAACTAAGCAATTGCCAAAGCTACATTGTTGGATTTTACGTAACCTTTGTCTTTCGCATAATTATATAATTTTGTGTAAAGCATTTTTCTTGCTCTGTGCAATCTTGATCTGACTGTGCCAACGGGCGTATCAATAAATTCAGCAATCTCCTCGTAACTGTAACCTTCAATATCGCTTAAAATAATTACTGTTCTGTAATCTTCCTGTAAAGTTGAAATTGCATTTGTTACTTCATCGTCCATTGTCTTGCTGAATACATCTTCTTCGGAGTGTTCGAAAGCAATTTCATCCGCTTTGATGTTTTCATAAAAATTCTGAACGTCTTCATAATCAACTTGCTGTGGCTGGCGGCTTGTTTTTCTGTACATATTAATAAAGGTGTTTTTCAGAATCATAAATAACCACGCTTTAATATTTGTGCCTTTCTCAAACTTATCAAAAAATCTGTAAGCTTTTAACAAAGTTTCCTGAAGTAAATCCTGAGCATCGTCTTCATCCCTTGTCATTTTGAGTGCAAAATTATATAAAGCATCTCTGTGAGGAATTACTGAATCGTTAAACTCTGTATAGTTTTTTGGTCTGATTGTTATTATTTCTGCCATTTTTTAACTCTCAGTTAAATTTTGTATAATTTATCCGTATAACTTTCGTATAGCATAAAAAGTCCCCCAATTTAAAGAAGAAAATAATTTAATTTAAATTATTTGGAGTTTTTCTTAATTTCATCGTGTTACCTATACAAGTATTAGACGGAAAATGGAAAATCACTTATACGAAATAAAACAGGTTTCAGAAAAAACGGGTTTAAGCACGCTTTTAATCAGAGCATGGAAAACAGATATGCGGTCGTCAAGCCACAAAGGACAAATACCAACAGAAGACTATACACTGATGAAGATGTGGAAAAGTTGCGTCTTTTAAAAGAAGCTACTCAAAAAGGTTATACAATAAGCAGAATTTCAAATTTCAGCAGCGAGAAAATTTCAGAACTGCTTAACAGACAGAAAATTTCAAAACACAATTCTTCAAATACGGAAAACTTTTTTTTGCAGGAAAGTTTGTCTGATATTTTTGATATGAATCCAAATAAATTGGAAAAAACTTTTCTTAAAGCTTCGGTTGAACTTAGCCAGTTACATTTAATGGATAAACTGATTGTTCCGTTAATTTACAAAATAGGTGAGATGTGGAAATCTGGTGATATGAGAATATCCCACGAACACTTTTCATCTTCTATTATAAAAAATTTTCTCTTAAACATTATTAAAAATTCACACCCAAATGAAAGCGCACCTAAAATTGTAGTAACCACTCCATCAGGACAGTTGCACGAACTTGGCGCATTAATATCGGCTTGCGTAGCTTCTTTTGAAGGCTGGTCAATTATTTATCTTGGACCAAATCTGCCTGCTGAAGAAATTGCATCGGCTGTCAGAAGGATAAATGCAAAGTTTATTTCGTTAAGCATTGTTTACCCTCTCGATGATTCACATCTTGAAGAACAATTGAAAAGACTCAGAATTTTAATTACGCATGAAGTAAAAATTCTTGTTGGCGGCAGAGGTACTCAGTCATATTCCAAAGTTCTGAATGAAATTAATGCTGTCATAATCAACTCAACAGGTGAGTTAATAGAAAAGCTGACTGTTGATTCAGTCAAATAATTTTATCCGGAACAATCTTCCCTGGTTTCAAATACTGAATTATTAAAATTCATTCAGAAATTTTCCTGTAATATAAACTAATAACAATTCCAAAATTAAATTTCGCAACTCTTAAAACTTTCTTCTCTCTGAAAAGTCTAAAGAAACAAAAAAAAAGGAATTATTAATGAAGCAAGCCATTTTTATTTTTTTTGTCTCTGTAATTTCACTTTTTGCTGACGTAAGCAAATTTGAATCGCGGAATAAAATTGTAACCGCACATAAAACCGTCGAAGGTTTGAAAGTTGACGGAAAACTGACCGAAAACATTTATAATTTATTTGCTCCAGCAAATGATTTCACACAAAGAGACCCTGAAGAAGGAAAGCCTGCAACAGAATCGACTCTGGTTTGGGTTTTTTATGATGATGACAATCTTTATTTGTCTGCAAAAATGAAAGATTCAAAACCAGAATTAATTGATGCAAGCCTTATGAGAAGAGATAATATGAGTCAGTCAGACTGGCTCTTTATTTACATTGATCCATTCCTTGACAGAAGGAACGGATATTATTTTGCTGTTAATGCCGGCGGGTCAATTGCAGACGGAATATTATTCAATGACAGCTGGGATGATAATTCGTGGGATGGAATTTGGGAAGCAAAAGCAAATATTGATAATGAAGGCTGGACGTGTGAAATAAAAATTCCCTTTTCGCAACTTAGATTTAATGAATCTGATGATATGAAATGGGGAATTAATTTTAACAGAGATTTGAAAAGACTAAATGAAAACACATGGTTTGTTATGGTTCCCAAAAATGAAAGCGGTTTTGTTTCAAGGTTCGCAACTCTCGAAGGATTAAAAGACATCAAACCAAAAACAAGAATCGAAGCTCTTCCGTATGTTGTTCAAAAAGCACAGTATCTTGTTCATGATAAAAATGATCCTTTTTACAAATCAAATCAATACCGCACTTCCTTTGGCGGAGATTTTAAACTTGGACTTGGTTCGAATATGAATCTGGATTTGACAATCAATCCTGATTTTGGCCAGGTTGAAGTTGACCCGGCAGTAATAAATTTAAGTGCATTTGAAACTTACTATCAGGAAAAGAGACCCTTTTTTATTGAAGGTTCCACAAATTTTATTTTTGGAGTTGGCGGAGCCAATAACAATTGGGGATTTAACTTCGGTAATCCCGAACTTTTTTATACAAGAAGAATCGGAAGAAGTCCGCAGGGATATGTTGATAATTATGATTACGCTGACTATCCAAAGGAAACAAGAATTCTTGGTGCGGCAAAGTTAACAGGGAAAATTGGTGACTCATGGACGCTCGGTGCTGTCTCGGCTTTTACAGAAAGAACTTTTACAGATTATAAATTAAACAATAAAAATTTTGAAAAGGAAGTTGAACCGTTTACACATTACGGAGTTTTTCGTGCTAAAAAAGAGTTTAACGAAGGAAGACATTCAATTGGATTTATTCTGACTACTGTTAACCGCGATTTGCAGCAGGCGGATTTGAAATCATCTTTGGTAGATCAGGCGTACTCGTTTGGTGTTGATGGGTGGACAACGCTGGATGAAGAAGATACCTATGTTGTAAACGGTTCGTTTGTTGGCAGTTATGTTTCCGGTTCAAAAGAAGCAATGGAAATTAAACAGAGAATGTCATACAGATATTTTCAAAGACCCGATGCCAGTTATGCAAAACTTGACACCAATTTAACTTCAATGGCAGGATGGTTCAGCAGGATTATGCTGAATAAACAAAAAGGCAATTTTTATATCAACACGGCAATTGGATTGGCTTCGCCAACATTTGAATATAATGATCTTGGATTTCAATGGGCTGCTGATCGAATAAATTCTCATCTTGTTCTCGGTTACCGATGGTACGAACCCGATGGAATATTCAGAAACAAACAATTATACATGGCTCATTTCCGCACATATAATTTTGACGGAAATATTCTCAGTAACGGTTTGATGTCTTTTTTTTCCGGTACATTTCAGAATTATTATAATTTCAATATTCAGGCGAATTACAATTTTGAAGCTTACTCCGCCGGAAAAATGAGAGGCGGCCCACTGTCAAAGGACTTTGGAATATATGGTGGACAGTTAAGATTTCGCACAGATGGCAGAGAAAAAATCATTGGTGAAATCGAAGTTGCTTCTTTCGATATGAATAAAGGCGGAAGCGAAACAAGTTTGGGAATCGGAATTGAATGGAAACCAAACTCACAAATAAATTTTGGTTTTATGCCTGTGTTTGAATCGAACGATTACGAATATCAGTGGATTGGAAAGTTTGATGATGAAACAGCAACAGCAACATACGGAAAAAGATATGTGTTCGGACACATGATACAGAAAACTCTTTCAGCTAATTTCAGACTGAACTGGACTTTCACTCCGCAGCTTAGTTTGCAAATATATTTGCAGCCGCTAATCAGTGCGGGAAAATATTCTGATTTTTCTGAATTTGCAAAACCGGGTACAAATAAATACAGATATTATGGTAAAAATGGTTCGACAATTATGTTTGATCAATCAAAGGATGTTTATATTGTTGATCCTGACGGAAGCGGAAATGCAGAAAGTTTTGAATTTGGCAAACCGGATTTCAATTTCAAATCAATTCGTGCAAATGTCGTTCTGCGATATGAAGTTCTGCCAGGCTCTGTACTCTATCTTGTTTGGAATCACGATAAAACAAACTTTGCAAATCAAGGGCGATTAAAGTTTAGTGATGACATAAATAATCTTTGGAATTCCGAAGCAAATAATATTCTTATGTTAAAGTTTTCGTATTGGCTGGATGTATAATTGAGAATTAAAACCGCTGCTGTTTGAAGAAGATTAAGACGGGAAGTTAATATTAATAGGGGAAAAAAATCAAAAACTCTTCGCAGATTTTAAATACTGCGAGGAGTTTTTTTATTTTAATCTGTTTACAAACCGAATGAATTGTTTTCTTTGTTTACATCAGGAATATGTTTGTCGCCAATAACCACACGCTTTAATGTTTTCAGTGATTCATGTTCAAAAGTATAAACATCTTTGTCTTTCCAAATATTTGCAGGCTTTACAAATTCTTCTTTGCTTCCGTCAATATATTCCAGAGCTATTTTTAACTGAGTTGGAATGTTTCCGAGTTTCTTAATCTTTACGCTTATTTTACCAATCTCGGCATCAACTTTATCAATTGATAAATCAGGATACCCAAATTCAAAAAACCATGGCTTCCAAAACCACGATAAATCCTGGCTGGAAACACGGTTGAAAGTGAAGAAGAAATCATATGGCAGTGGATGTTTACCATGCCATTCGGTCATATATTCAAATATACATTTTTTGAATAAATCCTTACCAAGCAAATTCATCAGTTCCATATAAGCAACAGAAGGTCTGTCATAAAATGCAGTTCTTGCAAAGTCCGTTTTGTTTGAATACGATAAAATCATCATAGGTAATTCAGATTCTTTTCCTGCAGCACTTTCGTATGATGAAACTCTGCGGGAATAATAATCAAAAGTCGGAGCGTTTTTATCAACAACTTCGGTCGGGAAAAACGAAGCCCAGCCTTCATCCATCCATGCATATTTTCTTTCATTAGTTCCCATCATGAACGGGAAAAATGTGTGTGAAATTTCATGGAAAACCAAACCGATATGATTGGCTCTGTCGGTCGGTGCCCCATCATTTGCCATCATTGGAGTTTCCATTCCGCCGCCATGTTCTTTATTACAAAAAGTTGTAACATGTGAATATGCATAAGGATAGCCGGGTAAATCTTTCGACATATATTCAATTGTTGCTCTTGAAAAAAAAGCTGCTTCACCAAAATTAGGAGTTCCCTTTTCATAAACTGCAGAAGTTAAAACTCGTCTGCCCGGCTCAACTTCAACACTTGCAGCATCCCACAAATAACTGTCACTTACACAAAATGAAATGTCTGTAACCTCACTTGCTTTAAATTGCCATGTGTTGTATTGATTGTTAATAGTGACATCATTGTTTTTATAATCATCTTCTGTAATTACATAAACAACTTCATCGGAAAGTTTTGCAGAAGCAATTCGCTCCATTATTGTTGGCTTAAATACTTCTTGTGAATTTTGTAATTCGCCGGTTGCCCAAACGATATATTTTCCCGGCAGTTTAATATTAAAATCATAATTATTAAAATCATTATAAAACTCTACACCACCCGTATAACCGAGATCATCCCATTTGTCAATATCATCATAAACAGATATTTGCGGATACCAATAAGAAACAAAAAACTCACCGTCTTTATAATTGCCCATTCTTACGCGTACAATTTTAGGAATATTGAAATCCCAATTAATTTCAACATTAATTTCTGACATTGGAGCTAATGGCTGAGTAAGCTTCACAAACATATTTGTTGCGGACATCCCGATAACTTTCGGATTTTTAACATCTATCGAATCATCATCAATTTTCAATTTTGAAATATTTACACCATTGTGAAGTTCCACATTTCCCAAAAACCAATCACGCGGCGCACCCTTTTGAGTAATGTTTTGATAAAGACGAATTGTTAATTTCTTTAATGTATCCGGACTATTGTTGAAGTACTTGATTAAAGCTTTTCCAAACAGCTTTGAAGAATCAGGCAACAATTCGGCATCAATTTTATACTCAGCTCGGTTTTGCCAATAATTTGTTCCCGGCTTGCCATCATAGGATCGTGTGCCATTTTCATAGGCTTTCTTTATATCAAGCGGAATGTACAAACTTGAAGTCTGTGAAAAAATCAGTTGAGTATAAACAAGAATAAATAATATGGTAAATCGTTTCATTACAAATCCTTTTTTGGGAAAATTCGATGCGCAAATTTAATTAAGAAATACCACTGATTGAATAAAATTGTTTTACCTTTCAAAAACATTTTCTAATGCCAACAATCAATCAAGGTTTTTCTTGAAGCGAAGTGAACTTGCAACCAATAGGACAATTCCCATGACAAACATTATCATCAATTCAAGCCAAAGTTCAGTAAATCCGATTCCTTTTAAAATTACTCCGCGGATAATTGTCATAAAATATCTCAGTGGAATTATATATGTGATACACTGAATTATAGCAGGCATATTTTCAATTGGGAAAGCAAATCCCGATAGAAATACCATCGGCATCATAACAACAAAAACTGCTATCATCATTGCTTGTTGCTGAGTTTTTGACACTGTTGAGACAAAAATTCCGAGTCCCAAAGTTGATAAGATATAAACTGCAGAAGACAAAAAGAGAAAGGGAATGCTTCCTTTTATTGGAATATTAAATCCGAAAGTCATTACAGAAAGAATAATAGAAACAACAATAAAACCCATTGCAGCAAACGGAATTGCTTTCCCGATAATTAATTCATAAGGTTTAATCGGAGTTACAATAATCTGTTCAAGTGTGCCGATTTCTTTTTCTTTTACAATCGCAAGCGAAGTTAGAATCAAAGTGATAATTGAAAGCAGCATACCGATAATTCCGGGGATCATAAAATTTCTTGTTTTTAGTGTTGGATTGAACCAGGCACGAATCTCAGCTTCTACATTACTAATTAATGTTCTTTTTTGTCCGGCTTTGTTTTGTAGATCAATCAGAATCTGCTTCGAATAATCCGAAAAGATATTTGTAACATAACCAGCAGCAACCGAGGCTTTGTTCCCATCGCTTCCATCAAAAATAACTTGAACTTTTGCAGTTCGATTTGTGGAAATATTCTTTTCGAATTTATTTTCAATTACAATGGCTAAAGTAACTTCACCGTTTTCAAGATATTTTTCCACTTCATCATAATCATTAACGTTTGCAAGTATTTCGAAATACTTATTGCTCGTAAACTCCTCGATAAACAGCCTGCTTTGTACCGATTTATCTTTATCGAAAACTACGGCGGTCACTTTTTCCAAATCCATGTTTACAGCGTAACCAAAGAATATTAATTGTAATATCGGGCCCAGCAATATTATCCCGAACATTTTCGGATCACGCCTGAACTGATGAATTTCTTTCTTTATGATGGTTAAAATATTTCTCATCTCAAAGCATTTTTAATTTAGATTTTTCTGCTAATGAAGCCAGCAGAAGCGAAATTGATGAATAAATAATTAAATAAATCCATTGAATAAAAAACGCATCCAAGCTTGCACCCCGAAGCATAATTGCTCTTAATGAAATTATAAAAAATTTTGTCGGAGTTATGTTCGTTAATACTTGGATAAACATCGGCATACTTTCAATAGGAAAAATAAAACCAGATAGTATCAAAGAAGGAAGAAGAGAAAAAAAAGTTGCTGCGGTAAAAGCAAACTGCTGCGATTCTGAAATAGCTGATATGAATATACCAATGCTTGTACAAGCAAAAAGAAAGACCGCAATGCTGATAAATAAATATATATAGTTCCCCTTCACAGCAATATCAAACAGCAGGTAACCCGCCAGTAAAATTATCGCTGCATTTATAAAAGACATAATTAAATATGGAAAAGATTTTCCTAAAAGAAGCTCAATTGTTTTTATGGAGGACACATTAATTTGTTCTAATGTTCCTTTCTCTTTTTCTCTGACAAGCGAAAGAGAAACTGTTATAACAGACGTGACCACCAGAATTAATGCGATAAGTCCCGGTAAAAGAAATTTCGTCGTTTGCAATTCGGGATTGAACCAGAACAAAGGAAATAGTTCTACCGGAGGATTAAGTCTCACACCAAACCGCGGTACAAACTCGGATTGTATCTTCTGATTAAAACTTGCGGTTGCACCTTGAGCATAATTCTTGATTATCGCTGCAGTGTTTCCATCAACACCATCTATTATGAATTGAATTTTTGCGGCTTTTTTCCCGCTAAAAATTTTTGAGGAAAAATTTTGTGGAATCACTAATACCGCCTGTGTTTCTCTCTTGTTCAATGTTTCGTCGATTTCATGATTATTAGAAATGTAATTTACAATGTCAAAATATGATGAGGAGGAAATGGAAGCAATAAAATCTCTGCTTGTTCCTGATTTGTCGTTATCCAAAACTGCAAGCTGAATATTATGAACATCAAAATTTACGGCATATCCAAAAATGCCAAGCAAAAAAACCGGAAAGAAAAAAATCACAAACATCATTCGCCTGTCACGAAATAATTGCTTCACTTCTTTTTTGGCAATTGCAAATAATCTTTTCTTCATTTGTCCTTATCCAGCAAGTGAATGAACACATCTTCTAAAGTTGGGATAATCTTTTCCATCTTTGTGGTTTCCAAACGTGCATCACTAAAAAGTTGTTTTACTTTATCAATTGATTCCAGATTTTCATTAAAAGCTACATGAATATTATTTCCGAAAATACTTGTTTCATCAACATAATTTTGAAATTCCAATAATTCTAATGCTTTTACTGCATCGGCAGTTTCAATTTCGTAAATATCATTTTTTATATGCTTTGTCTTTAATTCTTTTGGTGTTCCTTCGGCAACTATTTTCCCCGAATCAATTAAAATGATATTGTTGCAGTATTCGGCTTCTTCAAGATAATGAGTTGTAACAAAAATTGTAATCCCTTCTTCAGAAAGCTGATTAATCAAATTCCAGAAATTCCTCCGCGAAATTGGATCCACACCACTTGTCGGTTCATCAAGAAAAACTATTCCGGGTCTATGAATAACCGCTGTTCCCAATGCCAATCTTTGTTTTATTCCCCCCGGCAAAGACGAAGCAATTGTTTTTTCTCTGCCCAAAAGATTAGCGGCAGCAAGAACCCATTTTTTTCTGTCCAGAAATTTATTTCCCGACAAGCCGTATATTCCGCCGAAAAAATTTATGTTTTCCTCAACCGTTAAATCATTGTATAATGAAAACCTTTGCGACATATATCCAATATTCTTTTTCACTAGTGCTGGATCATTTGATATACTGAAGCCGCCAACTAACGCATCACCACTCGTCGGAGATAATATTCCACAAAGCATTCTGAGGGTAGTTGATTTTCCTGCGCCATTTGCACCAAGAAATCCAAATATCTCACCCTCTTTCACATTGAATGAAACGTTATCTACAGAAACAAAATCACCAAATTTTTTAGTGAGATTTTTTACTTCAATCGCATTTATATTCATTCAAACCACTAAACCTGATTTCATGAATTAATATACTTCCTTCATTTTGTTGATAAAAACATTTTCGAGCGAGGGCGAAATGATTCTGCTGCTTTCAATTTTAATGTTGGCAATATCAAACTCACTTTTAATCTTTCGAAAGATTTCACTTGAATTTTCACAAACAACATTAATTCTATCGCCAAACAATTGTGAATCAATCCCGTCAAATTGTAAAAGTACTTTAAATGCTTTTCTGGAATCTTCACAAACAATTTCAATGACTTCTTTGTTTATACTTTGCTTAATATTAACCGGTGTATCCATTGCAAGAATTTTTCCTTTGTTCATCAGAGCAACTCTATGGCACCTTTCCGCTTCATCAAGATAAGGAGTAGTCATAAAAATTGTAATTCCTTCCTTTAATAATCCGGAAAGAATTTTCCAAAAATCACGGCGGA